>ULUH01003085.1_pt1 | contig 22482 bp, 28 predicted proteins | sample 1958241 | NCBI WGS metagenome assembly ULUH01 (sample SAMEA4835753, study PRJEB28245) | human gut metagenome | biome: gut microbiome; material: fecal sample | place: Denmark | collected 2008 | reverse complement strand
GAATCCCGTATTTCCATTTACACAATATATTTTATAGTGCCCCGAAACTCCAGCAGCTTCACTGACACGTTTCCAATCTTCAGCAGACATTGCGTCATTGACTCTTTTGTTACTAGAATGTGTACCTCCAATTCCAAGGAAACCGTTGCTGTATGCAGCGCCAGACCTTCTCATCATTTGCTGCGTATTGGCAATCTGTGCTTCTATATCTTTCTTCTGCTGCTCGTATATTCCAGAAGCATCAGCAACAGCACTTTCGTCCATTTTCTCTGCCAAATTATCCAAAGCAGATTTTAAATCTTCATTTGACTGTGTAAGTAATTCAATATCAGAATGAAGAGTTTTATCACTATCTCCCCCTAAATCAAGTAATCCAAAAGTTCCAAACTCTAATACTTCACGAACTACTCCAAATACATTTTTAGTTAGATTTTTATTGAAGTTTTCTAATCCTTGTGAACTGATTGCATCCATTAAAGAAAATGCCGCTCCAATTATTCCACCAACTTTACTACCCACCTCTGAAAACACGTCAGCTATGCTTCCTGCGAGACTACCGATTTGGGAAAGAAACATTTCAGAGTTGGAGCCAAGCTGTGTAATTGCATTAGACAATGTTACGATATTATTTGTCGCCTTATCCGTTGACTTCTGCACATTGGTCTGAGCGTTCTGCTGCTTTTTCTGAGCATCGTTCAGCTTTTTCGTGGCCGCTTCCTTCTGCATATCCGTACCATTCTTCATGGCTTCATTATATTCTTCCTGAGCTTGTGTCAGTTCCTCCTGAGCCTTAGCCAGTTCGCTTAACTGTTCAGGTAAATCAGCCAGCAATCCTCCTTTGTCAATAAGGGTTGATTGAATGTTGTTCAAAGCTTCGTCAATTACCTTCTTCTGGTCAACGGCCATATTCTTATACTCATCCGAGTTCTTAAAATCTCTAAGCTGCTGCTTTACTTTGCTCAAAGACTCTTTAGATACCTTATCCAAGTCACCGAAGACAAGTTCCCAGTTGATACCTTGCTTCAGTTTTTCAAGATCAAGGGAGGATAGAGCCTTCTCCATTTCTTTCTGGAGTATGTCCTTGTCTCCCTGAGTAGTGGCTTCCGAAATTTTACGGGTGTATTCATCGGTTATTGCCTGTCTTTTTTGCAGGAACGTGCCGTAGTTTTTCAGGTAGCGTTCGTTTGCTTCAATAGCAGCCTGATTTTCAGTGTTTGTAATTACGGCTAAACCTTTTTCACGTGACTGCATGGCATTAGACGCACGATTCCCTAATACATCCCGCTGTTCAGACGTAAGCTTTCCACCTTGTGCATCTTCCCATTTTTTACGTTGCTTCTTAATTTCGTCGATTTCTTTCTGGTAATCCAGCTCAATCTGTCTACGCTTCTTTTCAGCCCCATCTTCCATCAGGTTGATTTCGTTCTGCTGATTGGTTCTGCGAAGCTGAAGGAGTTCTTCAGCAAGCTGTTGCTGTTCTTTCTTTTGTCGCTCGGTGTCTTTTAGAATTGTGCTAGAATTAGAATACTTTTCAATCTGTGCCTGAGCTTCTCGTATCTGCTGAGTATATCTATTCCATTCTTCAGAATTTTTCTCAGATACATCTAACGCATCACGAGCCGCTTCAGCTTCTTTCTTTTTATCTTCCCAATACTTTTTGTTTTTTGTTTCATCATTTGTCTTTCCTCTATTGTTCAGTTCCCGTTCAATAGCTTGCTTCTCGGCTTGCAACAGCTCGTTAGTCTTGACACCAGGCAATATTCCATTCAATATTTTGCCATTTTTGACAGAATTTCCCAGCTTTTGAGCATTTTCCAAACGTTTCATCAAACGTTCTCTCACGTCCACCTCTTTTTGAAGTTGCTCATTAGAATAACCAGAAAGGTCTGAGAGTATTTCATCATGTCGTTTCTTATTAACTTCCTCTTGTTTCAGATCACGCTGCTTAATAAGATTGTTCTTTTCATTAACCAATGACTGTACGGATAATCCAGCACCAGACTGCGATGCCGATTTAATGGCTTCATTCAGTTTATTGATTTCCGCATTCAATCTATTTAGTTCTTCTTGATCGGAAACGTTTCTTCTTCGTTCATCTTCCTCATTAATTTGTTTTTTTATATTCAAAATATCACGAAGCATGTCTGCCTCTGTTTTATATTTCTTGAATATGTCTGGATATTTTTGCTCAAGACGAATCAATGCTTCTTTTCTGTCTTCAGTAGAAGACTGTTCATCCTGCGCTACTGACAAAAGCTTTTCAATTTCTTCCTTATGCTCTGCCTCTTTCCTTGCTGCCTCCTCAACAGATTTATTGTATGCATCAATTCCCTTCTTGCATTTATCAAGATTACTAGCATAATTTAACAAAGCAGCACTCGTGACTACCACAACTGTTGCTATCGCAGCATACGGATTAACGCTCATTGCCAAATTCAATGCCTTTTGCGCTACAGTCTGTGCTTTAGTTACAAGTATTGCAAGCTCCATACGTGCAGTCAACGCATCTTGAGTAATTCGCGTAACAATTAAAGCCGTTTTATATGTTCCATAAGTAGCTATCAATCCCAATAAAACCTTACCTACTGTTTCATAGTTCTCAATCAGCCCCTTCACAGCAGATATTCCGGAGGATGCTATTCCTTGTGTGTCCTTACCGATTTCATTGAGCATGGTGTCCCAAGCATCCCCAAGATTACTTAACTGCCCCGTAAGAGATTTTGACTGCTCCTGCATCAAATTATAATAGATTCCGGATTCGCTGGTCACGTTCTTGAATGCCTGTTCTACTTCCTTAAAGCCGACCTTACCTGCTGTGACCAAACCGGAAACTTCGTCCTTTGTAACACCAAGAACCTTTGCCAGTTCTTCATAAATAGGGATACCACGTCCTGCAAATTGACGAATATCTGTAGCATAAGCTCTACCCTGCGTCCTTAATGTACCATAGAGATAAGCAATTTCACTGAGTTGAGATCCAACACCAGCCGCAACATTACCAAGCATCACCAGTTCATCGCCAACACTCTCTGCGGATGATCCATAAGCCAACATTTGTTTAGCAGAGGATGCCACTCCCTGGAGATCAAAAGGAGTTTTCGCGGCTATATCCACCAGTTCTGACATCAACTTATCAGCTTTTTCCTTACTTTTTAGCATGGTTGAAAAAGCAATTTCAAGTTGCTGGAACTGCCCTCGTACATTAACAAGCTCTGTAACAAAGTTTTTCAAGGCTGTAACCCCACCAATCACGCCTAATACTTTTGTCAAGGAAACGGACATCTTTTCATTGGCTTCTACAGTTTCACCTGCTTCCTCTTTGAAAGCTGCATATTCATCTTTCAATTTTTTTACTGTAAGACGTGCCTCTGCCTGCTGTTGAGTAAGTCCAAACAAAACATCTTTCTGCTCCCTTAACTTATTGGTTTGAGCTTTTACCTGCTCCGACATACCACTGGTATCACCACCCGACTTTACAGTTTCTCGGTATTTCTCTTTCAGTAAAGTAAGCTCATTTTGTAATTGCCTAATGATCCCCCTTTGTGATGTAATATTTGCTGAGAGGTTGTTTACTGTTTGTGAAGCGCTGTAAATTCCATTTTTGAAATCGTGCTCCATTACGGCTCCAGCCTTGGCCGCCTCAGTTACCAGCCCCATCATTTGTTGGCGAGCAGACGCCAGTTGAGTCTCCAATGCCTTGGCGGCTGCGGGGGATTTGTTTACGTCCATCTTTTTGAGTTGGGCTTCCAACTTCTCACATTCCTTCCTCAGACGGATAACCTCATCATAATCTGAACTGACTTTAAAGTATAGTGTAGCCATATCTATTTCTTGTTTCTTCTTCTGCGCGAAGCCATGTCCTTACCCTTTACCTTTGTAACCTTGGTCCCAGTAACGGTATGGAGCTTATCGCGCTGCATTAATACTAAATTCCTGTATGGTATCTCGTAGACCACTTCCCGGTATGACAGATGCAGATTTTCCATGAACGACGCAATCTGTCCCAAGAGAGTATCATTTCCTACAACCTCGGTTTCGCTGCCAGCAGGCTTACGTTCCTCGCCAAGCTGACAGCTTTGAGAAAAACCTTTGAATCAATCATGGAAAAGGCTTCATCTAATGCGTTCACATTTTCTTCATATGTTCCTTTAGCTAACTCCTCACTCAAACTTTCATCACCAGAAATCAGCCAGGATAATGCCTTGGAATAAGCCTCGCTTTCTCCCAAGGAGAGCAGGACATTTTTCAAGTTTTCGGCTTCTTGTACGTCTGACAGATGGGAGATGGCTCCGGCTAACTTATGGATTGTAGGCGGATAAACAGTATAAGCTTTTCCTCCAACAAATACCGTCCTGAAATCACTGCCAATAATGGATTCTGATATGATTTTTGCACCTTGATTCATGTAAAAAATAATTAAGGGGTGAAGCCATAAAGCCCACCCCTGTTATGGAATTCAATCTCTACCTATTGGATAGGCATTAAGCACCTGCTGTTACTTCAGATGAGTCAAACCAGTATTCCGGAGAAATTGCCGAATTTTTCGGCTCTAACTCCACAGCACTGACGGGAAGTCCGATAGCCTTATCGGTAGTAGCTTCGCGGGCCCCGATGTCAGCACGTGGAATGGCGCAATACTGGTCGTCTTCGGTCAGGGCAACAATCAGTTTTTCGATGTTCACCTTACCTCTTGCACGTTTCCAACCCTTGTCGGTGTTGATGACATCACCTCCCATGAGGTCTTTCTTCGTCGGATAGTCGTATTCACCAATAGTAAAGTTGACGGTCACGTCGCCCATTTCCTTGTCGCTACGATAGGTCTGACCTGTGAGCTGGTTCTTGTAATTCGTTCGGCTCGCTTCCGCTTCTTCGAGCGTCCACGTATCCTGGTGGATATTCTTTACCTCTTTCAAGGTTTCGCCCTGCAAAAGAGTGTACAAAGCCTTTCCGGTCAAATCTTCTGCTATAGCACTTGTTTCGCCATACCAAAGTTTCTTGATGTTTGTGGCGGTGATTTTCTTTGCTTCTGCCATATTATTTCACATTTAAAACTTCAAATAAAATTCTTACATTCACATAATGACACTTTAAGGCTGTGTCCTCCTCGGTTCCGATTGTGTCGATGGAATAATGATAGGTAGTACCGTCGTAGCGTCCGGTTATGCCATCAAACCGTTCTTGAGCTTGTTTTTCCAACGCATTCAGCCGGATGGTGTTGGCTTCTCCTTCTTTCAGGTCTGGAACGCAAAGGTTCACCTCTACGAAAGACTTCTTCCAGTACGTTCCCGGCTGTTGTTTCTTTGCGTGAATGACAATCCTTTCGGATTTCAATTCGCCCGTCAGTTTCTTGCCATGGGGAACGATTTCAATACCGAAGGGCTGGCAGTCACGGTAAAGTATGTTCGCTATGTCGGTGGTTACTATCATTGTACAATTTCCCAATCTTCTGCAAATACATCACTGATGGATGGCACCCACGAGTCTGCACGTCCGGTATTCTCGTTGTAGATAAGGCACTGGCTTGTGTAGTCAATGAAGCCCTTTCCCTTCAGAATAAGGTCTTTGGCTGACTGTGGAAGCGACTGTATCTTCGGAATAATACCGCACTCAATATGCGCAGGCACTTGCTTGATTACAAACAATCCTTTGCCATTCCAACCTTTTCTGCGGATTGCACCACCTTGCTTTAAAACTTCAATGGCATCACCGAAGCACATATTCTCACTTTCTTCCAACACTTCACGATACGAAGTTTCAAACGATTCTGCTGGCGACCAGCCTTCATAACCGTCTTTATACTTCACGTGATAACCTGCTTTATTCTTTTCGGCTTCCGATGGAACCCTACCAGATTGCAATAATCCTTTACTATAAGCCTCGCCCATTGTCATAGGCTCCGCTTCCACTTGTTTTGTTCCAATGTATTTCCTCATTTTATTTCCTCCTTCAATCGTCTCTCAGCGTATAGGGCTGCACCAGTCAGGACTTCGTAGCCTTTTGATTCCACAAACGAAGCGTATTCGGCTTCATTCCTTAACTCCAGTCCGTCATCTTGAACTGAATACTTGTTTGACTTACGGAGAGTTCCGGTCCGGTTCTGATAGCTTCCGTTCTTTACAGCGTAATCGACAGCTTCTTTACCAACCTTATCTTCAACAGCTTTTACCTCAGCATAACCTTGGTCGAAAAAGCCATCCACGTCCGAAAAATCAAATTTTACATCCATATCTCTGAGTAACCAAAATAATTCGTATTCTTTACCATGTAAACCTTGCCAGCTCCCCGGATATTCGCACCGTCCATACATCTGACCTCATCGCCAGCCTTCAGTGAGATTCTTTTCTCACAGACGACGTGATAATTCGGTCGGTACACCTCGCCGTTCTCCGAAGTAAACTCCTTGGTAGAGTTATCGTCACACCGGCACTTGCACACGTCATGCCAGCTATCTCCGCCGGTACCGGGAATGGGCCGGCCGAACTCGTCTGTATCCATCTGGGTGTTGACTTTAACCTGCAATATGTGTGGAGCGAATATCATAGGAATCTGACTTTAGGTTTATCTGACAGCGTGTCTTCAAGACCGTACTTCTTACACAAGAAAGAGTAATATTCCTTCAAGCCCTGAGTATTCCAGGACATAGAGAAACCGTTCTCACTGATGGAAGTGGCACGGAGTAATAGAGAGGGGATGAACTTCGCCATTGCCACCGATACAAGTCCGATGTTTGACGGGCCCATCTCATCCTCTCCGCTTATCCCTGAAGACAGACTTATCTCCAAAAGGTCAGCCTCCAACAAGTTGATGCCGAAGGTCTGAAACTTCTGTGATATGTAGTCGTTTACTGTCATGCGTTCATGGTTTTCAAATCGAAGTTCACAATCAGGTTCGGGTTTGTAATCTGCGGAATCCACTCAGCGGTGTATTCCAGATAACGGCCGTTACCATCCTTGTAACCGGAAATAAGCATATCACCGTCTGCCTGGGTATAGTTTCGGCCAGGCACGCCATCCACAGCTTCATAAGGGGTGTGGAAGCGCATATAACCAATCTTATCCTGCGGAAGCAGGGTGATACGATCATCTGCATAAATCTGCACGTTCTTTCCAGACTGATCCATCACATAATCTTCCTTGATTTCAATGGCTGGAAGACCAATACCAGTGAAAATCTGAGAAGCAATCTGTGATGTAATCAAACCGGTAGAGAGATACATTTCATTTCCAGTAAGTTGCATTTTGAACTTGTCGCCGAACTCACTTGAACCAATGATGTTCTTGACGAATGTTCCTCGTGACATGATCATCTTCGGGAAATTGCCATAAGTGGGCTTCAACTCATTAACCTGCTGTTGCAGGTAGGTGATGAAGTTAGCCTTTGCTCCGGTTTCGGGAGTAATTACCTTGAATGGAAGTTCAATGTCCAACAGGTCAATACCTCCAGCATTGTCGTCCTTGTTCTTCACCTGCGCTTTACCTGTCATCAACAGGGAGCCGACAACGATGTCCATTCTCTTGTGTGCGGCAAGAAGTACCTGGCGATAATCATCGTAAATGAAGTTTACGATGTCCTGCATGGCTGCTACCTGATCAGCAGGTTTAGCCGCATTGAACTTATCAACCAAGTCCTGCAAATCTGAAAGTCGGTCAATAGACATCTGGTACCGGTCACCCAGATAGGCGATTTCTCCATAACCAGAACCGATGTTCCGACGTTCACGGATAGGTTTCTCGCCGTAGCGTGAGTTGATGGAACCGGCCATTACCCCAGTTACAGTACCAATGTAGTCTTTGAACACACGAGTGGTCGTTCTGCGGAAGTCCAGATACTGCTGCCAGTAGATTGTGTCCTTACGAGTCTGAAGGACACGCTGGATAACGGCACTTACGATATTGGGATCGTTAAATAGTGTATAGATAGTTAGCATCATATCTTAGTCCTCCTTCTTTATTCGTTAAACTGGAAATATGGCATGTTTTCCTTGTCCTTAGAACAGAAAGGCATAGCCAACTTTGTAGGTTCAATCTCAAATGCACGCATAAGCAATGCAACTAATACCGGACCTTCATCAATTTGCTTTCTCTCATACAAAGCAGAGTTAGCAACGGCCTTTGGAGTAGTTCCACCGACGGCTGTAGCTTCAAAAAGAACGGTTCCGGCATTGAGCGTGGCACCAAAATCGGCTGCTAAAGTCAACTTGTCAAAAGCCTTATCAGACTTGTCTATCGCATTTACTGTAGCTCCGTGTGAACCGTCACCAAGGTGTATTCCAACATAAGCCAGTGAGTTCTTCTTAATTTTCAAAGTGGTATTGGAGCCACTTGTGTATTTTTCGTAAACTTCCACACGGATGGCCACCTGAGCGGTTTTCTTCACCAGGTCGGCGGCAATAGGTGTGAAGGATGGAAGGAACGAACCAACTACAAGGTTAGTCGTGTCCAACTTGTAAGGGCCTCTGCGTCTGCGTCCGGTCTCCACGTCGTAACGCTCCTCTACAGATGGTTCAGGCTCGATGTTATATTTAAATCCTGCTGCCATAAATTACTTGTTTTGTTGTTCGACAATAGATTTTGTGTCCGCCTCAATCATTTTAGCGAACTCACTCGCCTCCTTCTCCTGCTTCTGTTCAGCAGTTTCAGGAGCTTTGGAAAACTGAAAACCGCTGTTAGACATATCCTGCTTCATGTCCTTGAAATAATTATCCAAGTCCGTGTTCTCAGGAATGTTGCGGTCCTTCAGCATAAATTCGGGAATACCGTACTTCTTTGCCACTTCAGAAATCTGAGAATTGCGCTGCGCCTGCGCTTTCTCTGATTCATAAGCAGACAGCTTTTCAGAAAGAGTCTTGTTGGAATCAATCAAAGCCTGGGCCCATGCAGGAACTTCGTCTTTTTTCTCATCCTTCTTTTCGTCTTTCTTTTCTTCCGGATTCTCGATTGGCTTACCGTCTTTAAGGTTATGCTTCTTCTCATAGTTTGCAACTGCTGTGATTCGAGCATCCCCGGCACGGAAATCGCCGTATGAAGTCAGCACGTCCTGAAATGAGATACCCTCCACGATGGAGTTTACCTTCGTTTCGTCCGTTACACCCTCAGCCTTTTTCGTAGCTATACGGGTAAGTGTAGCAGTGTCCACCCCAGGAAATTTCTGTTGCAGTCCTGCCAAGATTTGTTCAAAGATTGTCATACCGTATGAGTTTGATTAATAATTTCATACGGTAAATTTACTTATAGAGAAAAGGAAGGGGAAATTTTAAGGCTAACGATACGAAACAATTAAGAAAATGTTCGTTTTTAGGTAAAAAGAAAGCGTGACTACCGGAGTAATCACGCTAACAGTTTTTAATTTTATTTCTTCAAAGCTTTTAGCTTTATCATTTCGTTATATCCGTATAAAGACAAGGTATAGAAACCATCTCTAAACTCAATCAATTTTAGTGCAGACAATTGTATACAAATTTGATTGCTGCATTCTTCCGTTATCATACAATCTTCTCCTACTAGCCTATCTGATAATATATGTCTTATTTTATCATAACTTACTCCATACCTAAAATCTAAACAAACACTTCTAAAAATATCATCCCATGTCATCTCTATTGAATAACATTTATTTTCGTAATTATTATCACAAAGATCCTCTAATTCATTTGTATAGTAAATTTTATAAATATCACTTCCTTTACAATAGGATTCTATACCATTGGGAGTATTAGAACTAAATGTATTTAATTTAAATTTTAATGATTCATTCTCTTTCTTTAAAGCTAAAATTTCTTTGTTTGCTTCTGCTGAAGAAATTGCATCTGCTTTTACCCATCCTGTTCGGGGACAATTTTCAAACATATAATCTAGGGTAATATTTACATTAAATGCTAATTCATAAGCTTCTCCCCAAGGTTTACATAAATTGTTTTGCACTAACTTTTTGAATTCATAATATTTTTCCTTACCTTCATTTGTGTTTTCAACCTTGGAAGACGGTAAGTCACCAATGTTTTTATGATAGAATGCAGCAACAGGAATATTTTTGTTTAAAGCATATTCATATTCTAACTGTGTGTAACTTTTTCCAGTTTTTGGTTCTATAGATCCATAGCGACCACCAAGAATTAGAATATAATAATCGCATCTATCTATAAGTTTCTTTATAACTGTAAACTGTTCTTCACTTGCTGCAGGAAAGTATTCCATACCAACAGGAAAGCAATTCTTACTAATTAAAGCCTCTATAACTTTCTGTCTTTCCTCAATTAAATCTTGATAAGTTGAACTAACAAAAACCTGATACTTCTTATCCATAATTACAACAAATTTATAGCTGCCAGTTCCTCTGTCAGCGCATTAATACCTTTCTGAATCTTCTCTAACTGCTGTTTACGTGGTTTGTGTACTCCAGCCGCATAATGCCATAACTGGCGTTCATTGATTCCGGTTATCCGGCTCAAAGCGGCTTTGGTGAAGATGCTGCTGTAATAGTTGATGAAGGTGGCGGCATCTATCTTGAATTTTAAGGTAAACTCTCCCTGCAAAATTTCCACTGGAGTGATGTTCATTTCCTTACATGATTCCAGGTAAAGTTCTACGGCCTCCTTCATGTTCTTCTCGATTTCCTTTACATCGTTGCCGACAGTAATCACCGGAGCACCTTCAATATAGGCACTCAGATTATTCCCAGCATTCTCAACTATTACTTCAACAGTCTTCATATCAAACACCCAATACTATATTAGCATCAATATTTAACTTTTGGCTTATTTCACGCGCTACCTTTAATGTTGGCTCACATTTACCGGAAATATAATCGCTCAAACGTGAAGGACTAACTCCAATCAATTTAGCCAGTGCCTTTTGGTTAAGCCCCATTTCATACATACGGAGTTTGAGAACATCAACAAGTGTTGGTTCTCCCAGTGCAAAATGTTCTTCTGAATAGTCAGCAACAAGGTTAGAAAGTAGTTCCAACTCTATGCTATTAGGATCATCGAGAGGGGTTTCATCTGTAACCAGTGGAAGTAATTCCTCAACCCTTTTTACTGCCCAGTCGTATTGAGCTTTTGTTTCTATCTTTGTCATAGCTCTTTGGTAATCGGAAACCGCCGATTCGGTTTAATTATAAAACTGAACAATCAGCTATTTTGTCATATTCAGCATGAGTGCCAATGAAACGAATATAAACAAACTTTATAGTGAATTTTATCACTACAATCAGCCTGTAATTATTTCCTTTAATATTGAATACATAATGTTGGTTACCCACATTATCAACACTATTGAAGGTCTTTTTTACGTCTGCAAAGCAAGTCCATTCGCTTTTCTTGACTATGGTTGTCCATTCTTGTAAAGCTACCTTTGCATCAGGATGCGTTTCTGCATATTCTTTTATAGCTTGTTCTGTAAATATTCTCATTAGATTCACTCATTTGTCATATTGCAAAGATATGAACTAAATTCTATTTTTCAAAATTTAATTCTAAAAAATATAATTATAAATAGCGATATCCCGAAAGAAACCGCTATTTTTATTACCTCAAATATTTTTTTAAACTACGTTCTGCTTATTGATGTCGTTCTTTTGCTTCTCTGCCTGTTCCTCCTTGATATCTTCAATCTCATCCAAAACCGAATCCACGTTTCCTACAAAGGTGATGGCCCGTTGTTGCGACCAGATTTCACCGTCTTTGGCCTTGATGGCAGTGTCTATCTTATCCTTGATGTCCTCCAGTCTGTATGGTTGCATTTGTACATCTACATCAATGGTATCGGAAGCCGCTTCGAGTGTGGAATTCACGGAACCCAACGCAGAGACAAGGAAATTTACACGCCGTTGCATGAACTCACCGACGGTCTCGTTCAGGTTCTCGACATTCAGGTGAGTTGACATGAATACGTAGTCAAAAGCCACCCCGGAAACAGCATTTCCTGTACCTTTCAGTGAGTCAAATGATATTCTGGGTGTATTGGTCAATCCGTAAATCTGGCTTAACAGTGTTTCCACCTCGAACTTGACAGTATCAGGAACTTGACTCCAGGTGAGATACTGGGCATTTGCTCCTTGTCCTGTCAACTCGACCACACGGTTCTTGAACTCTCCGGAGAAGTTCTGTACGTCACCAAACAACATCAGGATAGGGAAGAAGTGGTAATCTATGCAATCTGCATAGCTTGAAAGAAGTTTCTCCAGTCTTACACGAAGGCTTTTGATTTTCTCGCAATATGCTTCCGGACGATGCATATAAATCACCGGCATTTTCTTGAAACCATGAGCAAATGAACCTTTGTCGGCCCAGTTACTTGTAAGCTCCCACTGGTAAACCATGTCCTTGGTAATGGTCATGAAGCTGGTAATCTCTACATCGTTCAGGTCCTTTTTCTTGTACTCACGGGATAAAGCCACCAAATCCCCCTGATCATTGAAGAAAGGGTAGAGCTTGTCTCCACGGAACGGGGACCAGATGGCACTCTTCAGACGGTACTCAGGCTTTGACTTGCCGAAAATTCCTGATATCTTTCGTTTAAGCTTCGCCCAAAAACCATCATCTCTAACCACATACCAGTATTCAGCCACTTCCTGCTCGGCCAGCCATGCACGGACTACTTTCTTATTCTGATACTTCAGCTTGTTTTTCTTGAACACCTGCTTCAAGGCAGAAAGAAGGCTTTCTTCAGATTCATCCGGTTGGCAGTCAAGTACAGGTTCAGTTCCAACAGTGAAAGCCGTCTGAAGGTTAACGATGTCCTGCTCTATTGGAAGTGCAATCCGGTTCGGCTCAACTTCTTTCTTTACTGCCGGCTCAACATACTCTTTACCGGTTGTCGGGTCTGTAATCCGTTTCTCAGGCTGGGTTGTGATTTTGATTTTCGGATATTTCTCCTCATCAATCACTATTTCATGCCTGTTCGGATTCCAGTCATTGTATAGGGCATGAGCATTGGGAAGTTCAGTCTTTCGTCCTTTTTTCAGATAGTAGATTTTTCTCTCTATCTCCGGTATAGCTAAAATTTCTTCTAAAGTCATACTTCAAAATTTAATGTCCAAATATTCCTGAAATGTCTTTCGGTTTCATAATCTTGCCGAGAAGCTCTCCCAACACATAATAGCGTGCAGCGTCAATACAATTATGTACAAGAATTCCATTAGCAAAAAACTCGTGCATATCCTCAACCTCCAAGTCGTAAACACTTGCTATATTCTCACTTATTATCTCAATCTTTTTTATTTCTGACGCTTGCAGAATACTTTCCGCTGCAACTTCTGCTACAGTACCATGTTCTACTGTATTTGTTTGCAGTAAATTCTCTACCGCACCATTTACATTTCCGTGTTTCGTTGTCAACTCCTGAGTGGTATCTGTATGCAGTCTTGCACTTATTTGAACAGAATCTGTTAATTCCATTCGGCATTGCAGAAAACGTCTTTCCACACCATTCACAGACGAACTCCTTTGGCTTTGCGTTTGCAAATTGTTTTTTAGCGTGTTCGCTATGCCATTTCTTGCCTTCTTCTGATCCATGCCATTCAGCAGCATATTTACTTGCTTTAGCCATGTTCTTTCTACGTTGTGCAAGTATTTCTTCATTCTCATTTTGTTCTTTCGCATGAAGCCGCAAATGGGTGTGCATCTCAACAAGTTCAAGGTTGCTAATTTCATTATTCCATGTATTTTCGTCTTTGTGGTGGACATGGTATCCTTTTGGTATATCTCCATTGAAGTATTTCCACACTTCTCTGTGAAGTCTTTTCGTTCCACGAGAGAAATATCGTTCTCCGTTATATAAACAATATTCTTTCCCATTAAAGATTTGCACGTATAGAGTATGTCCGTTTCCGTCAAGTTTTTTAATTGTTTCCATCCATTTTTAGTTTTAATTCTATGTTCAGGCGTAGCCTTTAATTCTATTATAAAGTTACTAAAAATCAGACGAATATGAAATATCCTTTTGTATCCATTATCAAAGAATTTACTTACTTTCCGATAGCCGTCTGATGTAAGCACATACTCGCCAACTTTGATGGAATCAATGCGCTTTCTACCCGATAAAGTTTCTATCATAGTTTCACCTACGAAGCAGTGGTTATCGTGGTCTTCCGGCTCGTTGATATAATTTCCATCCTTATCCTTTGCCCATACATAATTTCTGAACTCCCTCTGTAGGTTGTAGGAGCGTCTGGTGATAAAGATTTCCATCCCTTGCATCTTGTCAATACCCGCATTGACAGAACCTTGTCCTTTCTCTACTGGATAAATCTTGATACCTCCGTTGTGTATTTCCTGAATAAGTCGCGGGTCCGCACTGTCGGCAATCACTCTCAGATTCCAAGGCCGCAAGGTTTTTATAATATCCCCAGATAATAATCCAGTTCTATAATCTATTTCATCCAGATATAGTGCATTGTCTACGATACCGCACCGGATAGCTGCTGTAGGATCATTGGTATAACCAAAATCCAACCCAATTCCAACTTTCTTGCACCACATTGGGAACTCATCTACGATACCCCATTTCTTGAACACGGCACCCTCGGCCACGTCTGCCCATCGTCCGATAACCACATGAGCATACTTCTCCGGATTCTTCTCCTTCATTTCCTTGACTTCTCTCAGAAACTCAGGAGAAAGGTTCTCGATATTGTCGAAGTACGTCGTATGGATGTGAAGAACATTGGGATGAGTTGAGATTTGAACCTGAACACCGTCAATCTCCACCAGTCGGTGAGTGTTCTCAATGTATTTCTTGTAGATGAAATGGTTCGAATCGCAGGGATTCATAATAATGATAATGCGATTCTGGATTCCCTTCTTACGGATGGAGAGCATAATCTTGTCAAACTCTTCCTCACTGGTCCATTCCTCCGCTTCATCGCAGACAAATGTCGTGATACCCTGAATGGATTTCAGCTTAGCCGTCTGATTTCCGGAAGAAGTCTTGATGCCTCGGAACATGATACGACTGCCAGTCATCCGGTTTACGATGTCCGTCTTGGTTGTCTTGAAATATTTCGTGGTGCCGTCCAGTTCTATCTTTTCCATCATTTCCGGAATGATAGACATGCCGGCAGATACCATCGTGTAACGGGTATATAGAATCTGGTGAACAATCTTCTCCACAGGAGTCATTTCGAACGTCAATCGCTCAATAAAGGTAGAAGCGTTGAAAGACTTTCCCGATCCACGGCCACCGGTGATGAGAATAATGAATTTCTCATTGTCGGTGTATAACGGATGATATATTTCTTGAGGAACAATCATTTCAGCTTGTCTTTAATCCATGAGTCAATAGAAATTCCGTGGTCAATATCCTTTGGAATATCGGCGTCCTCGTCCTGCCGGCGTTCAACCTTTCTCCATTCTTCATCGTGATGATACAGCCAGACGGACATGGCCTGAAGGTTGGGAGCCAACTCACTCTCACTAACCTGAAGTTCTTCTTCGCCGGTCAGATTCCCGTCCTGGTCTTTTAGCTTCCTGACTATAGTACTCTTGGTCTTGATACCGCCCAAAGCCATAGCAAGGAACTTCGCACGCACAGCGGCGGTGATGGTTGCACGCCCGCGCGCTAACACTTCGCTTAATTCGCAGTGCTCACTCTTCTTTTCGCAGAATGTCTGGGGACACAATCCTAAAGCAAAAGCGATTTCTTTGTCCGTGAATCCCTTCTTGGCATACGTTTCCACCTGAGAGAGAAACTCCTCACTCTTGTAGTCAAATTTGGGCTTTCGTCCTGTATGTTTGCTTTTTTGAGATTCACTTTTCATAACCAAATCATCCGTTATTGTTACCCATATAAATACGGCGAGAAACAGGCTTATTGCCATAAACATCAATTCCTCTCTTTGAGAAATAACTGTCTATTCTCGCTGCATATCTTTCCATTATAGACCTCGTTCTGTCTCTTATACTTCTTTGCCTGTCTGTACCAAGCCCGTATTGCCTTCCAGCGTTATACATTATTCGTCTTGACTGTTGATACAACTGGCTATAAGTTTTCCTTCTAACTCGGCATCCCTCCTTGTTTTAATTTCTCATTCAATTCTTTCTACCTGTTCATCGAATACCTCACCCTTGATGAACTTGGAATATGGATCATATCCAAATCTTTCACAAAAAGCTGCCTTAGCTTCAAACGTATCGAAGGAAAGCATGAGATAAGCGTCCATATCTTGTGCCTGCTTCTGGGCTGCATCTTTCACCTGCTGCTTGACTTCCTTCATGTGGGCTACCTTCTCGGCTCTTTCCATCTGCTTGGCAGCTTTCTCGGCTTCTTTCTGTTCTGTAACTGGTGCCATCATATCCTCCAAAGCTTCCGCAATAGAACTTTCTTCTTCTGTCTGGAGAAGAAAATCACAGCCAATCATATTCAGATCGGCGGCAGTCAGACCTGCATCCTGGTAATCAATGTCCGGAACTAATCGAGCCAAAGCGTCATAGTCCCAAGCTCCTTGTGCGTTCGGGTTGTTCATCAGGATATTCAACTCTTTTTCCTGCTTCTCATCCACGTCAATCACATCGACACGGATTCTATAATCGTTTTCCGGGAATTTCTGGAGTTCATCCATAACCGTCAGGCGCTGGTGGCCGGACACAACGGTAAAGCCGGTCCGCTTGTTGACAACGATTCCGCCGACAAGTCCGAACTTCTTGATACCCCGCTTTAACGTCTTTCGGGCTTCCTCAGAAAGTTTCCTGGGGTTATAATCTGCGAAGTGAATGGCGGAACGGTTAAGTTCCACCGATTCACTCTTTATGTATTTGCTCAGTTCCATACCTATTGCTTATGTTTATGTTCCCAAAGAATTCTTTCAGCCATTGGGAACACCTTGTAAATTTTCTGTAAATCCTGCGGGTAGTTTTTCTCCAGCCATAACATGCAATCCAGATTGAATCCAACACCAGAGCTGGCCTTCAGCGAATACCTGACAGGCTCCGGCAGCCCGTTCTGCTTCATGTAGGACAGGATGTCTTTCTGCGTCCAGTCTGCTAAAGGGTAGCACATACCATTGTTCTCGTACCCGTTGGCTACATAGCCTTTCAGCATCAGGCGACGGTTCATGCCATCGGCCTTCTTCATCCCCAAGAACGTGTAGTAAAGTCCATATCTTAGCTGCATGGCCTTCACCACATCGGCCAGTTTTAAAAGTTTCACTTTCGGGTTTGGTACACAATACAAACCACCTCGAAGAATATAGGTAAGGTTCCAGTGGGGCACCTGAACAAATTCTATCTTCGGATATTTGGCTTTTGCCCATCCAATCCATCTTTCGATGTGCTCTAATCCTTTGACAAAGTACATGAACACGCAGACTATCCTTTCAAACTTCGGATAGATCATATCCAGTAATACTAAAGAATCCTTACCCAAGGACAGAAACAGCAAAACCCCGTCAGTCTTCTGTCTGACGAGGTCAATATAGCTGTATGTCCTCTCTTGCAGTGTCATTATCCGCCACTCATGCCAAGTCCTGTGCGGACGTTATAATACTGCTGCCGGCGGGTAATATATCTCCCACCCTGTGAAGTTCTACCGGTGTTAGGATCTGTCAATCCAGTACGGCCCCCACGGTAGTTACTCGTTGAAAATGTACTTCTATTTGTTCTGACTCAACAACAAGTTTTAAAGGGTTAAACATGCTTTTCTATCACTCTGCCAAGGTCATAAACGACCTGTGCGGCCAGGTATATCTCACCTTGATAGGTGTATTCAATAAAGTTGTGATTCTCATCTTCAAACAGTTCGATCTTTGCGCCTTTGACTTCTACCAGTGCGCTGGCCCTCTCTTTATTGTAGCCTACAAAGAACTGGATAGCATCGTAATGCTTAGGCTGCAAAACACCGTCTTTCTCGACACAATATCCGTCAGCGTCAAGCTGGCAGTATTTCTTCTGAGTTGTAGGCCTGATTTCTCTGAATTCTTGTGTTTTCTTGCCCGACAAGATTTCGTCAAAGAATTTCTGTTTGATGATAAGCGTAAGTATTTCCATAATCGTGTAAAGTTTAAATGTTAGTTGCGGGTGATGGATTCGAACCACCGGCCTTCACCAAGTCAAAGTGACGAGCTGCCCACTGCTCTAACCCGCGATGGTATCTATACAAAGATACCCCATTATGAAGACAATTTTGAATAACAATTCAACGCATACGAAACAATTTGCTAATTGTTTGCTAATAAATCAGGATCGTGTTTATTGATGATGCTTTCAACAATTTCTTTTGCACATTCTATTCCAGATTTATACCCTCTGGCATAGTCTGTTCTTGTAGACAAGTAGCTAGTATCATTACCCAGCCACTCGATTATTTCTTGCAGGATTTCTTTCTCTTTCATAGCCACTATAAATTAGTCGTAATAACCGCAAGCATAGCAATACCCCTCAGCGTAAGCCTGTAATGCTATCTCGTCTTGAATATATTCATCCAGTGCCTTGTTTGCATCTTCTATGCTTTCATACACAGAAGAACGCTCGACTACTTCACCGTTTATAAGGCATTTAAAATAAGCACCATATTCATCATTACATTTGGATAAAACCTCACATTCACGGACTTTGTTGTTGTCGTAATCAATTATATATTTTCTCATAACCATCTCAAATTAGAATAATACACACCGTTCAATTTTGTATAATCACCATACAGTTTTACTTTGCCTTTATACATCATGGCGAATTTAGAACTGCCAGCGGCAGTCATCATCATGGATTCTGTTACCTTTGCTTCATACCCATATTTCATTACAAGAGGGTAAACTTGACTTCTGAAAAAGATTTCGCTATCTGTCATATCGTTTACTGACTGAATAGGCAAAACACCATTGTGAGCAAAATAAACGCCATTCTCGACAAACGGGTGACAGTTCTTTCTACACTTAGAACCATGTGTTGCCCACCTCATGTGAATGATACATTCTTCTTCAATACCCACCTTTGAAAGATGAACTAAAAACTTTTGATAATCCATAGTCTTATATTTGTGCCTTGAAGAAACAAAGCCATAACCATGATGATTGATTCTCTGAACTTTATTTAAGGTGTCCAATGTTGGCATCTGAACACCCTTTGGTTTATAGATAATACAGCACATCTCAAGCAAATTTTATCGTGTGAGGCTCATGCAAGAACCTCAGCACGTGATTTAAAGAATGACTTTTCTTTCGCTGTCAAGAAAGGTATTTCTTCGATTGAAGAAACCTCTGAACTTAGTACGTTCTTCTTAGACCAAGCTACCAGCTTAGCACAGAAATTCACCCAGTTAGAAATTTTCTCGAAATCTGTAGAACCTTGATGCTGCCTGAACTCTATCGTGTTGTGACGAGCATAAGAGCAGGCATTAACCTTAAAATATCTGTTACCTCTCATAATACTTAGAACATCATGCTTAGTAATGCAACATTCAAAGCTTAAACCTTGAAGTGTTCTACACCACTGACTGTTGTTTGCTCGTCTTGATCGTGCCATGAAAGTATCAATCACTCTCTCTAGCTTCTGATAGTTCTTGAAAACATTGATATAAGCTTCATCTGAGAGGCTTGCAGCCCCTATGTGAACGTGTAAGCCAGTAGATATATTCACTTGTGCACCTGCCTCATTTAAAGCTTTGCAGCAGGTTTCTAGGCTTTTCATACCTGCCTTACCAGTAAGAACCGGTGAAACACATTCTATAGGATTTTCACCTCTGATAGAAGAATCTGATACAAACTTGTAGTAGTGGTTGTTGTCAACATGATTATAGCCCTCATACTGAAAAGGCATTTCGTTTCTTGTTGCACTTTCTCTCATAAGGCTTGCAGCTACCAGACATTCAATCTCAACCCCAAAAGTGAACTTGTGCGTTTCTCTGATTGTTTTAGGCAGTTCAGACATAAGCAACTCAACTTCATACTTTCTCAAACCCAACTTGACGAAAGCTGCTTTCTTTGCTGCCTTAGAACCTTTCATGCTCTTAATCTCTTCTACTTGTTCTTTTAATGTCTTCATAATCGTGTGTATTGAAAATTGATAATCGTGTTGATATGCAGGGCTTTTGCCCTGCTTGTTGTTTATAAAGTTGTTTCTACTACCTTGTGAAGTTTTTTAATATCGTATGCACCTGTACTGCAACCCATATTTGACGCTGATGTAACAGCGAACTCAAGTGCTGCCATAACGTCTAAGCTTGCATCTATAGCCTCATTCTTAGCTTTCTCATACTCACGTGCATTAACTGTTGTTTCTTGAACCTTTTCAGCTTCTTGAACTCTTTTAAGAGCATCATTGATAATTCTGATTTGTTCTTTGATCTCTTTGATGTAATCACTACTAATTGTTTTCATAATCGTATGTGTTTTAATTAATTCGATATTATCATGTCGTTTATCACACTGCAAAGATACATTTTAATATCGTATTATCAAATAAAAAACGACATTTAGCTGCCGTTTTTGCATTATTTAACGATATTATAATATCGTATTATATAAGAAAAAGCTACATTTGCATACACTATTATAATATTTTAAATTATGGATTTGAGAGTAAAAGATCTTATTAAGCAAAAAGGCATGACAATGCAACAATTTGCTGAAATATTAGGAGTGACAAGAGATACCCTAACAAGAAATATCAATGGGAATCCTACTTTAGAAACATTGGAACGTATTGCAAATGCTTTAGAAGTGGATATTGCGGAGCTATTTGTGAGAAATACACCTGATTCCGAAGTAGATGGTTATGTTAAAGTGAAAGGAACTCTCTATGAAGTTCACTCATTTGAGGATCTAAAAAAGTTATTGGAATTGAATGCTTAATCAATAAAACCAAAGTAAAATGAAGAAAATGTTATTTATTTTGCCTATACTGGTGGCTTTGTTTTTTGTGGGGTGCAGTAGCGATGGTGATGGAGAACCCGGAGGAAACAATGGAAATAGAGTTCTGTCTGAAATTATAATAAATGAACACGAAAAGAAATTTGGAGAGATAAATGAATATGGAGAACTTTACGAACAATATATCTATAATACAGACGGAACATTGCAAGAAAAAACCACCAACTACTATAACGCTTTATTGGATGGTAGGATCGATTGCAATTACCAATATGAATACGACGACAAAAAGCGTGTGGTGGAAATGAACGAATATACGTTTACTTTATTTGAAAAAAAACGTAAATACGAATATAACAGCATTGATTCCGTGTCACGTATGTTGGTATATGATAACGATGGAGACCTGAATGAAGAATGGACATACGAATATGATAGTCAAAAAAGATTGATAAAAACAGTAGAAAAAGACATTTGGGTTAGCAACAATTTTGGCTATATAAGCGAATATAGATACGAAGGGAATAACGTTTATATAGAAAAGACAATGCTTAATGACGGTTCTTTGTTCGGGAACTTTATCTTTGAGTACGACACACATGGAAATCTACTACAAGAAACATATATCAACGGAGATACAGGGAGAGAATCAATAGAGCAAAAATATGAATACCAGTATGACTCTCCAGGTCGTATTCAAAGAAAATCTAAAAAGGAATCATATTCAGATTCTTGGACATATTATGACTATTTTTATAATGAAGATGGCACTATAAATAAAATATGTGTTTCATATAGTTACAAGGATAATGAATCCGAGCTAAGATATAATTACATCTATAAATAACTATTTTAGCCCCGTTCCTTATGGTTCGGAGTTAATTTAAATAATAATTAGGGGAACGTATATGATATAAATCCGTTTGAGGATATAGTATTTCATCAAATATGATTAAAATCTGTTTTAAAATAAATAAACTTATGGCTACAATGTTTAGAAAGACACCTCCGCAAAAATATACTCTAGAAATTCCATGTAAAATTCGAATTAATTCTAAAGATGGGAAAGAATATCAAATAATTATTCGAGATTTATTCAATGGACTGATAAGTAAAAATGAAGAATTTGAATCTCGCTATTTTGATAGTATTAAAACAGATATTGTAAAATTTATATGATTGGCTAAAAAAAAACTTATATTATAGTTTAGATAAAATATTAAACTCCCAAATAGATCCTGATAGCAAACAGATACGATATTATATTAGAAATTTAGAATTAAAAGAAGGTTCGTTAGTTTTAACCTTTACGGTATTATTTAGTTTTATTGAGATTTATAAAAATATTGATGATATTATTGATTTCTTTCTTGAAGATTTTTCTAATTATATCAACTTTATATTGGATCAATATGAAGTTACATATCAATATTATCTACCTTTTAATTTTTCAAGATTAAGTACTGATTCATCTCATAATAAGAAAAAATACATCAAAAATATAATATTTCCCATAATTATATCTGGCATATTAGCATTTTTGATACCGACAATCATAATTGAAAATAGTAAGGATGATTTGAAACGTATTATTAATGAAGAGTTGATAAAATATAAAAACCAAGAAAAAATAAACGAATTAGATAATTACTATAAAATTCAACAATATTTTTCTATACATAA
>ULUH01069892.1_pt1 | contig 23289 bp, 20 predicted proteins | sample 1958241 | NCBI WGS metagenome assembly ULUH01 (sample SAMEA4835753, study PRJEB28245) | human gut metagenome | biome: gut microbiome; material: fecal sample | place: Denmark | collected 2008 | reverse complement strand
CCGAGGATTTGTCTGTAGGTTGATTGAAGATTAGTATTAGGAAGTCCACATGAGGGCAGAGCCATCCGGTCGTCGCAGCCGCAGGCACGGGCAAACTATAATTCTGTTTTACCAATCACACAAAACGCCCTCTTCCAATGTAATATTATTATGATTTTCCTGTGAAAAAGATTAAAATTTAATAAAATCATTGATTTTAGCATAAAACTATGATAATATAGTATTAAGGCAAAAGTCAGCCGACATAAACACCGGTACCGACAACGAAAGGAGTGAGCAGAGTAATGTACATCTTATGGATCATCGTGCTGATAACAGCAGTTCTGGCGGAAGCTGCAACCTGTGCCTTGGTCTCAGTATGGTTCGCACTGGGTGCACTGGCAGCCCTGATCGCAGTTGTCCTCGGAGCAGGCTTCGCAGTACAGCTGGCGGTATTCCTTGCCGTTTCTGTTATCACGCTGGCGGTCACAAGGCCTGTTGTTAAAAAGATCATGCCTAAAAACACACCCACAAACGGCGAGCTTGACATCGGCAAAAAAGCAATAGTCATCGAAAAGATAGACCCCGAAGCAGGTACGGGCAGAGTACGCATCGAGGGCGTTGACTGGGGTGCAAAAACAGCCGACAGCTCAGTGATCGAAAAGGGCGAGACCGTGGTGGTAAAAGCCAAGGGCGCCGCATTCGTCACAGTCGCAAAAGAATAACACAAACCAAAAGGAGAGCAGATATGGAATATTTAATTGCCATAATAATTTTTATCGTTGTAGTTATCATCATCTCGGGAATAAAGATTGTTCCCCAGGCTCAGGTGTACGTGGTTGAGCGTCTGGGCGCATTCTCGGGAGCACTTCACACAGGCCCCCACTACGTTATCCCCATCATCGACAAGGTGGTAAAGAAGGTCTCCATCAAGGAGCAGGTAGTTGACTTCAAGCCTCAGCCCGTTATCACCAAGGATAACGTTACAATGCAGATTGACACCGTCGTGTTCTTCACCGTTACCGACGCAAAGCTTTACACCTACGGCGTTGAAAGACCTCTTTCCGCTATCGAGAACCTTTCCGCAACCACACTCCGTAACATCATCGGCGAGATGGAGCTTGATGCTACACTTACCTCCAGAGACGTTATCAACACCAAGATAACCGCTATCCTCGACCAGGCTACCGACCGCTGGGGCATCAAGGTAAACAGAGTAGAGTTGAAGAATATCCTTCCTCCCCGTGAGATACAGGACGCAATGGAGAAGCAGATGAAGGCAGAGCGTGAGCGCCGTGAGAAGATCCTCCAGGCAGAGGGTGAAAAGAAGTCTCAGGTGCTTGTTGCAGAGGGTGAAAAGGAGTCCAAGATACTCCGTGCAGAGGCTGAAAAGCAGGCAGCTATCCTCCAGGCAGAGGCTCAGAAGCAGGCTATGATACTCCGTGCAGACGCTGTAAGACAGCAGAAGATACTCGAAGCAGAGGGTGAAGCTGAATCCATCAGAAACGTTCAGCAGGCTCTGGCAGACACTATCCGTCAGCTCAATGAAGCAAATCCTTCCCAGAGCGTTATCGCTATCAAGAGCCTGGAAGCCTTCCAGAAGGCAGCCGACGGCAAGGCAACAAAGATCATTATCCCCTCCGAGATACAGGGACTTGCAGGTCTTGCAACCTCTCTCAAGGAGCTTGTGGTAACAGATCAGAAGCCCGAAAGCAAGTAAAAACACTATCAAAAAAAGCGTGGCAGTTCATATGAGCTGTCACGCCTTTTTATTTATAATTATATAAATTCATATAAGTATGCCGTTGCAGTGGTCTGTCTCGTGCTGGATTATCTGGGCGGTAAAATCGGAAAAGGTCTTTATCCGCACCTGCATATCCTCGTTCTGATATTTCACCTTTATTTTCTTGTACCTTTTGCATTTTCTGGGGCCGCCAAGCAGAGAAAGGCAGCCCTCCTCAGTGTCGTATGGGTCGGACTGCTTTATTATTTCGGGGTTGAACATTATCATATATTCCCCGTCACTAACAAAGCAGATCATGCGCTTTTTCACGCCTATCATATTGGCAGCCATGCCCACGCACCGCTCCCTGTTGGCTTCCAGCGTGTCACGCAGGTCATTTGCTGTCTGTATATCGTTCCTATCCGCCGTTTCCGACTTCTGAGCCAGAAATATGGGGTCGTGCATAAGTTCTTTTATCATAAAGCACCTCTCATATTATTTTATCGTGTCACCGAGCCTGTAATGTATTCATCAGTCTGAGCAAAATACCTTGTCCGCTCCCCCTCTTTAAGATCAAATACAGTGCCGTCGGCGCTTTCGTCTCCCGCAAGATACAGCAGAGTGGGATACATATCATCATATGATACGGGAACGTCCGAAACATTCATTTTGTCAAAACTCTCTCCGCTGCGCTTTATCAGCAGGGTGGGATATTTTCCCCAGTCATTGTTTTTAAAGCCGTGGTCAGCCATGATGATTATGTCCGAATTGTCATAAACGCCGTTCTCACGAAGCTTTTCAAGATATACACAAAGTATCTTGTTGACAGCTTCCGCACACTCTTCCTCCGATACCTGTTCATCGCCGTGGTCGATAAGGTCCTTTGATGTAGTTCTTATGGGGTGAAGTCCGAACAGATATATGTACTTGAAGCATTTACTGTCGGTGTAAGTGACATCAGTTCCGATGGTGTTGTAAAAAGCCAGATTGTTATAGTCATAAACACGGTAATATGCGTCGGAGGAAGATGTCATTCTGTTGATGTCTGCGCCGCCAAGGTGGAAAGGCTCTTTCAGTATCACAGGCATATATTTGTAAAAAGCAAGGCTGTATATGCACTTGTCCAGATTCATAAGATCCTTTGCACCAAAGCTGTATTCAACGCAGTTATCCGCATATTTCATAAATATATCATGGGAGAATATCTCCTTGGAAGCAAAGAGCTGCGTTATGTAGCCGTTTGAATCAAGGGTTCTGAACAAAGTGTCGTTGCTGAAATCCAGATCTGTATGACTGCCTGTGAATATGTTGGTTATGGACGGCGAGGAACCGCCGAATACTCCGATGGTGTTGCTGTAAAAGGTGAAATCCTTAAAGCCCTCCGCAGCCTGCGGGTCATTTTTCACCGCTTTCTCAATGCAGAAAGAATCATATTCATCGGTGAGTATCAGGATAATGTTATGGTCAGTGGAAAACTCGTACTGGTCGTCCTGAGAAAGATAGTAGTCGTAATTATCCCCCGAAAGCATCTCGATAACTCTGCCGTCAACATCATTTTCAGCCGCCTGCCAGCAGCCCAGGATAAGTACCAGCACTTCTATCGCCACAATAGCCAGCGACGATATATTCACAGCATTGGGGAAAATATCACGCTTAAATTTTTGTATCAGGTGCGGCACTGCGAGTATCACGAGCCAGATGAGCAGGTTTATTATGCAGCTCACCGCTCCCGCCCGCTGCTCGGTGCCGTCAAGCTGAGCGGAATTTATCTGCAGGAAATTTCCCTGTATGTAAAATGCCAGTCCCAGTCCCCAGACTACGCTTACCGCCGTGTAAAAATATTTTTCCTTAGTCTTGTAAAGCAGGAAAAACAGAATTGCAGTGACCGCAACGGTCAGCGGAGCAATGCCCCACAGCACATATTTCAGCGGAACGGAAATATCATTCATATTGCCCAGATATATCTCCAATGGGGCGAAAAACAGAATATTAAACGAAAAAAACAGCGCCGACGCAAAAGTGACAGTCTGTTTGGTGTTTTTTGATATAAGGCTATCCTCAGCCATAAGCTCACCTCCAAGTTGATAAGAACCATTATACCCCAAACGGCCGCAAAAAGCAAGTCCCCGCCCTTTTCATTCGTTATTGACAAATCCTGCGCACCATGGTATAATAAACTATATTATTATGCCGTCAGGAAAGAAACGAAAGGAAGTTATTACAATGCAGGATACAAGCACCTACGAATCCCCCTTCTGCACCAGATACGCAAGCAAGGAAATGCAGTATGTATTTTCAGCAGATAAAAAATTTACCACATGGAGACGTCTTTGGGTGGCACTGGCAAGGGCTGAAATGAAGCTGGGTCTGAATGTTACCCAGGAGCAGGTAGATGAGTTGGAAGCAAACGTTGATAACATCGACTATGAGTGCGCCGCAGAGCGTGAGAAGCTCGTCCGCCACGACGTTATGGCTCATGTTTACACCTACGGAAAGGTTTGCCCCAAGGCAGCAGGCATCATTCACTTAGGCGCTACCTCCTGCTATGTTGGTGACAACACCGATATCATCGTTATGAGAGACGCTATGAACATCGTCCTCAAGAAGCTTGTTACCGTTATCTCCCAGCTTTCCGCATTTGCAGATAAGTACAAGGATATGCCCGCTCTGGCATATACCCACCTCCAGCCCGCACAGCTCACCACTGTGGGCAAGAGAGCTACTCTTTGGATAAATGAGCTGCTCATGGACCTTGACGAGCTTGAATACAGACTTAAGAACCTGAAGCTTCTCGGTTCCAAGGGAACCACAGGCACACAGGCTTCCTTCAAGGAGCTTTTCGAGGGCGACAGCACCAAGGTCAAGGAGCTTGAAAGAATGATCGCTGAGGAAATGGGATTTGACGCTGTAGTTCCCGTTTCCGGTCAGACCTATTCCAGAAAGATAGACTCCCAGATAATCAGCACACTGGGCAACATTGCACAGTCCGCAATGAAGTTCGCAAACGATATGAGAATCCTCCAGAATTTCAAGGAGATGGAAGAGCCTTTCGAGAAGAACCAGATCGGTTCCTCCGCAATGCCTTATAAGAGAAACCCCATGCGCTGCGAGAGAATCACTGCGCTTGCAAGATATCTTATGATAGACACCCTTAACCCTGCATTCACCGCAGGTACACAGTGGTTCGAGAGAACTCTCGATGACTCCGCAAACAAGAGAATCTCCGTTGCAGAGGGCTTCCTTGCAGCAGATGCTATCCTGAACATTATGATAAACGTAACCTCCGAGCTGGTAGTTTACCCCAAGGTAATCCGCCAGAGAATTATGAGAGAGCTTCCTTTCATGGCTTCCGAGAACATTATGATGGACGCTGTAAAGAGAGGCGGAAACCGTCAGGAGCTTCACGAGAAGATTCGTACCTACGCTATGGAAGCCGGCAAGCAGGTAAAGGAAGAGGGTCTGGAAAACGACCTTATCGAGCGTATCCTTGCAGATCCTTCCTTTGGTCTCAAGAGAGAGGATATCGAGGCTGTTCTGGTTCCCGAGAACTACACAGGCAGAAGCTCCGAGCAGGTTACAGAGTTCCTTGCTGAGTGCGTAAAGCCCGTACTTGACAAGTACAGCTCCATGACCCACGAGTCCGCTGAGATCAATGTCTGATCCGAAAAGATACGATATATAACGATATAACGCAAAACGTCCGCACCAAATGATGCGGACGTTTTTATTTACATATTATCATGTCTATCTGCAAAAGCTCTTCTTCCGAAAAATCAGGCTTTTCGGTGCAGCGGGCATTTTCGGTTATCTGCTCGGGACAGCTTGCGCCGATTATCACCGTCGTGACATCTTTGTGAGAGAGTATCCACGCCAGCGCCATCTGCGAAAGGGACTGTCCCCTTGCCTGAGCAATGCAGTTCAGCTGCCTGAGCTTTGATATCATCTTGTCATCAAGCTCCTCGCCTACCCATGTCTCACCCTTGCCCACCCTTGAATCAGCAGGAATGCCGTTCAGATACCTGTCGGAAAGAAAGCCTTGATAAAGGGGCGAAAAAACAGCCGTGCCAATGCCGATATCATCATTGACCCTCAGCACTTCTTCCGATTCCCTGTCAAGAACGGAAAATGGCAGCTGATTTACAATAAACGGCGTGTGAAGCTCACGGAATATGGAAGCGATCTCCTCAGTCTGCCTGCCGTCATAGTTTGATATCCCCACATAAAGCGCCTTGCCGTCCTTTACCGCTTTGTCAAGAGCCAGCGCCGTCTCCTCTGCGGGAGTGTCAGGGTCGGCAATGTGGTGATAGAAAATATCCACATATTCAAGCCCCATTCTTTTAAGGCTGCCGTCCAGGGACGCAGTGAGATTTTTCGCCGAACCGTTCTTGTCGCCGTAAGGGCCGCTCCACATATAAAAGCCCGCCTTGGTGGAAATACACAGCTCATCACGATAGGCTCTCAGCCCATTGTCAAGTATCCTGCCGAAATTCTCCTCAGCAGCCCCGTTGTCAGGGCTTCCGTAGCAGTTGGCAAGGTCAAAGCAGCATATACCGCAGTCAAAAGCGGTGTGAACCATCTTCTCCATGTTGTCAAATGGACTTTTTGAACCGAAATTCTTCCACAGCCCCAGCGACAAAGCGGACATTTTCAGCCCACTCTTCCCGCATCGGCGATATTCTTTTTTATCGTATCTTTTTTCGTTTGGGGTGTACATTAGCGCTCCATTCCCATAAATCATGTTTAACTTGCAAATAAGCCGACAGTTATGCTTTTAAAAGCTCTGTCGGCTTATGTACTATTTTTCCGTCAAAATCTCCACACTCTTCACCGCAATTTCCGTCCCCATCTCGCTGTCCGCAATCTTCTCCAGCACATCAACGCCCTCGAAAACCTGTCCGAAAACAGCATATTGACCAGCATAGTTGGGAACACCGCCATGCTCATAAAAAGCATGACGCACCTCGGGCATCTCGCCCTCCTCTGCGGAAAGATACTCCTTGTCCTCATCGGTGTACTGCACCGTGTTTATGAAAACAATGTCTCCCCCGTCAGTCATGCACAGCGCACCCTTAAAGGGCCATAGATTCTTGTGAAGCTCCGCCTTGTATGTGCCGTCTATCTCGGGAGCGTCAAGAGTGAATACGCTCTTCTGCTCGTAAAGCCCCGCTGTAAGCCCATTATATCCGCCGCTCTCGGCAGTGCTGACAAAAAGGCTCACCGCATTGGGCGCTTCATCGGGGTACAATACCGCCTTCATATCCCCCACGTCGGTGGATATGAGAGCCACCTGCGCCCCGTCGCCCACAGGCTCAAACTGGATAAGCTCAATGTTGTCGTAATTCTCCACAGGGTCGGGAGCCGCCTTGTTCATCTCCGTGAATGCGTTTATCAGCATAAATATGGTAATAGCTGCGATCACGAAGAAAAAGAACCCGAAAACATACTTTTTTCTTATCTTTATGGTCTTTGTCTGCATATCACACCATTACTTCTTGGTTATCTTAGTGCCCTGACGGGTCTCCTCGATAACATAGCCCAGCTCAGCTATCTTGTCTCTGAGAGAATCCGCAAGAGCAAAATCCTTTGCCTTTCTTGCTTCCTTTCTCTGCTCCGCAAGCGCCTTTATCTCCTCGGGGATATCATCATCGGCAGACTCATTCTTTGCGCTGAGCTTCTTTGCATGGTCGATAATTCCAAGGGAAAGTACCTTGTCAAACTCGCCGATAAGCGCAAGCTTTGTAGCCGCAGTGGTGTCAGCCTTGAGAACATCATAGACCGCAGTAACTGCCAGAGAAGTATTCAGGTCATTGTCAAGAGCCGCAGTAAAGCCCTTCATCAGCTCGTCATAAGCCGCCTTGTCGATCTCGCCCTGAGTCTCGGCAAGAAGACGTGCCACCCTTGCTATCAGCTTGTCATATGCACCTGCCGCATTGTCAAGATTCTCGTAAGAGAATACCAGCGACTTGCGGTAATGGGACTGGAGGCAGAAGAATCTGTAAACCATAGGGTCGTAGCCCTTTTCTTTAAGCAGGGAAACGGTAAGGAACTCACCCTTGGACTTGCTCATCTTGCCGTGATTGGTGTTAAGGTGATGAACATGGAACCAGTAGTTGCACCACTTGTGACCCAGATAAGCTTCACTCTGAGCTATCTCGTTGGTGTGGTGAGGGAATGCGTTGTCAATACCGCCGCAGTGAAGGTCAAGATATTCACCAAGATGCTTCATGCTGATGCAGGAGCATTCAATGTGCCAGCCGGGATATCCCACACCCCAGGGGCTTTCCCATTTAAGCTCCTGATCGTCAAACTTGGACTTTGTGAACCAGAGAACAAAGTCAGCCTTGTTTCTCTTGTTGCCGTCCTCGTCAACACCCTCACGGACAGCAACAGCCAGGTCTTCCTCGTTGAAGTCGCCGAAAACATAGTATTCCTTCAGCTTTGAGGTGTCGAAATAAATGTTTCCGCCTGCCTCATATGCGTAGCCCTTTTCAATAAGAGCGGAAATTACTTTTATAAAATCGGGAATGCAGTGAGTAGCAGGCTCAACCACATCAGGGGTCTTGATGTTTAGCTCTGCGCAGTCCGCAAAGAAAGCCTTGGTGTAAAAATCAGCTATCTCCATAACGGTCTTGTGCTCACGCTTTGCGCCCTTGAGCATCTTGTCATCGCCTGTGTCGCCGTCACTGGTAAGATGTCCGACATCGGTGATGTTCATAACTCTCTTAACGTCCAGACCTGTGAAGCGGAGGTACTTTTCAAGAACGTCCTCCATGATGTAGCTTCTCAGGTTGCCTATGTGCGCATAGTGATATACTGTAGGGCCGCAGGTGTACATGGAAACCTTGCCTGGGGTGTTGGGGATAAATTCTTCTTTTTTATGGCTCAGTGAATTATAGATCTGCATTTTTATTCTTCCTTTCAAATTACATAATCGTCATAATCATCGCTTCTGAAACCGCAGCCGCAGTCCAGATTTGGTTCGTCCTTTGGAGCGGGAGTGATGCCCGCCTTCTTTTCCAGCTGGCTGAGACGAACGTCCATCTTGCACAGTTCCTGAGCAACAGGGTCGGGAATGTGTACCTGGTCAAGATCGGTGGTGGGTTTGCCGTTGCAGCGTGCTATCCTTGCGGGAACGCCGACAGCCGTGCAGTTGTCGGGAATGGCTTCCAGCACAACAGCATTTGCGGCGATCTTTACATTGTTGCCCACCTTAAAGGGACCAAGCACCCTTGCGCCTGCGCCGACCATAACATTGTTGCCCAGCGTCGGGTGACGCTTTCCTCTGTCCTTGCCCGTACCGCCAAGGGTAACACCCTGGTATATAAGGCAGTTGTCGCCTATCTCGGTGGTCTCGCCGATAACAACGCCCATGCCGTGATCAATGAACAGACCCTTGCCTATCTTTGCGCCCGGGTGGATCTCAATGCCTGTGATAAACCTTGCCGCCTGAGATATAACTCTTGCGGTAAGGAACATTTTCTTCTTATAGAAATAATGGGATACACGGTAAGCCGCCACCGCATGAAGTCCCGAGTAAGTGAGAATTATCTCCACGGTGTTCTTAGCCGCAGGGTCTCTCTGCTTGACGGATTCGATGTCCGCCTTAAAATGCTTTATAAGCTCATCAAAACTGCTCATATCGTTCCTCCTGTAACCTGTAAAATGCAGGGATAATATTATTATATGAAAGCAAGCGTGCATATGATATGCCTGCAACAAAAAAGCCGCCCTCAGAAATATCTGAAGGCGGCGAAAAGCCACGGTCCCACTTCAATTCGGCAGCAAGCTGCCCTTATATACCGCCGAAGCGATATCATTCTGTAACGGGAACACCCGCAGCGGGATACACACTATAATTTGTTGTGATATAACACAACAAACGCTTCCCCCGCCAAGCTGACGAACGCACTTCACCGCCCGCACCTGCGCCCTCGCACCGAACGGACGCTCTCTGAAAAGTGACAAAACGGCTACTCTGAACGCTTAGCCTTTGAAATATTGATATTATTATACCACGTCCATCTTTAAAAAGCAATAGCAATTTTTTTAATTTTACGCCTGCTTTTCAAATTTGTAGAGGCGAACAGGGAAATAATGTGTGTATTCTTCCGTACAGAAAGTAGCCTTATACCCGGATATACCCTCAAAGTAACCTACAATATCATTATAGCTCATAGTTTTCGGGCCATCTTCTTCCGAAATATACTGTATGTCAAAAAGCAGATAAAAGTCTTCACCATTCTCATACAGCTTCTTGTATTCATCTTCATGTTTTTCAAACTCTCTGCCGTAAGTAAGCGTCATAAAGTCATTTTTCGTCTCACTCAGCATTATGCTGTAGCATGGCATAAAAATGCCGGAAAGTTCAAGAACAACACAGTTCTGACCCTTGATATAATCCTGAATTTTTCCATTGATGGGATCATTCTGCATAACAAAGCTAAGTGAATTGGTAGCATTCTGAAAAACAAGCAGACCTGCCAGCAGCACACTTAATATCGGCAAACATATTTTCTTTGAAATACGTTTGCTTATGATATAAAGCAGGCTCACAACAACTCCTATAAGTACAGGAATAAAAATAAAGAAGTATCTGACTGATTCCAGCGCAAAATTCATTATATTAACTTTATAAGCAACCACGATCAGCACAAAAGCCGAAGCGGCAATAACCATCAGAGCACTTAGGTCACAGGTCTTAAGCCACTGAGCGGTTTTCCTGCAAACTCCCTTGAACCATTCGGAAAGCTTTACGAACCACTGCGATTTTCTGTACAGGAAGCAAACTGCCGCAAAAATAACCAGTGCACAGACCAACACAAACAAAATATCCGCATAATAATTCATCTCATAAAACGGCAACCATATTCCTGTGGTGTGATTTACCAATATACGAATATATTGATAAAGTTGAATTTTTAAATCAGCCGCATCGGGAGTCCAGATAAGCGAATCAGAATTCATCATATGACCGATCGTAGCAGGGAAAGCCGCAATGGAAAGACCAACTCCTACGCCAGCAGACCCGCCATAGGCAAAACAGCGCTTTATACGCTTCTTTATAAGAAGAATAATACACTGAATAAGGGTGTACATAAAGGCAAACACGAGGAAATGATGGTGCGTAAGCGCCCCAAGGAAAGTAACTATGCCAATATAAACATATTGCTTTACCGGCACCTTATCCTTTGCGATAAGTATAGTCTGGCTGATATAAACAAACATTACCGCAAACATAGCCAGCATCATGTACATTCTTATAAAAAGAGCACATTCCTGTCCCGCAAGCGAAAATCCATAATATGCACACGCAAGCAGCCCCGGGAACTCAGCACTCATCAATCTGTTTATAAATTTATAAAGAAAAAACTGGGTTACTGCAAAGCAGATAAGATTGATGCTGAATGCCCACCACCATGAAAAGTGATTTGGGAAAAATGAGCATATGGTATGCAGCACTGCATAATAGAGCGGCGGGTGCACATCTGCTGTCTGATTTGACCAGACCGAATCATAGTGAAATCTGGTATTCTCATTCGTTTCAATGTAGTATTTAAAATCATCACCTGTCATCCACACATTGATATTGTCACGTACTTGGTGGGCTGAACCATATATAAAAGGGCGGTAATAGCTGTTGGACAACGCATAGGAAAAAAACTCATCCTCATGGTTTGCCGTTTTTTGAGTTACAAATGTCAACACAAGGCAGATCATCTGAATCAAAATAATAGCTATAAATACAATATTCATTTTTGAAAAATTCTTTTTTTCTGATATACGACTCATAAATTACCTCATTGTTCATCTTGAAATTAAAGTCCTGCAACGATCAAAGGGAAATAATAGCAAGTCCTTATTTTATCTTACATATTGACATAAGAGATAAACCCGGTAAATGAATACCAATTTTTGAAAGTGCATATAGGACTTTAAAATCCGCATTAAGGACCCATGTGACAAATTTAGTTGATAAACTATCAGCACTTTTATTCCACCCGCTGAGATTTTCTGTCTTATTCATTGTAAGAAGTCTTCCTATTACAAGCGAAAAATAAAAATAAGACCATTTTGTTTCTTTTAATCCTGCCGCATTGATAACTTCCATAAGTTCCCTATGATTATACCGTCTAAAATGCTTCAATTCCTCATCATGAAGAGAAAACAGTTTCATAAATGCAGGAACAGTAATAAAAACTGTTCCGTCACTTTTCAGGCGCTTGACGATATTGGTCAAATATTCCTTATGGTCTTCTATATGTTCAAGCACATCCATCATAATTATACAGTCAAATTTAATATCCGGAAGCTTATCCAAAGAGTTAACGGTATGCAGATTTTCATCATTTATTTCATCTTCATCTTTTAAAAATATATCAACGCCGTATATGCACAATTCAGGATCTTCCTTAAGAAGGTTGTGATCGAAATAGCTATCCCCACAGCCTATATCAAGGATGTTACCATGAATATTTAAAGATCTCAACACTTGAATTATACATGAGGTTCTTGAGAGTTCCCAAGGGTGACGGTTGGGATTTTCACTTACTTCGATCAGATCCATATTATTCATTCCTTTTACTTAATTTAGCTTCCACAGCAATTTAATACATTTTGAACAGCATATCACACTCAGAAATGCAATATGCTAAAACCACCAATCTAAGCCATGAACATTTAGATTATACATCATTTAGCCATTCATGTCAATAATTTATGACAATTTTAATTCAAAATAATTTATAGTAAATATCAAAACGCATATCATAAGCCTTGACAACTATAATTTATTGCGCTATAATTAAGATAATATATAAATGTTAACATTTTGCATAGAGGTGTATTATGAAATTATCAATAGTAGTGCCATGCTATAATGAAGAGCTTAACATACCGACTTTTTACAGCGAAGTTACAAAGCTTGAAAAGGATCTTCCTGAGAGCACATTATTTGAATTTATATTCGTAAATGATGGTTCAGCCGATAACACTATTACTATTATAAAAGAACTCAGTGAAAAGGATAGCAGCGTTAAGTATATTGACTTTTCCAGAAATTTCGGAAAAGAAGCTGCTATGCTTGCAGGTCTTGAAGCGTCATCAGGCGACTATGTTGTGGTAATGGACGCCGACCTGCAGGATCCGCCGTCACTTATTCCCGAAATGTATGAGCTTATCAAAGACGGTGAATATGAACGTATTGCCACCCGCCGTATGAACCGCAAAGGCGAACCGATCATCCGCTCATTTTTTGCAAGGCAGTTCTATCGTATCATAAATAAAATATCCAACGTAAAGATCGTTGACGGAGCACGTGATTTCTCCATGATGTCAAGAAAAATGGTAAATTCAGTGTTATCCTTAAAGGAACGCTCCCGTTTCACAAAGGGTATTTTTGAATGGCCGGGATACAAAACAAAGTGGATATCGTTCAGCAATCATGAGCGTCACGCAGGAAATACGAAATGGTCATTCTGGAAGCTTTTTGCTTATTCCATTGAGGGAATAGTTTCTTTTTCAAACTATCCGCTGATAATAGCATCTGTTGTGGGCGTTGCATTCTGTGTCCTTTCTATCCTGATGATACTGGTAGTAATCATACGAAAGCTGATATGGGGCGATAAGGTCGATGGCTGGCCGTCATTGGTGTGCATAATTTTATTCGTTTCGGGAATACAGCAGATGAGCATAGGAATAATAGGAAGCTACCTTTCAAGAGTTTTTACCGAGGTAAAAAACAGACCTCTTTATGTTGTTCTTGATACAAACATAAGCAGCGATAAACCAAATGAAGCAGAAGCCATAAAATAACAGCACTTACTTATCGAAGCACAGATATATTTGCACAAAGCCAATATATCTGTGCTTTTGTATTTGTACACATTCCCCATAAATCCCCCGAAAATTTCTCCCCCGTATTTTCCCTGACGATTGACATAAGCGCCCAAAAACATTATAATAAATATGTATAATTTTTTAGCTCTTTTATCGGGCTGTGAAAGGAATGATCCTGACATGAAGGAACATAACTCACAGACATATCATAAGACCTGCGGATATGACAAAATAAAATCAATGATGAAGCTCCTCGCCTGCACGGTTTCTGCCGCACTCTGCCTGTCAATGAGCGCAGCAGCGTATGCCGAAGCAGATGTTGACGGTATCCAAACAACTATCGGGGAAGCAATATCCACCGAGGCAGCCGAATCCCCATACGACAGCGCATTGACAGACGATATCTATGCCTCGGCTACAGGAACACTGAACATCAGCGGCACGCAGAACTATACATATGCCTCACAGGTAATTACCCTGCTCAACGAGCAGCGTGTGAATAACGGCCTCTCCCCCCTCACCGCCGACAGCACCCTTACCGCTGCCGCAATGCAGAGAGCTGCCGAAACTGTCATATATTTCAGCCATACCCGTCCCAACGGAAGCCGCTGCTTCACCGCCTTTGACGGCGGCTGGAGAGGTGAGAACATCGCCGCAGGTCAGGCAGACCCCGATGAAGTAATAACAGGCTGGATGAACTCCACAGGTCACCGTAAAAATATCCTCGAAGCAAACTACACCAGCGTGGGCGTAGGCTGCTTCAATTATAAGGGCATCAACTTCTGGGTGCAGTGCTTCAGCGATATCACAGCCGACGGCGCCGTGAGAACGGGAACAGCGTCCGCCACAGCCGCCGTCAGCGCTTCAACGGACTATATAAATATGAGCGGCAAGCTGGCAGAAAACACCTTCTCTTCCGCTGGCGAGACCACAATATTCACCGTCAGCAACAATAACGTGGGCTGGACATATATAACCGCCACCGTTGACAGCTCCTCATTCAACTATTCATCAAGCTCCTCCGCCGCAAAGGTGGATTCAGCAGGAAATGTCACCGTAGCAGGCGGCGGAACAGCCATTATCACCGCAGCCACCAAAAAGGGAAGCCTTTCCGTTTCCGATACCCTTACCTCTACCGCTCCCAGCCTGACGCCCTCCATAACAAGCATAACCGCAGGCAGCGGCAAGGTCGATCTCAGCTGGAGCTCCGTTTCGGGTGCAGCAAACTACGCTGTTTATTACACCGCAAACGGAAAATGGTATAACGCAGGAACCACTACCGCCCTTAAAATGACCGTCAGCGGACTTACAGGCGGCACAAGATACGGCTTCGCAGTCAAGGCATATTTAAACGGCACATGGACATCGGTCTCCTCCTCGGATATCGTCTATGCCACACCCACAGCCGCCGTCGAAAAGCCCAAGATAACCAAGGCAGAGGGTCAGGACGGTCAGGTCGCCCTGAACTGGACTGCCGTTTCGGGCGCAACAAATTACGCAGTTTATACTTATCTCAACGGCACATGGTCAGTCGCAGGCTACAGAACAGCCACAGGTATGTATGTAAGGAACCTTGCCAACGGCACAAAGTACGGCTTCGCAGTAAAAGCATACATTAACGGCACCTGGTCATCGGTATCCTCTTCCGATATCGTATATGCAACACCCGTCAGCGCAGCAGCAAAGCCCGTCATCACCAAGGCTCAGGGTCAGAACGGTCGTGTAGCCCTTAACTGGACTGCCGTAAACGGTGCAACCAATTACGCAGTTTACACCTACCTTAACGGCAAGTGGTCAGTAGCAGGCTACAGAACCGCAACAGGTATGTATGTCAGAAACCTCACCAACGGAACCACCTACGGCTTCGCAGTAAAGGCATACGTTAACGGCGCATGGACAAACATCACAAGCGCCGATATCGTTTATGCAACTCCCACCGCCGCAAAGTCCGACCTTATGGATACCGATTTTGACGATTTCAGCTTTCTTGAAGAAAACGGCATTGATTTCGTTGACGTAGCTCCTACCGTAAGATGAAATATTGTATTATCTCCAATGGTCAACACGTAACACACAATTAACCGTAAAACAAAATAACGGAACGTTTTTCTCAAGATGAGTAAAAGCGTTCCGTTATTTTTGTTGTTCCATTTCATTCATAAGAGACGATATAAGCCTTTTATCACGCTCCGAAAGCCTGCTGTAAGCATTAAGAAGCTCCGACTGCTCCTTTGAAAGTGCCGGACACATTCCCATTTTATTGTCCGTTCTCTCCGCAATATAATCAAGGCTCACATTGTAATAATCCGCAAGCATTATCGCACGTTCAAAGGATATTTCGCTTTTTCCCTTTTCATAAACCGCATAATACTGATAACAGGTACCGAGATAATCTGCAATTTCCTTTTGTGTCTTGTCGCTGTCCTCCCTCAGGTCTTTTATTCTTTTATAAAATGCCATTTGCTTATCCTCTTTTTCATTGGTATTTGATATAGTATAACATATTTCATGGATTATACTTGACAAATCCAATATATTACATTATAATATATTTAAATCCAATATATATGTTGGATATGGATATAACATAATTGAGAAAAATTTAGTTTAATAAAGCTATAACACAGAACCCAAAAATACAACCTTTTTTTCATTGTGATATAATGGCATTAAAAGCAAAATTCCATTTTAGGATATGATTTCCAATAAAAAATTGGAAATTTATATACATCAAAACAAAAAGGATGGTTGATGAAAATGAAATTCAAAAAAATCGTATCTGTGCTTGCAGCTGCGGCTGTAGTCTCCTCCTGCATACCGTCGGCATATGCAGACGACCCGTCGCTTATTTCCCCCGATACGCTCTTAGGCGAATACGCTGACAGTCTCTCACTTTACGAGACAGAACCCACGGAAGATGAAGCTGATACGGAGGTTCCGGAAGTTAACTGGCATATGGGAAGTGAAGATGATTTTGATAGTTCTGTCCGTTATGATGCTGATAATGCTATTACCATAATAACACGCTATAGCGGAAATGAGTCTTACTTACAGATACCCACTACATTAAAGGGCTATAATGTAGCCAGAATCGGTGCTTCTTCGTTTACAAATAATAATAATTTGGCTGGTGTAATTATACCAAACACCGTTACAAGCATATATAACGGCTCATATAATAACACAATTTATAGCGCCAACAAAATAGGTCCCGGTGCATTCAGGAACTGCACAAGCCTTTCTTATGTTAAATTATCCGTAAATCTTACCAATATAGGAAATTATGCTTTTTACAACTGCTATTCTCTCAGCAGCATAAGCATTCCGAGCAAAGTAACACGCATAGGCTCTTATGCTTTCCAGAACTGCAACGGCTTGCAGAGTCTCAGTATCCCTGATAATGTTACACAGGTAGAAGAATATGCTTTTGCCAACTGCTCAGGTATCCGCACATTAAGGCTTTCCAATAATATGACCAAAATATCCGCTTCCACGTTCTACGGCTGTTCAGGTCTTTCAAGTGTTACTATTCCCTCAAGAGTAACATCTATCGGCGATTATGCTTTTTCAAACTGCTATAATCTCAGCAGTATCACTATCCCCTCAAACGTTACATCAATAAGCGACACCGCATTTTCAAACTGCTATAATCTGACTATTTACTGCACACGAGGTTCGTATGCAGAGCGCTATGCAAGAAGCTACGGCATAAATTACAGATACATCGCCAAGCCCGTTATCACCAAAGCGCAGGGACAGAACGGTCAGGTAGCCCTGAACTGGACCGCTGTAAGCGGCGCAACAAACTACGCAGTTTATTACACCGTAGGCGGCAAATGGTATAACGCAGGCACAAGAACTACCAACGGAATGTATGTAAGAAATCTCCGCAACGGTACAAGATACGGCTTCGCAGTAAAGGCATACGTCAACGGCAGCTGGTCAGGAGTAACAAGCGCCGATATCGTGTATGCAACCCCGTCAGCAAGCGGCACAACCACCGCAAAGCCAAGAATAACAAAGGTAGTGCCCCAGAACGGACAGGTCGCTCTTAACTGGACAAATGTATCGGGCGCAACCCAGTATGCAGTATATTACACCGTAAACGGAAGATGGACACTGGCAGGCAAGAGAACGACCAACGGTATGTACGTAAGGAACCTCAGCAATTACGTAATGTACGGCTTTGCCGTTAAGGCTTATGTAAACGGCTCATGGACAAGCGTATCATCATCTGATATTGTTTACGCCGCTCCCACCGCTGCCAAGGGTGAGTATATGGAAAATGGCTTCAACGATCTCACCTACCTTGAAGATAACAGCATTGACAGCATAGACTTCGTTGACGTAGCTCCAACAGTAAGATAACATAGCCCCATCATCGGATACCGCCAAAAACGGTATCCGATTTTTTATTGATTGACAAAACCCCATAAACACTGTATAATTTAAATATGATGAAAAACCGCCCTGCGGCGGTATAATTGTATAAGTTGAAAGGAATGTATAATAATGAAAGTTGTAGGCGTAATTCCCGCAAGATATAAGTCATCACGTTTCCCCGGCAAGCCCCTTGCCGATATATGCGGCAAGCCAATGATATGGTGGGTGCACCGCCAGCTGAGCATGGCAAAGGGCATCGACGAGGTATATGTTGCCACCGATGACGACAAGATTCGTGAGACCTGCGAGTCACTGGGCATCAAGGTTGTCATGACCTCCGACAGCTGCCCCACTCACCTTGAAAGACTTTATGAGTTCTCCACCAAGGTAGATGCGGATTTCTACATCAACGTAAACGGCGACGAACCCCTTATCGAGTCCAGCTGCATCGAGGACCTTATCCCCCACGACGTTGACCCCGACTCCAGCTATGTTGCAAACGGCATGATGATCCTCAGAGACCCCATCGACGCTATCGACAGCTCCAAGATAAAAATAGCCGTTGATATGATGGGCTACGGAATGTACATGGCAAGAAGCCCTATCCCCTTCCCCAAAGCAAAATCTACCTATCAGCTCAAAAAGTTCGTGGGCGTTCAGTGCTTCACCAAAAAGTCCCTTAAATTCGTAAACGACACCAAGCGTGGCGAGATCGAAAGCATTGAGGATATCGACGAGTTCCGCTTCCTCGAAAACGGCCACAAGATAAAGTTCATTCTTACCGAAGCAACGACCCTTTCCGTTGATACCCACAAGGATCTCGACAAGGTAAACAAGATCATCGCCGAAAAGATAAATAACGGAGAAATTGTTTTATGATAAGTATTCTTGACTGCACCCTCCGTGACGGAGGCTACATCAATGATTTCAATTTTGGCAGGAAGTGCATCTCCGAGATAATCTCCAGTCTTGCACAGGCAAAGATAGAGATAATCGAGTGCGGCTTCCTGAAAAGCGGAGCAAATGACCCCGATAAGTCCCTTTTCGGCAGCGTCAGCGCCATTGCAATGCACCTGCCGGATAATAAGGACGGCACAATGTACGTGGCAATGATAGCCTACGGCGATATTCCTATCGAGGAGATAGAACCGTATGACGGCACATCCATCTCAGGCATACGTCTCACATTCCACGAGCAGGATATCGACAGAGCCTTTGACTTTGCAAACCGGCTCTCCGATAAGGGCTATAAGGTGTTCATTCAGCCCGTTGGAACCGCTACCTATACTGATAAAGCCCTCCTTGACCTTATCGAAAAGGTCAACACCATGCACCCCTTCGCATTCTATCTGGTGGATACACTGGGAACCATGTATAAGAACAACCTCCTGAGAATGTTCTATCTGGTGGATAATAACCTTGCACCCGATGTAAGAGTGGGCTTCCATTCCCATAATAACCTCCAGCTTTCATTCTCAAACGCACAGGAGCTTATCGGACTTAATTCCAAACGAAATATTATCATCGACTCCTCCGTGTTCGGCATGGGAAGAGGTGCGGGAAACCTCTGCACCGAGCTGCTGACCCAGTATATCAACGAAAACACCTGCGAAAAGTATGATATCATACCCATTCTGGAAATAATGGACGAGCATATCCTGCCCGTTTATTCAAGAAAAACATGGGGCTATTCCGCCCCCTATTACCTTGCCGCAGTAAACGGCTGCCACCCCAATTACGCCTCATACCTGATGAATAAGCAGTCCCTCTGCATTCGTGATATCAGCGCCATAATCAAAAGACTGCCCGCCGATAAAAAGCACCTTTACAATAAGGAGCTTATCACCGAGCTGTACCTTGATTATCAGGAGCACAACATCGACGACAGCAAGGCGATAGAAGAAATAGCAGCCCTCTGCAAGGGCAAGAAGATACTCATTCTTGCCCCCGGAAAAACTCTGCTTACCCATAAGGAACAGATACAGCAGTATATCGATGATAACTCCCCCATTATTTTCAGCATAAACCATATTCCCAGATATCACCGCTGCGACAGAGTTTTCGTCAGCAACCTGAAGCGTTTCAAGGGCATTGATGACGCAGTTTCCGCCATGGACGGACGTGTTATCCTCACTTCCAACATCGCCGCAGGCGGCAGCGTATGCACCGTAAACTACTCGGAATATCTTATCGACAACGACATCATCTCCGATAACTCAGGCCTCATGCTGCTGAATATCCTGAAAAAAGCAGGCGTGACCGAAGCCGCACTTGCAGGCTATGACGGATTTGACGTTACCTCCGAAAAGAACTATTTCGATGAAAAAATGATGAGCGTGGACGATACCGAAAAGCACGTCCTCATGAACAGAGCCATCAGAGAATACCTTGCAAAGCTCCGCAGCTCAATGAAAATAAGCTTCATCACCCCCTCGCTGTACGAAGAGGAGACACCGGATGAATAACTATAAGCTCATCATATTCGACCTTGACGGCACACTTGCCGATACCTCTCCCGGAATACTCAACAGCATAAGATACGCCCAAAAGATGATGCACCTGTCCGAGATAACCTTGGAGCAGATGTATTCCCACGTAGGTCCACCCATGGACGAATCCTACGCACGCAATTTCGGACTTTCCGGCGACAGGCTCAGACAGGCGGTAGAATATCATAAGGAGTACGCCGTAAAACAAGGCTATAAGGAAATAGATCTGTACCCCCACATCACCGACCTGCTGGACAAGCTTAGGGCACAGGGCAAGCTCACCGCAGTAGCCACCCTGAAAGCCCACCAGACAGCAGTGAAAATATTCGATACATTCGGTCTCTCCGATAAGTTCGATATCGTAACGGGAGTTGATACCAAGGCACCCAAAACCAAAGCCCAGCTTCTGGAGTACTGCCTTGAAAAGAGCGGCTGCGATAAGTCGCAAGCCGTGCTCATAGGCGACAGCAAATACGACGCCATAGGCGCAAAGGAAGCGGGCATCGACTTCATAGCCGTGACCTACGGCTTCGGCTTCAAAACCGTGGAAGATGCAAAAGAGTTTCCCTGCTGTGCAGTATGTGATGATGTAATGCAGATAGAAAAATTTCTTTGCGAATAATACTAATCACCAATAAAACTATAGACAAAAAATCATCGCATAATCCATATACGCAAGATCATGCTCGATTTTTTGTATAGTTTTTAATTGGTTCTTAATATAAAACCGAAAGCAGTGCAGCCAGCAAAGCCGCACTACTTTTTTGCATCTCACCCATTATTGCCCATATAAGCACAAAAATGCAGTGCCATTCCTGACACTGCTTTTCAGCTTATACTAATCTTTAATCGTTCTATAGACAAAGCCGACAGATGAAATAAGACCAGTCTAGGAAAGCGACTGCAGGCGGGCTTGTCGCCCGGCAAGGGAGCTTGACGAAGAATGGGCTTATTTCAGCCGAGGATCTGTCTATAGGTTGATTGAGGATTAGTATTATAACTTATCTCACTTGATAGCCTTGAAAGCTTCTTCAAGGTCAAAGATAATATCATCAATGTGCTCTGTACCAATGGAAAGTCTGATAGTGGTAGGCTTGATGCCCTGCTCAGCAAGCTCTTCTTCGTTGAGCTGAGAGTGTGTGGTGGAAGCGGGGTGGATAGCAAGGCTCTTAACATCGGCAACGTTTGCCAGGAGGGAGAATACCTGAAGATTATCAATGAACTTCTTAGCATCGTCCTCAGTGCCCTTGATCTCAAAGGTGAAGATAGAGCCGCCGCCGTTGGGGAAGTACTTGTCATAAAGCTCCTTCTGCTTGCCTGTTGCAAGTGAGGGGTGATTTACCTTTGCTACCTGAGGATGAGCGTTCAGGTAATTTACTACCTTGATAGCGTTCTCAACGTGTCTCTCAACTCTCAGGGAGAGTGTCTCAAGACCCTGTAAGAACATAAATGCGTGGAAAGGAGAAAGGGTTGCGCCTGTATCTCTCAGGAGAATAGCTCTGATCTTTGTAACGAAAGCCGCAGCACCTACTGCCTTGGTGAAGCTGATGCCGTGGTAGCTGGGGTTGGGTTCGGTGAGGGAGGGGAACTTTCCGCTCGCTTCCCAGTCGAACTTGCCGCTGTCAACGATAACGCCGCCGATAGCAGTGCCGTGGCCGCCGATGAACTTTGTTGCGGAATGAACTACGATATCTGCACCGTGCTCAATGGGACGGATAAGATAAGGAGTACCGAAGGTGTTGTCTATTACCAGAGGGATCTTGTGCTTGTGAGCGATCTCAGCGGTCTTTTCGATGTCGATAAGGTTAGCGTTGGGGTTGCCGAGGGTCTCAATGAAGATAGCCTTGGTATTGTCCCGGATAGCATTCTCGAATGCGCCCTCTTCATCGGGATCAACGAAAGTAGTGCTGATGCCGTACTCGGGAAGAGTGTGTTCGAGGAGGTTGTATGTACCGCCGTAAATGGTCTTGGCAGCAACGATGTGCTCGCCGGCCTTTGCCAGGTTCTGGATAGTGTAAGCGATAGCAGCTGCGCCGGAAGCTACTGCAAGAGCTGCAACACCGCCCTCAAGAGCAGCGATCCTCTGCTCGAAGATGTCCTGAGTGGGGTTGGTAAGTCTGCCGTAGATGTTGCCTGCGTCCTTGAGGCCGAAACGGTCTGCTGCGTGCTGGGAGTTATGGAAAACATAGGAAGAAGTAGCGTAGATAGGTACTGCTCTTGCGTCAGTAACGGGGTCTGCGTTCTCCTGTCCGATATGAAGCTGCTTGGTTTCAAACTTAAGATCTCTTCCTGCAAAATTACTCATTTTAAATATCTCCTTATAAATCAAGTTTCTGTGTATATCACACTGAATGTACGAATTTTCTTATTTAAAGCGCATATCAGCTGCACATTCGTATGGTACATCTGAGCGCCAGATACCTGATCTTCATGTTCTGTTTGCTCCTTATTTGCGGGAATTTACTCTAATCATATTTATCATAGCTGTATGGTATGAATTACTATGGCTATATAATACACCATAATCCCTACAATGTCAAGGGATATTATAAGATTTTGGCAATATAAACAAAAACAGGCAGGTGATTTTAATACATCTGCCTGTTTTTGTTGAAAAAGGAACCTATAAAATCGAAAATAACGCCTTTTCCCTGGTGGTGTCTCCTTTGCATTCGGTACGGACATATATAATTGAAACGTTAGTTTGTCCGTACCGGCGCCTTACGGCGGAAACCAAATTCGACGTTCCTAATGGAACATCTCTTGGTTTCAAGCCGCCTGCATTTAATAGTTTTAAGACTATTTTAGAAATTATATTTGTTTGAGCGTTTTTTAACTTACAGTGCAGGCGGCTTTAGGATTTTTAAGTCGGCTATCAGG
>ULUH01063985.1_pt1 | contig 23457 bp, 26 predicted proteins | sample 1958241 | NCBI WGS metagenome assembly ULUH01 (sample SAMEA4835753, study PRJEB28245) | human gut metagenome | biome: gut microbiome; material: fecal sample | place: Denmark | collected 2008 | reverse complement strand
CCTGCAATATCTACAAATTCAATGACTGCCGGTGTTACTTTCTTGGAATGATACATCTCGCCTAACACTTTCAGACGGTTATCCGGTACGGTTACGATTCCCACATTCGGGTCAATGGTACAAAACGGATAATTGGCTGATTCTGCGCCTGCTTTGGTCAGTGAATTAAATAATGTACTTTTTCCTACGTTTGGTAAACCTACGATTCCAAGTTTCATTTTATCTTTTACCTGTTCGAAAATCCTTAAGTTATCAGGGTTTTCGCCTTTCTATGTTATTTTACTAAATAATTTTTCATGCAAATTTTTAAGCTGTATCAAACTCTTTTCTGCCATGTTGGCAAAAGGAGCTTAATACAGCCTATTATTATATCATAAGTCTTATTATTTTGAAACCATCAAAATTTAAAGTTCATGGTTTCCGTCTATTATCGGTGAAAACTTTATTCATCCACAGATACCTCTGCAAGATTCCGGACAGAAAAATTGCCCTTTTCAAGCTGTTCTTTAGATTCCATTAACCAGTCATAATTCGCTTTATTCCATATTACATGCATTTCTTCATTAGATAATTCATTATTTTCATCTAATAAAAAATTCATTAAGAATTTTTCTAAAAACTCCGTTGTTTCATAGATTCCTTCTTTTATATTATTATAATTTGCACGAACTAATGCATTTCTAAAATACCATGAATTTTCCGCAAACAAGTCATTCTCTGCTTTAAATCCCAGAATTCTGAGATACTTAATAAAAAATACCGCAGTTGTTCTGGTATTTCCTTCCCCGAAAACATGAATCTGCCACAATCTTGAAATAAGCACTGCCAGATGATGAATAGTTTCATCCATGGTCAGTCCATTATATCTAAACTCCCTTTCCTGGGCAAAATCATATTCTAATGCTTCCCGCAAATCCAATGCACCACCATAGGAAACGGTATCTCCATCCAGCACCCATTCTTTCTTCGTGATATTATAATCACGAATTTTTCCGGCATGTGAATATATCCCCTTAAACAATTCCCGATGAATTGCTATATATTGCGTTGGTGAAAATGTAAATGCCTTTTCAGATAACAGTTTTGCTATTCTCACTGATACTTTATCTGCTTCTTCTGTTCTTGATTCATCTTCTAATCTGCCAGCTCTGCTTTCATAATAGTTATTAATCAATGCATCCGCTTCATCAACAGAAATTTCACCATCAATACTCTTCCTTGCTGTTTCATATAAATATTCAGATGGCTTTAATCCATCCACATCCTGTAATCCAATCGCTGTTGACCACGCCTGACCCACTTCTTTTCTGGTTGGAGGGAGATTTCTAATATATTCCTCAAATGGATCCTTTTTGATATCTCTCATACAATGTCTCCTCTCTTTCACGAAAAAAGGAATTATTTCATATGTAAAACCATATCAAAAATCCCTTATTTTTTCAACCAATCCTCTTTCATCGAACTTATATTATTAATCACATCTTATGTGTTAATATAATCTCAAAATTGTATCTATACCCAAAAGCGGCAAAAGTGTTGGTCAAATACCTATTCGAATTAAAATTATATAGAAAATAATTCTATTTATTCCGTACTTATTATTCAGCTTGGGAACACTCTAATATGACAACGACCCAAAAATATCATACAAGAATTCGAAAGCAAAGATATTGATTTAATCATGAAATCTTTATCAAATTTGAACTAACAACTATACGCACGCCTTTATGATAAAAGAAAGCTTGCAGCAATATGCTACAAGCTTTCTATAACTATGATTCAATTAATGGGCTTATTTCCGGCATAAGCACTTCTTTAAAATCTCTTATAAGTGCTCCATTAAATTTAAATTTAGGAAGTGCATCCAAAGTTGCATCTTTATACAATGCATAATCAGCAAGTTCTTTTACTGAGAAGGTTCTTTTACTCCCGAGCGCTTAGCATTCAATATATATCCACCCGCTGGTTGCACATATCCGCCGCTAATCAATCTATCTGTGATAGAATGGTCAACGTTTTCTTTATCAATATAGAATTGTCGTACCTGTCTGTTAATCATCTTACTTCCCTCCACACTTCTTATAAACGGTTGCCTGATGCGCCTTGCTTGTAGATTGAATCTTCTCGATTTTACCTTCATCAACAAGCATCTTCATCTGTGATGCTGCGGTCCTTTTTGCCGAAGTTGTCATCTTGGCCCATTCTGGTCCAAAAGGTGTAGAACATATAAATGTTTCGTCTTTTACCTTTTCAAGATACTTCTCGATCTTCTTTCTTATCTCTTTTACATTCGGTGTCTCAGTCCTTGGCATATCCAAAAATAAGGTCGTAGCATATTCAATCAGCTTGGATGTGCTCATACCTAATTTCTTTGCCTTTGCCTCCAATGCCTCATATTCATCATCATTAAAGCTGCAAAAAGCTCTATGCATAAAAACCACCTTCTTTCAAAACAGGATTGATACCGCCACTCCTACTTGAATATAGCACATAGGATTGATACCGTCAACCCTATTTGAAATAGATAAAAATTATATGCTTTTCACATATAATTTTATCATTTATAATTTATATATGCAGAAAGCATATGCCATTTAGTTATATCTTTTTAGCATATATATCCTTATGCTTATCTCAAAGGAGATGACTTATGTTTAAGACCAACAATGAAAAAATAGGAAAGCACCTTGGCAACTTGATTAAAAACAGTGAACACAAGAATGATCGCCAGTTTTGCATCGCATATCTCACACTACGTGACGGCGAAGCTAATCCTGACGATATACAGAAAATGCAAAACCGTATTTGCCAAATAAAAAATGGCAAAAAGGGCGTTCAGATTGAGGATCTTCCAATCTTCTCTGATTTATTGGGAGTATCAATTGAGGATATTTTAAGCGCTGGGACTGTCCTCACTCCTGTACTAAACAGAAAAACTAATTACTCAATCGCTTTTTCAAATGATCCCTCAGAATGGGAAGCATATATTAAAAGAGACGACAAACTTATTCTTAATCCTGATGAGTATGACAAAACGGCAATTGATTACGCCCTTGAGGCAGGCAATTACCCTTTCCTAAAATATCTCACCGAGAAAGGCTACATATGGTTCGTAGGGGATGATAAAAAAGAATACTATCTTGGATTTGGTGCTGGAACATCTATAAAACGACGCGAAATAGGATTTCTTGATACCTTAGACTCACGTATGAAAAACCAGGATGATCTTCGCTTTAAGATGATAGCCTTGGCTATCAGAGACAATGATTTAGAGATGCTGAACGTTCTTCATGCAAGAGAGATTCCTTTACTGTATACTATTAACCCGATACAGCATTGGACATTAAATAATAAGCAGCTACCCTCTTCTTCTAACATTGAGCAGATGATCGACAGCATCGCTACAAGTGATAACACTGCCATATCGTATTTCTTTGAAGAATTTGAGACGGAAGCAGAACTTAACTCATTACGAAGCACTTTTGTATTTCCGTACGCCGGACAAATATTAGATTCTTTAATCAGCAGCAAAAGGGCATTCGAAAGTAAGCTCTTTTTAGAAAGGGCCATAGAGCATAATAAAAAGGTGCAGGGAAAACTACAGAAATTGGTAGACAAAAGTAAAGCCAGCTGTAAAGAACTCTATAGTGTGACTCCAAATAACAATTATTATGATGAAGCATATTTCTGTAGAGAGGCTTGGAGAGAATACTATTTTTACCCTGAAACAGGTTTCATAGCATACTATATGCCATTCTATTCCAAGAACACTACCGGCTTTATTACCAATGTCATCAACGTAACCACATCTTCTACAAATGCAGAAGTACAGTTCCTTATTGATGAATTAAAGAAAACATACAACACCTTTATCAAACAGTTTGAGAAAAAGGAGGCTTAACATGTGTAATCCAATCTTTGATTACGATGACGGAGATTTCATTTACCAGACTTCCGGTAATATGGGAATCGATTCTGACGGTGATCTGCATATGCGAATAGGTGATAATATGTCGATGGACATGGACACCGGCGAACTACACTTCAACTCCGGTTGGAAAAATGATGATGACGATGATAATTTCTAGTACAGAGATAAAGCCAGGACTTTTTGTCCTGGCTCAATTTACATGCATCCACCCATGGTAAGAATAACTTTAGTATGCTTATAACCTTTATTCTTGCTACTGCATTCCATTACTATATAATAATCGTCATCATCTTCTGCTCTAACAACAATCCCCTGGGAATACTCAGTTTTCCAAAGCGGGCCAACACCATAATATGGAGCTACAACTTCATTTGTTGGGTTAGGCATCTCATAACTAAAATTGTTTTTAAATAACCACGCATGATAGTTCTTCAACGCTGGCGGAGCTCCCATGATTTGAAAAGAAGTCATAATGGCAGTCTGAAACTGTAATTCTTCTTCAAGATTAATCACATATTTCTCAGTAGGATCTAGTTGATATTCACCATTATCATTATTTCTACTCTTATCTATATCATTCAACGATATCTTTTTCATATCAGTTTCCTTCCTCGTTTGGTCTAGTACCCGCATAAGGTCGCGGTTGCGATACATATTGATCTATCTTCAAAAATGATTCTCCCAATTCGTTTAAGCTTAATACAAGCATGTACTCTGCCACCTCTCCTGCATGATCTATATATCGCATAGGATCAAGTGATGCTCTGAACTCTTCAAATGAATCCCCTACTTCAATCCACTCATCCTCTTCTTTGTCATAATAGCAATGCAATTCACGCCATAGTGCCTCATCTATTTCCTCGTAGTATTCATCATCAGCAATGAAATTTGCCCACGGAAATAATCTAGGAAAAACATCTGTATATACGGTATACGGAAACCAATATGGATAGGAATACTTCTTAATTGAATTACCATCATCAACAATTAATTCGATTTTTCCTTTACCGCTACACTTATTAACCCATTCATTAGAATGAAGTTTTACTTGTCCTCCCTCCTGAATTATCTGCATAAATTTCTTTTGCGATAGCAGAAAATTGTAGTTTGTTATATGCTCCGGCAAATTTGTATATGTGAGCAATAACTTATTTGAGATATCATCCAAAAATACCTGATCTGTCGGGACGTTAACATAATATCCTTTTCCAGTTCCTCCACAGGTTTTTTGAATAGTATCAACCGACAATTTTTGCCAAATACACATATCATCTTTTGGATTATAAAGTACAACTATACAAGGCAAGGTATTAGTGGTCCAATAATTGTACTGTCTGTCATCTATATCACGAAAAACAACATAATCTCCTTTATTCTCTTTGAAATAGCTCTCCCCACTCTTTATTTGAAGAGCAAGAAGCTGTTGAACTTTGCCATCTGTATCCGTACGTTCCATATGAGCATCTATTCCTATATCATCAATAGGTTGTTCTCTAAACATCCACTCTGTTTTTGCAGCTATCAACGAACAATATGAAACGCCTATACGTTCTGTAGTATTTGCCATTTTCTGTCCCCCAATTTATCTATAAATCTATTTCTTCAGCATTAACAAACCAATCCCTCTTAATATCAGTGCTATCATCAAGGCGCAATATCAAGTTTTCATCACAAACAAAGCTTGCGTGCTTCCAATCTTTGTATGACCTAACTATAGCATTTATCAAAAATATAATAGTTTTTTCTATCTCTGATTCCGGTGGATTGGCTAAATCAAAAATCACTTCTGAAAGCGGAATTAAATATTCAATACAATAATACCTGCTATTATTGGAATAATCCGACACCATATTCTTTATCTCAAGAAATCTCCCTATATTGTCCACAAATTCAGGGCTCCATGAAAGTGAACGATAATATGACTGCATTTCCAAATGTGATCTAAACGCAAATCCATTTACGCAATAATCTTGAGTATCAAAATATCCAAGCCGCGACTTAATATATGCCATATTCCCAGGTCCTGCATAAAACTCGTCATCTAGCGTTTGTAAAGCCCCCTTGTAATACAGTTCCATATGGCCATTATGCTTCTTAAAAGTAACATCATATCTTTTAAAGAAGTCTGATAATGGTGTCTTGCAAAGCAACAGTCGCTCTAAGTTATTGTTTGTTCTTAAATCTGTTCCATTTAACCGCCTAGTGAGATGAAACATCTGGATGTACTCCAAAGGAGAATCTATCCCGTAATCCTCTAAATACTTTTTTACCCAATCGTATGGGTCCTCGTCAACCGAATCAATTGTTTCAAATACTAGCTCAAGTTCTTCCTCTGTGACATTTAAAAATTCCATTACTCCGTGTTTAAGCGACAGCTGATCTCTTGTATCAATATATATCATTTACATATCCCCCAAAAAAAAGCCTACACATCACCTACTCAGAGCAGGAATGCATAGGCAATAATAGTAATTATTATTATTGTGATTAATTTCGCTAACCTGGGTCTCAATATAGCTTGTTACAAATGAAATAATGTTGATATTTTTTCTTGGTCTCCCAAATATCGAGTACCATACCGAGTACCACGGGAGTACCATTTTTCTATAAATTATAATAATTTATAACAAGTTACATACGAGATCAAATTACCACGAACCCAGTAAATATGCGGTTTCATAGAGTTATATGACTCTTTATGGAGATTCATGAAAACAGGCTTCAAATAACGATTCCTAATTTCATTTTATCTTTTACCTGTTCGAAAATCCTTAAGTTATCAGGGTTTTCGCCTTTCTATGTTATTTTACTACATAATTTATCATGCAAATTTTTAAGCTGTATCAAACTCTTTTCTGCCATGTTGGCAAAAGGATCTTAATACAGCCTATTATTATATCATAAGTCTTATTATTTTGAAACCATCAAAATTTAAAGTTCAGAGTTTCCATCTATTATCGGCGAAAACTTTATTCATCCACAGATACCTCTGCAATATCCCGGATGCTTTCTGCCATGTCCGCATCAATGCCCACTGCCCGTTTTCCAAAACTTTCCGGCACGACCGCTGCGCCAAGGTTTAATCTTATCAGACTTATATTTTTATGCTCCCGCACCAGCTTTTCAAATGGGAAACGGATGATGGTCGGCGTATTAAATCCAACGCCAAGTTCCAATAATACAAGTTTCTTATGCACCGCTCCGCTAAGATATTCTGAAAAAAGTTTTTCCGCATGATACCATGCCTCATCCTGCACAAAATGCTCGTCTTTTCTTAGATTCATATCCATTGGTCCGCCACAGATCGGACATTTCGGTACCATGTAGGATGGAATCTTACAGTCTTTTCTCGCCTGATTCATCTGGAAAAAAGCTTTCTTGCATCATAAATCTTATTATGGCAGCCCCGCCTGCACTGGATATGAAAATAGTCTCCCTGGGTACAGAATATTTTCTCTTCCGGCAGTCCGGCTTTCACAAACTGCCCATCTGCATTGGTGCTTAATACAAATATATTTTTATCAGAAAGAGCCTCTAATAAACACTTATGAAGTGGTGTCACATCCAGTTCCATGCCACCGAGCAGTGCCTGCTTCGACCAGTAGCCCCAATAGCTTTCTTCATCCGGATACGGATAAAAACCTGCCAAATACATATCCTGCATATAAGGCCCTTTTCCATACTTTTTCTGGAATTCTCCAAAATTTTCTTCAAAAAAGCTTCCGCCATATTGTGCACCTGCTGCCGTGCTCATTCCAGCTCCCGCACCAATCAGAACATAATCGGCATCCTTTAACATCTTTCCAGCTTTATTTATCTGTTCCTGATATGGAATATCCTGAGTGATATAATCCCTTGCCGGTATTCCGCAAAGGAAGTTTTCAAACGTTATTTTCATGTGTACTCCTTAACTTAATTTTTCTCACTTACAACAGGTTTCTGTAAAACGCTTCATCATAATCCTTAAAAACATTAAAGACTACTTTTATCCGGCTTCCGGTTCTCTTTTTATATGCTTTCACCGTTTCCACTGCAATCTCAGCCGCCCGCTCATTTGGAAACATAAATACACCAGTAGAAATGCAACAGAAGGCAATGGACTCTAAGTTCTTTTCATCGGCTGCTTCCAGACAGGACTGATAGCAGGAAGAAAGAAGTTCCTCATGTTTCTTTGTAAGCCTGCCACTTACAATCGGTCCTACGGTGTGAATCACATATTCACAGGGAAGATTATAGGCAGATGTAAGCTTCGCCTGACCGGTTGGTTCTTCATGTCCCTGTCTTTGCATCAGCTTCGCACATGCTAACCGCAGCTGGACTCCCGCATAAGTATGGATACAGTTGTCAATGCAGTTATGGCAGGGCTGGTAACAGCCTGTCATTCCGCTGTTGGCAGCATTTACAATGGCACCCACCTTAAGTCTCGTAATGTCTCCCTTGTAAAGATAAAGCTCCGGCTCTAATTCTTCCATTTCAGATAATGTCACGATTCCCTTTTCGGCATTTACCTGCTGCAAATAAGCATCCTGTATGTGCAAAAACTCTTCATCTATAGCAGATGGCATTCTGACATTCATCAGTGACCGGAGCAGTGTATTCTGTTCTTCTTTTTCAGCCGGAATCTTCATTATCTTATTTTCCTGCTGATATTCTTTCCGCTCTTCTAACAATCTTTCGATTAAATAACGTCTTCTCTCTGACTGATTCATGCTATCCTCTTCTTTCAATTGCCTGCACCGGACAATTTTCATAACAGCTTCCGCAGTGCAAGCAATGATTCTGCTGTATTGTAAATGGCTCGCCTTCTGTGATGCAGCGTTGCGGACAACTGCTCTGACAGGTACCACATCCGATGCAGGCATCCGTTATGTAATATCCCTTTTCTTCTATTCTAGCATTTCCCAATTGGTATGTCTCCCGGAATATGGGATTAACACCCAGATTAAAATATTCTATTTCTGCTCTATCGATGTAGAAAACAATTCCGATATTTCTGGTATCGCCCGGATATACATTGCTAAGATAAGGCTGTTCTTCAAAAATAATGTCCCGCCATTTTTCCTGTTCGCTCTCCGCCACTGCATAAGCTTTTCCGGACATCCGAATCATTTCCTTATATCTGGTATAACAAAGAATCTGCACTCTGCCATCCTGTTGAAGCTCCCTGCAGAAATTTTTTCCTCTTGCTGTAAAAAAGTAAATTGCATCTTCTTCATAATGTATCGCACTGATATTTCGAATCTGTGGTGCTCCATCTGCATCCACCGTTGCAAATGCCAGCACACCTACTAACTGCATTTTCTTTAAACATGTTGCCAAATCCATTTTCTGTCACCTCTATTTTATTATCACGATTTGATGATATCCATTAACATGATAGCACCTCCCCGGTAATCTCATTTCTTGTCTTCCAGCACTGTGGATCTGCTCCATAGAAATTTCCAGCTGCTCCGTTTGCAACAGCCGGACAGCCTCTGCACCATGCTTTCAGTTCACATTTACTGCACTTTACAAATTTATCATAGTCCCGGTATTTCTCCATCTGGCAGATCCAGACATCTGCCAGCCGGTCTTCGAATATATTTGCCACCTTGCTGTCCATCACTCTTCTGCATGCCATCACATCTCCGTTTGAAGATATTGTTATATGACAGTTTCCACAGTTGCAGCCACCATAAATCATTCCGTCCACTGCATTCTGTGGCAATTTGAACTGACCATTTTCATATTCGTATAACGTCCACAGGTGGTCTTTTCTATTAAAATAGGTCTCGCATCCCGCCGCCTCATATGCTTTATATTTCGCATCACATATTTCCAGTAAATCTCTATACTCCTGTGGAATCAGATTGCTGTCTACCTCTCCGCCGGTTGAGACATAGCGGGAAAATGCATATACCTTAACTTTCGCTTTTACTACCGCATCAATAATATCCGGAATTTCCTTTAAATTAGTCTTTGATACGGTGCTCATAATAATACTTTTGATTCCTGCCCGGTTAAGGCAGCCAACCTTTTCCAGTGTCAAGTCAAAGCTGCCCGGTTTGCGGAACCAGTCGTGTGTCTTTTGCATTCCATCCAAAGACATCTGGTATTTCTCGCAGCCGCACACCTTTAACATTCTGCAGATTTCATCATTTAAATGAAAAGGATTTCCCATTAATGTAAATGGAATATTTTTGCTTTTCAGCAATACCATCAGCTTCCAGAAATCCGGGTGAAGGATAGGATCTCCTCCGGTGATATAAAAATATGGTACCCGGTTATAAACCTTGCAGAAGTCTTCGCAATTTCCTACCACTTCACGCATCTGGTCGAATGTCATGCTTTTTAATTCCCTGCATCCGTCTCCTGAAAAAATATAACAATGTTTACAACGCTGGTCACACTCATCTGTAATATGCCATTGAAATGAAAAATACTGACTCATCCTATCCTACCCTTCTTTCCTATGCTCTCAGTAACCTTGGCGAATCCATGCGCCCGATTCTTACTGCCATGCAGGAATGGGGTGATAATTATAAAGCAACCTTTCTTTCCTGAAATAGATAAGAAAAAGCACGCCGTTAAAATACTCTTTTGGGCTTCACCCATTTTGTATTTCAAGCGACGTGCTTTTCTTATAATACTCTTTGAATAGCATCTACTACCTGCTGCCACTCTTCCATGGCTTTCGGATAAAAATGCTCTATCTTTTCGATGTTTTTTTCTTTTCCGGCACACTCCAGCTGGTAAAAGAAATCTCCAAGCGTTCTGGCTCCGATGCCCCAGGCTTCACCCTTTAATCCATGGGACTGGGTTACGAATGTTTTCCATAATTTGTTCATCATTTCTATATCTGTTGCAGCTTCTGAATCTATGATAGTTGCAGTTTCTTTCATTGTTACTACATGATTTACCTTAAGAGATTGGAACGCTTTCTCTAAATGATGCTGCTTCTTCTCTTTTTCTTTTGCAAAGATACCTAACAATTCTTTATAGAACTGTTCATCTCCATCCGCATAGGATAAGCCTTCTTCTGCTGCAATTCCATTCTTCTCAAGATAATGTAATAAGCCTCTTAGCTTTGTTAGCTTTGTTATCTTTGTATCATCCATGCTTCCCTGGAAAACCATATTTTCTTCCGGCTGATAATCCCTAAGATATTTCTGCAGCATAATCTCCAGTGTACCCGGTTTTACCGGCTTGGTAATATACTCTGCAAATCCTTCGTTTTTGTACAGTTCTTTTGCACCAGCTGTTGCATTAGCGGTAAATGCCACTGCCTGCGTATAATGATTTCGTCCTTTCTCATCTGCACGGATGAGGTGCAGCGTCTCTATGCCATCCGGCTTTGGCATCATATGGTCTAAAAGAAGTAAATCATATGTTTTCTCTTCACATTTTTGAACGGCAGTATTTCCATCCATCACGGTTTCCATTTTAACCTTTGTCTTATGTAAAAGATGTTCTAATACCATCAGATTCTGCTCATTATCATCTACCGCAAGAATGGTAAAGCTGCTGTAATCCGCATTCATACTTTTCTCACTCTGCTTTGTAAAATGATGTTTTTCCGATACTTCTACCCACGGAATCCGAACCGTAAAGGTACTTCCCTTCGTCACTTCACTAATCAGACAGAGGCTTCCACCCATAGCCTCTGCCAGCTTTTTTGCAATATCCAGTCCGAGACCGATTCCGTCTTTCCTGCTGTTTCTGGCAGTATTGCCCCGTTCAAAGCTTTCAAAGATTTTATCCTGCTCTTCTTTTCCTATTCCAATTCCACTGTCTGCCACAGTTATCTTCAAAAAGGTATCTCCATTTTCTGCTGCTTTTTCTACACCCAGCTCCACAAAGCCTTCATCTGTGTATTTCACCGCATTTTCCAGTAGATTTATGATAATCTGACGGATATGTGCCTTGTCTCCATAGAAATGTTTTCCCGTTTTTAATAATGGTTCTTCCATCCGCAGCCGGAAGTTTAAAGATTTCTTCTCTGCCTGTGGTCTCATCTGGGCTGCTGCGTCATGGATAACCTCTTCTAAAGCAAATGCATCCTTCTTTATCTGAAGCGTACCACTTTCTAACCGGGAAGCATCTAACACTTCTTCTATCAGTGCAATCATACTGTCACCGGCAGATGCAATTTCTCTGGTATATCCGCGGATTTTCTCTTCTGATGTCTCTTCCGCAATCACTTCATTCATACCAAGTATCGTATTCATCGGAGTCCGCAGCTCATGGCTCACTTTCATTAAAAATCTGGTCTTGGCTTCGTCTGCACTCCGAAGTCTCTGCATCATTTCCAAGGTTTCTGTCTGGTCGATAAACCAGAGCATACAGCCGTCCTTCTCACCATTTTCCACAATATCTTCCATACGAAGTTCATAGATGCGGTCATTTTTATGCAATAGTCTTTTCCGGTTCGTCAGTGCCTGCAGGATTTCTTTTTGTCTGCTTGCCGCACTGCCCACCTTTATTTCCGGGAAAAGTTCTTTTATTCGCTGGTTGACGGAGATAATTTTATTTTCTGCATCCAGGATAATCAAGCCTTCTTTTCCATAATGAAATGCATTATCCACCGCAGCCTGCTGAGAACCAAAATATCCATAATGAATCATTGCCATCATCATGCAGAACATCATAGTTGTCATGGCAATGACTACCGGATTATAACTGCCAAATACACCCAGACCCTTTAAGATTAATTCCAGTGCAAAAGTTCCCACACCTGCTATCATATAGAGAATCCGTTTCTTATGAATCGGCGAACTCTCCCTGTAACGCATGATACACAAAATAAATACTGCCAGTATAACGACTGCAAGATGGATATAATGAATCACCCAGATAATCCCGTCTGTTACTTCCATCCGGTTATACATACCATCTTTTAAAATCCGCATCGTTTTATAAAAATACGGATGGTATTCTGCAGTAAATACTGCCACCAGCACAATTGCATTTACAACTGCCTGAATAAAATAAATAAATTTAGGAATTTTAAGCCTTCCAAACTCCGATGCAAACCAGAGAAATGCCATTAAAAATCCTGCCTGTCCAACATACTGGATGCACAGCCCGGCAAGTGCCTCACCAACGGTATCCGAATGCACCAGTTCCAGATGAACTCCCACCACAAACAGCATGGAAAAAATATCATAAATAATAAATGCAAGCTGTGCTTTGGAGAGCTTTTTACGAAGGCAGATTGCCAACATAAAAAGCATCAGGATAATCGCTATAATATTTACCGACACAAGAAAATAGAACATACTTCTTTTCCTTTCGTAAAAGTCTTTTTGACTCTTTTACCATATTATAGCGGAATGCCTGATGCTTTTCCACTGATTTTATTTTGCAAATAAAGGAGTAGATAAATAGCGGTCCCCGGAATCCGGAAGCAAAACCACAATGTTCTTTCCTTTATTTTCTTTCCTTTTTGCCAGCTCAACAGCTGCCTTTAATGCAGCTCCTGCACTGATTCCCACAAGAATTCCCTCGCTGCGGGCAAATGCTCTTCCTTCTTCAAAGGCATCATCATTTTTGATTGGAATAATCTCATCATAAACAGAAGTATCCAGTGTGTCCGGAATAAATCCGGCACCGATTCCCTGAATTTTATGTGGTCCGACTTTTCCCTGGGAAAGAACCGGACTGGTTGCAGGTTCTACTGCAACAATGTGTACGGACTTCTTCTGCTTTTTCAGATATTTTCCAACTCCGGTTATGGTTCCACCGGTTCCGACTCCTGCCACAAAAATATCAACGCTGCCTTCTGTCTGTTCCCAGATTTCCGGTCCTGTGGTTTCTTCGTGGGCTTTTGGATTTGCCGGATTTTCAAACTGTCCTAAAATAATTGAACCTGGAATCTCTTTATGAAGTTCTTCTGCTTTTTCGATTGCACCTTTCATTCCCTTATACCCTGAGGTCAGTACAATCTGCGCTCCATACGCCTGCAGAAGATTCCGACGCTCTACCGTCATGGTTTCCGGCAATGTTAAAATTGCATGATACCCTTTTGCAGCCGCCACAGAAGCAAGTCCGATTCCCGTATTACCGGAAGTTGGCTCGATAATCGTAGCTCCCGGCTTTAATTTTCCCTTTCTCTCTGCATCTTCAATCATGGCAAGTGCCACTCGGTCTTTTACCGAACCTGCCGGATTAAAATATTCCAGCTTGGCAATGATTGCCGCATCCTCTACACCTGCCTCTTTCATATAATTATGAAGATAGAGCATCGGCGTCTTTCCAATCAGTTCCGAAGCACTGTCCACTATTCCTTTCACACGCGTTTCCTTCTTTCTATTCCATTCCTTTGATATATCCGGTTGCAGACTGAATTGCCACTGCACCATCTGCAACTGCTGTGACTACCTGACGCAGGCTTTTCGTCCGCACATCTCCTGCCACGAACAGTCCCGCAAGACTGCTGTTGCAGTCTTCTCCTGCAATCACATAGCCTTTCTCATCGAGAACGTCAAGGTTCTTTAATAATTCCGTATTTGGAATCATTCCAACCGCTTCAAAAACACCATCTACAGCTATTGTCCCACCGTTATCTAAAATAATACCATTTACTTTATCTTCCCCGGTGATTTCCTGTACTCTTGTATTGGTAAGTATCGTTACATTGGAAAGCTCTTCTAATTTCTTTTTTGTCTTCTCTGCTCCACGGAATTCTGCTCTCCGGTGAATGAGATATACCTGTTCGCAGATATCGGATAAATACAATGCATCATCCAATGCGGTATCTCCACCACCGATGACTGCGGCTTTCTTTCCCTTATAAAAGGCACCGTCACAGACTGCACAAAAAGAAACTCCTTTTGCCAGCAGCTTTTCTTCTCCCGGCACCCCTAATCTGCGGTTCTGACAGCCTGCCGCATAGACTACGGTTTTCGCTTCTATGTTCTTTCCATCTTCACAGGAAATGACAAAGCTTTGCTCTTTTTTTGTAATGGCTGTAACCTCTGCCTCTTCAATGGTTACTCCAAGTCCTTCGGCATGCTCTAAGAATGCCTCTCCTAAAGAATAACCATCTTTGCCCGGCAGTCCCGGGTAATTATCTACCCGGCTGCTGTATGCAATCTGTCCGGTTCCAAGATATTCTTTTTCCAGTACAACCGCATCGAGGTTTGCCCGCTTAGCATAGATTGCCGCACTTAAACCTGCCGGCCCACTTCCAATGATAACTACATCTAACATATTACCAGATCTTCCTTCGTTGATTCGTCGCCTTCAATATGAAATGAATTGAGTACCGGCTGTTCCGGTTCCATCAGAGAAAGAATCATATAGCTTGCTTTACTGTCATATGCAAGACGCTTATCTTCTTCGGATGGTCTTGAAGGAGATTCCGGATGGGAGTGCCAGTTGCCTAAAGGCATGAGACCATTGGCACGCATATCCTTTACGGCTGCTAACTGCTCTTTCGGATCCAGTGTAAAATGCTCATTGGAATGGTCGATATTGGTCAACAGATATACCTTTTCTACCACCTTATCCTCTCCGTCTTTGGTTCCTGCAATCAGTCCGCAAGCCTCTTCTGGTACACAGCTTTTGGCATGTGCCAGTATTTTTTCATAATCTGCTTTTTTTAATGAAATCATGCTATCCTCTTTCTATGTTTCATGGGTTATGTATCTGATAACATTTATTTACTGATACATTTATTTATCTGTACATTCTGCCTGTTCATAATCAATCAGCTCTGTTATGGTCGGATGTTCTCCACAAACGGCACATCCCTTGCCATTCCAAGGAAGCTTAATCTTGTGGAATTCCTGCTTAATTGCATCATAGGTCAATAACTGACCGGTCAGCAGATCTCCTACTCCAAGGATGTATTTGATTGCTTCCATTGCCTGAAGGCTTCCGATGACACCACCCATTGCGCCGATAACACCAGCCTGCTTACAGGTCGGTACGGCATCCTTTGGTGGTGGATTCTTAAATACACAACGGTAACATGGTCCCTCTCCCGGAACATAGGTCATTAACTGACCTTTGAAACGGATGATTCCTGCATGGGAAAATGGTTTCTTTGCCATAACACAGGCATCGTTAATTAAGAATTTTGCCGGGAAGTTATCGGTTCCGTCAATGATAAAATCATAATCTGCAATGATGTCCATGATATTTTCACTGGTAATGAATTCACGATATGTACGTACTTCTACATCCGGGTTCATTGCATTAATAGTCTCTTTTGCAGACTGCACTTTTGCTTTTCCTACATCTGCTGTCTGATGAATAATCTGTCTCTGAAGGTTACTTAAATCTACTTCATCTGCATCTGCAATTCCGATGGTACCTACACCTGCTGCTCCAAGATACATTGCTGCCGGTGCTCCAAGTCCGCCTGCTCCGATGATTAAAACTTTTGCATTTAAAAGTTTTTTCTGACCCTTAGCGCCAACTTCTTTTAAAATGATATGTCTGGAATAACGTTCAATCTGCTCATCCGTTAATGCCATAGCTTCCACCTCCCATGAAGTAAAGGAATTCTACATTATCACCATCCTTAAGAACGGTTGTTGCCTTTGCTTCTGTTTCTATAAATTCATCGTTAATGGATACGGTTACATATTCCGGTGTCTCTACATTTTCCTGCTCAATTAATTCCGGAAGTGTTAATCCGTCTTTTACTTCTTTCTTTTCGCCTGCTACTGTAATCTGCATAATTTCCTTCCTCTCACTTTTCTTTCTTTTTATTTGTCAAGGGACTGGGTAATCCACTCCTCAAGTACCGCTTTTTTCTCTGCACCACTCTTACGGGCAATTTCTTCGCCATCCTTGAAGAGTACAATGGTTGGTACAGACATTACACTGTATTTTTCTGCCAGTTCTGAATCAAAGTTGGTATTTACTTTATAGACATTTAATTTTTCTGCCTGTTCGTCTGCGATAGCACCAATGACCGGTGACATTTTCTTGCACGGAACACAACTGTCTGAGTAAAAATCAATCAGCACCGGAAGGCTGCTCTTCAATACTTTTTCTTCAAAAGTGTCTTTTGTTACGCGTTCTGCCATTTTTTTCTCCCTTCCAGATGTTTAGTCCTCAACCTTCTTTACAATGAGGTTATAGGTTCCATCTTCGTTATTAACCAGTTTTAAAATCTGATGTCCTTCTTCTTTAATACTGCGTGGTACGTTCTGTACCGGCTCGCCGTCATTCATACGGATTGCAATGACTTCGCCATCCTCTAACTCATCAATTGCAACCTTTGCCTTTACAAAAGTAAGCGGGCACACTTTATCGGTAATATCTACTGTGTCATCAATTCTGATTCCTTCGATTTCCATCTTATATCTCCTCGTATAATAATTTTTATTTTGAATTTTCATTCCGATTTTTTCTTTCTTTTTCTGCTGCTTCCGGCAACTTTATTTTTCTTCAAATGCATTGCGGATTACTTTGCGGAATTCATCTTCTCCCACACGCTGTAAAAGTAAACGGAAACGTTCACCCGGATTTGCATGCTCTTCAAAGAATCCAATGGCTGCATCAGTCACACGGAATAATGTCTCTTCATCGGTAATCAGCGGAAGTAACTGTTCTCCTTTGTAAATATGGTTTCCAAATAATCCACCAAAGGATACGATATATCCGCTCTTTCCTTCCCATGCATCTGTCGGGCAGGATTTTACACAACGGCCGCAGTTGGTACATTTATCATAATCAATGGTAACTTCTGTTCCGGTACATTTGATAGCATCTTCACGGCACGCCTTTTCGCAGACACCACAATTGATACATTTATCTGCTACCCAGCTTACTTCCATACCACCTTTTACACCGATATCATTTTCTTCTGCCTTAAGACAGTTGTTCTGACATCCGGTAACACCAAATTTAAATTTGTGCGGAAGCTCTCTTCCGAAGTAATGCTCATCTAATTTCTTTGCCAGGCTGTAGGTATCGATACATCCGCTCGGGCAGATTTCAGAACCCTGACATGCGGTAACGGTACGGACTCTCGGTCCACATACACCAGGTTTTACACCGCCGTCTGCTAACTTTGCACGAACCTCTTCTATATCTTCAAAGTTAATAAATGGAATCTCAATGCCCTGTCTGGAAGTCATATGAACATAGCCTTTTCCATATTTTTCTGCCACATCTGCTACTGCTTTAATATTTTCTGCTGTCAGGTTTCCTCCAACTACCTGAATTCTTAAAGAAAAGAATCCTTTCTGTTTCTGGCGCATAAATCCGCCTTTTTTCAATGCCGCATAATCAATTTTTGCCATTATCTGCTTCCTCCATTTACTCTTCGCTTTTCTCTGGTTTGCTCTGATCCATTGCCTGTCTGAAGTCTTCGATTAAATCTTCGATATCTTCAATTCCGACACTGATGCGGATCAAATCATCAAATACTCCGGCGTCTCTTTTTTCTTCCGGGGTACTGTGTACATTTAATGTAGATTCCGGATGAATCACTAATGTTTTCGTATCTCCGATATTGGAAATAATCAGTGGAAGCTTTAATGCATTGATTATTTCAAATGCCCGTTTCTTGCTTCCAGTCCGTATGGTTAAGATTCCACCAAAACGGTCCTTAAACTGTTTCTTTGCGATTTCATGCCATGGACTGCTCTCCAATCCCGGATAATTGACTGTTACATCCGGATATTCTCTTACAAAAAACCTTGCCAGTTCTGCTGCATTGTCACAGATACGCTCCATCCGGATTCCCAGTGTCTCTAACCCGATGCAGTTATAAAATGCATTCTGCGGAGACAGACAGGCTCCTGTGTTGCGGAACAGACCATTCCGAAGCTTGGCAGTATAGGCAAATGGTCCAAACTTCTTAAAGTCTGCCATGCCCGGATATTTTTCCACATCCCACTTAAATCTGCCGCTGTCCGTAATAATTCCGCTGATGGAATTGCTGTGACCATTGATGTATTTAGAGGAAGAATTCATTACAATATCCGCTCCTAGGGAAAGCGGCTTCACTAAGAATGCAGTAGCAACCGTATTATCTATAATGAGCGGTACCTGATGCTCATGTGCAAGATTTGCAAGTGCCGTAATATCTGTCACATCAAGTCTTGGATTACCAATGGTCTCTGCAAAGTAAAGACGGGTATGTTCATTGGTCTTTGCTTCAAATGCAGCCAGGTCATTGTTTTCCACATAATGTGTTGTGATACCAAATGCCTCTAAGTCACGGAATAAATCAATGCTGCCGCCATAGAGACTGGCACTGGATACGATTTCATCGCCGGAACGAAGGATATTACAAAATGCATTGTAGAGTGCTGCCATTCCTGATGCACAGGCAACGCTTGCTACGCCACCCTCTAACGCCGTTACTCTTTTTTCAAATGCATCTACCGTAGGATTACTGATTCTCGTATAGGAATATCCCGGTGCCTGATTATGAAAAATCTTTTCTAACTTCTCTGCCGACTCATGTGCAAATGCACTGGATTGATAAACCGGAGTTGTTGTTGCACCTGTATTCGGTTCTCCCTGAAAATCTCCATGTAATAATGCGGTATTAAACTTCATCTTACGCTCCAATTCCTGCACGTCTTATCGTGCACTAAATACTTTGAACTGCCTTAGGAAATCTATTTACGATTATTCCTATTGGTTTTGTATGAATTATATTTTACTATATTTTTCTAATTTGTCAATACTAATTTATCAGAGCATTGTTATTTCTCTCCGAATATGTTATTTTATTCACGCAAGCCGCATAAATAGGGGGGTTCTTGCAACAATACTTTTCAGGAAACACAATACATATTTCTGGAATAACGGAAAGGATTTCCTATGTACACGAGAAAAAAAATCATTTTATCTTTTGCCGGAATGTTTTTCCTGCTGCTTCTTATGATGTCAGCAAGTCTTTTTTTCGGCAGCGTTTTATTAAATCCGAAAGAGATTTTATCCTGTCTGATTCAAAATGACCGGACTTCTGTCACAGGTCTCTTACTTTTTCATATCAGAATTCCACGGATGTTTGGCGCCATTGCTGCCGGCATGGGTTTATCCTGCGCCGGAGTTATCTTACAGACTGTTATGAATAATTCCCTTGCCAGCCCGAATACCATTGGTGTCAATTCCGGAGCCGGATTTGCCGTTATGATTGGACTTGCTATCTTCCATGGTCGTGCAGCCCATAATGCCATTTTTGCTTTTACCGGAGCTTTCCTTACGACACTTCTTATTTTTGCTCTGGCATATATGGCAGACAGCAAACGTACTACCATCATTCTTGCCGGCATTACCGTTTCTTCTTTTTTAAGTGCCGGAATTAATACGGTAAAATTATTAAGTGATGATATCACTTTAAACCTCACTACCTTTATGATTGGTTCTCTTTCTGATATCACCACAAAAACGCTTTTTGCTCCCGGCATTGCCATTGTCATTGCGGTTATCATCTCCTGCTTTTTCGGAAGCCACATGAATGTTCTGAGTCTTGGAGAAGATGTTGCCCGCTCCCTTGGCATTCCGGTATCGCTGCTCCGTTTTCTGCTGTTGATGCTTTCCAGTATACTGGCAGGCTGTGTGGTAAGCTATGCAGGACTGTTAAGCTTCGTCGGGCTGATTGTTCCTCATATTGCAAGACGGCTCTTCGGGAATGATATGCGGCTTTTAGTTCCCCTTTGTGCTCTCTTAGGTGCAAGTTTCGTCCTCTTCTGTGACACTCTTGGACGTGTTATTGCAGCACCATATGAACTTCCTGCCGGCATTATTCTTTCTTTTGTTGGCGGACCGTTTTTCTTATATCTTTTATTAGGAAAGAAAGGAGGCCGCAGAGTCCATGCTTAAATTTGATTCCGTTTCCATTGGCTACCACAAGGTGCCTCTGATTAAAAATCTGTCCGTTGAAATTCCTACCGGCAGCATCACAACCATCGTAGGGCCAAATGGCTGTGGCAAAACAACGCTGATTTCCGTATTAAATAAATCCAGCCAGCTTTTTAACGGCTCTATCACATTAGATGGCGAAGATATTTATCATATGAATGGACACCTTCGTGCCCAGAGAATTGCATTTTTACCGCAGATTCGTGAAGTGATTCCTGCTCTTCCGGTTCATACCTTAGTGGAGCATGGACGCTTTCCATATCTTGGTTTTTCGAGACGCCTCACCGAAGAAGACCGCAGACTGGTGGAAGATGCCATGGAATTTACCCATGTTACGGATTACCGCAACGTTGCAACTGACACTCTTTCCGGCGGAATAAGACAGCGCGTCTTCTTTGCCATGACTTTAGCCCAGAACTGCGATACGATTATTTTGGATGAACCGACTACCTTCTTAGACTTGGTAAGCCAGAATAATTTCTACCGGATGCTTCCAATCTTAAAGGCACAGGGAAAAACAATTCTTTTGGTGCTGCACGACCTTGCCAAGGCACTTACTATTTCAGACAAACTTATCGTCATGGAATCCGGTGCCATCTGCTTTCAGGGCACTCCGGATGAATGCGTACAAAAAAACGTCTTAAATAAAGTATTTCATACTTCACTTAAGACGTTCTCTGATGCGGAAGGAACTTACTACTTCTTTGAGTAAGTTCCTTACTTTTCCAATGTTTCATTCATACTTCCCATCCGGTAACCGCAAAGGTCTAAGGTTACATAGGTAAATCCATATTCCCGGAAAGCTTTTGCAATTCTCTCCCGGTTCTCCTTTTCCATCAGCTTCGAAAATTCTTCCGGCTCAATCTCAATTCTTGCCATCATTCCATGAATTCTTACCCTCACCTGATGAAAACCTAAATCCAGTAATAATTGTTCCGCTTTATCCACCATTGTAAGTTTCTCTTCGGATATGGTCTCTCCATAGACAAACCGGGATGACAGACAGGCAAAGGACTGCTTTTCCCAAGTTGGAAGATTCAACGCTTTCGAAAGAACACGGATATCCTGCTTGGTAAAACCACAGTCTCTGAGCGGACTTTTTATTCCAAGCTCTGCCACTGCTTTTAATCCCGGACGATAATCTCCGTTATCATCAAGGTTAGAGCCTTCCGCCACATAGGCAATTTTCTGTTCTTCTGCAATCTTTAATATCTTTTCAAATAATTCATGCTTGCAAAGATAACAGCGGTTCTTAGGATTCTGTGCAAATCCTTCGATTTCAAGTTCTTCCGATTCTGTAATAAAATGTCTTATATTTTCTTTCCGGCAAAATGCTTCTGCTTCCCCTAACTCTCTCTTTGGAAATGAACAGGAGGACGCAGTTACAGCAATTGCCCGCTCTCCTAATACATCATGCGCCACTTTCAAAAGATAGGTGGAATCCACACCACTTGAGAATGCAACTGCCACGCTGCCTAATTTTTCAAAATATTGTTTTAACGCTTCCTGCTTTTTTAACTGTTCCGGAGTTGGTGCTGCTATTTTATCCATTTCTTATGCCTCTACTTTGTTCCTTCTCTGAGTTCTTTCACCGTAGCAAGCTCCAGTCCGACCTTTTCTGCGATTATTTCATCTGTCAGGAGATCTAAAAGGTTTCTTGCAACACTGATTTTTTCTCTGGCAATTCCACGGGCTTCGCCTATTTTAATGCCCTGCGCTTCGCCAATTTCTATTCCTTTATTGGTCATCTCTTCCGCAAACGTACACATTGTAATCACCTCTCCTGCTTTCACACGTTCTGCTACTGTTTTCTCTATTTTGACATAGGTTTTATCATTTGTAAACACCTGAAGCAGATTCAAAACCGCTTCTACATGGCAGATTGCCTCCGGATGTTCCTTAGGATTATATCTTCCGAGACGTTTTTCTGCAAAAAAATCTGCTACTATTTTAAAATCACTTTTAAACTCTTTTCGGACTTTCTCCGGCAAAAATGCAATATTAAAAACAAATATTTTATAATCATTTACATAAGGTCTTAGTTCCGGAGAAACATCTAAAATATCAAATAATGCATTCGGACTTTTCCATTCTGTATCACTGAAATTTAAAACAATTGTAATTGCCGGATATTTTCGTTCTTCCCCACGGTCAATCTGCACCCGATACACGGCATAATCATACCCCATAATCCGGATGGGCATATTTTTGTCTATCCGACTTTCATTTTCAATCCCAAAAGATGCCACTTTGTATAACCCATTCTTATATAATTTCACAGTATCCCGAAACTGATTCCGAAGATTGTTTTCTTCCACCTTATAGATGCTTTCCGTTGGTCCCTCTTCCAATCCTTCTTCCAAAAGAATCTCCTTTCGAAAAAGTAATACATTATATATGTCAGCAAAAACATCCGAAAATGATTCCAGATATTTTTCTGCCAAATCCTTATCTGCCAAGTATTTTCCCCCTGTTAAATAAATATTTTGGATAAAAAAGATTCTGAAAATATGAATATAAGATTATCACGAATGCAGACAGTTCAACACGCCTGCATAATAGATGAATAACGAATATTATTATGAACTGATTTTACTTAAGATATAATATCAAAAATATTCCGAAGGGTGCAAGTACTCTACGGAATATTTTAATCTAATTTAATAGAAATTTTATATCTAATTTTCGATTATCCGCATAAACACTAT
>ULUH01041365.1_pt1 | contig 23471 bp, 18 predicted proteins | sample 1958241 | NCBI WGS metagenome assembly ULUH01 (sample SAMEA4835753, study PRJEB28245) | human gut metagenome | biome: gut microbiome; material: fecal sample | place: Denmark | collected 2008 | reverse complement strand
TGGATGGCAGGGAAGTCGCCACCGACGCGGCGCTCGGAGCGGTCACAGGAGGTGCCTCACAGGGTGTTTCTTCCAGAATCAATGGCGCTCGTGATAAAGCCATAAATAATCTTAAACCTTCCAAATATGTTGAGACAGTCGAAAAGGAGGTTAAGAAAGAGAGGGTGTTATCAGGAAGAGGAACAAGTGGACCCGCCGCAAGGGCAGAGATACGCAAAGAGACAGCGGAGAGGGTTAACACCCTGCGTCAGGTTGATCTGATGGTTGTCAAATCCAGTTACGATGCAGCCAACAACATAAGTCAAATCGCATTCTATGTTTGGCCACAAATAAAGACTGACAAAAACAATTAGAAATGAAAAACAAATACAAACCCATCTATTTGTCGCAAAAAGATGAGATAAAATATACTGTTGTTCAAATCATCTTTTTCGTCTTTCTTTATATTCCCGGAATGGTTTACCTTCTGATACGTGAGCGGAATTCATTTGATTTTGTTTTGATTAGTTCTATTCTGATAGGTGCCTACACGGTGTATTCTACAATAAGCTTCATACGAGACTTCAGAAGAATACTGTCATTCCCGGATTGGAAATTTGTTATAGATCAGACTGGCATTTATTATAATGACAAGGAAGGAGAGTTCTATGTTAAATGGATGTATGTAAAAAAAATTAATATTGATAGTTGGGGAGGCCGTTTAAGTATTATTGAAGTAATAACTATTACTGGAAAACACAGAAGAATCATTCCTGTATATTGTGATGTGCCTGCTTCTCGTGTTAGCAAATTAGCACAAACTTATTCGTGCGGCAAATGTCAAGTCAATGTTAAGAAAAGTGGTGGCCAATTCCATTTGTGGGGATGAACCTGAGAAGGACAGTACACCTTACTTTCATTGATGAATGACACGAATGTCTTTTTTTGCATGGCTAAGCTAGGCATGTAAACAACCAAGAGACCGGCCTTAAAAATCAAGGTTGGTCTCTTTTATAGGCTTGTTTTCCACATGATGGCACTGAAACAATTACTACCACCCCGTGATATTTGTGCCATCACGTGCTACGGCGTAATCTACAGTTACGACAATATGGGGAATTTATTATCTTTGTCCCGCGAGGGCGACATCGTCGGCCCTTTCGTAGTGAACGATGTCAGCGGAGGATGCGAGGACATGTGGAGGCTGCTTGGACAGCTTCAGTTGCCGTACATCGCCATGCACACACGTGGCACTCCAAAGAATATGCAGACGCTTACCGACTATGACAATGTCACTGAGGCTGTCCGTGAGTTCTTTGAAGGGATCGCCGCAGAGGCGGACAGGCACGGTGTGGAGGATTGGATTCTGGATCCCGGTTTCGGTTTCGCCAAGACCGTGGAGCAGAACTGGCAACTGCTGCGTGAGATGGCTGTGCTTCAGGAGTTCGGCAAAGAGATTCTCGTGGGCCTTTCTCGCAAGAGTTTCCTCTTCAGGCCTCTGGGCATCACTCCGGCTGACGCATTGCCTGCCACACAGGTAGCCGACTTCATCGCCCTACAAAACGGTGCGGACATCCTCCGCGTCCATGATGTCGCCGAGGCTGTCCGCACTGTAAAACTTTATCGTCTTTTTAATCAAGCGTCTGCTTGATTTCTGTGATCACGAACGCCTCGATATTGTCCCCGACCTTCAGGTCGTTGAACTTGTCGATGCCGATACCACACTCCATTCCGGCGGAAACCTCCTTCACGTCGTCCTTGCCCCTCTTGAGCGAGGCGAGCTCGCCGGTGTAAACCACGATACCGTCACGGATAAGCCTGCACTGCGCCGTCTTAGCGATCTTACCGTCCCTGACAAGACAGCCGGCGATCGTTCCGACCTTCGAGATCTTGAAGGTCTGCTTGACCTCCGCCGTTCCGGTGATCTCCTCCTTCTTGATAGGCTCAAGCATACCTTCGATACCGTCCTTCACATCGTTGATGGCGTCGTAGATGACGGAGTAGAGACGGATTTCGATTCCCTGCTCGTCGGCCAGTTTCCTTGCGTCCGTGGAAGGACGTACCTGGAATCCGATGATGACCGCATCCGAAGCCTCGGCCAGGATCACATCGGACTCGGAGATCGCTCCCACAGCCTTGTGGATCACATTGACACGAACCTGCTCGGTTGAGAGCTTGATGAGGGAATCTGAGAGAGCCTCCACCGATCCGTCCACGTCACCCTTCACGATGACGTTGAGTTCCTTGAAGTTGCCGATGGCGATCCGTCGTCCGATCTCCTCAAGGGTCATGTGCTTCTGAGTCTTGATGCCCTGGATTCGCAGGAGCTGCTCACGCTTGTTGGCGATTGCCTTGGCCTCCTTCTCATCGCTCATCACATTGAACTTGTCACCGGCGCTCGGCGCTCCGTTCAGACCGAGGATTGAAACAGGGGTCGAAGGACCGGCCTCTTTCACTTTCTGTCCACGTTCGTTGAACATGGCCTTCACACGGCCGTAGTAACTGCCGCTCAGCACCATGTCTCCGGTCTTGAGTGTTCCGTCCTGCACGAGTACCGTGGCGAGATATCCACGTCCCTTGTCAAGGGATGACTCGATGACCGCTCCGACGCCGTTCTTGTTCGGGTTGGCCTTGAGGTCAAGAAGGTCGGTCTCAAGGAGAACCTTCTCAAGAAGCTTGTCGACGTTGAGTCCCTTCTTCGCGGAGATTTCCTGACACTGGTATTTCCCACCCCATGCCTCAGTTAGGATATTCATTTGTGCCAGTTGCTGGTAGATCCTTTCCGGCTGGGCGCCTGGCTTGTCTATCTTGTTGATGGCGAACACCATCGGTACACCGGCCGCCTGGGCGTGGTTGATGGCCTCGACTGTCTGAGGCATCACAGCGTCATCGGCCGCGATGATGATGATCGCAAGGTCGGTGAGCTGGGCTCCACGGGCACGCATAGCGGTGAACGCCTCGTGTCCAGGGGTGTCAAGGAAGGTGATCCTCCTGCCGTCTGGAAGCTTCACGTTGTAGGCACCGATGTGCTGGGTGATACCTCCCGCCTCTCCGGCGATGACGTTTGACTTACGAATATAGTCGAGCAACGATGTCTTACCATGGTCAACGTGTCCCATCACAGTGATGATCGGTGGCCTCGGAACAAGGTCTTCCTCGCGGTCAGCCTGTTCGCTGCTTCCCTCGATCTCTTCGGTGAGGTCGGCGGTCACAAACTCTACCTTGTAGCCGAACTGCTCGGCGACAAGCACAAGCGCCTCTGCGTCAAGCCTTTGGTTGATGGAAACCATAAGACCCAGATCCATGCAAGCCTTGATGACCTCGTTGACTGGAGTGTTGTTCATAAGGGTGGCGAGGTCGTTCACGGTCACGAACTCGGTGACCTTGAGGACCTTCTTCTCAGCTATCTCCTGTGCCATCTCCTCCTGGGACTTGGCCGCGGCCTGCTCCCTCTTCTCCTTTCTGTACTTGGCTCCGAAGTTGTTCTTCTTGTTGTCGTTCATCCTGGCGTAGGTCTCCTTGACCTGCTTCTGGATCTCCTTCTGCATCGCCTCCTGCTCCTCCTCGGTCATGGCCGGCTTGAAGCGGTCCGTCCCACGGTTGCGCTTCTTGCCGCCCTTGCCCTGCTCCTGAGCCTGCTTGGCATTCTTGTTCTTATCCTTGCGGGAACTGTTGTCAGCCTGCTTGCCTTCCTTCGCCACGTCAACCTTCTGGCTTCCCTTGGCTATTCTCTCTCTCTTCTTGTTACCCTTCTTAGGCTCGAACTGGGACAAGTCAATCTTCCCCAAGACTTTGAGCCCAGGGGTGGAACTTTGCTCCGCTGGCTTTTCCTCCTTGGCCTGAGGCTGTTGAGGTTGTGCCTGCTGCTGGTGTCTGGCTTTCGCCTGTTCCTCCCTCTGTCTGGCCGCAAGTTTCCTCTCGTGCTTGCTCAGCGGTCTCTCGCCGCCACGGACATCCTTCCCTGGAGCAGGGGTTGTCGGCTCAGGGGTAACGTTCTTGACGGGTTTATCCACCTTTTTCTCCGGTTTTTTCTCCGGCTTGGATTCGGCCACGACTTCCTGCTTAGGCTCCTCGATCACCGGACTCTCCTTGACATGCTCTGCCTCGGGTTTCGTTTCCGGTTCCTTTACCTGCTCCTCGACCGGCGCCTGGGTCTCAGGCTGTGGCTCAGGTTGTGGTTCCGGCTGTGGCTCTGGCTCAGCCATCGGCTCCACTTCCTCTTCGCGCTTAGGTTCCGTCTCTTCATGAACAGCGGCTTGAGGTTCCGGTTTAGGCTCGACAGGAGTGAAGATGGTTGTCTTGATGACAGTTTCCCTTACCGGTTCATCCTCTTCCTCTTTGGCGCTTTCCTGCTGCTTTCTGGATGTCTTTTCCAGAATCTCGTTGAGTTTGATGTCAATCTTTTCCGCAGCCTGCTTGTTGGCCTTGTCCTTCTCGAATTGCTTGTCAATCGCCGGGAGAAGATCCTCCGAAATCTTCACGTTAGGATTGGCTTCGACCTCAACTCCCTTGCTGGCCAAAAAGTCCACAAGTTTCTGAAGCCCGATGTTGTAAGTCTTGATGATTTTATTTAGTCTGATTTCTGCCATATTCAACCCCTTTAAATTAATATTGTCCGCTATTCGGCCTGGACTATTCTTCAAATTCGGCTCTCAGGATCCTGAACACTTCGGCCACGGTCTCGTCCTCAAGGTCGGCCCTCTTGGCGATGTCCTCAGGTGTGAACGCGAGCACGCTCTTGGCCGTGTCGCATCCGATGGCCTCCAGTCTGTCGATCACCCATTGGTCTATCTCGTTGCTGAATTCGCTGAGGAGAACGTCCTCCTCTTCCTGAGCCTCGTCCTTAGGAAGCTCTCTCCAAACCTCGATTTCCCTGCCGACAAGCATTCCGGCCAGTTTGATGTTGCACCCTCCGCGACCGATACCTTTCTTGACCTCGTCAGGCTGCATGTAAACCTTGATCTTGTCCTCTTCCGAGTTGCCGAGGTCGATTGATGACACTCTTGCAGGATTAAGGGCTCTTTGGATGAGAAGCTGCGTGTTGTTAGTCCACTGGAGCACGTCGATATTCTCGTTGCGGAGCTCGCGCACGATTCCGATGATTCTTGATCCCTTCACGCCGATGCACGCTCCGATCGGGTCGATCCTCTCGTCGTAGGACTCGACAGCCACCTTGGCGCGCTCGCCAGGTACACGGACAACCTTCTTGATGGTGATGAGGCCATCGAATATCTCCGGAACCTCATGCTCGAAGAGTTTCTCAAGGAACTCGTTGGATGTTCTGGAAAGAGTGATGTAAGGGGTGGTGTTGTTCTTCATCTCCACGCTCTTGATGATGGCGCGGAGGGTGTCTCCCTTCTTGAATCTCTCTCCTGGAATCTGCTCGGCCTTAGGCAGATGAAGCTCATTGTTGTCATCGTCAAGGATGATGACCTCCTTCGACCAAGTCTGGTAGATCTCACCCGTGAATATCTCGCCGATCTTGTCGGAATATGCCTTGAATACATTCGCCTTGTCGATGTCCATGATGCGGCCCTGAAGGTTCTGCCTGATGTTCAGGATTCCTCTTCTACCGAAAGACGCGAGGGAGAGTTTCTTCGTGTACACGTCTCCGATCTCGTAGTCGTCATCACCGGTCTCGGCCTTGATCTGATCAAGAGTGATCTGTGTGTTAGGATTCTCCACCTCCTCGACCACATCGAAGTTCTGGTAGATCTCGCAGTCTCCCTTGTCAACGTTGATGATGACATCGAAATTGTCGGCCGAGCCATAGGTCTTGGCGATCTGGGTGAGGAACACGTCCTTGAGCACACCCATCATCACCGGTCTGTCGATGTTCTTCTCTTCCTTGAAGTCCTTGAAGGCGTCAATAAGAGTGATTTCTTCTTTCTTTTCCATATTTATATTCTTGATATTCTTATTTCTTGAACACTATGTGCGGCACAACGGAGTTGATCTCCGCGAACCCGATGCGGTCCTCGTGCTCCACGAGTTCCTTTTTCTTCTTGCCTTCCACCGTTTCTTTCTGTGAATATCTCAGGCATATTCCTGCCTCGTCCACTCCGGTGAGCACCCCGATGATCTTCTTCCCGCCTTTAAGCCTTGCCTCCACAGCGGAGCCAACCGCCTTTTCATATTGCTTGAGAACCTTGAACGGCTGGTCGAGTCCGGCGGATGTGACGGTCAGGGAATAGTCCTCCGCGTCCTTGTCGAAAGCGGCCAGGAAAGCGTCATTGACGCTAACGCAATCCTCAAGGTCCATGTCGCCGACCTCTTTCTCGATGGTGAGCACTATGTCGTTGTCATTGCTGACCGAGACATCGACTATGAAGCATCCGCGGGCGCGCACGGCCTCCTCAATGCTGCTTATGATCTGTTCTTTCCGCATAAAGTCTGGTTTTACAAAGCGAAAGATAGGAGACGCTTTCGTCCCCTATCTCTCACAACGATGCAAAGATAAGAATATTTTAGTGAATATGAAAATAAATTGCTTTCTTTGTATTCCGTAATTGGAAATTGTAGATTTAATCGCCATAAAGAAGATGGAATTTACCGCAAAGCAATTGGCTCAGGTGCTCAGGGGAACCGTGGAAGGCGATCCCCAGGCAACGGTCACATCGTTCGCCAAGATCGAGCATGGCAAACCGGGGCAGCTGTGTTTTTTCGCCAACCCTAAGTACGAGAAATACGTTTACACATGCAGGGCAAGTGTCCTGCTGGTCAACAAGGATTTCACTCCTAAGGAGGCCGTGACCTCGACGATGGTCCGGGTCGATGACGCCTACAAGTCTTTGGCCGATCTCCTGAAATATGTCTCCACCCAGAGACGTACGGACAAGAGGCACAGAGGCTTCCGTTCATCATGGTTCCTGACCACCAAGTTCGGCAAGAAGGTCTATCTCGGAAGCCATTCGTATGTCGGGCATCACGCCAAGGTGGGGGACTACACGAAGATCTACGAGAATGTCTATGTCGGCGACAACACCGTGATCGGCTCGCATTGCATCATCTATCCGGGGGTCGTCATCTATCCGGGAATGGTCATCGGCGACAATGTGATCATCCACGCCAACGCTGTCATCGGATCCGACGGATTCGGCAACGCGCCGCTCCCTGACGGGACTTGGGAGAAGATCGAGCACATCGGCAATGTCATCATCGGCGACAATGTCGAGATCGGCGCCGGCACGACGATCGACAAGTCCGAGATGGAATCCACGATCATCGGCAACGGGGTCAAGATCGACAATCTTTGCCAGATAGCCCACAATGTCCAGATCGGAGACAACACCGTGATGGCCGCCCAGTGCGGAATCGCCGGCTCCACGAAGATCGGCAAGAACTGTATTCTTGCCGGCCAGGTCGGCATAGCGGGCCATCTGAACATCGCCGACAACACGACCATCGGCGCCCAGTGTGGCGTGATCGGAAATATCCGCAAGTCAGGCCAGGTGTTCCTTGGCTCGCCAGCCCTTCCGCTCAAGAACTACCTCCGCAGCTACGCCGTATTCAAGCGTCAGGGCGAAGAATAGTAGCCAATAGCTACGAAGTGGCAGGGGAATCCTTGAATATTCAAATATTTCATGCTATCTTTGCAGACTGCTGTATTTTACGCAGCCTGCAAAAGATAGATTATGACTTTGAATAAGCAAAAGACCCTTGCGGGTGAATATGAGTTCCATGGTAAGGGGCTTCACACCGGCAAGATCTCAAAGATGATTCTCAAACCGGCTCCCGAGGACACTGGGATAGTGTTCCACAGAGTGGACCTCGGTGAAAACGCGTTCGTCGAGGCTTTGGCTGAGAATGTGTCATCGACGGCCAGAAGTACCACTATCTCCAAAGGAGAGGCGTCTGTGTCCACGATTGAGCATCTGATGTCAGCTCTGACGGGAATGGGCGTGGATAATGCCCTTGTTGAAATCGACAATGTCGAAGTTCCGATTCTGGACGGCAGCGCCCGTTATTATGTGGAGGCGATCGCCAAGGACGGCCTGAAAGAACAGAAGGCTGACAGGAAATATGTCACTATTCCAGAGGAGATTGAGATCCGTGACGAGAAGACCGGCTCATTCGTGAGGATCACTCCGGCCGACGCGCCTTCGATGGACATCACCGTGGACTTCGGCTCCAGGGTACTTGGTGTGCAGACCGCGCATTGGGATGAGTCCACGGACTATGCCAAGGAGATCGGCCCGTGCCGTACTTTCGTGTTCTTCCACGAGATAGAGTACTTGTTCCAGAACAATCTGGTCAAGGGTGGGGATGTCGATAACGCCATCGTGATAGTTGAACATCCGGTCCAGCCGGAGCAGGTCGAGAGGCTCTCCGCGCTTTTCAACGTGCCTGAGCTTGCCATAAACGACAACGGTTACCTCAACAACCTCAAGCTCCATTTCCCGAACGAGTGCGGAAGGCATAAGCTTCTTGATCTGATCGGAGATCTGAGGCTCGCCGGAGGTTATCTCAAGGCCAAGGTCACCGCTTTCAAGCCGGGGCACACAATCAACACACGGACAGCCAAGGCCATCCGTGAGAAATCTTGCTGATAAAACAAACAGATATGAACACAATTTCACCATTAGCGTCAGTGAGCCCTAAGGCGAAACTTGGCGACAACATTGAGATCGGTCCTTTCGCCTTCATCGATGACGACGTGGAGATCGGAGACGGATGCAAGATCCATCCGCATGCGATGATATATTCATACGTCAAGATGGGAAAGAATTGCCAGGTATTCCCAGGTGCTGTGGTAGGCGCCATCCCTCAGGATCTTAAATATGAGGGTGAGGTCACATACGTGGAGATCGGCGACAATGTCACCATCCGCGAGTGTGTGACGATCAACCGTGGCACCAAGGCCAGCGGCAAGTGCGTGACGAAGATCGGCAGCAACACTCTGCTGATGTCCTACGTTCATGTGGCCCACGACTGCGTGGTAGGAAATCACTGCATCCTTGTCAGCTTCGTCGGCATCGCCGGCGAGACCGTGGTTGATGACTGGGCGATTGTCGGAGGCGGAGCGAAGGCTCACCAGTTCTCCAAGATCGGATGCCACGCCATGGTCGGCGGCATGTCCAAGATCAACAAGGACATCCCTCCTTACGTCCTCTGCGGCCGCGATCCGATCTGCTATTCAGGTGTGAACATCGTGGGACTCCGCCGCCGCGGATTCTCTTCCGACGTGATCCGCAACATCAAGGACATCTACGACACGATTTATTTCGCCGGCTACAACATCACCGACGGCTGCGCCAAGGTGGAGGCCGGATTCCCTCAGAGCGAGGAGCGTGACACCATCCTGAATTTCATCAGAGGCTCGAAGCGTGGAATCATCAGGGCTAACGACTCCAGGGAGAAAGGAGAGTTTGAATAGGACTGAGGAGGCGGCGGTGCTGCTGAGTGTGGCCTGGTTCCCGCCGATCAGCTATTTCGCATTGATGGCTAAAGACTTCATCTTGTCTCCGGACAGGGTGAAGCCTTCTGTCGTTTATCTTGAGGCCTGCGAGCATTACCAGAAGCAATCCTGGAGGAACCGCTTCCGTTACTATGCCGCCGACGGCCCTCAGAGCCTTAATTTCCCGATCATTCACGAAAGCGGAACCCATGAGCTGCCGATAACGGAGATCAAGGTGGATTACTCGACTCCTTGGCTGATCCGTACCGAACGGGCGATTGCGTCCGCCTACGAGTCCTCCGCTTATTTTGAATATTACAAGGACGAACTGTTCGGAATCCTGGATTCACAACCAGAGACGTTGTTCGACCTTGATTTACAACTGATCAGGTTCTTCCTCCGGAAGACCGGCGTCTCGGTGGACCTGAGGATGACCGATGAATATGTCCCCGTCCGTTCCCGTGAGATTCCGTTGGATTCCGGCCGCTACGGAATGGATTACCGGGAACTCATCCACCCGAAACGTCCGGACAACATATTGAAAGACCTGAATATGGAAAAACCGTACTTCCAGGTCTTTGCCCGAAAGTACGGTTTCGTTCCGAATCTTTCCATCATGGACCTCCTTTTCAACGAAGGTCCGGATTCAATCTCCTATCTGAAAAACCTTTAGAATCTCCACCCGAAGGTCGCCGTGATGCTGTAGAGGTCCCTCTTGTTGAGGATCATCGGAGAAGCCAGATCTTCAAGGTAGTCGGCGTAAGGTGAGATATATTCGTCCGACAGCATAGTCAGCCTTGCCGCGATGTCCGCGAAGAACGATCCGTTTGATGAATATCCGAGGCCTATGGAGAATGCGTTGATTCTGTCGTTCAACTTCGTCTTCTCATTTCCGTTATATACATATTCAGGAGTGGTGGTGAAATTGTAGCCGGCGCGCACCGCAAATTCCGGTACCGGCTTAAATTCCGTACCGATCCTGACCATGTGCGACACTCCCATGCAGTCACGTATCTCGTCATTCAGATTTCTGAAACTGTCGTCATTCCATCCGCCTTCCTTGCTCGTGAACTTCATCGTGCTGTAGTCGGTCATCTCGTAGTCCGCGCTGATGAGAGCCATCCCGGCGAAAGTGAACGCCGCTCCAGCGTTGAGTCTGTAAGGCGAGCGTAGTCTGTAGGAATTATCCCCCTCAGGCGTCTTGGCCGACCCGTTGAATGAGGCGTCGGTGTAGTTGACATTGACATCTTGTCTCCAACGTTCGTTGATTTCCATGATTGTCGGTGTCTGAACGGCTCCACCTATGCGTATCCCGTCCACAGGTCTCCAAAGAAATCCGAACTTGCCGTAAACTCCGCTTCCGTCCGCCGTGTAGGAGTAACGGGTGCGATAGTCGCTGAAGTAGGTCTTGCCTTTCTCTCCGAAGTCCATCTCGAATGCCGACGGGTTCTCCGCGGCTTCCTTGAAATATTCATCATAGTTGTAGTTGAGGGAAGTTATTCCGAGATTCGCTCCGAGGAAGAACGTCTCTCCAAAATTGAACCCGACATTGAGCAACGCGTCGTATTTGCTTCCTGTTACGTTCCTGCCGTATGCCTGGTTCAACGCTCCAGGAAGGGAAATGTTGTAGATGTAGTTGCCGTCGGCATCCTTCTCTCCAGTCTGCTCATAGATTTCTGTCGCACCTATGTAGCGCCAGTAATAGGCCGGATCGTTAGAGTCTCCGAAATTGGAAAGCGCTCCTGCCTGGACGCTCGCGATCACATTCCATGGCGCGTATGAGCCTTTTTTAGGGTCATTGGTGTAATCATCAGGGTAGTAGTAGGGGTAGTCCCAACCTCTGTCTACTCTCTCGTTGTTGCTGTTGATGGAATATCCGTTAAGGAAATCCATGTCATAACCTTCGGCCGCCACAGCCATGGAGCTGATGTAACTTGTCTTGTCGTTCCTGCCGCCTGCCATCATCTTGCCGGTGAAATTGTTCGTCCCGTTGACGACAAATCCATAAGTGATGGCGGTCAGACCGCTCCCGCTGCCGGTTTTCCAGTTGAATGTCGCACCGATGTTCGGCATCGAGAATCTGGTGAGACTCTCGCGTCTCTCATTGGAGAAGTTGTCAAATCCTCCGACAGGGTAGGCGCTGTAGGAGGAGTTCATCGAACTGAGCGTGAGATTCGGCGTGATCGTGAACTGGGAGTATCCCGCCACGGCCGATCCCGCCGGATTGATACCGATTGACCCGAGGTCGCCGCCGACAGCCGTCATCGCGTTGCCCATACCGATCGACCTTGCCGTTCCGTAGTAGTTGTTCTGGCTGAATGTCAGCCCGTCGTACATAGTCTGCGCCCCGGCCGCTACAGCGGTCAATGACAAAAGCGCAGTGAATATTGCCTTTCTCATTATTTCTATTGTTATTAATGGTTACCTTCTTCCGCCACCGCTTCTGGAGCCGCCTCCTCCACCGTACGAACCACCTGAACTTCTGGATGATCCGCCACCGGAGAACCCGCCGCCGGAATAGTTGCTACTGCTGCGGCTTGAGCTGCCGGAAGAATATGAACTTGAGCTCCTGCCTGTGGAGTAGCTGCTTGAGCTCCTCGTCGAGCCGGAAGAATAATCATTGCTTGACGAAGACCTGTAGGAAGATCCCGAAGACCTGTAGCTGCCTGTTGAGGAACTTCTGCTTGATCCTGTAGAGAATACGCTGGATGTCGTTCCGCTTGAGCTTCTGCTACCGCTTGCCGGTCTTGAGTACATCGTCGAGGATGAAGAGGATGACGAACGGCTGCTGCCGTAGGATGACCTGACTGAAGATGAGCCGGTAGAGGTCCCGAATGAGGATGATCCGCTGGATCTGACAGTGCCGCCGACCGATGACCTGACGGATGAGGACCTGTCAGACGAAGACATTACCGAGGATGATCTTGCTGATGAGGATCTTACGGATGATGATGCCGGCCTGTTGACCGAGGATATTGATGACCTTGTGCCGCTTGTGCGTCCGCCAAGGCTTGAAGACCTTGTGGTAGTCGCTGACATTGAGGATCTTGTTGATCCGATTCCGCTTCTTGATCTGGTCATTGAGGAACTTCTCACTCCGGCGCTCCTTGAAGAGGACCCGATTCCGCTTCTTCTGCTTGAGCCGGTTGTGCTAAGACGTGGAGTGTAAACCCGTCCGCTGCCAGGACCGAAGAAGTCACGGTCGTGGTGGTGATGATGGCCGTAGCCCCAGCCTCCGTAATACCACGGATCGTACCAGCCGCCGTACCAGCCGCCGTACCAGCCTCCATACCAGCCACCGTACCATCCGCTATAGTACCAAGGATCCCAGTACCAAGGGTCGTACCATCCGCTGTAATACCACGGATTGCCCCACCCCCAGGAATATCCATAATACCAAGGGTCATAGTGCCACGGTGAGTACCAGCCACCATAGTACCAAGGATTCGCGCCCCAGTAGATCGAGGTGTAGAAAGGACGGTTCCAGGAATACCAGGATGTCGCGTACCAAGGTTGGTAGGCGGCCCAGGTGTCGAAACCGTTGTCGTAGAGGTAAACGGATGTGGTGTTGTCAGTGTTGTTGAAATCTATTCTCGCCGCTTTGTTCTCAGGGATGAACAGAGTGTCAACCTTCTCTCCGCTCTTCATGAAGATCGGGGAGTTCTTTGTCTTTGCCACAAGAAGGTCGGTCTCCTCGTCATTTGCGGAGGTGGCTGCCTCCTCGGCTTGATGGACCTTGGCATTGGATGTATAGTAGATTCCATCCTGATACTTCTGCCTGGAAGCATCACTGGCAAACCGCGCCGCTGAACCGCACGAAGTCAGTGCCAGAAGCGCCGAGATAAAGAGGATTGTGCGTGTTTTCATTTCTGAATCTCCTATATTTAACAATTAATTCGTAACTTCGTGGCCGTATCCAAAGGTGTCGGCCACACAAATGTTCTCTAGTGAACAAAATCCATACCTTTCGGAATATTGCACAATAATAAGAATAATTGACAAAAACAGCAAAGAATATATGGCAAAGGAAGTGACAAAAAGGTCTGAGAACTATTCTCAGTGGTACAACGATCTGGTTGTTAAGGCAGACTTGGCGGAGCAGTCCGCCGTCAGGGGATGTATGGTCATTAAGCCTTATGGCTATGCGATCTGGGAGAAGATGCAGCACGCTTTGGACACAATGTTCAAGGAGACCGGCGCTGTGAACGCCTATTTCCCGCTCTTCATTCCTAAGTCCTTCTTCAGCAAGGAGGCCGAGCACGTGGCGGGATTCGCCAAGGAGTGCGCCGTCGTCACCCATCACAGGCTTATGAACGACCCTGACGGAAAGGGCGTTGTCGTGGATCCGTCCGCGAAGCTTGAGGAAGAGCTTATCGTAAGACCTACCTCCGAAACCATCATCTGGAGCACATATAAGAACTGGATCACATCATGGAGGGATCTCCCTATCATGTGCAACCAGTGGGCTAACGTTGTCCGCTGGGAGATGCGCACAAGGCTTTTCCTCCGCACCGCCGAATTCCTTTGGCAGGAGGGCCACACGGCCCACGCGACCTCGCAGGAGGCTCAGGAAGAGGCACAGAGAATGGTTCAGGTGTACGCGAAGTTCGCCCGTGAGTTTATGGCTCTGCCTGTGATCGTGGGACACAAGAGTCCTAACGAGAGATTCGCCGGCGCGCTCGACACCCTTACCATCGAGGCGATGATGCAGGACGGGAAGGCTCTCCAGGCCGGAACATCTCATTTCCTCGGCCAGAACTTCGCCAAGTCGTTCGATGTGAAATATACGGACAAGGAAGGCCTGCAGCAGTACGTGTGGGCCACATCCTGGGGCGTTTCCACGAGGCTTATGGGAGCCCTCGTGATGGCTCACGGCGATGACAACGGACTTGTCCTTCCGCCGGCTCTGGCCCCTATCCAGGTCGTTATGGTTCCGATCTACAAGACCGAAGAGGATCACACGAAGATCTTGGACAAGATGGCTCAGTTGAAGAAAGCCCTTGAGGCCGAAGGACATACTGTCAAGATTGATGACCGTGACACCCTGCGTCCTGGATTCAAGTTCGCCGAGTGGGAGCTCAAGGGAGTCCCTGTACGTCTGGCTATGGGACCTCGTGACCTGGAGAACGGCACTGTAGAGGTTCACAGAAGAGACACCCTGGAGAAGCAGACTGTCGCCCTTGAGGGGCTTGACAAGTCAATCGCCGCCCTTCTGGACGACATCCAGAAGACCATCTACCAGAAGGCGTTCGACTTCCGCGCGTCACACGTTGAGAAGTGCGACGACTGGGAGGAGTTCAAGGCCAAGATCGGCACAGGCAAGTTCCTGCTCTGCCATTGGGACGGCACGGCCGAGACCGAGCAGAAGATCAAGGACGAGACAAAGGCCACGATCCGTTGCATCCCTGTGGACAGTTTTGTCTGCGAGGAGGAGGGCAAGGACATCTACTCCGGCAAACCTTCAAAGCAGAGGGTGGTGTTTGCCATCTCATATTAAATGAATATAATAAACTGACTATGAACGTGAAATCAATAAGACGCACTGTGTTGCTGTCTGTGGCTCTCGCTCTCGTGTCTCTCGCTGCGCCGGCGCAGACGGACACGACATGGAGAAACGCCCAGTCAGCCGCGGCCGCCGCCGCAAAGCTTCTGACACAGACAGAGGAGACAAAGGTCGTGGCTCCGAAACCGGACTATTGGAACAAGTCGTTGATGACGAACCTGAACTTTGTCCAGAGTAGTTTCACGAACTGGGCGAAGGGAGGTTACAACAACTATGCGTTGAGCGCCTACATTGATGGCAACGCGAAGTGGAAGAAAGGTGAGAAGTACTGGAACAACCGTCTCCAGCTGGACTACGGATTCCTTTATTCCGCCGACAAGCCGATCATCCAGAAGAACAAGGACCGGATCCTGTTCGAGAGCACTTGGGGCTACAAGGCAACAAAGACTTTGAACTACTCCGCCAAGTTCACGTTCCTCAGCCAGTTCGCCAACGGTTACAACTACCCGACTCCGGCCGTGGAGGAGGATAAGGAGCCATCCAGCAAGGATTGGAGAAACGCCCGTGTGCTCAAGTCCAGCATTCTTTCTCCGGGAACTGTCAATCTGGGTCTTGGTATTGACTGGGTGCCGAGCAAATGGCTGACTGTCAACATGGCGCCTATCACCGGTGGTTTCACGATTGTGGGGAACGAGAAGTTGAGGAAGAACAATGGTATGGAGAGGAAGAAGAAGTATGAGGATAAGGAGACGTACAAGGATGAAAAGGACGAGAAAGGACTCTATAAGACTGGAAACTATTATAAACCAGCCCGTTTCGAGTTCGGTGCCCAGTTGACCGCCGATGCCAAGGTCAAGGTCAATGACAATTTCGAGGGCTCCACACACCTGCTCTTGTTCTCCAACTACTTGAAGAATCCGAAGAACATCCGTGTGAACTGGGACACCCGTATGATGTGGAAGCTCAGCAGGTTCTTCTCGCTGAACATCACGACCAACCTCATCTACGACGACACTGTCCTCATCACGGACAAGGACGGCAACACCGGCAGGAGGGTGCAGTTCGCGCAGGCTCTCCAGTTCGGCTTCACGTACACGTTCGCAAGCAAGAAATAAAATTCCTGAATATGCAGGAACGTTTTGACAGAATCCTGAAAGGGCTGCTTCCTGATGGAGAGGCGGTTCTTTTGGCTGTCAGCGGCGGGGTTGACTCGATGTGTATGGCGGAGCTGTTTCTCAATTCCTCGGTCAGGAGGTGTTTCGCGCTGGCTCACTGCAATTTCCACCTGAGGGGAGAGGAGAGTGACTCGGACGAGACTCTTGTCAGGGCATGGGCCGAAAGCCACGGCGTGATATTCATAAAAACAGATTTTTACACAGAGGAATATGCCGCCTCGAATGGTGTAAGCATCGAGATGGCGGCGAGGGAGCTGCGTTACGCCTGGTTCGCGGAGGTCTGTCGGGAGCGAGGATTTGCCGCTTTGGCTGTCGCTCACAATGCCAACGACAATGCTGAGACTATGATTCTGAATATGTTGCGTGGCACCGGGGTGAAAGGAATGACCGGAATGCGCCGCAGTTCGTCCCTTCTGGGTTCGGACGCCCGGCTCATCCGGCCGCTGCTTGGTTTTACGAGGAAGGATATTCATGAATATGCTGTCTCGCACGGTTTGCAGTGGCACGAGGACAGCACCAACGCTGATTCCGCCTACAAGCGCAACTGCATCCGCAATGAGATATTCCCGCTTTTTGGAAGGTTGAATCCGTCGTTCCTGACAACGTTGAACGAGGATATGGAGCGGTTCGCGCAGGTTCAATCCATCGCTGATGAATATGTCCGTTCGGTTTCGGCGGAGATTGTACGGCTTGATGGTAATGGCCTTCCTGTTATTGACCATCAGAAGCTTACGGCTAAAAAGAATTGGGAATATGTCCTTTTCCGTCTTTTGGAACCTTTCGGGTTCACTTCCTCCGTGGTCGCGGACCTTGCCTCTGTCCTGAAAAGTGACGGTGCCGTCAGTGGCAGGACGTTCGTTGCTGATGAATATCTTGCCGTGACTTCGGCTCGGGAGGTTGTTATATCTCCGGTCGCAGAGCTTGCCGAAGCGACTGACCTAACCATCAATGGCCCAGGAACATATTCATTGAACGGAATAAAGTTTTCCGTCTCGCTGTCGGACGATGTGAAGGACGTGAAGACAAGCGTAGGAGAGACTAAACTGGATCTCCCGTTCCCTTTCACAATAAGACATTGGCAACCAGGCGACTGGATGCGCCCGCTTGGAATGCGTGGCCGCAAGAAGCTCAGTGATATGTTCGTGGACCTTAAACTTGATATTCTTGAAAAGAAAAAAGCCCTCGTCATCGCTGACGAAGGCTTCCATATTCTCGCATTGGTAGGTCATCGCATCGATGACTCCGTGAAGGTGACGAAGGCCACAGCCACCGTCACAGTGATCCGTCTTATCTGATCTCTATCTCGAACGGCATTCTCGCGAAGACAAGGTCTCCCTGGCCTTTCGCCCAGCTCCTCTGCCAGTCAAGCAGATTCTTCGCCACGCCCTCCAGCGGAGTTCCGGCCAGTGCGTTGGCCATGGCCTCCTCCGGGTTGGTGGTCTTGCCAAACTGCTGCAGCAACTGCTCCATCACCGTCAAAGGCTTAGGATAACTTACGATGCCCCAGTTCTCTACCTCGGCGTCTCCGGCCATGGAACCCGCATACCTTATCGCATCCTCCAACGTTCCGATCTCGTCCACGAGACCGATCTTAAGTGCGTCGGCTCCGGTCCAGACACGTCCCTGAGCGATCTCGTCCACCGCCTCGAAAGTCATATCACGTCCCTGCGCGACTATGCTCACAAAACTGTTGTAGATGTCGTCAACATAGACCTGCATCCAGGCTGTCTCCCCGGCGTCAAACGGACGGGTCAGCGAAAGCATATCGGAATGCTTGTGGGACTTGACCGGCACCATATTCACGTGCGCTATGTCCTTTAGAGTCTTCCCGAACTCAGGGATGGCGGAGAACACACCGATCGAACCGGTGAGAGTCGTCGCGTTTGAGAATATGTGGTCGCAGCTGTTGGAGATCCAGTAACCGCCGGAAGCAGCATAGTCACCGTAAGAGGCGATGACCGGCTTGACTGCTCTGGTGAGGTCGATCTCTTCCTTGATCTTGCTGGCAGCCAGCACTGTACCGCCAGGAGAGTTGACCCTGAACACGACAGCCTTGACGGTTGAGTCCGCCCTTACCTTGGCGATGATGCCGGCGAAACGGTCGCCGCTGATGTTGTTCGGGTCGTCCTGCTCAAGGATATTCCCGTTGGCATAGATGACGGCGATGTTTTTCTTGGCGGTCAGGTTCGGCGTTGCCTTGGCGGCGGCATAGTCGCAGAACGGGATGAATTTCACATCCTTGTAACTGTCCTTGCCGGCCAGGTCGGCGAGTTTCCCCTTATATTCCTCAACGGAGAGAGCCTCGTCGGCGAGGTTGTGGCTCACCATATCTTCAGGAAGGGCTATGGAAAGGTGATCGATGAAGTAGTTGAGTGAGTCCACGCTCACACCCCTGCTCCCTGCGGTCTCCGCGGCCACCGTTTCCCACATGGAGTCGATCATCGCCTGGTTCTGCTCCATATTCTCAGGGCTTGGCGCGTTCTTGACGTACATTTCGCCGGCACTCTTGTACTTGCCGTGGCGGATGAGCTGGTAGTTTACACCGAGCTTGTCGAGCAGATCCTTGAGAAACAACATGCTCCCGCTTATTCCCAACATAAAGTTGTTGCCGCCGTGATGCCTCGTCGTGTAGATCTTGTCGGCCACTGACGCGAGGTAGTAGCTTCCGGAAGTGAACGCCTCGCCATATGCTATCACTGCCTTGCCGCTCTTCCTGAAATCTGTGAGGGTCTTGCGGAGTTCCTCCAGTTTGGTAAGGCTGGTGGAGGCGCCGTCTGTCTTTACGAGGATGTACTGCACACCCGGATCCTCGGCGGCTTTGTGGATTGCCTTGACGGCATCGTTAAGTCCGACCAAAGCGATCTCTCTGCCTTGGATGGAGGTGAGCGGGTTGCTTTCCTGAGTCTGTTCAGTGATCTCGAATTTAGACATGTCCATCAGCAGGACACCCTCCTTGGGAATAACGGCGCCGGAGCCTCCGGAGAATGAAGCCGCAGAGGCAATCATTGAGCCGAGCATCATAAAGAACATGAAGAACTTCACGATGCCCCAGATGAACAGGCCGCACAGCACGGCCAGCACCCATTTGACGAATTCTTTTGTGTTCATATAGCCTGAAAACGTTTTGGTTTCTCTGGTTGCGAGATTTTGTACAAATTTAATCATTTTCTTAATAATCAATTATTATATTTGCATCCAGCGTATAACTTTATTTGAAGGAACGGCGCACTACGCGCTTGGCTTATGATGTGAATTATGAGAAAGACTATCATTGCTTCTATTATGGCCACGGTGTTGTCCGTTGGCATGTCAGCCCAGTCGGTTGACACTACCTCTATATATAAGGATAGGAAAGACAGTCTCAACGCGACGGTTTTTGTCGGTCATCAGGAGAATAGCATCTCAAGAGGAAAGACCTTGAGGACGGAACTTATCTCGGCCTCGGGACTTCAGAAGATGGCCTGTTGCAACCTTGCGGAAAGCTTTGAGAACTCGGCCAGCGTGACAGTCGGCTATTCGGACGCTGTCACGGGAGCGCGTCAGATAAGGCTTCTGGGCCTTTCCGGGACATATACGCAGATGCTGGACGAGAACCGTCCGGTGATGAGGGGAATAACCGCTCCATATGGACTGTCTTATGTTCCAGGGCCATGGCTGGAGAGCATCCAGATCGCGAAAGGCTCCCCGTCCGTGATCAACGGCTTGGAATCAATGACCGGACAGATCAATCTTGAGCACAAGAAGCCTACCGAGGAGAAACCGCTTTTCATCCAGGCTTCGATGATGAGCGACACCAAGGCGGATTTCAATGCGACATCGGCCTGGCAACTCAGCCCGACGGTCTATACGATTCTGTTAGGACACGTCAGCGGGAACTTCAAGACCTACGATATGAACGATGATGGCTTCCGTGATGATCCTAAGATGTTGCAGTTTAATGTGGCCAACAGGTGGCTTTACTATACTCCCGAACTTCAGGTACGCTGGGGCGTGAAAGCTGTCCGGGACCATCGGCAGGGCGGAATGGACGGCTATGACAAAAGCGGGATGGAACCTCGTTGGGCTTCAGATGAGTCTATCCTGGAACCAACAGAAGGGAACTCTTTCGCAAAATATCTCTCGGAATCCCCTTGGGGCACCGACATCACGAACAGTCTCCTGAACGCCTACCTGAAAGTCGGCAAGCCTCTTCGCGAGGACGGCTCCTCCAGCATAGCCGCCATAGCGGACTGGTCGTGGCAGAAAAGCGACTCCTGGTTCGGCGCGTCATCCTACCTTGCGAGCCAACAGTCGGGCTTCATCAACCTCCTCTACAGGAATATGTTGAATGAGTCGCACGACTTCACTGTCGGCCTTTCCGGCACGTTCGACCACATTGACGAGGCTGTCGCAAAATTGGACTACGGCCTGTGGAGTGGTGAGAATTGGAATGGGCAGCGTCCATATTCCGGAATCGCGGATCATTTCTTCGGCGGCGCTTACGGGGAATATACCTTCCACGCCGGGGACATATTCACATCAATTGTCGGAGTCAGCGCTGATTGGTACAAGGGGAGCGGGTTCAAGTTGGCTCCGAGGGTGACTTTGAAATATTCACCGGCGGAATGGTTCGTGGCCAGAGCGAACGGCGGCAGGGGACTGAGGTACGCGGATCCGGTCGCAGACAATATCGGTGTGATGTCCACCCACAGCAGGCTCCAAGGGAATTGTATGGAGCGGCTGCTTGAGGATTCGTGGACATTCGGAGGAAACCTTACTTTTTATATGCCGCTCGGGGTCGATCATTCCAAGACTTATGTCAGCTTTGATTATTTCAGAACCCAGTTCGCGCGTCAGTTGATGGTGGATTATGAGGTGCCGGGCACAGATGTGAACGGCGGACGTGACATCTGGTTCTTTGATTCCGATGGAAGACGCTCATATTCAGATAACTGGCAGGTGGATTTCAATGTCGAGCCATTTGACCGCTTCACCGTGGCTTTGACCGGGCGCTACACCAACGCCCGGCAGGAGAATTATGGTGGCGAATTGGTGGAGAAGCCGATGCTCAGCTGCTTCAAGGGGGTGCTGAACCTTCAGTATAAGACAAATCTGAGCCGATGGATATTCGATTTCACCGCTTCCGTGAACGGTTCGGCGAGGGTGTATGACTTTATGAAAGATCTGAAGGATGATGGTGGGGAACTGCTTTATCCTGATGGCCGCACTCCGGTCTATCCATTGCTCTATGCGCAGATAACCAGGCGTTTCCGTGGGTTCGACATCTATGCTGGGGTTGAGAACATCACGAATTTCACCCAGATGCACGTGCTGGTGGGGGATAGGAACGCCGCCGGGGAATGGACTCCTTGGACTCCAGGCTTCGATGCCAGCTGTGTCTGGGGGCCTATTATGGGACGGCGGATCAATCTTGGCGTGAGATTGACGCTCTGGAGGGCGACAAAGAACGATTAAATCACTATCTTTGCAGGATGAACCTTGGCGCGGATAACCACGCTGCTGCCATAAGGTTGTAGATTATGAAAAGAATATTATTGATAGCGGTCGCGGCCGTGATGTTGCCTGCGCCTTTTGCCGCGGCTCAGGCTGCTCCTTTCGAGGGTTTTGCGACGGAGGCCCCCGCCGACAAGAATGTCGGCGAGGTTGTTTTCGCGACGAATATGCATTGTGACAAATGCGTGAACAAACTCAATGAGAATCTGGCGTTCCTCAAGGGAGTCAAGGACTTGAAGGTCTCTCTCAAGGATCAGACAATCAAGATCAAGTACGACCGCCGTAAGACCGATGAGAAGACCCTTGCGGACGCTATCAAAAAACTTGGCTACAAGGCCGATAAAGTGGAAAAATAACGATTATGAGTCAGAAACCGTCAATCCCTAAGGGAACACGTGATTTCGGTCAGCAGAATATGGCCGAAAGGAATTATATCTTCGACACCATCAAGAAGGTCTTCAAGACTTTCGGCTATGCCCAGATCGAGACTCCGGCTATGGAGAATCTGTCAACCTTGCTCGGAAAATATGGCGAGGAAGGGGACAAGCTCCTGTTCAGAGTCCTGAACTCCGGTGACTGTTTCTCAAAGGTCAACTTTGAGGATTACCGCAATGAGGAAGGGGGAGTGAACAGTGTCGCTCTTTCCAAAGAGATTTGTGAGAAAGGTCTTCGCTACGACCTGACCGTGCCTTTTGCCCGTTTCGTGGTCCAGCACCAGAACGAGATCTCCTTCCCGTTCAAGCGTTTCCAGATCCAGCCGGTCTGGAGGGCAGACAGGCCGCAGAAGGGACGTTACCGTGAGTTCTACCAGTGCGACGTGGACGTGATCGGCAGCAAATCTCAGGTCAATGAGCTTGAACTCGTGCAGATTGTGGACAAGGTGTTCAGCCTTCTGGACGTGAATGTGCTCGTGAAGATCAACAACAGGAAGGTCCTGACGGGTTTCGCCGAGATCTGCGGATTCCCGGACAAGGTGGTTGACATCACTGTGGCCATTGACAAACTTGACAAGATCGGCCTTGAGAGCGTTGAGGAGGAGATGCGTGAGAAAGGTCTGACCGACGGTGCGATCGCCGTGATCGAGCAGATTCTGAAACTGTCCGGTTCCACTTCCGGGAAACTGGCTTCGATGCGCTCGCTGATGAACGGCGGCTCCGCTTCCGGACTCGTTTCCGAGACAGGCCTCAAAGGTCTTGACGAGCTTGAGGAACTTTTCGGCCTGATCGATGCTGCCGGTGTAAAATGCCCGGTAGAGATCGATCTTTCCCTTGCCCGTGGCCTGAATTACTACACAGGTGCCATCTTTGAGGTGAAAGCCCTTGATTTCCAGATCGGAAGCATCTGCGGAGGCGGTCGTTACGACAATCTTACCGGAATATTCGGTCTTCCGGATATGTCAGGAGTGGGCATCAGCTTCGGCGCCGACAGGATCTATGATGTCTTGAAAGGCTTGGATAAGTTCCCTAAGTCATTGGCTTCCAGCACCACGCTTCTGTTCGCTTGTATGGGTGTCGAAGAGCTTCGCTACGTCCTTCCTGTCGCCGCCGCGTTGCGCTCAGAAGGTGTCTCCGTTGAGGTTTATCCGGAGCCGTCAAAACTCAAGAAGCAGTTTGACTACGCCGAGAAGAAGTCCATTCCGTTCCTTTCCATCAACGGTGGCAACGAGGTCGAGGCCGGCGTCATCCAGCTCAAGAACCTCACAACCGGCGAGCAGAAATCCTTCGCCAAGACCGACATCGCCGGAATGAAGGTGTTTATGAATATATAAGGATAAGAAATCTGTAGAACATATATCTGTAGGAAGTCTCCTTCTGAAATTTTGCACGTTACCAAAATTTCAGAAGGAGACTTCCTACAGAGTGATTCAGATCCGAACATTTTTTTGAAGACTCAAGATAGAAGTGCAACACCGGCGGGCTAGCCC
>ULUH01046926.1_pt1 | contig 25180 bp, 10 predicted proteins | sample 1958241 | NCBI WGS metagenome assembly ULUH01 (sample SAMEA4835753, study PRJEB28245) | human gut metagenome | biome: gut microbiome; material: fecal sample | place: Denmark | collected 2008 | reverse complement strand
TACCATATTCTTCCGCATTTCACTTTTTTGTAGTAACTTTGCATTTTAAAACCAAGATATATATTTATGCCTCTGCACAATAAAAAAGATCACATGGACTGTGTATATTATGCGACGGATGAAAGCGCGTTGTTTCGACAATATCGTTTGTCCGATAGTACGGATATTTCGGATATAAACGAAAGTCATAGTGTGCTTCTTTATCTTGCGGAAGGTTGTCTCCAGATTACATTGGGAAATTTTACGTCGCGCACCATTGAACACGGTATGTTGGTGTTTCTGCCGAAAAATATAGGCTTCACCGGACAAACTATCGGTTCAAGTTATTTTATTGCCAGTTTTTTTGCTGGGCGATTGCCTCTTTGCAACAAATACGATTTAGTCGATCTGCAATACCAGGTGCGTCAGCGTAATGGTAGGCATCTCCCCCCCCCTCCCGACAATTTCCGCAATTAGCAGTTTGTGAGGAACTTGTTGCTTTTTATTCTGATCTTTCCCACAATCTCGACGAAGGGCTAAACTGTCTTCATTTTCATCGGCTAAAACAAGAGGAATTGTGTATTCTTCTACGTGGTTATTATAGCCTGGAAGACCTTTATATATTATTGAAATCCGTTATTGGAAGCAGCGATAATTTTAAAGATTTTGTACTTGAAAATTATCAACATGTCAATGACGTGAGTGATTTTGCGTTGTTGGCTCATATGAGTGTACGCAATTTTCAGCGTAAATTCAAAGAAGAATTTAAGTGGCCGGTACGCGAGTGGCTCAACGAACGTCGTGCCGAACGTATCCTGCGTGATATTCGGAATACTGATAAAAGCATTGCGGAAATTGCTACAAGCTATGGTTTTGCCACTGCATCCTATTTCACGGTATTCTGCAAACAATATTTTGGTATGACACCTTCGGAATTGAGGCGGAGATCGAAACAGACAGCCACGAAATGTAGGGAGTAAAAATACAAAATGAGCGAATTCCTGTCAGCATTTCGCTTGAAGAATGATTCTGGAAGGTATGAAAAACAACTTTACAAGGTATGCGAATAAATAGATTGATGTTATTTATGTTACTGCTTGGGTATTGTCATATCGGTTGCGGGCAGGAACAAGTGTTGGTTGATACCCTGAACGTTCAGGTTTATTTCCGTCAGGGTTATTCGATTTTGGAATTTGATTATCGGGACAACGCAAAACGTTTGGCTGCTTTCGTGGACAGTGTTCGGACCTTGCAGGGGAGTGCCTCGTGTCGTGTGAAAACCTTCCGAATTGTGGGAACAGCCTCTCCGGAAGGCGTCAGCGTGTTAAACAAACGCTTATCGGAAAATCGAGCGAAGAACCTTGTAGCCTGGATTGAGGAGTATATTTCGCTTGAAGGAGCTACCCTCGACATTCAGGCTTTGGGTATCGACTGGGAAAGGTTGGAAAGACAGGTCGTAGCTTCGGACATGCCGTATCGAGACGAAGTGTTGGAAATTCTGCGCAATACCCCTGTCTGGGTAATTCGGGACGGTAAAGTCGTAGATAGCCGTAACAGGCAGTTGGGGATGCTTCGTGGCGGTCGCGCGTGGAGGTATATGGAGGAGTATTTCTTTCCTGAACTGCGGAGTGCCGGTGTGCGTTTGGTCTGCGAGATGGAATGTCCCGCATCCGCTTCGCAGCCGGAACCGGCGCCTCAACCTGAGCCTCAACCTGAGCCTGAACCTGAACCCGAACCCGAATCCGAACCCGAACCCGAACCCGAATCCGAACCGGTCGTAGAATCAGCCTCCGTTCCCGTCGAAATTCCAGTGCAACCGGAATCGCCGGCCTGCAAGCCGTTCTACATGTCGCTGAAAACGAATCTGCTCTACGATGCGGCCTTGGTTTCTAACATCGGTGCAGAATTCTATCTCGGGAAGGGTTGGAGTGTCGGTGCCAACTGGATGTATGCTTGGTGGAACAGCAACAAACGTCATAATTACTGGCGCATCTACGGCGGCGAATTGGACATCCGAAAATATTTCGGGCGCCGTGCCCAGACCAAACCGCTTACGGGACACCACCTCGGCATCTACGGTCAGGCTTTCACCTACGACTTCGAGACCGGGCACAAAGGTTACATAGGCGGCAAGCCGGGCGGCACGTTGTGGGACAAACTTAACTATGCGATAGGTGTCGAGTACGGTTACTCGCTTCCCATTTCCCGTCGTTTAAACCTCGATTTCACGCTTGGCGTGGGTTACTGGGGTGGAGAGTACCACGAATATATTCCCTCCGACGGCCACTACGTATGGCAATCGACCAAGCAACGTCATTGGTTCGGGCCCACGAAGGCGGAGGTGTCGTTGATTTGGCTGATCGGTCGCGGGAACTACAATGAAAAGAAAGGAGGCAAACGATGAAAAAGTTGTTCATATATCTGTTTGCAGCGCTTGCAGTCGCTTCGTGCGAACATAAAGACTTGTGTTACGACCACTCGCATACGATCGACGTAGAGGTGGTTTTCGATTGGCGGAATGCTTCCGAGGCAGCTCCTGAATCTATGTCGCTCTACCTGTTCCCGACAAACGGAGGAGAGGCACTGCGCTATGAGTTCACCGATTGCGGGGGCGGTACGATCCGGGTGCCCGTCGGAAACTACGGGGCGCTCTGCCTGAATAGCGACACGGAGAATGTCACTTATCGCAATACGGATCAAAAGACGACTTTCGAAGTATCTACTCGTACGACCGATCTGTTGTCCGGCCTTTCCGCTTTGGGTGTGCGGTCCGACGGTGTTCCTCGTGCTGACGGTACGGAAACCGAGCGTGTGGCGTTACCCCCGGATGAGCTTTGGAGCGATTGTACGGAGGGGATCGAGTTGAAGCAGACGGCTGCGGCCCAGACGATCGTGCTTTATCCGGAGCTATCGGTTTGCAGATATACGGTCGAAATTCGCAATGCGGAGAATCTGAAATACGTATCGGGTATCAGCGGCTCGTTGTCGAGCCTGGCGGGAGGCTTGCTGCCGGGTGTAGGCTACGATGCGATCAGCGAGGAGTGCGTCACGATACCGTTTGACGCCGCCGTATCTGCCGACAAGACGCTCGTTACCGGGAGCTTGCTCGCTTTCGGACATTGTGCTGCGACTCAGAACGCACATCAACTGACCATCTATGCGGTTTTGGCGGACGAGAGCAAGTGGTATTACACCTATGACGTGACGGATCAAATCCATTCGGCTCCCGATCAGCGTAATGTGCATATCGTTTTGGACGGGCTTCCGTTGCCCAAACCTATCGTCAATGGCGGTGGTTTCCAGCCTTCGGTGGATGAGTGGCAAAGTGTGGATGTCGATATCGAGATGTAAAATGTTAATGATCTTCCCGATTTTATGGGGGGGGGAATTTGCATAGATCAATGTTAAACCTTTTAATTAATTCACTGATGAAAAAACAATTATTTTTAGTGGTCGTGGCGGCTCTTGCCATGGCATCGTGCTCGAAGGACGAATCGACGGGCATCAACAATGGCAACGCGATCGATTTCCGTGCAGCCATGCAGACTCGTGCTTCGGAAACGACGACGGCTAACATCACGAACTTTTTCGTGACGGCACTCGACAAGAACAACGCCAACTATTTCTCCGATGCGGAGTTTACCAAAGATGGCGCTTTCTTCACTTCTACTCCGGCCTACTATTGGCCCAGCGACGGCAGCAACCTTTCGTTCTTCGCTTACTCTCCTTCGGCTGCGGACTTGGGTGCTACCGTGACGATTAATTCGACGACCAAGACGCTCGCTGATTTCGAGCCCGCAACGACGATCGCCGACCAGAAGGATTTCATCACCGCCACTGCTACGGGCAGCAAAACCGATGAGGCGGCAGGTGTCGCCCTGACGTTCGGGCACCGACTTTCCCAGATCGAGATCAAGGCTAAAAACACGAACGACGGTTATGTTTATAAGGTTCAGGGCGTGCGTATCGGACAGCCGGTTTCGAAGGCGACGTTCGATTTCGGAACTACCTCCTGGCAGTTGGGATCGGTAAAGACCAATTATGAAGCGACCTATGCGGGTAGCGAAAAGACGCTGACCGGTACGGCCGCATCGATTATGGCGGTGGCAGACGACAATGCGATGCTCATTCCGCAGCAGCTTACGGCCTGGACTCCCGACACGGACAAGTCCAATACCAACAAAGGTGCATATCTGGCCGTGAAGATCAATATTACGACCAAGGACGGTGCCCGTGTCTATCCTGTGGCCTCTGTCGGCGAATACGACTGGGTCGCAGTAGCTGTCGATACCGACTGGCAGCCCGGTCAGAAGTACGTTTATACGCTGGATTTCTCGGATGGTGCCGGTAAGGTCGATCCCGAAAAGCCCACGCCGGGTCCGGAAGATCCGTTCAAACCGGGCGAGGATGTATTGGGCAGTGCCATTAAATTTACGGTTACGGTAACTCCGTGGACGCCGGCTTCGGAGGATGTTACGATGTAATCGATAAATTAGGATCGGGCGGGGTTGGACCGCAAAGACTTGCCGTATGTCCGAAGGTGTAGTGTACGGCAGGCGAGGGGAGGAAGGCCTCCGGCCCTCCTCTGTCCCTTCCCGATCACTTGAGGTAGCCGCAGAGCTACCGTTCGGCTCGGCTGAAAAACGCGTGAATTATATAATGTCAATGTAAATTATGAAACAGATTCTTGCAACTTTCCCGTTACGCAATTTTCTGCGGGTATTTGCTCTGGTGGCAGCCGTGTCTGCGACCTCCTGTTCGAAAGACCCGGCAGTGGATGGAGAACTGCACGGTGATATGCTTCGTTTCGCAGTCGCCGAAGCGGACGGCTGGAATACGCAGTTGCGGTGCGGTGCTGCCGGGGCGGAAGAGAAGAGCGCTGTCTCTCCGGAAAACGTCGCGGAAGTATTTTCGCTCCGGGGAGAAAACCCTGCGGACACGCTGTTCCTGCACGCCTCGGTCGCCGACGGAATCGCCGCACCGTACCCGAATGTGCAAACCGACCGATTGCAGACGCGTGCCACGCCCGTCGAAACGGGGACCTTTTACGATTCGTTCGGCGTATTGGCTTCGGTTTATATGGGGACTTGGAGCGAGGATTCCTGCCTGCCGGATTATATGTACGATGTCGAGGTGACCGAAGCATCGTCCTGGACGACCTCCTATTACTGGCCCGGTGCCGGACGCAACATCCGTTTCTTCGCTTACGCGCCCTACGGCGGCCAGGGGATCGTTCTTTCGGATAAGACGTCGGCCGGTACTCCGTCGATCACCTATACGGTCCCGACAGCCGTCGCCGACCAGCAGGATTTGCTGGTCGCTGCTACCTCCGGGATGGCCGGCAATACCGCTGCGGCGGCTCCGTTGAGTTTCGCTCACGCGCTCACTGCCGTACGCTTCACTACGGGCGACGATATGATGGCCGGGCGCATTACGAAAATCACGCTCAAGGGCGTTTACGGTTCCGGTTCGCATACGATGGGTTCCGATTCGTGGAACGGTTACGGCGCTACGACAGACTTTTCGCAGACACTTGCGGTTACTGTGGACGGGTCTGCGGACCAGGAGATCACTCCTGTCGCAGCGACCTTCATGATGTTGCCGCAGACGCTTCCGTCGGGCGCTTCGATCGAGGTCGTCTATACGGACGACCTGACTTCGACACAACGAACTTTAACCGCCTCTATCGCAGGCAGCCAATGGCCGATGGGCAGAACCGTCACTTACCGGATTTCGACGTCGAGCATCGTAATCACTCCGACTTTTACCGTGACGGCTCCGGCCGATTTTACCTATGCCGGAGGCAGCAAAAATTATTCGGTGACCAGCTATGCCGCCGTTTCCCGTCCGGACGATGCTACGCGAACCGTTCCGGTGGCCTGGACCGCCGAATTTGTCGAGGATGACGGCAGCGGGGGCTACAACGTGATCGCCCGTCCGGAATGGCTCACAGCTTTTACCGCGAGCGGCAACGGCGGTACGTCGGCCACGTCGTTCTCGGCTACGATTGCGGCTCAAACGGGTGTCACTTCCAATCCGCATAACGAAACTTTGCAAACGGCAGCTTCTGTCAGCGGCACGTACGATCTTTCGACCTCCGGCGGCACGACCGCGATGCGGACCGCCAACTGTTACGTCATCAACGCCCCGGGACAGTACTCCCTGCCGTTGGTCTATGGTAACGCTATCAAGGACGGCGGTACGAACGCTTCGGCCTACACTTCGCAGTCCAGCGGAACATACGTATTGAAGACCTTCGTAAACCATCTCGATGCGGCTATTACCGATCCCTATATTTATAACAATGCGGGGTGTACGCCCCTGGATGCCGTACTCGTTTGGCAGGACGAGGAAAATCTGGTGACGAATGTCCGGCTTTCGTCCGACAAGCACAGCCTGACCTTCGACGTGCCGCAAGCGACGATCAAGCAGGGCAACGCTATCGTGGCCGTGCGTGACACGGACAGCCGTATCATGTGGAGCTGGCATATCTGGGTGACGGACTACGAGCTGGGCAGCGATGTCAGGACCGTGACCAACTACCAGGGTATAGCGTATAAAATGATGCCGGTCAATATCGGCTGGTGCGATGCGGAAACCACCACCTACGACGCCCGCAGCGTGAAGGTTCGCTTCACGCAGGCGGAGACCGGTGCCATGCAGGTCATAACGCTCACCCAGGCATCGCATTCGGTCGTAAATTCCGGTAACCAGCCTTATTTCCAGTTCGGACGCAAGGACCCGATGTTGGCCGGTATTCGCAACGCTTCCGGCTCCACAGTCGATAAGGGCTGCTATTCCGACGGCTATGCGTTCGACAAATCGGGAACGGGCAAGGTCGCCATCGGCGTTTCCATCCAGCATCCGCATATATTCTACAATTACGGCAGTTCATCGCCTTACGATTGGTGTTCCACTACCTATAACAATCTTTGGAGCGCCGACAATACGGTGACGACGGCTAACGACAATGCGGTGGTTAAGACGATTTACGATCCTTCGCCCGTCGGCTACCATCTGCCTTCGTCGAACGCCTTTACGGGCTTTACGTATAACGGCAGCAATGTTTCCGGGTCTTCTTACTTCGGCTCCCGATTCAATTCGCCCTATACCTCCACCACCGATTTTACCGATAATTTCGGTTGGGAGTTTTATTGTAACAAGATGACGGGCGAGGGGAGCTACGACACTGCGGGCGGTACGATCTTCTTTCCGGCTTCGGGCTATCGCAACTACTCGTCGGGCACGGTGAGCAACGTCGGCAGCAGCGGCTACTTCTGGTCGGCCGTGCCGGTCTCGACGTACTACGGCCGTTACCTGCGCTTCTACTCGTCGTACATCAACCCGCTGACCTACAACTACCGCTCCTACGGCTTCGCGGTGCGTCCCGTCCAAGAATAGGCGCGAAGCGACCATCCGATTCATTGGATTGATTTCCTGCTGTTCGCAGCCGCAGGGTTTTATCCTTCGGATCACGCTGCACCGCAGCAATATCACCTTTCTGCATGGGTTTACGATTGTGGAAAAACGGACGTTTCGGGGAGATGCTCCGATTTTGAAGATATGAAATGACGGGAAATCCGGACAGACCGGCTTTGCGGAGGCGCATCGATGCAGGCCGGCTCTTTTCGGGTTTCTTATTAAATCCCAGCGGTATCCGCCGGGATTTTCTTATGCAGGACGATGGGATCAAACAGGTGGGCCTTAAAATAATTCATATTATCGCTATTTGAATACCAATAGATAAATTACGCGATTCTTCTCAATAGAAATTTTTTGTAAGTTAAAATTTTCTTACATTTGTGATATAAAGATATGGATATTCAAATAGACTATACTTCAAAATTCATTTTTAGAATGATCCACTATTCCAATTTGGAATTCATTCTAAAACATGGATTGTACACTAAGAATAGTCGTATGAAAGATCCTGAATATATCAATATCGGGGATATTCAGTTAATCGAACAGCGACAAAATTTTCATGTTCGAATTGATCCTCCGGGCGGGGATTTAGGGGATTATATTCCGTTTTATTTCGGAGGCCATTCTCCGATGTTATTGAATATTAAAACAGGGTATCGGGGTATCCGAAAAAGACCGCAGGACGAATTGATTTATATCGTTTGTCGTATTAAGGATATTGTTGCGCAATGTCCTGCATGGTGCTTTACCGATGGACATGCAAAGAATAAACTTACTGAATTTTATAATGACATCAAGGATTTGACCCATGTGGATTGGGAAGTCGTCTGCACGCAATTTTGGGGGAATGATGAAGCCAATATGGATCGGATGCGGAGAAAACAGGCCGAATTTTTGGTGAAAGACTGTGTGCCGGTTTCGTGTGTCGCCGGAATTATTGTCAAAACGGCAGACCGTGAAGCATATGTAAAAACAATTTTATCTCGTTTATCCATTGAGATACCGATATACGTTGATAGCAAAAATAACTATTTTTATCCATGATACATTATGTGACAGGTAATTTGTTGGCTGCTTCCGACGAAGCTTTGATCAATACCGTTAATACCGTTGGTGTTATGGGTAAAGGAATCGCCTTGCAATTCAAGGATAGGTATCCTTATAATTTTCAAGTATATCAACAAGCGTGTAAAGAGGGCAGCATTTTCCCAGGCAAATTGTTGGTAACACGAGACAGTAACCTTTCGACCGATTCTAAATGGATAATTAATTTCCCGACGAAAAAGGACTGGAAGCATCGTTCCAAATATGAATATATTGAAGAAGGACTGAAAGATTTGGTGCGGGTTCTTGATCAATATAGGATAAAAAGTATCGCTATTCCTCCTCTTGGATGCGGCAACGGTGGATTGGATTGGAGCAAGGTGAAAGAGTTGATGGAAAAGTATCTCGGGGAATTAAATGTGGATATTCATATCTATCAGCCGAACGAAGCCGTCAGCGAATTGTTGAAGCAGGAAACGAATTGTCGGGAGGCAAAATTAACTCCGGCGAGAGCCATGTTGCTGTACGCTCTGTTTTATTATGAATCGTTAGGAGAAAACAGCAGTTTATTCGTCGCAAATAAATTAGCATATTTTATGCAATTGCTGGGTGAACCTTCATTTGGCAAACTGAAATTCGTTGCAGGACATTATGGCCCCTATTGCACTCAGGTCGGATATATTCTGCACGACATTAACGGGAAATATATCAAAGGTCTCGAACAGATGAAGATCGGAGCTTTCGATTCTTTGGAGTTGCAATATAGCACGATGAAGGAAGTTAGCGAATATGTGAAAACAAAGTTGAAGTCGGAACAGGTTGATCGTTTGAAATTATTGATAAAATTGATCTCTGGATTTCAATCGGCTTTGTCTCTGGAAATTCTCGCGTCTGTTGCGTATGTTCGGAAAGAAAATACTTATATTGACTTGGCGCAAACCATTACACAGATTCAAAATTGGTCTCCTCGAAAAAAACATTTGTTCAAAGAGAAGTATATTCAAATAGCTTATTCTTATTTAGAAGATTTTTCCAAAGGACGAGATTGTCTATTTAGGACTGTAAAGTAAAATAGCAAATTGACGTTTATGAATAAAGAATCCCGATAAGTATTTATCGGGATTCTTTTACTTGGTTTGTCCGATAATCTTTTAGCTGCAATGCACTCTATGCTCATAATTTTTCATAGTATTGCGGCCAACTTCCGAATCTGTTGCAATCGAGCCGTCAGTTTACTGTCTTTGCGAGCTGTTTGCATATTGTATCGAGTCTGCATATTGGTAAGCATTTCGGCTTCGATTCCCAATGCAGCCTCGAAATACAAGGCCATAGTTTCGGTTACAGGGCGTTTCGCGTTCAGAATTTCATTGAGCATCGTATAGGAAATACCTATCTGTTCGGCCAATTTTTTCTGCGAGATGCCTCTGTATTCGATCTCCTCCTTCAGTATTTCTCCCGGATGCGTAGGAGTGTATGGATAACCTAAATTTCCCATAGCAATTATTTATAGTGGTTCGACAACTCAATAATATTGCAAATCGTTATTTGCTCTTTCCCGTCGGCTTCGTGCGAAACCAAAAATTCAATCCGATACTGGTCATTCACTCTGATTGAGGAAATACCTTCTTTATTTCCAGTCAGTACCTCGTACCCCAATGAATGTAACTGATAAAGAGCTTCGATACAACTTGCATCGTTAAGAATATCTATACGTTGCTTGTAGCGTTTAACTATTGTCGGTTGGTAACGGTGTTTTTTATCTTTACACTTTCCTTCGTAGTATAATTCCGATAGATACTCTTTTTGGAATTTTACAATCATTATTGCTGATTTTTACATTGCAAAGATAGTGCTTATTTTCAAAAATTCGCTAAAAAAGTGAATTTATTTTTGGCAGATATGTTAATTGGCATCCATATACCGTTGCATCATGGCCATAGCGTTCGGGTCGGCGTTCTGTTGTGCCGCCTGTTGCAACTGCGTAAGGGCTTCGGGGTCGATTTGACCGGCTGCGGCCTGTTCGTTGAAAGACTTGACCTCGGCGAGTAGTTTGTCGGCCCCCGGCAGCGAGCAGTTATTGAGGAATATTTCGAGCGGTATGCGGCCGCTTTCGAGCAGTTTCATCAATAGGTCGTCGGTCATTTGCCGGAATACGGGCGTATCGTTCGATTTTGCGGCCGTGAGGTTAAAATCTTCGATTTTCTGCGCCATTTCCGGCTCGTAGAATTTCGCCATCTCTCCGGCGGTTTTACCATTGGTGCCGATGTATCGACGGGTCGTGTAGTATTGCATGAGGACTTTAAGCAGTTTTTCGTCGCGTTCCTCGCAGAACATATTGTAATTCTCGAACAGCACGACGAAATTCATCATCGAGTTTTGTGCTTGCTGGGCGTAGAGACTCGACGGCGTATTGGCTCGCGGAACTTGCCCCTGTACCGCTCCGTTCAGTCCGCTGATTTGCTGCATGATGTTCATTTCCTGCGCGAACATTTCCCATGCTCCGATATTGGTGCCGTTCATGGATATTTGCTTCGGGAGTTTGTCGTAGGCCCCTTTTTTGATAAGAATGACGCCGTTCGTTTTGACGTATTCGCGTGCGAAATCCCGAATGTCCATATCGTCGGGTATGCACTCCTGCGGAACCATCAACAGCCCTTTTGCCGAGGCTCCGATGATGAAATCCAAAAGGGTCAATAGCCGGTTGATATAGCGCTGAATGTCTATTACGTCCGATAATACGGCTTTGAACCGTCCGTCGATTACGGGCATGGCCGCAAGCACGTAGGGGTGTTCTTCGTGTGCATAGGGACTTTCGGTCTCTTTGATGCAGTAGCCGTTCGGCGTAAGGTATTTCACCCGCCAATAATATTCGTACTGTTCACGGGCGTAGATGAGTTTCACTGTGTCTGGGGCGATCCCTGCGGCCATACCTTGCTCGATGCGCGAGGCGTTGATCGCTTCGACTTCTTGCATCGTGAGTTCGGTGTATATCTCCTCCGTTCCGTCGGCGTAGTCATGTATGTATAGTACCCAGCGGCCGAGGCGTTCCCACACCTCGATAACGCGGTATTTGCCGAGGTCGTTCGTGTATAGGAAATTCAGATTTTGAAGCCGTGAGGCGTGATTTTCATAGAGGTTTTCCAGCTTTGTATGGTCGTGGCAGATGCCATAAATTTCGCGTAATGCCTGCACGTCTTCACGGCATGTGGCGAAGTTGCGCACCAAATCGTCGAACGTGTAGTCGTGCAGCTCTCCGATGCGGCGGATGTCTGTCAGTCGCGGATCTTCGATGTCGGCATTGAAAAATAGCCGGTTGATGTTCACGAGGTCGATTTTTCCGTCCGTGCGGTTCTTGGTACTCCAATAGCCGTAGCGTACCTTCGCGCAGGCTATCCCCGTCAGACAGAGTTCCTCAACAACGTTGATGTCTATTTTTCGGATTCTGTTGAGCTGGTGGCACGCTTGCAGGGCGTTGGTCAGCATTTCTCCGAGCGGCTGGTCGTCGCGACTGCGGGCATATACGACCGTTTGCGTGGGCGACGAAAGGAGTTGTCCGTGAATATTACGGATATATTGCTGGATATAGTTGTGTTTGAGCGGCACTTTCCCGCTGCGGGAGATCAGCGCATCTTCGCGGATCGTCCGGTGCGGATGGTCGGGGTCGGGTACCGTGTCGCTCCATTGGTCGCCGTTCTTGTATCGCAGATTCCGGGAGTGCTCTTTGCGCAGGTAGTCCATTGCGTCCCAATCCCGCGCACAACACCACAGGAGCGTTAGATTGTCGTCGGCGTAGCGCATCGTGCCTTGCTCCCATTCGCGGCGTGTTCGAGCGACGCTTTTATCCGTTTGGGCCAACAGTTTCAACCGCCGGGTATCAATATTCCGTAACATGGTCGTCCTCGTTTAATGCGTTCATCATCGTTTCGTTCAATTCTTCTTGTAATCGGTCATAAGCTGCGGTATTGGGACGCGTATCGGCAAGTATCGCCCGCAGCTTGTTCACCGCCGTTTGGTGTGCCTTGAAAATTGCGATACGTTGCAGATTCCGTTGTACGGCAGGATCGGTGCGGTCGAGTGCCGGCCCCATGCGTTTATATTTGGCTTCGATATTCGTCAGACGGTCGCGGAGGGTGTAATACCGTTCGGCTGGATTTTCGGGGCGTGCCGTTCCATAGAAGCGATTTATTACGGGCAGATCGCGGCTGCTGATTTCTTCTCCGGTGAATAGCGCCTGCGAGGTGTGCACCATGTCTTTGATGAACTTACCCATTCCGCCGCCGTAATAGGTCAATACGTGTTCGACGTGCGAGGGGTTGTACTCGAAGATACCCCGCAGCAGCGGGTCGATTTCTCCGTTCTTGCGTAGTCCGGCCGGTGTGTTCTCATCGCCGCCGCCTAACCTGTTGATCCCTCGACAGAGGTAATAAATCGCTTTGTTTACGTTTCTCAGTCCCATTTCCGAGAGCGGATAGTTTGCCGTCGTCGAGTAGCTGCGGCGTCCGACAGGATAACCGAACGCATCCTCTCCGGCATACCAGATGTCGTACCACGGCGTCAAAGCCGTAGGAATCAGTACACGTGTCGCATCTCCTTTGGATGAGGGCGAAGCTACGGGCGAGAAGTCCTCATAGAGCATCGTAAGCATCATGCGTGCGGCATCTTCGGAGCCGAGTTTTCCTCGGTAAAGGTCATGCAAGGCAGTTCCTATGCCGAAGAAAGCCCGGAATCCCTGTGGAAGCGGAATCTTCAAGTAACCGCGCTTTCCCATGCCGGGGATGATGAGGTGGTTATGTCTTTCGTATTCCGTAACGGCCAGATCGCGGCCGTCGCCTCCGCTTCCGGCGAGGAAGAAATCAAGCAGCAGACTGTCGAGAAATCCAGCCGCCGTCAGCGTGGCAACAGCCTGTGCAAATCTTTTCCGGTTACGCATGGCGATTCGTGCGACCTGTGCCGCTCCCTGTACCGAAGCATTGAAAAAGACGTAGAACATGCCGAGCGGCCGGGTTGCCGTACCGCGACGGTTGAAATTCACCGTAACGTTTTTTGCATCGTCGATAGCCGTAAGGAGCGATTTTCCTTGTTCAAGCGATGTGGTGAAGGTCGCCAAACGGGATGTGTTTTCGGCAATGCGGGAGGCATTTTCCAGCGCGACGCCTATTGCTTGCATACCGCTTTTGCGGGCAGCATACGAGAGCCATACCCCGGCGCGTTCGCTGCGCTGCGTTGCTTTCAGCAGTTCACCTATACGCCCCGTGCGGAATGCAACGTAACGTTTGATCTCCTTTTCGGCCTCGGCGATGTCTTTACTATGTACGAACCCCGTTTCCCCGCCGTTTTCACGGAAATAGTCGTAAAGCGTGTCCATGACCCGTTCGCGGCCGAATTGCCGGATTAGTTCCTGCCGATCGGCGGTGTCGAGTACGTCGAGCGTCCCGGTTTCGGCGATGGTCAGCGGCTCGGCCTTGCCTCGCAGTTCGCGGGTGATTGCGGCCATACTTGCAGGGATGTTACGCACGAATCCTTCGAGATTCCCGCCTTTGTCGATGGCGTGTACCAGCGCGGCGTGCTGCACGTCGCGCAGGAAATTCGCTGCGACAAACGCCGGATTTCGGGAGGTAAAAGCTCTTGCCAGCCAGCGTGTCGCGTTCCCGACCGTATCATCCAGCCATTTTGGAATCGCCAGCCGGTTATACTGGTTGATCGCGTTCGCCACGGCGGGATCGGCGAAGGTTATCACATAACGGATACCGTTCACGTAACATTCCACATTGCGCTGTCGTTCGTAAGAATGTCCCAAGTGTCCTTCGTGCTCGAAACGACTGCCCGATTCGGCTTCGCGGACAATGTTGAACCGTTCGGTCTCCTCGATACGGTTATACAGGTAGTCGGCCAGTTCATCATCGTGTGCTTGAAGTGCCGCGTTCATCTCCTTTTTCAGCCGGGCGATCTCCTTACGTGCCGCCTTCGATAGTTCGATGTCCTCGACGGCGGGGTCTATGGTCGTCGTAACCCATCTGTTGCCGATGCCTTTTGCCAACCAGACCTTATCGACGCGGAACAAGTCTTCCGAATTGCGGCTGTTGTTCTGCACCAACCGTAAGGCCGACTGCCTCGCCCTGTTGGTTTTGGCGGCGATGATCGCTCCGATACCGATATTCACCATTTGAGCGATCGGATTGCGGGGCTTTGCGATACGTCCTTCGGCTTCGTGCAGCACTTTCCGTAAGGGGCGCGGCCCCGCACTGTCGTCGATGAAGTCGTACACGTCGGCCGCATCGAAAGCCACCGGCTCGCCTTTCTGGTCGCGGTAGTTGTAATCATAATCCCGTAAGGGTACATAGTAGTCCCAGCCGTGCCCCTTTATCAACTTGCGGTGTTCGGGGGCTAACATTCCGTCCTCGACGAGGATTTCCAGCACGCGGTCGTTAGCCGCATTGATTCGCTGCCATAATCGCTGTGTCGGAATCTCTCCGGCCCGGCGGCGGAAATCTGCGACGATACTTCGGGCCAGCGTTTCGTTCCACGCATCGCGCGGGTCGAGGGATAGGGCCGCAATCCCCGTTGCCTGCCGTTCGAGCGACGATTCGGCCGTGATGTAGTCGATGATGTGTGTTTCCGTCATGCCTGTTTCACGGGCTATGGCTGCGATTTGGTCGAGTATGGGGTCTAAATACTCTTTCGTGTATTTGTCGATTGCGACTTTGGCGATGCTTGTCAAGTGGTTCAAATGTTTGTGTATGTCCGTGAGGTCGTCGATGCTGCCTCCGCGCCGCACGACTTCTTCCTGTAATCTTTCGACGGGTAAAGTGCTATCTATGAACCGGAGTTGCTGACGGCTTTTCCAATTCCGCTTGTCGTAAATCACAGTCGGTTCGATTCCGGCCGGCGGAGCCATTTCGGGCTGTGCCCGTTTCTTTTTAAGCAATTCTTCGACATACTCGCTCGCATATTTGAAATTCTCCGGTAGAGGTCGTTCGCTTTTCATCGTGCGTCGCCGCAACGGAGTGCGGTAGTTGTCGGAGAGGACGAAATCGAGGTGTTTGCGCATGGAGCGCACGATTTGCTCTTTCGTCTCTTGGGGTAAGGTTTTCACCAGTTCGTCGATGATGCTGCGATAGCTTTCTTGATCGGTGAGCTTTTGGAGGTCGAATAATGCGAGGTATTTGCGCATGGCCTTCAAACGATCATTGCCCATGCGGTCAATGATGGCTCGGCCCATGTCATCAAGCAGTCCATATACACGCATAGCGAAGTCATCGGCATTATGTTCGCCGAGTAAAACTCCGGTGATATGATGCTCGCGGATGTAGCGTTCGATGCTATACCGTTCGATATTTTCAGGTGTAGCGTCGTCGAATATCGCACGGTAACGCACGTTTTCAGAACGACCGAAAAGCTGTTTACGGATGCGTCGTTCGGTCGCTGTTGCGGCGACGGCTTCGGCGGCCGTGCGTGTTTTTTGCAGGCGGTGTTTCGACAACCACAACAAATAAGCGATGTCGCGGTCGCCGATACGCAGCGGAAGTCGCAATATGTCGCGTAGCAGCGAGCGGATACGGCCGATGATCCGGGCAAAGCGGCTCGGCGTGATGTCGCCTTCCGCCAAATGTGCGAGGTATTCTTCCGTTGCCAGACGGCGGGTATTTGCCTGGCGGTGCTTGGCGCCGGAGGATTGGTGCTCCTGCTCGCGGGCAATGTCGGCCACACGGCTGCGCCCTTCGGTATCGAGACCATTGTAAACCTTATCGAGAAAGTCGCCGAAACGGTCGCCCATCAGCGAGCGTAAGCCCATGTGTCCGACAATTTCATGCAATACGGTCGCTTCGGCATCGGCGAGTGTCGTAATATTGGGCAGGACAATGAACGTTTGTCCCGTTTGCGGGTCGTAAAAACCTTTTGAGTGTCGTTTACGACGTTGCACGAGCGGGTCGGAATCGGTAATTGCATCGAGGTCGTCGATAATCTCGACCGGAGTGTTCAGCGTGCGGGCGATCCGGCGAACGCGGCGAGCCAACTCCGCATCGCTTGCCGGGGCGTCGGAACCGAACGGATTGCCACCGTCGCGGAAGCGGAGGCCGTTTCCTGCATTGTCGTCAATCAATTCGTCAGGGTCGATGTCTATGGTTGCGGTTCCGGACTTGTCGGTTTCCTCCTGTGCTTCGATCGCTGCCAGTTCCACTTTCATCTGCTCTTCCAGCTCGGCGATGCGTTCTTCTGCCGCCTCCAACTCTGCTTGTTTGGGAAATCCATTGCCGACCTGCGTCTGTAAATATTCGATGGCTTGTTGTGCCGTTTCCATTCCGAGCTGCCGCTTCTGTATTTCGGCGTCGTACTCCTCACCGGAGAGCACTTTTTCGACTTGGCTGATGACGTTAATCATCTTAGCTCCGGCTTCGCCTTGCAGGTCGCGCCATTCGTTGCATTGGTAATAAATCGTGCGGTTGATGCGCTCCTTTTCATTGGAAAGGTAATTCCGTCGTAAAACAATTATAATGTCGAACTCTTTGCCGTTGATTCCGATGCGGAGTGTCATGTCCGATTGTGTACGGTCGGGTGATTGGCGGAGGGCATCCGCTTCGGCTTCGATGCGTTTCGAGAGCGGAACGAACAGGTCTTCGATTTTTTCCGGCTCGGAGGCTTTGAGTTTTCCCACTTCCACCGATACCACTTTATCGTCCGGAAACAGGCTTCGCAGGAAATCTTTTTTCTTACGGATTTGAGCAATTATTTGCGGGGTTGTTTGAAGGACGTTTTGCAGTCGTTTGAGTTCATGTGCGACGTATATTTGATGTTGATTGTAGTAGTCGCGTGCGTTTCTCAGCTTGCGTAGTTTATTCTGTTCGAGCGACAGGGCGAGCGCCGCAGCGCTGCCGGAGAGTGAGGCCATCATCTGCCCGAAATTCGTGCTGTCGCTGCTGTCGGTTTCGGGTTCTTCGAGCGAGCGTTCCGTAACCTCGCCCTTCATTGCCTGCTTAATGAACGATTCCTTGATTTTCAGCCGTTGGTAGCCCGTAACATCAAGCGTTTGTTTTACTCCGAGGCGCAGAATACGCACGGGTTTGTCCATTTGCAGGTGCAGATTGCCCTGCCGCACAATGCGGCCGATGCGTTGCAGGTAGTCCATAGGACGTATGGGTACGTCCAGATTGACGAGCATGTGCAGACGCTCCTGCATATTTACTCCGATACCTAATTTCTCGGTCGTGCCGAGTACGATCCGTACTTCGCCGTTGTTTATTTGCTTGTAGAGCGCCTCGCGTTTCGCGTCCGTTATGTAGTCGTGGATGATAGCGACCTGCTGGGCCGGTATGCCGGCGTCGATGAATTTACGCTTCATATCCACGAAAAGATTGAAGCTGTGGTCGCGGCTTTGGTAGGCGTCGCAGAAAACAGCAACGGTGCCGTTGTAATCGGCCGTTGCTTTCAAATCTTCTACGACTTCGCGCACGGCATGATTGACTTTGCTGTTGGGATCGTCCGGTAGAGCGGGATTAACCAGCCGCACGTCGATTGCCGCACGTTTGGCCAGTCCGAACATGACCAGCGGGATATGGGAGTTACGACGTTTTTCCTTACCGGACATAGCGTCGTATTGAGTCAGTATTTCCCGTATGCTGCGCATGATTGCCCGCAGCGCAGGCGTTTGGTCGAGCAGTATATCCTTCGGTTTGCCTCCCTCAATGCGCGGCGTTCCTACACCTTCGCGCAGATCCGGTACATCCTCCGTGAGTACGGTGTGCGCGACTTTCTTCCAGATCGCCAGCAGTTCCGGCACGTTGGAGTAACTGGCGAAGCGTTCGACTACGCGGAATTTGCCGTTTGTGGCAAACTCGGCCGATTCCTCGATATTTCCGAAATTGTTCGCAAAGGAATCGAAATCGGCGATCTCGTACTGTTCAAGTTCGTGTTTGGGCAGCAGATAGCGCAGGAACGTCCACATCTCGGCCATTGTATTGGATATGGGTGTTCCGGTGGCGAATACGACGTTTTTGTTCTGTTTATTTGCCAGAATATAAGATGTTTTCAGCCTCATGCTCTGCGCCCGTTGCGACGCCGCAGGGTCTATACCTTTGATATTTTGCAGGTTGGTGGTAAAACCGAGCTTCTTGTAGGCATGTGCTTCATCTACCAGCAAAGCGTCGATTCCCAACTGTTCAAAGGTCATCGTCTCGTCCGTGCGGCGGTCGAGCAGACGTAATGCACGAGTACGGGCCTGTGCTTTGAGTTTTTCTTCCTCTTTGACTGTTTTATCCGTTATTTTCTTGTTTTCCAGTCCTTCGATCTGTTTCTTGATTGCATAAGCCTGCCGTTTGGCATTGTCCGGAGAATTGGCTTCGATTTCTTCGAGCTGTTGCATCTTCTCTGCGATCAGCGTGTCGATATATTCATTGACACGCTCCGGGGCATCCGGTATGGCATCCAGATAGCTGTGATAGAGTACGACAATATCCCAATCGTTATAGGCGATCTTTGCGAATAATTCCTGCCGCTGCGATGCCGTGAGGTCTTTTTCGGACGGAACGAGGACACGGGCGGCCGGATAGAGGGATTTTATTTCGGAGGCGAATTGGTTGAATGTCGAGCGTTGTACGACGATGCACGGCTTCTGGGCGATACCGAGCCGCCGCATCTCCATTGCCGTAGTTATGAGGGTCAGGGTTTTTCCCGTGCCGACTTCGTGTGCCAGCAGCGTTGCTCCTTGCAAACCTCGCATGACACCGATTTTCTGATGCTCGCGCGGCTTCTTCGTGTGTGTGGCGTTGGGAAAATAATCGAACGATGAAACGTCGATTTGTCTTTCGACGGTGCTGTTGAAGGTTCTGTTATATATTTCGACGAGCTTATCGGTCGTTGTTTTATCTTGTCCTTTAATCCATTGTTCGAATCGTTCTTCCAGCTCGGTCTGTTTCATGGCGGCCTGCGTCATCGCTTCGGGGTCTTTGACACGCTTTTCTTTCTGAGCCAAAGGGTCGTATTCGCTGCGACTGATGTAGGTCTGCGTCTTGTTCATCCGGTCGAGTGCGAGTTTGCTCCCCGGCGCTTGCGGAATCCCCATATTGGTATCGACCGTATTCCCTTCGTTCGAGATTTTGGCGATATACTTGTTGGCCGATGTTTTGGCGATATGGGCCGTTACGTTGAACGTCTCTTTGAAAAACTGTTCGTATAGGGCGATGGGTATCCATGTGCTGCCGAGCGATACTTTAATCAGCGGCAGCGGAATATCCATCGGAATAATTTTCACGAGCGCACGGATGTTGGCGTCGAACTGTCCGTTTTCATTGGCTTGCTCGGCCTGTTCGAGTTTCTCGCGGACATTTCCCGAGAGGTATTCGTTGCGCTCCTCATAAAGACCCGTTACCGGATTGACATAGATAAGTTCCTGTGCGAGCAGTTCTTTTTCTGTATCCTCTTGTGGTATGTGGAGCAATTCTGCGATATAGGGCATATCGAGCCGTCCGTAGCGGTAGAGCGATACGGCGATCGCGTCTTTCGGCGTGTCGGCTTTCAGTTCGCGTGTCGGTTCCAGCATCCGGCGAAAGAAGATGTCCGACCTTTGGATGTCATGTCGTTTCTTTCCGTCGGGAGTTACGATTTCCTTGTCGTTTTCGATGGCTGCGATGGAGGGAAAATCCACGTCGTCGCGCAGGAATGAAATACGCGTGTTTCTTGATAATGTCCCGTAACGACGGGTGAAGGTAGCGTAGGCGTCGTTAAGCTCGGCTCGCAGTTGCTCGATGTTCGGCAGATCATTGCGTTCGGCATCGAGCAGCTCTGTGATCGCACTTTTCAGCCGCAGGTAATCGCCTAACGCTTCGACTTTACTGCGGTTGCGGATTTTCAACGAGTTCCAGTCGGCGGGTACGGCTTGTCCGAACCGCACGATATATGGTTTTCCGTCGATGATCGTAAGTCCTCTCTCTTTTGTACTGTTGGGGGCCTCGACCGCTTGCGGTATTCGCTCCGTTGCGGGTGCCGGGGCCGATGTGTAGATATTTTCGGGGAGTGCGGATATGAAACTGTCGAGCGTGCGGGACTGGTCTATGTCGCTTGTGGGGACGCAGCGCTGTTCTGTGGGGCGTATTTCCACGCCACTTTCGAATCCGAAGCGCATCTGGCCGGCCATGAACTGCGGATTGTCGTGAAAATACTTGTTATAGTTCATGTGTGCCGTTGCTGCTTCGGTCTTTACCTTCCCGTTCGACAGTTTGATAATTCGTTCGTAGGGCGCCTCGCGTTCCGTAATGGTCGATTGCATATTTACGGCATAGGGTGCCGGCCCGGCTTCGTCGCGTTTGCGGACGATAATGATGTCGGCCGAGGTTTCGGTGCCGGCCGTATTTTTGAATGTACCGGTATTCAGACGGACTGCCCCGATGAAGTCTGCATTACCGTCGTTTACGACCCAATTCCGCAAATTTGCACTCCGATCGAGCGTTGCTGTCGAGGTAATGAATACGCCCAATCCGCCGGGTTTGAGCTTCCGGATGCTTTTGGCGATGAAATAGTCGTGAATCTCGAAACGTGAGGATAAATCGCGGTCGAACGTATCGTGTACTTTGAACGTTCCGAACGGTACATTGCTGATCACCAGCGAATAGCTGTTGTTAGGTATGCGCTGCTGCTCGAAACCTTCGATGTGGATATGCGCTTCGGGATAGAGCGCACGAAGGATGTGGCCGGACAGATCGTCGAGTTCGATTCCTGTCAAATCCGATTTCGACCGTATCGAAAGAGGCATCAGACCGAAAAAATGTCCGATGCCGGCCGATGGTTCGAGGATGCGGCCACCGTCGAATCCGAGGCGTTCCACCATATCCCATATCGACGATATGACTTCGGGTGGAGTATAAAATGCGGTGGTTGTGGATGCGCGTGCCGCTTCGTATTCATCGGCTGTCAGTAGTTCGCGCAGTTCGTTGTGGTAGGGATGGGCTATTTTGAAGATTGCTGGAATACCGCCCCAGCCGGAGAATTGCTCCAATACAGCTTTTTCTTCCGGGGTGGCTTCGCGGCCTTCGGCTTCGATTTCTTTAATGAGCCGGATTGCGGCGAGATTGGCTTTGATCTTGCCAACCTCGCCTCTCGGAGCGAGGTCGTGTCCTCGTTCGATTACATGGTTTTTGTACGAGGTGTTTTTTGCGACTTCGCTTTCTCCACCTTTTTCAACGTGGCGATGATCTCCCGCATCATTTTTTCGCTGATGGGTATTTGTTCCGGCTCCTCCGGACAGTAACACGGTCGGAGGAGTTGATAGTAATACTCGTCCACTACTACCGGATCTTCGTCCCGTTCGAGTGCTGCCTGCCGCCACCGCATCGCCCGTGTTACGGTCTGGTCTATCGAATCGAGCAATTCCGCCGGATTCTCCCGATACTGTTGCAACAGGCTTCTCGGCTGATAAAATGCCAGTTCCCAAAGCGCCGTCTTTGCGGCTTCCGTCTCCATAAGCGGGATAGTCTTTCTCGCTACTGTTTTCCCGTCGTTCATCGTTTCGTGTATTTTGATTCTCTTGTAATATATGGTCGAGCGTCTTGGCCGCTGTTATGTTGTCAAGATAAGCATTTAATTCTTTTTTTGCAAGTTCGGCCAGCTCGCCGACGGTAATATCTGCCGGGGCATAACGATTGTGTCCATTGGGTAAAAAGGTTTGTTCTTTGTTTCGCAGTCGCCATAATATTGGCTCTCCGAAGCCCATAATATCTTTTATTTTCAAGTTATTAGAATACCCGTATCGGTTGTCGTAGCTTTGTGGTGCGACGGGTACACTGACATAAATGCCCAAATCCGTTTCGGGTGCCCAAAGTGTAAACGAGCCGTCGCCGCCGGCCGGTGCTATATTGGTCTGGGCATAGATGGTTTTACCCTTGCGATCCGTTTCGTGCTCCCAGCCCAATTCATCGGCGAAAGCACGGCTGAATCGCTCCAAATCCTTGCGGAAGTTCTTTTCGGGGCGTAGATTGCCAGTCTCGTTTGTGTCTTTCTCGACAGCCCCCGTCATGTCGTATATTCCTGCCAATCGGTATTGTGCTCCCGTTCCTGTCGGCTGGGATGTTTTCTCGGCCTTGTCGAGATCGGCCATGTCGAACGCCTCCACCTGCTCGTAGCTGTCCATTTGCGCGGCATATTCCTCCATGCCGGGCATTTGGCGGGCGGCGGTGTAAATAGGTTTCAGATAGGGGCGGATCACGTCGCCCAGATCGGCGATCATCCGGCGGGAGAAGTCGGCGAATCGACGCGCTCCGGCCTCAACATGGTAAGCGGCCATTTGTGCACCTATGGAGAGTATTTCGGGGTCGAAGCCGGCGTTGAGTTGTCCGAGTTTCTCGCGCATCCGTCGTTTCAGTTCCTCGTATTGCTCAGTCGTTACCAATTTGTTCTGCGCCCCGTATTCGGGAGCTGTGCCGGCCGATGAAGCGGAATCGTCGGCTGTTTCCGATTGTTGTTTTTCCGCTGTCTGTCGGGCGTGTACCTCCTCTAATTCCGCATAGATGCTGTGTTGGAGCGGAAATACGGGTTTTCCTTCTTCTTGTTCTGCTGCCTTATTGATTTCCACCACTAACCGGATAGCGGCGTCTGCACTTTGTTCAGCCAATTTACGGATATGGTCGATGAATCGTTCGCGGGCTTCGTCATTTTGAACGATACTTTGTTTTTTATATCCCAGTCCCTCACGGGCCCTTGCCGAATAAAAACGGTACATATTATATGCCTTCGGAGAGTATGAATCTACCGGAACCAATGCCGCTTTATCAAATAGCGGATGTTGGATGGCGGGCTGTTCTTCCGATGTCGGGCGGGTGGCGTCGGATGTTGGTGCTGTCCCCCGAAATGCCTCGGCGTCTTCCGGGGTGTCGAATAGAAAACTGCGAGTGAAGGAGCTGTAATATCCGTCGTGTTCTTTGGCCCTCTTTTTCAAACTTTGAAATGCATTTCGTTCGATCCGTTCTGCCAATTTGACAGAGTAAAGAGTAGCGCCGGTCTTGGAGTGGCGGGTTTGTTCCGTAGGGCTGAAAAGTCCGGTTTCGGCCGATGTGTCGGATGTCGCGGTTTTCGTTCGATGCTGACTTTCGGCAAGGGTTGCCAGCTCCGCATGGATGCTGTGGCGAGGCGTAAGGATCGGTTTGCCCGCATATTTTTGAGCCGCAGCGTTGGCTTCCGCAACCAACTTGATTGCGGCGCGAACGTCTTTCTTGGCCAGCCGCCGCACGTCGCGGATGAATCCGGCTTTGATAAGGTCATTGTTCAGCACGCTGAAAACCTTATCGGGAAACGACGCGACGGCATGATGCAGGTATCTGTCGTATTCTTGGGTAATTGCAGGCGGAAACGTATCCTCGGCCGATGTGCTGTTTTGCGGGATTTCCTTTTGCCGTTCTTCTCGGAGCGGTAAAGTCCCCTGCGCATGATAAGCCTCCACCGCCTCGGCAATAACTTTGCTTTTCGAGGCTTCGGTACGGGCGATACGTTCCTGCAAACGGCCTATTTCCGCTTGCAGGGGAGCTAAAATGTCGTTGAGATTACGGTCGGAGAAATCGCGCGGCACGTCGAACAGATCGCCGTCGGAAGGTTCGTGAGACGGCCCGAACAACGTTGTTTGGTTATCCTCTTCGTAAGCGGTTCCGATATTGCGTTTTTCGGCAGCATAGCGGGTGCGAAGCGTGTGCAGTTCGGCCCTGTATTGGTCGAGACGGGCTTCGATCTCGGCGGCGGTCTCGGCCGCTATTCGTCGTTCGTCGTCGGTGAGGGGGCCGGATATTGCGTCCAGTCCGCCTCCATGTCGAACTGCGGCCGACCCGCCGCCCTGTTGTCCGAGATACGCATCATCACCTGCTGGGGCGTTACGTTGTTCTCCATCGACAGTCTCGCTACGATCGTTGCCAGTCGCTCCAAACGCTGAGGTGTCAATCCCGTTTCCGTTTTCGGTTTCGTCGTCATAATTTGCTGGATTGGGAGGTGCTGTCTCTGTCGCTTCAAAGTTAGTGTTTTTTGAAGATTCGGACGCATCCTCAATGAATAAATTATCTATTTCTGCCCATTGATCCTGCGACGTCTGTCCGGCCCATTGTGCGAAGGCGTCGTCATATAATAATTCCGTGCGGACGCGCTCCTGTTCGGCTTCATACTCCTGCATCCGGGCGTAATCCTCTTCGTCCATATCGTCGTATGGATTCGGAGTGTCGTTGTGCAACCTTACGGCAGCGTTGTAAGCCTGTCGTGGCGAATGTATTCGGGAGAGTACTTCCAGCACGGCATCTTTGATCGTCTTGTCGTCCATGTCCCAATGTGCCTGCTCCGTATTCCCGCCGCCGTATTGGAAATAAAGCCGCTCGGCGTATTGTTCGGGAGTGATACCGTCCGAAGATAGGATGCTGAACCGCGAGCGGCGTTCGTTTTCATTGCCCGTAAATCCGAGTTCTCGGGCCAACCCCCGACGATTGCCGCTGTCTTTCCATGCGAACCTCAACCCGCTGGCGATGTCGCGCAGGATCACGTCCTCGATAGATACGAAATCACCTAACTCGGCCGCAGATTGGGTGTAGGGTGTCGTTCGCTCTTTGCGGATTCGGGGTATTTCTGTGCGGGCGGGTGCCGCCGGGGGCGGCACGGCCGGGACCGGTGTCGGGTGCTCTTCAACGGGAACCGTTGCCGTGGCGTGCTGCTGTAAAAACTGCAAGGCGTCCGAATACATTTGCCGTTGTCCGGCATCGGCCGCTCCGTCGAGCATACG
>ULUH01066613.1_pt1 | contig 25739 bp, 17 predicted proteins | sample 1958241 | NCBI WGS metagenome assembly ULUH01 (sample SAMEA4835753, study PRJEB28245) | human gut metagenome | biome: gut microbiome; material: fecal sample | place: Denmark | collected 2008 | reverse complement strand
TCATCCTCTATTTTAAAAATCAACAACGTTTTGGTAAATTGTCAATAAAATTCATGTACTGCAAAAACTGCGGTTGAATTTTACAGCAGACAAGCCTTTCTTTCCATACTTCCATCCGGCGAAACAAAAACACCGGCAAATCTGTTTATGTTTGTATTGAACGATTTGTAGTAAATAAAGTATAATGTCCATGAGCTCATTTTGACACCCATCAAAATACAAAGAAAGGAACACTATGAAAACAGGACTTGTAGTAGAAGGCGGTGGTATGAAATGCGCATACAGTGCCGGCATTCTGGATAAATTTTTAGACGATGATATCACATTTTCCTACTGCATCGGCGTATCTGCGGGTGCTGCAAATACGCTGTCTTATCTTGCAGGACAACGGGGACGTAATCTCCGTTTTTATACGGAACATCTAAGTGATCCGCGCTACTTAAGCGTACGAAGTTTAGTACATACTGGAAACTTATTCGGTCTGCAGTATATCTACGGAACACTGACAAATTCCGATGGAGCAGATCCGCTTGATTACTCTGCCGTCATGGAAAATCCGGCTGAATTTTATATGCCTGCAACCGATGCAGCAACCGGGCGTGCAGCTTATTTTTCCAAATACGACATTGTCCGTGACGACTACCGTGCTGTTATGGCAAGCTGCGCCCTGCCTGGTTTCTGCCGTCCTGTAAAAGTAGGGGACCGTTACTATTACGACGGCGGTGTTGCCGATTCGATTCCGCTGCACCATGCGATCGAACAAGGCTGTACCAAAATGGTCGTTATCCTCTCAAATCCAAGGAACTTCGTAAAAAAACCAGAGGCACACCGCCCGCTGTATAAACATATGCTGCATAAATATCCGAAAACAATCCAAAGCATCGACAACCGGCATATTAATTATCAGGCATCCATCGACCTTGCCAGCCGGTTAGAAAAAGAAGGCTATGTTTTTATCTTTGCACCAAGCCGCCATATGCCGCTTAGTACTTTTTCCAAGGATGCTGCCTTAGAACAGGATCTTTATGATCTCGGAGTTGCAGATTATGAAGCCCGCGCAGAAGAGTTGAAACATTTTTTGAACTAATTTATCTTACAAATAAAAGGACTTTTACCACTATGACCAAAGATCTTACCACCGGAAAAATCATGCCGATCCTGATCCGCTTTACGATCCCGCTCGTGCTCGGCAACCTGTTCCAGCTTACCTACAATGCCGTAGACAGTATCATTGTCGGGCATTTTGTCGGAAAAGAAGCACTTGCCGCTGTCGGCATCTGCAATCCGATTTCCACTCTGATGATCCTGTTTTTAAACGGACTGTGCATGGGTGCCAGCATTTTAATGGGAATGCAGTATGGGGCAAAAGATTACGACACGCTGCACCGCCAGATCAGTACCACCATGCTCTCCGGCGTTATTTTTTCGTTGATCTTATCCACAGCATGTATCCTGTTTGCAAGACCGATCCTGATCTTAATGCAGGCGGATGCAGGTATTTTATCCCTCACAACAGAATACTTACAGATCATCTTTTTAGGATTGGTCTTTACTTTTCTGTACAACTTTTTTTCGAGCACACTGCGTGCACTCGGTGACAGCAATACCCCGCTTTATTTTCTGATGATCAGTGCCGTTTTAAATATTTTAGGGGATCTGTTTTTTGTTGTCGTGTTGAAAGCCGGCAGCAACGGCTGCGCGGTATCTACCGTGCTGAGTGAAGCCTTATGCTGCGTTTTCTGTGTCATCTATATCCAGAAAAAAGTACCTCTGCTCCGGCTCGGAAAGAAATGGCTGGTATTTGACCGCTCGCTCTTAATGCGCACGATCGCCTATGGCTGGACATCCGCATTACAGCAGGCAACTGTACAGCTTGGAAAACTCGGCATCCAGGCAATCGTTAACACCATGGGTGTTTCGGTTGCAGCCGCATTTGCGATCGTAAACAGAATTGACGACTTTGCCTACACACCGGAACAGAATATTGCGCACGCCATGACTGCCCTGATGGCACAGAATAAAGGTGCCGGAAAAAAAGACCGCATGCGGGAGGGATTCCGCTGCGGTATGATTCTTGAGATCATTTATGGTCTAATCGTGTTTGCGCTCTGCTTTTTATTTGCAAGAGAATTTATGCTCTGCTTCATCAAAGATGAGGAAGTCATCGGACACGGTGTTATCTACCTGCATCTGATCTCCCTGATGTATATACTGCCGGCTGTCACAAACGGGATCCAGGGGTATTTCCGCGGTATCGGCGATTTAAAGATCACACTTATCAGCAGTTTTGTAAATATGGGAATCCGCGTGCTTGCCGCCGCACCTCTCGTCTTTAAAATGCATCTTGGCATTGAGGCGCTGCCGTATTCCTACCTTGCCGGCTGGATTGCCATGCTGATCGTGGAGCTGCCGCTTTTGCTGCGCAAAGTGCATAGCAAATAAACGAAATTTTTCAGATTTCTTCCTCATCATGTTCCTTCATCTTCAAAATACAACTATTGAAAAAAGGACTCTATCCGTTTTGGGGATAAAGTCCTTCTTTTTCTATTTTGTATCTATGCAATTATCTCTTCAGGCACATTGTCTGATTCTCTCGCTACCATCCACAATCTGTCACTTTACGTGCGCAGTCAGATGGTCTCCTTCCACGTCAATCAGGATCGTATCGCCTTCCCTTACCTCATCTGCAAGAATCAGTTTTGCAGAAAGTGTCTCCACATGTTTCTGTAAGAAACGCTTTAACGGTCTTGCACCGTAAACCGGATCGTATCCATTGTCCACGATATACTGCTTTGCCGCATCTGTCAGCTCCACTGTGATCTCACGGTCAGAAAGACGTTTGTTGAGATCTGTGATCAGAAGGTTGATGATGTTGCCGATATTGCCTTTTGTGAGCGGCTTGAACATGATGATCTCATCGAGACGGTTCAAAAATTCCGGACGGAAGTGCCCTCTCAGTTCGTTCATGACTGCTTCTTCGCACTCCGGATTGATATCTCCGTTATCATCAATTCCTTCAAGCAGATGCGCCGAACCAAGGTTTGATGTCATAATAATGATCGTGTTTTTAAAGTCCACAGTCCTGCCCTGTGAATCGGTGATACGTCCATCATCAAGTACCTGTAACAGCACATTGAATACATCCGGATGTGCTTTTTCCACCTCATCAAACAGTACAACAGAATATGGTTTTCTGCGGACTGCCTCGGTAAGCTGACCACCCTCATCGTATCCGACATATCCTGGAGGCGCTCCGATTAAACGGGAGACGGAATATTTCTCCATGTATTCACTCATATCAAGACGCACCATGTTAGACTCATCGTCAAACAGGCTTGCTGCAAGTGCCTTTGCAAGCTCCGTCTTACCAACACCGGTAGGTCCTAAGAACAGGAATGAACCGATCGGCTTTGTCGGATCTTTGATGCCTGCTTTGGAACGGATGATTGCTTCTGTAACCTTTGTGACACCCTCGTCCTGTCCGATGACACGTTTGTGCAGTTCCTCATCGAGATGAAGTGTCTTGTTTCTCTCACTCTCCGTCAGTTTTGCAACCGGGATACCGGTCCAGCGGGAAATAATACGTGCAATCTCCTCCTCGCTGACATTTTCATGTACCAGTGAAAGATCACGGTTTTTTACTTCCTCTTCTTCGGCTTCCAACTGTTTTTCTAACTGCGGCAATTTGCCATACTGCAATTCTGCTGCTTTTTCCAGATCATAATTCTGCTGTGCAGTCTTGATCTCATTTTTGACTGTCTCGATCTCCTCACGCAGTTTCTGGACTTTTTCTACCGATTTCTTTTCATTTTCCCACTGCGCTTTTTTCGTATTAAACGTATCGCGCAGTTCTGCCAATTCTTTCTGCAGGTCAGCGAGACGCTCCTGGCTTAACCTGTCTGTTTCTTTCTTTAATGCGGTTTCCTCAATCTCAAGCTGCATGACACGACGGTTTAATTCATCAAGTTCTGTCGGCATGGAATCAAGTTCTGTCTTGATCAGGGCACATGCCTCATCCACAAGGTCGATCGCTTTATCCGGCAGGAAACGGTCGGAAATATAACGGTTTGAGAGCACTGCTGCCGATACTAACGCAGAGTCTGTGATCTTTACACCGTGGAACACTTCGTAGCGCTCTTTTAAACCACGCAGAATAGAGATCGTATCCTCAACCGTCGGTTCATCCACCATGACCGGCTGGAATCTTCGCTCTAACGCTGCATCTTTTTCAATATATTCACGGTACTCATCGAGTGTCGTTGCACCGATACAATGCAGTTCACCACGCGCAAGCATAGGTTTTAACAGCTGTCCGGCATCCATTGCGCCGTCCGTTTTTCCGGCTCCGACGATCGTGTGCAGCTCATCGATAAACAGGATGATCTGTCCGTCAGAATTTTTGATATCATCAAGAACCGCTTTCAAACGCTCCTCAAATTCACCACGATACTTCGCACCTGCGACCAGGGCACCCATATCCAGTGCAAATAACTTTTTGTCTTTTAAGCCTTCCGGCACATCCCCTTTTACGATACGCTGTGCAAGCCCCTCTACGACTGCGGTCTTACCTACACCAGGCTCACCGATCAGTACCGGGTTATTTTTCGTCTTACGGGAAAGGATGCGGACTACATTACGGATCTCATCATCACGTCCGATGACCGGATCAAGTTTCTGCTCTTTTGCACGCGCTACCATATCGTAACCGTATTTTTCAAGAGTATCATAAGTAGCTTCCGGATTGTCCGAAACAACACGCTGGTTGCCGCGCACGGTTGAGAGTGCCTGTAAAAACCGGTCTCTCGTGATCCCATACTCTTTGAAGATCTCCTTCATCGCCTTGTTCGGATATTTTAACAGTGCAAGGAATAAATGCTCTACGGAAACATATTCGTCTCCCATCTGCTTTGCCTCGTCCTCTGCATGGATCAGCACTTTATTTAAGTCCTGTCCGACATAGACCTGACCGCCGGATACCTTTACCCTTGCTGCGAGATGTTTTTTGGCGTTATCCAGGAAATGCTCTTTCTGGATATCCATTTTTTCTATCAGTTTTAAAATCAGTCCGTCTTCCTGCTGCAGCAATGCAACAAGCAGATGTTCCTGCTCGATTTCCTGATTGCCATATTCATATGCAAGTTTTTCACAATCATTGATCGCTTCTACGGACTTCTGTGTAAATTTCTGAATGTTCATATATCTTCCTCCCTCTTATTCAATTGTGGTCCAAACTGGACATCTATATCAAATGATGGAGAACCATCATGAGTTTTCTTACTTATTTCTTTTATTTCTATTTTTTCTGTTTACAATTTGTGTTATACACCAGATTGTTAGCACTGTCAAGAGGTGAGTGCTAATTATTTTATAAAAAAAATATAAACTGTCCTGCGAATACGATATGCTCTGCATCCGCAGGACTTTTTCCCTCACAATCCCCTATTCTTCTATCCGGATCACATCTTTCAGCACATAATGAAACGAAGGTGCAGACGCAAACTCATTCTCCGTATATCCCTGATTCAGATCATAGGTATCGTCCGGATCATCCGGATCTGCCCCGACATAATCTCCCCGGAACACATCCAGTTTCCCCTGCTCAAACTGCCGGATCACTTTCTGCATTTTTTCCACTGTGCCATCCGCAGCCGTAATTTCATTTAACTCTAACATCTGCACCCAGTCTTCTTCAAAACCGGCACCAATATCATTTCCATTGACAGTTCCTTTGATACTTTTCTCAATCACACGGTCGTTTAAAACTGTATCCACAGCTCCCATCATATAGGGTTCCCAGTTGATCTTGCACCCGGTGAGATAAGTGGTCGGCGCCACATCTTCCATACTCTGATTATAACTTACCAGATAAACCGGGGTCCCCGCAGCAGTTTCCTCACACGCGGTAGCCGGGCCTGCAGTATCCGAATGCTGTGATATGATCACACAGCCCTCATCGATCAGGTCTTTGGCATACTTTTTTTCCGTCCGATAATCATTCCATTTATTGGTATAACGCACTGTCATCACCGCATCCGGTACGACTGATCTCACTCCGAGCAAAAATGCCGTATATCCGGAGATCACCTCCGCATAAGGATAGGCTGCAACATATCCGATCTTTGCCTGCTGCTCTGTGATCACGCCTTCTTTGATCAGTTCTTTCATTTTCATCCCGGCTGCCACTCCCGCCGTATATCTTCCCTGATAAATTTTCCCCATAAATGTATGATAATTTTTTAAAACAGGTTCTTCATTTGCATTCGCACATGTTGCCATACAAAACTCGATCCCGGGATATTTTTCTGCAAACTCCTTCGTAACGGTTCCATAATTATAACTGGTCGTAAAAATCAGGTCACACCCGGCATCCACAAGCTGCTGTAAGTACTCCCTTTCCGTTCCCTCCGCAACATTATTGAGTGCAATGACTTTTACCTGATCCCCGTATTTTGTCTGGATTGCCTCCTGCGCATCAATAAAATTGCTGGTATATGCGGTACTCGCATCTCCAACATACACAAAACCAACAATGATCTCTTTTTCTTCGTCTCTCAGAAAGTATACAGATGCCGACACAAGAGCAATCACAACCAGACAGGTGCACAATGTCACAAGATATACTTTTTTCACCCTACTCCTCCTCTTTTTCCCTGCTATGATCTGCATGTGCATGTTCTTTGTACAGACTGCATATGTCAATCTTTCCATTGTCAATCAGTCCTAACATAACATCTACAAGTCCTGGATCAAACTGCGTTCCCCTTCCATTTTTCAGTTCCTGTATCACATAGGCCATATCCAACTGTTTCCGGTAAACGCGATTCGCCGTCATTGCATCAAATGTATCTGCAATTCCGATAATTCTGGCATTGATCGGGATTTCTTCTCCTTTTAACCCGTGCACATATCCTTTTCCATCGTATCTTTCATGATGATATAAGGCACCTTCTTCCACATGGTCTACGATCGTGAAACTTTTTAAGATCTCCGCACCTTTCGTCACATGCGATTTCATAATTCCATATTCCTCGTCTGTTAATTTCCCCGGCTTATTTAAAATCCGGTCGGGAATACCGATCTTTCCGATATCATGTAAAAGTGCTGCCTTTTTCAGATCCTCACAGCTTTTCTCATCAAACCCAAGTTCTTTTGCGATCAGTACGGAATATTCTGCCACACGCTCAGAATGCTGACTCGTCCTTACATCTTTAGCGTCTACCGTCTTAGCAATCGTAAGTACCGTCTCATTCCCCATTTCCAGCTGCTTTTTTACCAGTTCAATCTCCTTTTTCTGAAGATTGATCACTCTCTGCACCTGTGTATGAAAAATCATCCAGGTCAGATAAGCTACTGCTAACGTAAACACTGCCACTATATAAACCACAAACCACCAGTGATCGTAGATCTCTGCCTTTTTTTCAATGGTATACACACTTTCCACTACCGGATTCTGTCCCTTATGATCCAGCACCGCAATATGAAACTTATAGGTTCCTACCGGAAGATTTGTATAAATCACACTGGACATCTCACTTTGGGACATCACCTGCGGCTCACTGTCATACCCCTCTAAGTAAACACTTACATAAGGGATATTCACGGAATAATTGATAATCTCCGGAAATATCTCAAGCTTTTCTGCTCCCCTTTCCAGATAGATCACCTCTCCACGTCTGACAAAATGCGATACATCATCTATTTTTACGGATTTCATCTGCATACGGTAGGAACGGACGGAAACCTCATAATTTTTAAGATCCATACAAATCACGCCCGTATCTGTGGAAAAATAGAAATTCATATTCTCATCTACATAATTCCATGCATTTGGTGTCAGCGCCCGGTTAAGCCCGGCATCACTGTTTAACAGTTTATACTCTAATTCCTTCCCGGACAAAAGATCCTCTTTATCCACAACATAGATCCCCGCTGACCCTGATATAAACAAAGTATGGTCGATTCCCTCCACAATATCATAATTATTATAATAAGGAAATTTATCAAGACTCCTGATTTTTCCTTCCGTATCCATGTAACAGATTCCATTACTTGTTACAATAAATACACCTCCATCCTCATTTTTCACCATACGGAGGATCACCTCTGAGCTTAATCCATCCTCTTTGTTGTAAACATCTTCCACTTTTCCATTTTTTATCACCGCGATTCCATTTCCATCCGTGCCGGCAAATATGGTTCCATCTTCCTGTTCTAATACACAAAGAATCTTCGGTACCGTAAGTCCATCTGATTCACCGGTCACTTTTGTAATCTCCCCATTCCGGATAAATGTAAGTCCCGCATCTCCTGCCGCAAGTATCGTCCCGTTTTTTAGTTCTTCGACGGTACGGTATTTATTACCATTTGCCCCACTGGCATTGTCATAGACAAAAGTCTCTCCTTTTGCTGTAATCTCATAAATGCCCTTTCCCGTTGTGCAGATCCACAAGTTTCCACAGCTGTCTGTCCGAATACATCGTATTCTTGTGCCAGCTAAGGTTTCCGTAACATCATCCGTATATTCTTCTCCGGTCTCTTCATCCATTACCTCTAATCCGCTGTCCGTTCCTATATAAAACCTGTTCTGCCATTTCGTAACTGAATTGACAACTTGATTTTCCTGGATAGCTCCTGTCTGCAATGATGTAAATACCGACTTACATAAACGAAGAACGCCAAGCCTTGACGATGTAAACCAGAGATTTCCCTGATAATCCATCAGCATATGATCAATCGAACTGTTGAATGTATCTGTATTTATCATTTTAAAATCTGTCTGTTCTACAAAATATCCCACTCCGTTATCGGCACAGACAAACATGGCTCCGTTATCTAAAAAATACAGTGACTTTATATTTGATAATTCTTCACAACCTTTCGTTTCCCTGTATTTCCACTCTCCCGTATCACAGCCATAGCAAAGTATCTCATTCTGTGAAGTTCCGGCATACAAAAGTCCGTTTTCATCAAACTTACAGCAGGAAAAATCAGCTCCCTCGGATGGCTCCACAATATCCATGATCTTTCCCTGCCTGATAAAATACAGTTTTCCATCATCGGTTACTGCTGCAACTGTTCCATTTGCATCTGCATCCATACTTTTTACATACACAATATCTTCCATCGTCTTTTTCACATTTAACCCACCTGCTAATGTGACAATGGAAAGTGCCCCGGCTGTTCCAACATAATAATTTCCATCTGCGCACTGTGTAATACAGCGCACCGAATCCGATGCAAGTCCCTGTTTTTCAGTAATAACATTTGCAACCGTATCATTGATAAAGATGGAAAGTCCGCTGTCATTCGTTCCAACCCACAGTCTGCCTTCCTCATCCGTATACAGACAGTTCACGGTTTTTATCGATTCATATTCATTGATCCATTGAAATTTTGTGCCATTATACCGGTACAGCCCGCCATATGTTCCAATCCATAAAACGCCATCCTTCGTCTGCACAATATCATTGGCACATCCACCCGGTATTCCATTTTCCCTGCCATAAACAGTCTGAAGATAACTACTGTAATCTTCCTGTTCTGTAACTGTTTTTGCCGTTACTGTCTCTCCCCGGATCACACCAAGCACCAATATACAAAGAAACATCATGAGCAAAGTATGCTGTCTGTTAGATACAATTTTTTTCTGAACCAATTTTATAAGAGAAAATACTAAGACGATCGTTATAACCTTATCAAGAAAATCAAGATAAAACTGTCCCATACAGTGACTGAAAAAGCTGTTAAATCCAACTTTTTCCATAGACTCAATAACACCGTCTCCCCAGATATTCTGCGTAGAACCATCACAATACAGATAATTAAGCGGAACTGAAAGTGTCACCGATAAAACTGCTACTAAAAAACTTGTTGAAAGTACTCCATAAAGATTTTTTAAAAATCCTTTTTTCACACATATGCCGGTCGTTATGCCGACCATGGCACTGACCACTGCGTAAAACATATTTGTCCAGGAATATAAAATCCCATAGGTAAGATTTACCGTCATCCCGACCATAGCTCCACAGAAAGGTCCCAGCACATACGCTGCCGTTACTGTTCCAAAAGAATCAAGCCACAACGGCAGCTGCAGCCTGTCAGACAAAATCCTGCCGGCAAAATTTATCACTATACATCCAAGTACAAACGTGCTGATCACATACCATTTATTATTTTTCATAACCTATTCCTCATATGTACATCAATAACACAGGTGCTATTGCTTTATCCCAGGGTAACTCTACTAATATTTTAACAAAAACCATTAAAAAGACAACTGTTTCCGTTGATTTCATACATTAATTTTTTAATGTACGAAAGTACCGGGTTACAGGATTTCTATTTCATTTAAAATTACAATATGTTAGAATAAAGCAATCACTGTAACTTATCGAATGAAAATGGTTAAAAAATACCGTACAGGTATGGAGAATAATGTGCAATGGAGGAATATCATGGAACATCAGACAAATTCATGCTTTACAGATTATTCCTGTAAAGATTTTATCACCGTTTTATCCGGCAAGTCTCCGGTTCCGGGAGGCGGAGGTGCCGCTGCCCTCGCCGGCGCGATCGGTATCGCTCTTGGAAATATGGTCGGGAGTCTTACCGTTGGAAAAAAGACCTATGCCGCTGTGGAAGAGGATATCATTCAATGTAAGAAAAAAGCGGACGAGATCACGGCACGGCTTTTAGATCTCGTGGAAAAAGACGCCGAAGCTTTCGAACCGTTAAGTGCCGCCTACGGCATGCCAAAAAGCACACCGGAAGAAATTGAAAAAAAGGCAGAAGTAATGGAAGCCGCCTTAGTGGGAGCCTGTGAAGTTCCACTTGAGATCATGCGGACCTGCGCAGAGGCAATCGATCTGATTGAAACCTTTGCCGAAAAGGGCAGTAAAATTGCCATCAGCGATGCCGGTGTCGGCGCCACGCTGCTAAAATCTGCTCTTCAGGGGGCATCCTTAAATATCTACATCAACACAAAATCCATGGCTGACAAAGAAGCTGCCGCTTCCTATAATAAGGAAGCTGATGAACTGCGTGAAAAATACGAACAGAAGGCTGACGAGATTTTCAATCGGGTCTGCTCAAAAATCAGATAAACATGGATTGTACATTTTCTCAAACAATCTATGTGCAAAAATAAAAACAGAGATACAAACTTGCAAAAATGGAGGTACCAATGGCTAAATTATTATCAGGAAAAGAAGTTACCGCTTCTTTAAATGAAGAAATCCGAAAAAAAACAGAACTGCTCACTGCACATCATATCACACCAAAACTCGGCATCATCCGCATTGGTGAAAGAGAAGATGATATTTCTTACGAGCGCGGTGCGACTAAACGCTGTGAAACTCTTGGCGTTTCCTATGAAAAATTCCTGCTTCTGGAAGATGCCTCAGAGGAAATGGTTTTAAATACGATCGCACAGGTAAATGAGGCAGACGATATTCACGGCGTATTACTCTTCCGTCCTCTGCCGCGTCATTTAGATGAAAATAAGATCATCAACGCGCTCGCCGTAGAAAAAGACATTGATGGCATCACTGACCGATCCATGGCCTCTGTTTTCCTTGGAAAACAAACCGGTTTTGCACCGTGTACACCGAGTGCCTGCATGAAGATTTTAGATCACTATGGCATCGACTGCTCCGGCAAAAAAGCTGTCGTGATCGGCAGAAGTCCCGTCGTTGGAAACCCAGCCGCCATGATGCTGCTTCAGAAAAATGCAACCGTAACTATCTGTCACACGAAAACTACAGATATGCCATCCGTTGTAAAAGAAGCTGATATTGTGATCGTTGCCGCCGGAAGAGCAGGTGTCATTGGCGCAGACTATCTGCGCGCCGGTCAGACTGTCATCGATGTCGGCATCAACGTAAACGAGGAAGGCAAGCTCTGTGGTGACGTCAACTTCGCCGACGCAGAACCTGTTGTGGATGCGATCACTCCTGTTCCAGGAGGTGTCGGAAGCGTCACAACCTCCGTACTGGTTGAGCACGTTGTGGATGCCGCACTGCTTAAGGCTGGATTAGACATCTTATAATTGTGCTGCACCAGTACATCATTTTTCTAAATAGCAATAGGTCACTGCACTAGAAAAAAGTCTCAACGCAGGCATAGCTTTCTACGTTGAGACTTTAAATCTACTCTCCAATCACAACTTTACAGTCCTTTTTATAGCCTAACAGAACGTCATACTCATCTATGATATAATAATAACCTTTTTGATCTACAAACCAGTAGTATCCAACTCTACGATCATCTGACCGAGTTTCTGCTCTTTTAACAGATAACACATATAGATTGGAAGATATGTCACAGTTCCTTCTGTTTCTACATTTCCAACGGAAAAAACATAGGCTTTCTCAAGATGATAATCCGGTATGTTCATAAAATTATCCAAAGCTTTGTGTGATTTATATGCCTTACCAGACTTAACTTCAATCGGAACAACTTTTGCATTCATTTCTATCACAAAATCCATTTCACCAATATTTTTCTTTTTACAGAAATATGGTGTAAAACCATTCGCCGTTAATTGCTGTGCGACAGCATTTTCAAAGTGTGCTCCGTTGTTCACTTCTCCGTTTTTATTAATTAATTCCATTTTTGTTTCTGCCGGATATGCACTTGTCAACAATCCAATGTCGCTCGAAAAAAGTCTGAATATATTACTGCTCTTGCTTGCTAAAAGTGGAATAACTGGTGCCTCAATATTATAAACCGGCAACGCCACACCTGCATCTTTTAACCACAAAAAACTATTTTCGTATCTGTCAAATTTCAGTTCTTTATCCAACATCGTAAATACAAACTTTTTATTCTGCTTATTTAGTTCAGCAGGAATAATGTCATATATGGACTTTAACTTAAGCTTTCTGTCCTCAATCTCATATTGGGAAAAATCCTCTTTATAAAGCGTTGTTATATCACGTTGTACTTTGTCAACCTCTCGAATATCTTTTGTTTCTATATAAGTTTTTACAGCATCTGGCATTCCTCCAACAATAAGATAAACAAAAAACATAGACAAAAGCTTCTGATGTACAAATTCGTCCACAGGACTGGCGTTTTTAAATTTTTCATTTAGCATATCTAATGTAGTTACTGAGACATTATTCGCCATCATAAATTCTTCGAAATCCATAGGGTACATCTTTAAAACAGTCAGGTATCCAACCGGAGCCGAAGCGATACCTTTCAGTTCTACCCCTAATAAGGATCCGCTCATTACATACTTAAAACTTCCCTCATCTACAAGAAATTTTATTTTAGTTACTATTTCCGGGCATTTCTGAATCTCATCAAAAAAAACAACCGTTTCATGCGATTTGCAATCTTCTGGCATGATCATTTTTAATTTAATCAAAAAATCTTCCGCACTCATCTCTGCATTTAAGTAGGAAACCATATCCGGCTGATCAATAAAATTCACTTCAAACTTAGTATATCCGCTCTTTTCAATTTCATCTCTTATGAGCCATGTTTTTCCTATCTGTCTTGCTCCTGTCACTAATAATGCCTTATTTGAATTTTTAATCCATTCGCCAATTGCAATTGAATCTTTTCTGTACATAAATTCATACCTCCAATTACACAATACACTATCTGCCCCGTTTTTTCAATCATTATCATTACAATTTGCCCCGTTTTTAAATTTAATATAATTATATTTTGCCCCGTTTTTAACATTGCTATTCACCAAGTCTGCCCCGTTCATCAAAAAAATCCGCAGGTGCGCTCTCACATCCTGCGGATTTTTCATCTCAAAATAATTATTTTACAGTAGAAACGATCAGACTCATCTTCCCCTGCATCTCAACTTTTCCATAACCATTCGGCAGGATAAAATGATCTCCCTTCTTCACCGGGCTGCTGCCCACGATTCCATCTCCCTCTAAAACGGATACCAGAAGGAACGGATACTTCTGCTCAAATTCCATCTTTCCATTTACATCTGCCTTAAAGATCGTATAGTATTTGCAGGAATACAGCTCATTCAACTGATTTTCCGGCAGATTCAATGCGGATTTTACACTGTCATCCACAGATTTTGCCGGAACTGTGATAACATCAATACTCTTTTCTACATGCAATTCTCTCGGCTTCCCATTTGAAAGACGGTCATAGTCATAAACACGATAAGTAATATCACTGTTCTGCTGTGTCTCTAAGATTAAAAGTCCACCCTTGATCGCATGAACTGTTCCCGGATCGATCTGGATAAAATCACCTTTTTTCACCGGAATCTCACGGATAAACTCTTTCCATTTTCCCTGATGGATCATATCGGAAAGTTCTTCTTTCGTCTTTGCATTATGACCGATCACAAGTGTTGCCCCTTCCGGCGCATCCATGATATACCAGCACTCTGTCTTTCCAAAAGAACCGTTTTCATGTACTTTCGCATAATCATCATCTGGATGTACCTGAATACTAAGATCATCCCTTGCATCAATGATCTTCGTGAGAAGCGGGAAACGGTCACAGTCGTAATTGCCGAACACTTCCGGATGTTCTTTCCATACAGCAGATAACTTCATGCCGGAAAATGCGCCGCTTCGAACGGTTCCGTCTCCGTTTGGATGTGCGGAGATGCCCCAGCACTCGCCGATGTCATCACCCTCTACCGGATAGCCGAACTCCTCTCTTAACTTTGTACCGCCCCAGATATTGTGCGTACATACCGGGTCTAAAAATAAAATATCTTTATTTGCCTGATTCATACTAAGTATTCCTCCATTCGTTTCTATTACTTTCTGATACCAGAATGCCGAATCCTTTACAATGCGCTGCTGCGTTGTAAAGTCTACATAAATGATACCAAAACGCTGTTTGTATCCATCGGACCACTCAAAATTATCAAGAAATGTCCACAGGAAATATCCCCTTACATCTGCACCTTCATCGCTTGCACGCTGCATGGCTCCGATATAGGAATCCAGAAACGTGATACGGTTTGGATCATGCACCCTGCCATCTGCGCTGATATTATCATGACAGGACATGCCGTTTTCCGTGATGTAAAGCGGCAATGGATAACGCTCTGTCAGAAATTTTATACCATAATAAAAAGCTTCCGGCGTTACCGGCCAGTCTGCTCCTGTCTTAGGAAATCCCGGTTCACGGTCCACAAATTCCGGTTCACCGTTCTCTCCTGCACGGACATAGTAACCATTGTATATATTCTGTCCCATAAAATCAAGCGGCTGATGGATCAGCTTCATATCTTCTTCCGTGATCTCTGGCAGATACTGCGCAAATTTCTCCAATCCTTCTTTCGGATAATGCCCTAAAAATACAGGATCCGAAAACCATGCTACATTCCAGGTCCAGTTATCCATCGGATTATAGAAACCAAAATATACTTTTTTCGCAGCTTCAATGTCCTCCGGTTTATCCGTATAAGGATAAGCGACACCTCCGGTCGGTGCGTATCCGACTTTGATATCCCGGACTGCATATTTACGCAGATTGATAACAGCCTGGCCATGTGCCTTCATCAGATTGTGTGCGATCTGGAAAGTATCTTTGATTGACATTTTTACTCCCGGTGCATGTACACCGCTTAAATGTCCAAGTCCAACCACACACTGCGGTTCATTGATCGTGATAAAGTATTCACAAATATCGGAAAAACGCTCTGCAACTACCTTCGCATACTCACCAAACCAGTCTGCCACTTCCGGGTTCAGCCAGCCACCCTTTTCATAAAGAGCCTGCGGAAACTCCCAGTGAAACATGGTAATATATGGCGTAATCCCATTTTCTTTCATACATGTGATCATATCACGGTACATCCGGATCGCTTTTTCATTGACACGACCGGTTCCTTCCGGCAGAATACGTGCCCAGTTTAATGAAAAACGATATGCCTTGATGCCAAGATTTTTCATCAGCGCATAATCTTCCTTATAATGATGCATATGATCGCAGGTCGTATAAGCATTCTGATTTTCGAAAATCCTGCCTGCCTCCGTAAATGCATCCCAGACTGTTTTTCCTCTTCCATCGTTTGCATCGGTTCCTTCTACCTGATAGGAACTGCTCGCAACACCCCAAACAAAATCATCCCGAAACATTCTTCTTTTCCTTTCCCAGTGAATTATTTTTCAGAGGAACCAATGACAGACACCAGATAAAATGGCACTGCATCATTCTCGTGTGTCTCTGTCAGACGCACCTCCACTTTATGTACTTTATTTTCGCCATGTTCTAAGATGGTGTCAAGTTCTAATTTATCACCCCAGGTCTCATCAAAGTTCGCATCCAGACGGACTGCATGTTCTGCATCGCCGTCCACAATGATCTCTGCAACCGGTGCCGGAAGTTTTACGGATTTTCTGTACTGTACTGAAATATTGCAGCCCTCAACATCAAGTGTGATGGAATCACCTTTCTTTGAAGCTGTCCATCCGTGTTTGAAACAGTCGGTAATATCTCTCTGTGCGGACGTATCTGCGACAAATCCATGGCAGACTACGTTTTCGTCGCTGTTCTGATGACGGATGGATTTCTCATAAGTATTTTTTGTGAGAGGTGTCGGATAATCCGGTTCGCTCTGTTCCGTTGCATCTTCTGTTTTTACTTTATCTAAAAAGTATGTAATCACCGATGCGACAAGTGCATGTCCGGCATCATTCGGATGCAGGTCATCCGGTGTGATCTCACGGTTTTCGATGCGCCCGGCGACAACTTCCGGGTAGATCGTACTCTGCATGCTGACAGCCGGAAGATTATAATATCTTGCAATGCGTCCGTGCATCAGCTGCGCATTGGCACCGTTATTGTAAAATACGTTGTGCACTAAAAGAACTGCCGGTTTTGTCTTACTGGTATATACTTTTCGCACCAGTCCCTCATATGTCTCCATAAAGTGCTCCGTGCTGTCATCGTTGACGGAAAACTCGATGATGACAAAATCCGGCTCTTTGGAAAGCAGATCAGCTTCTGCGCGCGCCACACCAAACTGTGAGGTTGTTCCGCCGATTCCTGCATTGATGTAAGTAAAATCAGCCTGTGGAAATGTCTTTTTCCACCACTCATAGACATGGTATGCGTAACAGAGTTCCGGTTTGGAAGAAAGGCTTCCCTGAGTGATCGAGCCGCCTAAAAATGCAATATTTAAAGCTTCGCCTGCTTTGGCGCGGTCCATGACTTTTTTCAGGCGGTATAAGCAGCCGCGATTGGCAATGCCGTTTTCGTATTTAATTTGATATTCCATTTGATGTTCTCTCCTTTTTTGCTGTTTCCGGTGCGAAACTAAGATTCCCAGACTGCATCCCCTAATGAGTTGATATACGCCGCAAGCTCATCCGACATCTGCTCTGCTTCCGGGATGCGGATGTGTCCCGGCGTGCCGGAGCCATTTTTTGTGTAGAGAAAATGATGGACTCTCTCACTGCCAATGCGTGTGCAGACTTCGTCGATGGAGCGGTCCCAGCTTTTATCATGGCAGAGGATCGTGGTTGCTAAAATGATCTGCGCCTTCGGATAAAGCTGCATCAGTTTTTCGATGAATGCCTGATAATGTTTTCTCCAGTTTTTGGATTTTTCACTGTCATAATCTTCTGCCATATAGTCTACCGGGTGATTGTCGTTTTGTCCGATCGCAACAACGACAACATGCGGAACATATTTGGAGAAATCCCACTGTTTGGTTGGCCCAAGATCCGGGTGGTACTCGATCTTGTCATAGCAGGACTCGACACCTTTATAGTGCGGTGCTGCAAACCAGCCGGTATCATCTAAAAGTGAGATTCCACCCTGTGAAGTGTCGTGGATCTGCGCATTTAATTTCCGCGCCGTCATCCACGCATAGGAATACCAGCTGTTCGAATATTCCCCATCATGCTCAGGATCTGGTTTTCCAACATACTCCACAGCTTCTGAAACTTCTCCACAGGAAACACTGTCCCCGAAAAATTCCATTTTCCGTTTTGGTTTTTCCGGCAAAGGCAGCACTTTAGCCCCATCATCAATCTCAAATCCATAGAACGTAAAAGTATGACAGGAATCCATACGCTTAAATAACAGCAGTTCATGTGTTCCCTCTGAAAGTCCCTCCGCCAAAGTATAAGTCTTTTTCTCTTCATCAGACGACAAGGTAAAACGCTTCTGTTCCCCGTCTATAAAATATCCCAGTTCATTCGTCCAGCAGGAACGATGGTTTGCGATCACTGCCTTTAAGGATGTTCCGGCAAATTTCATTCCAATTGAGCTGCACGCATAGACAAGAACCGGTGCAAGCCTGTCATCAAAATCAATTCTTCCGCTGTAAGATAACATCTCATTATCTGGTTTAATTATCATGTTCTGAGTTCCCCTCCAAAAATTAAATATGTAAGCAGACTGCCCGCTCCGCGGACATTCCATTATGATAAAATGCACGTTCTGCGGACACTCCATCACACGTTTCATGAATTACGCAACAAGGCTGCCGCAATTTTCATTGCATCTGGCAGCCTGTGTTATGAATTAATTTTATGCTATTAAGGATGAATAGCAGCAATTTTAGCGTCTTCCGATCTCGGTATCTTCCGGTGTTACGACACTGTTTTCCTTGATATAATCAATGATATCATCAAGTTCTGTGAATGCAAGACCAACATAACTGTCTGCAGCACCGTAGTAGATTGCGATCTTTCCTGATTCAGAATCATGGATCGTTGCGCATGGGAAACATACATTCGGAACAAATCCGCGCTCCTCATACCATTCTTCCGGTGTGAGTAAGAATGTCTCACAACGATATTTTACGATAGATGGATTGTCAATGTCTAAGATTGCTCCACCGATGGAATATACATAACCGTTACAGGTTCCGCTTACTCCGTGGTAGAATAACAGCCATCCTTCGGATGTTTCGATCGGGGCAGCACCTCCACCGATCTTTAAGGATTCCCACCACTCAGAGCCTTTGCCCATCACATGTCTGTGTTTTCCCCAGTAAGTAAGATCCGGGCTCTCGCTCACGAAAATATCACCGAACGGTGTATGTCCGCTGTCGGACGGACGGGATAATAACATGAAGTTTCCGTTGATCTTTCTTGGGAACAGCACTGCATTTCTGTTGAATGGAAGGAACGGATTCTCAATTCTTGTGAATGTCTTGAAATCTGTTGTCTTTGCCATACCGATTGCTGCGCCGTAGAAATCCTGACACCAGATGATGTAATAGGTATCTTCTACTTTTACAAGACGCGGATCATATGCATAACGCGGCATAAACGGTTTGCCTTCCTCGTCTACGAAATTGATCTTGTTTTCATCAAAATTCCAGTGGATCGCATCTTTGCTTCTTCCAAGGTAAATGTAAGGAATACCGTTAGTCTGCTCTCCACGGAATACACCGATGAATCCATCTTCATACGGCATAACGGCACTGTTGAAAATTCTTGCAACACCTTTTACCGGGTTACGTCCGATGATCGGGTTCTCATTGTATCTCCATACCGGTGCTCCTGTTAAGTTTTCCGGTCTTTCCTGCCATGGTACATTTGGTACCGGCTGGCTGATCATTTTATATTTACTCATTTTCTTCCTCCATTTCTGCGTTTCTTTCGTCCACGCATCTATAATTTACTTTTCGATCTTCATTTTCTGCACTTATGCAAAACTTTGTATGCAGTCATCTGATTTTCTGCATTTATTTCTTATTTGTTTTCTTTTGCAAGAAACTCTAAATTCTTCTCGATCAGTCCGCATCTCTGTGCCACACACTCAACGCTTCTGCCCGGATCCTGCGGTGTATTAAATACATAATCTACCAGTTTATCCACAGTAGTTGTCGCTACATGCATTCTCGTATCCGAAGATGCATAGTAGATAAATACTTCGTTATTCTCATTTACGATCGCACCGTTGGTAAATACAACATTACTTACGTCACCGACACGCTCTTCACCTCTCGGTCCAATTAAAAGTCCGGACGGCTCTGCGATCACTTTTGACGGATCGTTTAAATCTGTTGCAAATGCATAGATAACATAACGGAGTCCTGCTGCGGTGTTGCGGACACCATGTGCAATGTGGATCCAGCCTTTGTCTGTCTTGATCGGAGTTGCACCGGCACCGTTCTTTGCCTCTGTGATTGTGTGGTATTTACGAAGACTTGTCATTTTCTCCTCGTCGATCACTGCATGTGTGATATCTTCGCAAAGTCCAAATCCGATTCCTCCGCCTGATCCGGTTTCAATAAAGTCATCCATCGGTCTTGTGTAGAATGCATATTTTCCATCTACAAATTCCGGATGAAGTACCACGTTTCTCTGCTGCGGAGAATTTAAAGTAACAAGATTTGGCAGTCTCTCCCAGTTCTTTAAATCTTTAGTACGAACGATTCCTGCTGCAGCTACGGCTGCGGAAAGATCGTTTACGGTTGTATCTTTTGACTCAGAACAAAATACACCATAGATGTAACCATCTTCATGTTTGGTCAGACGCATATCATAGACATTGGTCTCTTCCGAACAGGTATCCGGTAACAGGATCGGATAATCCCAGAAACGGAAACCATCGATTCCGTTATCACTCTCAGCAACACCAAAGAAAGATTTTCTATCGTTTCCTTCGATTCTCGCAACCAGATAATATTTTCCGTTCAGTTCGATCGCGCCGGAATTCATCACTGCGTTGATTCCAAGACGCTCCATGAAATATGGATTTGTCTCCGGGTTTAAGTCATATCTCCAGGTCAGAGGAATATGCTCTCTTGTCAATACCGGATATTCATAACGGTCATAAACACCATTGTAAAAATCCGATTTTACATTTTTGCGGGAAAGCAGTTTTTCCTGCTTTTCTTTTTCTACATAATATCTCTCATGTAACATTCGTCGAATCTCCATTCTTTTTCTAAAAATAAATGAATCTGTTTTATGCTCCGATTCTGCGGATGACTTCTATACACATTCTTCCATTATGATACGGACATTTCCACGGCTCTACGATCGGTCTGTCTAAAATCGGACTTCCATCCTCATTGACTTCCCAGAACCACTCAGAACCATTTCTCTTATCAACCACATAGGTTTTGATGAACTCCCACTCTGCCAGTGCAGCATCGCAATATTCAGAATGTCCTGTGTTTCTTTCATAACCATTTAAGAAACCAACAACGGTTTCTGCCTGCACCCACCAGACGCGGTGTGCATTGACCACTCCGCGGTCACATTCATTTGCAAGAGAATGACCATCAAATGCCACCTGATAAATTCTTGAGGTCAGTGTCTTTGTGATCGGTGTCATTTTCTCACGGTAATGTTCATTGTTTAATACATCGACACCGCGATCCATCAGCCATGCTGTCTCAATGTCATGACCATAAGAATGAAGGTCTAAGATTGTGTTATAGTCTGCATCAAAAAATACTTCCTGACGCTGTTTTGCCGGATTGTATACCTTATCTGCAAAGGTATCCATGATCCACATCAGTCTCTTTCCAACCTTTTCATTTTTTGTCACGCGGTACAATTCTGTATACGCTTCAAAAACATGAAGCAGTGTATTCATTGTCTTATCTGCAAGTACACCGTTCTCAGAAAGCTTTTCGTTTGATTCCGGTTTAAAATCTCTTGTAAAAGCTTCTAAGTAGCCGATCTCATCGGTGCAGCGCTCCTCAATGATATCAAACAGGGAAAAAGCAAGTTCTAACGCTTCCTTATCCCCGGCTGCATCATAGTAAGATGACAACGCATAAATACAGAATGCCTGATTGTATGTATGTTTAGTTGTATCAAGTGGTGTTCCGTCATAATTTAATGACCAGAAGATCCCTCCGTATTCTTTGTCGATACAATGTTCCCTTAAAAATTCATAACCATGTTTTGCCTCGGCAAGCAGGTCTTCTCCCTTAAAACCTGCTGCCTCGCATTCCTCTTCCGAAATGCCGCCGTCTTTATAAAGTAAATACGCATTTGCAAAAAACCAGGTAATACGGCTGTTTAAGATACATCCTTTTTCTGCTTTTTCATCCAGTGCAAGATCATAGGAAAGATAACCGTAATATCCGCCGAACTTATCATCCCGCATACCTCTCCAAAATGGAATGATATGTGTGAGCAGTTCGTGTTTTGCTTCTGCTGCAAGTTCTTTTAACTCACTCATAACCGTTTCCTCTTTCTCTCTTTAGCCTTTTACTGCACCAGCAGCAATTCCACTGTAAATCTGTTTCTGACAGAGGATAAATACGATCAATGCCGGAAGCAGGGAAATGATAACACCTGCACAGATCAGATTGTACTGACTTCCCATCGGGCCAACAAATGTATAAAGTGATGTCGCGATTGTATGTAACTTTTTATCCATCAGATAAAGGTTTGCCATATAGTACTCGTTATAAACACCAACGCCCTTTAAAATACAGGATGTCACGATTGCCGGTTTTAACAGTGGAAGCATAATTTTCCAGTAAATTGTCCAGTAGGATGCGCCATCAATGATTGCCGATTCATCCAGAGATATTGGTATATTTTCCATAAACTGAATGAAAATGTAAATTGAGATAACATCCGTTCCGCACATCAGAATAATATATCCATATAAATGATTGACAAAGTGCAGTGCTGTCATGATATTATATACAGTTACCTGCATTGCAACTGCCGGAAGCAGTGAAGCAAACAAAAACAGGTTTCGGATCAGTCCGTTTCCCGGGAATTTAAAACGGTTTAATACATAAGCAAGCTGTGTTCCGATTACAATGGAAACAACCAGGACAGATACCATAACGATCACGGAGTTTAAGAAAGCTCTTCCCATATCCGCTGTCTGAAATGCTTTAATAAAATTATCAAAATTCAGCCAGTTCTTCGGCAATGTCATAACATTGGTCGTCTGATATTCTTCCTGTGTCTTAAACGCTGTAATCACACAGGAGATAACAGGAACAACTGCACAAAGTCCAAAGAAAATCAACGATACATATTCAACGATCAGCCAGAGGATTGCACCAACGGTATAATGTTTTTTTCTTTTCTGCACATTTACATTATGTTTTCTCATCTTCCTATGCCACTCCCTTTCCAGCTTTCTTTGCCTGTTTTTCCGCTTTTAATCTTGCGCGTTTTGCCTTGTAGGATTCATCCTCACTCTCAGCATCACGGAAGATATATTTAAAGAATAACTTCTGTAAAATCGTACATGCAAAAATGATAAGGAGAAGTACGACTGCCATTGCTGATGCAAGACCGACTTTCTGGCTTACATGAGCGATCTCATTCATAATTACAAAATATGTTCCGGTTCCATTTGCACCATCTGTGATAACGTAAGGCTGCTCAAATGCACTTAAGGAACCTGTGATAGAAAGAATTACATTTAAAGTGATAATTGTTTTGATACTCGGCAGAATAATATGTTTAAACTGCTGAAATTTATTTGCACCATCTAACTCTGCTGCTTCGTAAAGGTCTGCATCCACAGACATGATTGCACCGATAAACAATACCATGTTCTGTCCAAAATAACGCCATACCGAAGTAGCCACCAAAGACCAGTTGTTAATTGACTGATCTTTCAGCCAGTATGGAAGATTGTCAAGTTTAAATCCACACCATTGTAAGATCGTATCAAGTACAAATCCTCTGGTGTAGAAAAATTTAAAAATAAATCCGATTGCAATACCACTGATCAGATATGGGAAAAACATTAATCCTTTAAAGAAGTTTCCTCCCTTTACCTTAAAACTTAAAATAGTAGCCAGATAAAGTGCAAGTACAAGCTGAATAATCGCACCTACCATATAATAAAGACTGAGCTTTAATGCTCCAAAGCAGTCATCCCTGCGAAATACGTCAATATAATTTTTAAATCCGACAAATTTTCTCTGATCTACCGGAGTTAAATATTTCATCTTATAAAAACTGAATTTTACCATCTCGGCAAAAGGCAGATAAGTAAATACAAACAGCAATAACAGCGGAATTGTCATAAATGCCACACAGATGATCACCTGCTGTCCTTTTCTGCTTTTTGCCCATTTTGTAAAACTGAATGGTTTTTTCCCTTCCATATCCACAATTCCTCCATCCATTGTCTTTTATCCGGGAAGGGGAACCTCCCCTTCCCTTTTGTGGAACTATATTACTCAGTTACTTCAATTCCGTTTGATTCCTGTGCATCAGACCATGCTGTGTTCCATTCGTCCATGATCTCATCAAATGTCTTATCGCCATTGGATGCATGCTCAATGATTGCCTGGATTTTACTGTCTCCACCTGCGTTAATATTTAACTCAGACTCTGCATTCATCTCATTTAAGAAATCTTCCTCGCCAGCTAATGCAGGTTCATCCTCTAAGAATGTTACGCCATCGAAGGAAAGTTTTGTATCTGTACTGCCGGCTGCGACTGGAAGTCCATCCTCGTTGTATGAGAAACCGGATTTTTCTGTCATCCATTTTACAAATACCATAGCTGCTGCTTTTTCATCATCTGTTGCATTTGCATTGATACCATAAGAGTAATCAGCACCTGCTGATGCATACTGCTCACCATTTACAGTGATCGGGAATGGCATATAACCGATATCTGCGCCATTTTCGCCTGCTGCTTCCATCTGAGGATAAGCCCATGAGCCAAGTACCATACAACCGATCTCACCATTGTTGATCATACCTTTACAGCCCTCCCAGTCAGTTGTTGCAAAGTCATCTTCAATCAGTCCGTCTGCAACTGCATCATAGAGGATCTTGTAAACTGCATAAGCATGTGTATCATCGCCATAATTCTGGAATGGATCTTTTGTATGAACTAATTTCTGGTTCATATATGTATTGTCGCCTGTTGCATTATTTCCGATGTAAGCATCCCATGCTCCCATTGTCCAGCCTGCTGCATAGTTTGTATAAAGTGGGATGGCATCTGTATTATCTTTGATTTTCTGTAATGCACCGATAAATTCTTCCGGAGTCTTTGGAAGTTCTGTAACTCCTGCTTCTTCAAATACTTTTTTATTGTATACGATACCCTGTGTAGTTGCTGTAGAAGGAACACCGTAAACCTGTCCGCCATACTCCCATGTAGTTGCATAATTGATCTGGGTCTTCATGGTATCAAGATCACCATATGAAATAAAGTAATTGCTTAAGTCTGCCTTATCAACCGCCGGGATCATCATGACTGTCTCATAGTCACCGGACTGTAAATGCATCAGAGCATCATCTGCATAGTTGGTATCGGTTGTAAGTTCAACTGTAATATTTGGATACATTTCATTGAATGCTGCTAAATACTCTTTCCATGTTGTTCCGTTATAATCGTCAGATTCAAGATCTGTTCTGTGGTTGAATAATGAAATTGTTGCTGTCAGATCTGTATAATCCTCACCAAGTTTGATATCTGCATAGGATAAAGATCCGTCTGTGGATGTAGAAGCATCACCACTCTCAGTTGCTGCTACATCATTTGATGCATCTGTGCTGTTATCTGCTGCTGCACTGTTGTTGTCTGTTGTTCCCCCATTGCCTGCTGTGTTGTTTGAGCCACCGCATGCTGCCATGCTCATGGTCATTGCTGCTACTAAAGTAACGGCTAAAACTTTTCTTAATTTCATAGAATTTTCCTCCTTATGATGTTTGTTACTTGTTTTGTAACTTAATTTAATTATATATCGTTTTATTTTTTAGTCAACACTTTTTTCCTGATTTTAGCCCATTTTAACCCTTCTATTGTGCATTTCGGCACTATAGACAATTCTTTTTTGCTATTTTTGTGCACTTTTTCACATTTATTTTT
>ULUH01030497.1_pt1 | contig 27094 bp, 20 predicted proteins | sample 1958241 | NCBI WGS metagenome assembly ULUH01 (sample SAMEA4835753, study PRJEB28245) | human gut metagenome | biome: gut microbiome; material: fecal sample | place: Denmark | collected 2008 | reverse complement strand
CATATTTTTTATTCTTTGAGGCAATACGTCAAAATTGGATGCTTACTCAAAATTACTTAGTCTTGAGTTTTTATTTTCCATTTAATTTAATAGCTTTTTTTATTTTGATGGCTAGAATAGGATTCATTCTATATATTATATATCTAATTTTATTTTTTAAGCCAACAAATTCGCTTAATGGTGTGTGTGTATGGCTGTAATAATCGTTTGTTCCTTCTAATTTGCCGGATAGTATAGAAAAATATGGATTGTTTAAAAATGAGTCTATGCATTTTCTTAAGCCTATATACGGATCTGTAAAGGTATAATTCCCAATGGCTTTTAGAATCTTAGTATTATCGAATCGTCTGTCATATACTCGATCATACAAAACCTGATAGCATTGTATTGGATAATCAAGTTGATTACTTCGTTCGGTTATTACAACTTTTTGTTCTTTACCCGTTTTTTCTTCAATGGCTTTCACATATATATTAAGAACATCCATCCATGGAATTGTTTTATCTGTCGTAATATGGAAAACTTCTCCATAAGCTTTGGGGTTACCTATTAATTTTGCTATACATGCAGATACGTCATAACCATATGTTAATGTCGTAGTATGAGACATAATATCATTTGAAACGACAATGGGACGTCCGTGTAGAGCTCTGTAGACAAAAGTGTCTTTATCAAAGATCCCAAGTTGTAAACGGTTTTCACTGTATGTCATATATGGACGAATTATTGTCCAATTTTTTCGTCCTGAATTTTTAAGAATATCTTCTTGTCTAGCTTTACATAGAGCATATTCATCAGTTTTTAAATATTCACTATCTTTTATTATGTCGAGAAGCCGAGGGGAATCTTCTTTTATTATATCAGACTGCGCATATACTCTTGCTGTGCTTAAAAGAAAGTATTGATCTGTTCCATTTAGGTATTCAGTGTATCTTTTATTGAATTCTAACGTAGAATAAGTCATAAAGTCTATGATTGCATCATAATGTCTTTGATTCAAGATTTCTTGGATAAAGTTAATATTATGTGCATTACCTTGGATGTAATGGATATTTTTAGTAGAGGCTCTTTTAGAACGTGAAGTGACATAAACATTATCTTGAAGATTTTCTAAGATTTTGACGAGATGAATGCCCATTGCTCCTGTACCACCCATTACTAATATATTTCGTTTCATTTTCGAAGTATTTATTTATCTATTGATGAAATTAGATAGTTTATTGAATTGTTTCTATCTATATTTAATTTTGCTTGTATTGGCTCATAATTAGTTTTCGAAAGAATAAAATTTTTGTCATAAATTTTATTTTCTAGATTGTAGGTTGATAACATGTCATATATTCTATTATTTTGAGATTTAGGATCATTATCTTTAAATCTTTTGAAGACAATAAATTCCTTGGATAAATTAATGGATAAAGCACAAGCATGAAAAGAATCGGTGCAGACAAGCGATGAATCTTTTAATAACTTGACGAATTCATAGGGTCCTGCTTTTTTATATATAGTACAATGTTTAAAATTAATATTTTGATATTCCAACGACGGAATGAGAATTATGTTATTTATTCCTGTTAATTTGCGTATTTCATTGAGTTGTTCCTCATATATCAAATTTTTGCCAATGAAATAGCAGAAAATATATTGGTTATGAGATATTGTTAAATTGATATTTGCTTTGTTACAAAAATTTATCCACTGATTGGCATTTAGTAAAAATGTAGGATCAAGTACTTGAATAACATCGTTTCTTTCTAAAAAGTCATTTAAATATTTTACGATGCTTTTTTCTCTCACTCCTATATGTTGAAAACAACTAAGTAATTCTCGTACTTTATTTGTACAAAATGAAGGAAAATCTTTTGTTCCCATGCTGGATGCATAGGCAATTCTTTTTTTATTTTCAGCAAATGAGAGAAACATGAAAGGACTGAACGAATTATAACAATTCCAAATTTGGTCACTGCCTGTTACAAAAACATCAGTCTGATTAATAATCTCTCTCTTTATTCTTCTATTTGTAATTTCTTTGAGGTTGTAATTCTCTTTATTAAAGTCATATATCCTTTTTATGTTTGTTTTATTGATAATAGTTTTAATAAACATTTTTTTCTTTGATATATAACGTTTAATCTTATTTTTTAGTAAGAAATCATCCTCTGAGAACTCTTTGAGTAAATATACATTGTAACCACGTAGCTTTAAAAACTCGTGTAATGCATACGATTGAAGACTGGTCCCAAAATTACCAGTACCTAGCCAGGTTACAATTCCGATATTCATGTTTTAATAATTTTTCTTTTTAAGTAACTTATTACTTTTTTTTTCTCTGTTTTATCCATACCGACGAGTATTACTGAGGTACATATAGATAATGTTGAGGTAATTCCAATGACTATAAAACGAATTATTCCTGGTTCCATAGATATTAATACGGAGAAAGGTATTATAAACGATAATAATGATACTATTATTATAGGAATAATTACTTCTTTAACAAATAAAATAATAGGAAATCCTACTTGTTTCTTCATTAATACAAGACGTACATATACTAAATAAGTATAAACAACAACATAAGTCCAATAGGCAGATGAAGGAGGAAAATCTAGTTTAAATAATATGTAAGATATGGGCAATACTAAACATCCCAATCCCCCCATGTAAATATAAAATTTCTTTATTTTACCCGTTGCTTGAGCTAAAGTGGTTATTGGGGCTCCCGGTAAATCTACTAATGTTTCTAACATAGCTAACTGCCAAAATAGCACTGTATGTTTTGGAACTTCTTTTAGCCAAATATTCAAAATAAATTCTGATTCTAAAATAAATGGTATAAATAAAAAAAGCATTAAGAAAAAAGAGTATTTTCCACCTTTTCTAACAATTGAAAAACATGTATCATAATCTTTTTCTGCATAACTTTTTATTATTTGAGGATTAAGAGCCGTAGTAAAATTTCCAACAAATTGGCGTACACCAGTCTCTGCTTGCCCAGCTATTCCTCTAGCTGCGTTTACTGTTACACCGAAAAAAATGTTTGAAAGAATATTTACTCCTTGTGTATTGAGTAAGTAGGCACTTGTGCCAAGAAAGTTCCATCCTGCAAAGTCTGACATTTCTTTAATTAGAGATTTATCAAATAATATATGGTATTTACATTCTTCAAAATGTTTTTTACAATAGATACCATAAATTATTCGTATTATTATTGCGCTTAGTGCTAGACATGCTGCATAGATGATGAGTTTATCAAGGTTGAAAATAAAGATTGCATAGGCGCATGATAGTTTTAATATAGCCTCAAGTAGTCCAATGTAAGCAAATATATCCATCTTTTCATGTGCGATAAGTGCTGCATTAAAAGGTAGACTTATCAGTTGAATAACAAAGGTCAATAATGAACATTGTAATACCCAAAATGCGGCGGTTAACCGATTCTCTGGTATGTTCATTTGTGTATTAATAAACCAAACACCAACAATTTCTGTTAATATAACTATTATAAAAGCAATAATTATTTGAATATTAATGCTTGTTGAGAATATTAATTTTAATTTTTTAATATCACCTTTACCTAACTCATAGGTTATGTATCTGATAATTGAATTTGATAGAGAAGCAGAGATTACAGAAAACATAATAATGATACCACCAACTACGTTATAAATTCCATAATCTTCTACTCCTAGAGCATCTAATACAACCCGTGATGTATAAAGGCTTACAAGCATTACTATAAATGTTCTAATGTATAGGAATATAGTATTTTTTGCTAAACGTTTGGGATTTGCAGATTGGCTGGTTGATGTTTTATGCATGGTGATTTATCTTCTTCAAATATTGTAAGTATAGCGTTTTGTCTTAATGTATAATTTTTTATTGTAATCTATCATTCATATAAAGCTACTTTTTGTACATTCTTTTTAATGAAATTGGTTTTGATTTTTTGATATTGTTTTAACTGCTTCTGATTGATATTAGCCGTATGTTGATCAACAGAGTCTATATTATTTTAATTTTAGATTTAATCGAATATTATTCCAATAAGATTGTCCTAATAATTTCCAAATACTTGTTCCACAAACTGCTAAGAATACAATACCTACAAGAATCACTTTCCGGCTTGTACCTGAAGGTTGCAAAGGCACAGTAGCCGGTTCCACCACCGCAAACACAGGTTTTTCTTCCTGTATCTTGGCGCGCGCTACCTGCAACTGCTGAGCTACTTGACTGTATACTTGATAGGCAAGGTTCATATCGTTCTGCAGACGTTCCTGCTCGGCACGTACACTTTGTAAGGCGATGTTACGGTTACTGTCAAAATAGTGTGCATACTTGCTCTGCGCTTCGTAATACTCCCGCTGGCGTTCCTTATAGAGCTGTTCCAGATAGGCACAGTCTTCCTTGGCTTTCTTGATACGGTAGTCGATGATATACTGCTGGAGCTTTGCTACTACACTGTCGGCTACAATGGCAGTTACCTTTGGATCTTGCAGCGTGACACTGATAGTAGTCATAGCTGTTTTTGTATCAACATCTGCTGATAGGACTTTTCTTAATCCATCCACTCTATCGAATTCATCTTCTGTTAGTTGGAAAGGATTTAAGATAGATGCGGTATCTGCTTCTTCCGAAAAGAGTGACTTAATAGCTCCAATAGCCATACCGGGAGCTTTCACGATATAGCTAAACCACGGAGATTTCTGCTCGTCCATATAGGCTACCAGAGTAGTATCCAGTTTACCATCCAATGTCTGTACCTTGGTATTGAATAATTCCAAAATGAATGGGGTAGAGGCTACAATATCCGGTGCAAGAGTTGCATTCAGTGCATCAGGGCTGCTGCCGGTTGTCGCTGTGCCTAAGAAAGAAGAAGCTAGGCTGGCAAGTCCTCCGCCTGCTTTGTCTCCGCCCATTTCGGGAGAAAGGGTAACGGTTACGGTGTATTGCTTGGGGATACTCAGGGCGATAATGATACCCAATACTACGCCTACACCGGCTGCCTTGTAGAGAGTTTTGCGGATGGCGATAATTTTACGCAAAATCCCCATCCAGTCTATCGTGATTTCATCGTTTTCCGGTTCTTGTACGTCCGGATTTTGATAGTTTTTGTTTTCTGCCATATAGAATAATTACGCTGTATGATAATCCGTTTATTTAACCAATGCAGTGATGGCTGCTGCCATGGTGCCGAGTGAAGTGATGGAACTTGCCAGTCCGACTACGTTACCCAGATTGAACTGCCGTTTACGCTTGCTGGGCACGATGATCTCGCAGCCCGGCTCGATCTGGCTCTTGCCGCTGCCTTTCACTTCGGCTATCTGGCCGTTCATGTAGATGATGAACTTCTTGCTCTTCTTGGCGTTCTGACCGTAACCGCCGGCTTGACTGATGTAGTATTTCACGCTTTCGCCTTCCTTGTACGATACGGTGTTCGGCATCATTACGGCACCGTCTATCTTCACGGTGTTGTTGTATTCCGGCACGGTGATCACGTCGCCTTCACGCAATACGATGTCGGCATCGCTGCCCGGATTGGCGAGGGCGGCTTCGAGGTCGATTCCTACTGTGAAGGTGTTTTTAACGTTGATTCCCAGTGAGTCGATCATGGCGTCGCCTACCTGACGGCGAAGCAGGGTGACTACGTCCTGCATGCGGCGGATTTCTTCTTCGTTCGCTACTCGGGTCAGTTTGGCGCCTTTTATGTAGGCAAACGGAGTGGCACCTCCTGCCTTGGCGATGACGCTGCTGATGCGCTCGCTCTTGGTAGTCAGGGCGTAGGTTCCGCCGTACAGTACTTCACCGTTCACGGTTACGTTCTGCTGGGCGCTGTAGCCCGGACTGCGGCGTACGAATACCTGATCGTAGGGCTGAAGGGTGAAGCCCGGTTCGCCGTCTACCACGAAGCCGTCCTTCAGGCCGAAGGAGAAGGTCTGTCCGATGGTAGCCGAGCTTTCGGTGCTCTTGGGATCCTTGATGCGGCGTGCCACGTCGACACGTACCACGGAGGCTGATTCACGCAGACCGCCTGCGGTGATGACGAGGTCTTCCAGTGTCATGTTGTCGGCATAGGGATAGTCGCCCGGATGGGTTACTTCGCCGAATATCTGTACGTTACCCAGGTCTTCCAGGTCGTGGATGCTGGGGATGTAGAGTACGTCGTTCTTCTGCAAGGGGATATCGGGCTGGGTGCCGTCCATGATGGCGCGGATGTCAATCTGCTTCACTTCGCGGGTCTTGTTTTCACGCTCGCGGTACAGTACGGCACGACCGGTAAAGGCGTCTGCCATCAGTCCGTCGGCTTTCTCTACCAGCTCGCGGACGGTGTTCAGCTTGCCGCCCAGTTCGTAGATGCCCGGACGGTATACGGCTCCGCGTACTTCCAGCTTGTTGGTGAAGCGGTCCAGAATGGCTTCGGCAGTCACCACATCGCCGTCGTGCATCTTGCACACGCTGTAGTCGGTGTCGTCGACGGTGTTCACCTGATACTCCTTACCGTTCTGGCGCACGATGCGCAGGCTCTTGGTATAGGCGTCGCTGGTGAATCCTCCGGCGTATTTCAGCAGGGTGGAGAGGGTTTCGTCCTTCTTCATTTCGTAGCGCATGGGGCGCTTCACGTTGCCGGTAATCTGTACCAGTGCGTCGTAGGCGGGGACGATGATCACGTCGCCTTCTTCCAGACGGATGTCGTCGCGGGTCTTGCCCTGCATGATGAACTGGTAGACGTCGACGGTAGCGACGATTTTTCCGCCGCGCGATACTTTCACGTTACGGAGGCTACCGATGTTGCTCACGCCGCCTGCACGGTAGAGGGCATGGAATACGGTGGAGAAGGCCGACAGGGCGTAGGTGCCCGGCTGAACCACTTCGCCCATCACGTTGATCTGGATGGTGCGGGTGTTGCCCAGCGTGACGCGGATCTGGTTGCTCTGGTCGGAATAGATCTTGCGGAGCTCGTCGGTGAGGTACTGCTGTGCGCGGTCTACGGTCATGCCGCTCAGGAAGACGGGACCCAGCTGCTCCAGGTTGATGGTGCCGTCGGGTGAGATCTGCTGGCGGATGGTGTTCTGACTGGCTCCCCAGATGTCGATTACCACTTCATCGCCCGGACCGAGACGGTAGTTGGGCGGAGTGGCTATGTTGACGTTCGGTTCGAACGTGAGGTTGCGGGTGTTGAAGATGTTGCGTCCGAATACGGCATCCTGCTGTGCCACTTCCTGTGCCTGTGGCTTTTCATCGAGCATCGTGGAGTTGTCTTCCTGTGTCTGCTCGCGCAGGCGTGCTTCGGCTTTGGCGGTACCGGTCAGGTTGTTCGAATCGGTGTTGGTCTGCTGCTCGTAGAGTTTTTTCACACGTTCTGCCTGTTCGCGGGTTACGCCCCGGCGTGCCAGTTCGGTAGCGATGGTACGCTGGTCTTTACCTTGTTTGACTCCATCTTTGGCATACTCTAATACCTGTTGGTCGGTCATGCCCGACTGCGCCATGAGCAGGGGCGAGCATGCCATGAAAATGAGAAGTGATAAAGCTTTAATCTTCATACTTGTCTTAAGTTATATAAAATGTGATTGTTTGTTTCCGGATGGGAATGGGACACAAATAGTAGTATCGGTACGCCAGAGGGTTTGTACCGATCTATGAGAGATGAGCTATTTGTCTATAATAAAATTTATTCGGAGACGAATTCGCACCAGGTATAGCTGACTTTCAGCTGAGGCATTTCGATGGCTACATAATGGCGACTGCCGTAGCGCATGAGTTTGCCGGTGATGCCGAAAAGGGGACCTTTCTTGATGATGCGTACCGGCATGCCTTCTTTGTCTTTCAGTTTTTGTGGATCAATAAAGCGTGTGCCCTGAATACGGGGGTCGGTGGCGCGCATGAAATTGTTCATCTCTTTTTCGGAGATGGTACAGTATTCTCGGCCGTCTCGTTCTTTTTTTAGAAAATACAGCGGGTAGGGAGAGGTCTGCAACAATTTGTAGCACCAGTCTTTGTCGTATTCGCGATGTATGAAGAGCAGATTGTGAATGGCGGGCACCAGAACGTGCTCACACTCTCCGCTGGGGAGGTCGCGCGCTTCGTACATCATGGGGATGTAATACTCGATTTCTTGTTCTCGGAGAAATTCGGCTACCTGTAGTTCCTTGTTGTAGATGGTTTGCAAGGGTAGCCATAGACGTCTTTCCTCTTTTTCTCCTTTCATGTTCTTCGGGGTTCCTTTTTGAGGGGGTTGTTATTCATAAGGGCATATATTTTCTTCTCCTCCATAGTATGTATATTGCTATGAAGCAGATAGTTATGCCATAAATAGAAGATTGTGGCATCTTGCTTCCGTCTAGGAGCGCAAGGCTCCCACAGCCGCACGGATGTACAACTTCGGGTGCAAATTTAGGAATTTTTATTCGAAAACGATATAAAAAAGGGAAGTTTTTGTTGTTTTTAGGATTTCTTTGGCTCCTCTTTGTCTTATGTCTTCTTTTTTTACTGCTTGGTTCTTTGCTCCAAAGAGGGAAGGAAAATGGAAATATGCTGTGTGGAATATGAAAAAAGCTCTCCACGTTTGGGAAAAAACGTGGAGAGCTTTTTATTGTTTTTGTACAAAAAATAAAATGTTTTGTACAAATTTCCGGAGAATCCCGCAGGACTCTCACAGAAATGTTTTATGAGTTAAAAACGATAATTAGCAGACTTTGTGTGAACCGTCGCTGATCACTACATCGTATACTTTCGGGCTGCGTCCGAATTTCTCTTTGAAACGTTCCTTGGCTGTGATGATGAATGTTTCGTAGAGTTCGTTCTTTACCAGGTTGATGGTGCAGCCGCCGAAACCGCCTCCCATTACGCGTGAACCAGTTACGCCGCAATCGAAAGCAATGTCGTTCAGGAAGTCGAGTTCTTCGCAGCTTACTTCGTACAGCTTGCTCATGCCGTGGTGGGTTTCGTACATCTTCTGTCCTACGGTTTCGTAGTCGTTGCGTTCCAGAGCGTCGCATACGTCGAGTACACGCTGGATTTCTTCGATGACGTATTCAGCACGTTTGTAGTCTTCTTCGCTAACTTCTGCTTTGACTTCGTTCAGCATGTCGAGGGTGCAGTCGCGCAGGAATTCTACTTGCGGGTATTTCTTCTGGAGGGCTGCCACTACGTTTTCGCAGCTCTGGCGGCGCTTGTTATAGGCTGAAGATGCGAGCTCGTGCTTAACAACTGAGTCTACCAGTACCAGACGGTAGCCTTCCGGACGGAAGGGGAAGTACTGGTATTCCAGTGAACGGCAGTCAAGACGCATCAGGCTGCCTTCCTTGCCGAATACAGATGCAAACTGGTCCATAATTCCGCAGTTCACACCGCAGTAGTTGTGTTCGGTAGCCTGACCTACTTTGGCGAGTTCGAACTTGTCGACCTTGTTGTCGCCGAACAAGTCGTTCAGGGCAAATGCGTAAGTCGACTCGAGGGCAGCAGAAGATGACATTCCGGCTCCCAGAGGTACATCGCCTGCAAAAGCGGTATTGAAGCCTTTCACGTCTACTCCGCGCTTGATCATTTCGCGGCATACGCCGAATATATAGCGTGCCCAGCTTGCTTTGGGAGCATCTTCTTCGTTCAGACCAAATTCTACATAGTCTTTCAGGTCGATGGAATAGGCACAGACTTTATCTTTTCCGTTGGGCTTGATTTCTGCCATGATACCTTTATCTACTGCTCCGGGGAAAACAAAACCGCCGTTATAGTCGGTATGTTCTCCAATCAGGTTGATACGTCCCGGAGAAGTATAAATGCTTCCCGTTGTGCCGTCGAAGTGTTTGATGAAACGGCTTCTTACATATTCTATATCCATAATGGTATAAGCTTTAAAGGTTAATATTGTTGTTCTAGTTATATCAGTCTATCAATCTACAGGGATATCCTTGTTTACATTCTTGCAACCGATCAATCCGTAGAACAGCAGGTATGCCAACATGGCGATGATGAGCCAGTAGCTGTTCATGTAGCCGGCTGAGTCGGAGATGAACTGCTGTAACAGCGGCAGGATACCACCACCTACTACCATCATCATGAAGATACCGGAAGCCTGTGCGGTGTATTTGCCGAGTCCTTCTACTGCCAGGTTGAAGATACCTCCCCACATCACTGAGGTGCAGAGTCCGCAGAGTACGAGGAACAGGGCGCTCAAAGGTACGGATGCCATCTGGAAACCGTTGTCGGCGCTATAGCCCGGCATGGAAACGGTTACTTCTTTCGGAGTGAAGATGGCTATGAGGATAAAACAGATAGCAACGGTTGATACAACGATGAGCTGTACACGGCTGGATACTTTACCGCTGATAACGCTACTTGCCAGACGGCCTACCAGCATGAGCAACCAGTAGATTGCGGCAATGGCTCCACCGATAGCTGCACCGTCGGTGAGCAGACCGGCACCTTTTTCACTGGAGTCGGCCAGGTAGAAGTTCAATGTTCCCGGGATACCTACTTCAATACCTACATAGATGAAGATACCGATAACACCCAGTACGGTGTGGCGGAAGCTCCACGGGCTGTGAGAGAATTTTTCTTTCTCTACTTTGCCTTTGCGCAGGTGGGGTTCCGGAATGGAAACAAATGAAATGATGATGAAGGTAAGGATGAATACACCCATAGCGATGAAGAGCAGCGGAGCTACATCGCTCATGGCTGTCTGGGGAGTCACGCTACCAATCAGTACACCTACGAAAAGCGGAGTCAGGGTTCCTGACAGGGAGTTCAGGGCGCCACCTGCCTGAATGAGCTGGTTTCCTTTGTTACCACCTCCACCTAACATGTTCAGCATCGGGTTTACAACTGTATTCAACATACATACTGAGAAACCGCAGATGAACGCTCCCAGCAGGTAGATGATAAAGTTCAACTTGATGTAATATTCACCCATTGCAAATACATCTACATCGGCGCCCACAAGGCTGGAGATGTACTGGGTTAACAGACCTAAAAAGCCGACTGCCATGGCGATAAGGGCAGTTTTCTTATAACCAATCTTTACAAGCATGTTTCCGGCAGGAATACCCATAAACAGGTATGCAAGGAAGTTCATCATGTTTCCCATCATACCGAGGGTGTTTGCACCGGCGTACTGGTTCTTCCAGATTGTTCCGAATGGTGCGGCAAGGTTGGTTACAAAAGAGATCATCGCAAAAAGAAAAAACATCGTAATAATTGCGATGAGATTGCCATTCTGTTTTTGTTGATTCATGGTTTAATTGAAAAATATTGGGTTAATAAATTAGGTTAGTTTTCTTGGTCTTTGAATTTTATTTTTCAGTCCCGAACTTATAGACGGTTACCTGATGGTAAACTTCGCCAGGGCTGAGGGCTGCCGACGGGAAATGTCCCTTATTGGGAGTGTCGGGGAAGTGCTGTGCTTCGAAGCAGATGGCGCTGCGGGCGGGGAAAGTTGCGCCGTGCCAGCCGGCAAAACCGCTGTGCCAGTTGGCTGTATATACTTGTACACCCGGTTCTGTGGTATAAACTTCCAGTGTACGTCCGCTTGTTGGTTCAACACATTTGGCTGCAAAGACAAGTGTTCCTGCTTCACGCTTGTTGATGACATAGCAGTGGTCGTATCCGGCTCCGTATACCAACTGCTGGAATGGCTCGTTGATGCGGCTGCCTACGGTGTGAGGAGTACGGAAATCCATTGGAGTGCCTTCTACTTTCAGAATCTCTCCTGTGGGGATAGATACTTCATCCATAGGAGTGTAGAAGTCGGCGTTGAGAGTGACTATATTGTTTTCTACGCTGGCGGTAGGAGTTGCCAGACCGGAAAGACTGAAAAATGCGTGGTGAGTAAGATTGACAATTGTACGTTTGTCGGTCGTTGCCGTATAGGTTATGATAAATTCATTCTGGTTGGTAAAGGTATATACCACAGTGACATCGAGGTTTCCGGGAAATCCTTCTTCACCGTCGGCCGAGAGATAATGGAGCTTCAGGCTCTGCTTGCTGGTCTGTTCGGCATCCCATACGCGTGCATGAAAACCTGTCGGTCCTCCGTGTAATGAATTGGGTCCATTGTTGATGGTGAGTTTGTATTCTTTTCCGTCGAGCAGGAAGCTTCCTTTGGCGATGCGGTTGCCGTAACGGCCAACCAGGGTGCTGAGGAAGGGTTCCGGACTGTTGATTACGCTTTCGATGTTGTCATGGCCTTGTACTACGTTGGCCAGTTTACCGTTCTTGTCGGGTACCATGATGGCAAGGAGAGCTCCTCCGTAGTTGGTCACTGCCATTTCAGCACCGTTGTCGTTTGTCAGAATAAACAAATCGGTTTCCTTGCCTCCGATGTTCTTCTGGAAGTCGGCTCTTTTCAGGCCGCAAAGGTTATTTTCGTAATAAAATGTGTTATTCATGTTTTGGATTCTATATTGTTATCTTTATTATAGGTATAATATGTGTGCAAATAAAAAGATTTTATTCAAAATACACAAACAAATCTGTTATTTTATTCGCTCGGGAAGCAGGTAGAAAGCAAATCGGCAACGATAAAACTGCTTCCGCCTACAAATATGAAGTCGTCGGCACCGGCTTGCTTCTGTGCGGCTTCGACTGCTGTTTTGACATCGGGATAGGCCTCGCCCGACAGTCCATATGAGTTTGCCAGTTCTTTGACTTTCTCGGCGGGCAGAGCGCGCTGTACGCTGGCACGGGTGAAATAATATTGGGCATCTTTGGGCAACATGGCAAGTACGCCACTGATGTCTTTGTCGTTTACCATTCCGATGACGATGTGGAGCTGCTTGTATTTCTGGAAGGACAGTTGTTTGACGATGTACTGGATGCCTCCTACGTTGTGTCCCGTGTCGCATACGATGGCAGGGTGGCTGGAGAGTTTCTGCCAGCGTCCCATCAGACCGGTCAGTTCGCATACGTGGGCAAATCCGTTTCGGATATCAGTTTCGGTTATATGGTAGCCTTGCTGTTCGAGCAGGGGGAGGGCAGTAAGCAGTGTATTGGTATTCTTTTCCTGACAAAGTCCGCCTAATTCGCCTTTCAGATTGTGGTAACGGGTAGTCTGATAGACATAGTTTCCTGCTTCGTCGTGTGAGGCGCTCAACAGTGGATGTTCTTCTTCGGCAAAGTAGATGGGGGCATGTACTTCGGCTGCCTTCTGGAGGAACATGGGTTTGGTTTCAGGAGTGGTCTCGCCGATAACGACGGGTACGGAGGGTTTGATGATGCCTGCTTTCTCACCTGCTATCTTAGCTAAGGTATTTCCTAAGAACTGTACATGGTCGAAGCTGATGTTGGTGATGAGGCACAGGTCAGGATGAATGATATTGGTGCAATCCAGTCGTCCGCCCAGCCCGACTTCGATGACGGCTACGTCGACTTGCTGACTGGCAAAATAGTGAAATGCCATGGCGGTAGCCAGTTCGAAGAAGGAAGGATGAAGGGGCTCGAAGAAAGAACGGTGCTTTTCTACAAAATCGACAACAAATGCTTGTGAAACGGGGACTCCGTTGATGCGGATGCGTTCGCGGAAGTCGACCAGATGAGGAGAGGTATAAAGTCCTACGCGGTAGCCTGCCGACTGAAGTATGGCGGCCAGGGTGTGCGAGCAGGAGCCTTTCCCATTGGTGCCCGCTACATGAATGGTGCGAAATTTGCGGTGGGGGTGTCCGAAGTATTCATCGAGTGCCAGTGTGTTTTCTAATCCTTCTTTGTATGCTGCCTTTCCTACATGCTGGAACAAGGGAGCGCTATTGTATAAGTATGTGAGAGTTTCCTGATATGTCATTACGCTTATGATGTTTTTTAACTATGCAAAGTTAATTTATTTATCGACATATTGATCAGTACCACCACGGATAATCATTTTTTCTGCCCTCTATGCCTATGCTGAACGAGCTGCTTTCGCCCACCTTGAAGTTGATCATGCCGCCTATGCGGTCGGGGGCATAGTTGGGAAGGGGGTAATAGTAGGGAGAGCGTTTGGGGTTGAAAGATTTGTTTCCGTAGGCGTAGATGCTGATTCGGTCGGTCAGTTTATAGGCCGCCACTCCGGCAATACCTACTGTATGGTAGCGAAGGAATCCCCAGTCCATGTTACTGGCATAAAGTCCTCCGGCTACACTGAGACGGTCGGTCACGGGAACAGCGTACATGAAAGCGGCATCCTGTCCGAAACCTACTCCCGAAGGGGCATACCGGCTGGGGCTGAAGGTCAGGTTCAGACCGATGGATGCGTTGAATCCTTTATGGAGCTGCCACGTAGCATAGCCATAATCGAACGGGGTAATGCCGTACATACCGAAAGGGGCGACAAATCCCGGCTGTGGAATGGGGGAGGAAAGGGGAACGCTCAGGCTGTCTTTGGCTACGGTGAGCGCGGTTTCCGTTGGGGAGGCAGCTGGAGTCTCCGTTTCGGCGGCAGTTATTTCTTGTTGCTTTTCTGTCTGTGAAACAGCAGTGAGTGGGGACAAGATAGCAACTAATAGTAGAATGTATAATGATTTCATCTGTTTAAATTTTTTGTAATGGCTCGTATCAAAGATACGGAATTTTGGAAAGTGCCGTTCGGACTGCAACAGAGATTAACGCAGATTAACGCTGATTTATAAGAAAAAAGGGTACAACACGACAACTTTTTGGTATATAGTTGCCTTGCTGTACCCTTCTTTTATCGGGGAGGAAGTGTCCGATACTTAATCGAACAGGCTTCTGAATTTCTTGAAAATCTTTTCTTTCAGGCTGATGTTGGGCTTGAAGCTTTCTGATTCCTGCCATTTTTCGAGTGCCTGACGTTCTTCTTTTGTCAGTTTCTCCGGAATGTATACGCTGACGTTGACCAGCAGGTCGCCTGTTCCGGTGCTGTATCCGTAACTGTTGATGTTTGGCAATCCCTTACCACGCAGACGGAGAACCTTACCCGGCTGAGTACCCGCCTCAATCTTGATCTTGGCTTTTCCATCGATAGTAGGTATTTCTACGGTACCTCCCAAAGCAGCTGTCGGAACGCTCAGTAGCAGGTTATAAATCAGGTCGCTTTCATCACGAATCAACTCCGGATGCTTTTCTTCTTCGATGAGAACCAGCAAGTCACCCGGCACACCGTTGTGCTTTCCGGCATTACCTTTACCGTTGATGGTAACCTGCATGCCTTCGGCTACACCGGCAGGAATCTTGACGCTGACTACTTCTTCACCGTATACGATGCCTTCGCCGCCGCATTCCTTACATTTGTTTTTGATGATTTTACCTTCGCCGCCGCACTGAGGACAAACGGTCTGGGTTTGCATCATACCGAAGATGCTCTGCTGGGTGCGTGTAACGCTTCCTGTTCCGTGACAGGTAGGACAAGTTTCTACACCGCCGTCGCCTTCGGCTCCCGTACCATGGCAATGTGAGCACTGTACGTATTTCTTGAGTTTGAATTTTTTCTCTACTCCTGTGGAGATATCTTTCAGGTTCAGTTTAACCTTTACACGTAAGTCCGAACCGCGGAACTTACGCTGGCGGGGCTGTGAACCTCCTCCGCCAAAGCCACCGAAACCGCCATGTCCACCGAAAATATCGCCGAACATAGAGAAAATATCATCCATAGACATACCTTGTCCGCCAAATCCTCCGAAGCCGCCTGCACCGGCTGTTCCGTCTACACCTGCATGTCCGAACTGGTCGTAACGTGCACGTTTATCGGGGTTGCTGAGGACTTCGTAAGCCTCGGCTGCTTCTTTGAACTTTTCTTCTGCCTCCTTGTCGCCCGGATTTCTGTCGGGGTGATACTGAATGGCTTTTTTACGGTATGCTTTCTTTATTTCATCTGCTGAAGCTGACTTGTCGACACCCAGCACTTCATAATAGTCTCTTTTTGCCATAATCAACGAGATTTAGGAATTACTGTGCTACAACAACTTTTGCGTGGCGGATTACTTTATCGTTCAATTTATATCCGGTCTGTACGCAGTCGAGAACCTTTCCTTTCTGGGCTTCATCCGGTGCTGGTACCAGTGCGATTGCTTCGTGGTAGTCGGTATCGAAGGTTTCGCCTACAGGTTCCATTTTCTGAAGCCCTTCCTGTGCCAGAACTTTGTGGAACTTTTGGAATATCAGATCCAAACCTTCGTACATAGACTGTACATTGTCAGCTTTCTGCATGTTCTGTAAAGCACGTTCCAAATCGTCAAGAATCGGAAGGATAGCACTGATAGCTTTCTCACCGCCGTTCTTGATCAGTTCGGCTTTTTCCTTCATGGTACGTTTACGATAGTTATCGAATTCTGCTGAAAGACGCAAGTATTTGTCCTTTTGCTCTTCGATGGTCTTTTTAGCCTCTTCCAGCTCTTTTTCTAACTTCTGTTCGGCTGTTAGTTCTTCAGCCTGTTCTTTTGTGCCCTGAGCTTCTTCGGCTTGTGCTTCGTTCTTCTCCGATGCTTCAGCCTGTTGCTTCAACACTTCTTCCTCTTCTTGTGAATGATGATTTTTTGTTGTCATGATGTTATATGTTTTTATTTTTATTTTCTTTATAATAATATACGTGAGTATCGCGTACAAATTTCGTGCCCGAGTGGAATAACAGGCAAATTTGTTGCAAAAATACTAAATTTTGTCATACTGACAGCGAAAAAGGCTGTTGACTTGCCCTTCATGCCCTTCACTTTGTGTTAGAGAAAGTAAAAATATCGGCAGATTTCTATGGCGGAAAGCTTGCTTTTTGTCTTATGTGAAGGGTGTGAAGGGCAAAAAAGCCTGATTTTTTTCTTATTTACCGGATGAAGGCCGGGACTTGAAGGGGATCTCGGTATCTTTGGGGTGTTATATTTTCGGTAAGTTAGGACACTAAAAAACCGGTCTTATGCATTGGTTCCGGGGGGATGGAACAACACATAAAACCGGCATATGAAGAATTATGATTTATCTCAGTTTATTTTTTCAAGACTTCTCTGATGCGATCGATAACTTCCGGATTGGGCAGCCCTTTTTTCTCCATGATGAGGGAAGCAAAATTATCGGCCAAAATCTCTTCCGGATTGACAATATACTCCGTATTCTTTCCGATTTTTTCGTAAAAGTCTTCCGCCTGTTCGATGGGAATAATGACTGTTTTGCTATTTTCTTGCACCGGAACGAAATGTTCGTTCAAGGGAACAAGTCCAAATTTCATGTAATCGAAGAGACCGCCTCCTTCATAAGGACGGTCGGTATAGGTTACCATGGTGTAGTTTTGAGTGGTACCGTTTACGGTAAAAGGCGCATAGCTGTCGTAACGGCTGATGTCCGGATTGGAAATTCGTTTTTCCATGAGGTCTGTAGGAAAAATAATTTCACGATCGAGTACCGTAAATCCGATGGTCTGGTATACTGCCTTTTTGAAATTCAGATCGTAGCGGGTAAGGATATGAAACAGCTCGTGTGCCACCAGCGATTTTAACTGTGTTTCTTGTGCGTTATTCAGTACGTTTTCGCTTATCGCAATCCAGTTTTTACGCGTATAGGCATCTGCTCCTCCTTCTTCCTGCATGGACGTCTTTATCAGAACGATTTCATCGGGATAATGCAAGGTGAGCTTTTGCTTTTTGATGGAAGCTATGACTCCATTGAAAGCATTTGTTACCTTTTTCTTATCTGCATCGCTCCAGTTCTGTACACAACTCATGGCCAGTGTCAGTAGTTGTGATTTTCGTCCTTCGTTGGTTTGCATCCGGACGTTAATGTCAAACTGATTCCAGCCGTTGGTATACTGGTCGATGTCTGTAATGAGCATCTGTGCTTCAGCTTTCGTCGCAAAACGGAAGAGAGGATTGTTTTGTCCCTTTTGGGCAAATCCTGCTATCGCAGTCAGGCATAAGCAGACGGCGAGGAGTGTGCGTGCTAATTTCATAATATACCCTCCTTGATTTATTCTTTATCTTTTAGAGCTGCAAAGATCAATCCTTCCAGTTCTTCTGCCAGCTCAGGGTTGTCCTGAATACACTGCTTGGCAGCATCGCGTCCTTGTCCCAGCTTGGTATCGTTGTAGCTGTACCATGATCCGCTTTTCTTGATGATACCCAGTTCGGCTCCCAAGTCTATGATTTCTCCGCTGCGGGAAATACCTTCACCGAACATGATATCGAATTCTGCTTTTCTGAACGGGGGAGCTACCTTGTTCTTTACCACTTTTACGCGAGTCTGATTACCGATGACTTCCTCTCCATCTTTAATGGGCTGGCCTTTACGGATATCCAGACGTACAGAAGCATAGAATTTTAAGGCGTTACCTCCAGTAGTGGTTTCGGGATTTCCGAACATGACACCAATCTTTTCACGCAACTGGTTGATGAAAATACATGTAGTATTGGTTTTGCTGATAGCGGAAGTCAGCTTACGCAGCGCTTGTGACATGAGGCGTGCCTGCAATCCTACTCGGTTGTCTCCCATATCGCCTTCAATTTCAGCCTTTGGAGTCAGGGCTGCAACAGAGTCGATCACGATGATATCGATGGCAGACGAGCGGATTAACTGCTCAGCTATTTCCAGTGCCTGTTCGCCGTTGTCGGGCTGTGATATCCACAGATTGTCAATGTCTACGCCCAGTTTGGCAGCATAAAAGCGGTCGAATGCATGCTCGGCATCGATGAAGGCGGCAATACCTCCTGTCTTTTGTGCTTCGGCAATGGCATGGATGGCCAAAGTCGTCTTACCGGAAGATTCCGGACCATATATTTCTATAATACGCCCTTTGGGGTAGCCGCCTACGCCAAGTGCCGCATTGAGTGCGATAGAGCCAGTAGGTATAACTTCTACCTCCTGCACATGATTATCGCCCATTTTCATGATAGAGCCTTTTCCGAAGCTTTTTTCTATCTTGTCCATTGCGGCTTGAAGGGCTTTCAGTTTTTCACTGTTATTGTTATTAGGTTGGGGAGTGTCAACTCCTCCTTCGAATGCTAATTCATCTTTTTTCGCCATATCTGATAGTTTTATGTGTCAAGAATTGATTGAGGGATAAAAGTAATAAATTTATCCCAAAATCTGTGCAGCATGGTCTTTGGTTTTCACTTCTTTTGGGGAAATAATCCGTTCGATGATACCTTCTTCATTGATGATGAAGGTTGTACGGAACGTTCCCATGTATTTTCTTCCATACATGCTTTTCTCTCCCCATACACCGAATTCCTGTACCAGTTTCTGTTCTGTATCAGCAATCAGGGTAAACGGAAGATTGTTCTTTTCTATAAATTTCTGGTGTGATTTCTGATCGTTGATGCTTACGCCGATCACTTCATATCCTGCCTCACGGAGTGCCGTATAGTTATCGCGCAGGTTGCATGCTTGTGCCGTACAACCAGAAGTCATATCTTTGGGATAAAAGTACAAAACAACTTTTTTCCCTTTATAATCGCTCAAACGGATTTCTTCTCCTTTTTCGTTTAGGCCTAATATTTCGGGGGCTTTATCTCCTACATTCATAAATAGATAGAGTGGAAAATGTTTCTGTTTAAATCATTGAATGAGATGTCTTTATCCAGATTTTGCTGGTGGAATCCGACTAAAACTGGAACAGACTATAAGAATGTGATGTATACTTCTTACATCACATTCTTAATTTTTATTAGATAAAATACATATCGGATAAAATAAATTACCCGCGATTTCCAAAGAGAGTATTAAAGTTCGAGGTCGCCATCGAATACTTCGTGCCAGGGCAGTCCGTATTTATTCAGAGCATCCATGAACGGATCCGGATCGAATTCTTCTACGTTCCATACACCCGGACGTTTCCATAAGCCTTTCAGGAACATCATGGCACCAATCATGGCAGGTACTCCAGTAGTATAGCTTACGCCCTGCATGCCTGTTTCCTTGTAAGCAGCCTGATGTGAACAGTTGTTATATACATAATAAGTATGTTCTTTTCCATCTTTTACGCCACGGATACGGCAACCGATAGAAGTTTCTCCATCGTAGTTCTCGCCCAGATCCTGCGGGTTAGGCAATACAGCTTTCAGGAACTGCAACGGAACGATTTCCATTCCATTATAGTTGATCGGTTCGATACTTGCCATACCGATATCCTGAATGACACGCAAGTGAGTCAGGTATTCCTGTCCGAACGTCATCCAGAAGCGTGCGCGTTTGATGGTCGGGAAATTCTTGACCAATGATTCCAGTTCCTCGTGGTACAACAGGTAAGAGTCACGCGGACCGATGTTCGGGTAAGTCAAGTCCTTATGGAATTCCAGCGGTTTGGTTGTAATCCATTTGCCGTCTTCATAATAACGTCCGTTCTGGGTAATTTCGCGGATATTGATTTCCGGATTGAAGTTTGTAGCAAATGCCTTATGATGGTTTCCTGCATTACAGTCGACGATATCCAGATATTGGATTTCATCGAAGTGATGTTTGGCAGCATAAGCCGTATAGACACCACTTACTCCCGGGTCGAATCCGCATCCCAAGATTGCGGTCAGGCCAGCTTCCTCAAAGCGTTTCTTGTATGCCCATTGCCAACTGTATTCGAAGTGAGCTTCGTCTTTCGGCTCATAGTTTGCCGTATCCAGGTAGTTTACGCCGGATTTCAGACAAGCTTCCATGATGGTCAGGTCCTGATAAGGAAGAGCTACGTTAATAACGATTTCGGGTTTAAAACCATTGAATAAAGCCACCAGTTCGTCTACATTGTCTGCATCTACCTTAGCGGTTTTGATGTTGGGATTACCGATTGCTTTTACAATCGCGTCACATTTTGACTGGGTGCGGCTGGCAATCATCACTTCGCTGAATACTTCAGGATGCTGAGCCACTTTGTGTGCAACAACGGTACCTACACCGCCTGCACCGATAATTAATACTTTACTCATTTATCTTAATTATAATCTTAAATGCCCGGTAAACGTTACCGTTCAATATGCAAAGATAAGAAATTTTCTAAAACCTCATGCAGTATTCCGATTATATCCGTATTTTTGTAATAGATAAAGTTGGTTTTGGTAAACTATTTGATGCCATCTTTGTTATTTAAGCAAGAGATTTGTAATATTTTAAGTTAATGAATTTAATTTTTTAATATAAATATGACTGATATGAAGACGAAGTTTTGGGGAGTAACTGCTGTTTGTACAGGGGCTTTGATGATGGCGATGGCTGGATGCAGCAGTAGTAAGAACATGCCGAAAGTAGATTTGGCAGGCGAGTGGAACATTGTGGCCGTAGATGGCGAAAAAATAAATACAAGTGATATGCCTTATATCGGCATGGATGTGGAAGCTAAGCGTATTTATGGTAATGCCGGATGTAATAATATGATGGGAACTTTGGTGTTGGATTCACTGAAGCCGGGCATCATTCATTTTACGCAAGTGGCTACATCTCGTATGATGTGTCCGGATATGGATATTGAAAATAAGGTGATTGGGGCATTGAATAAGGTGAACGGCTATGCGGAAACAGCAGATGGCGTGGCTTTGACCGATGCCGATGGCAATACAGTCATCAGTTTGGAAAAACGGCAAGTTCCTGAAGTGTCTGTGAATGACCTGGCAGGTGAGTGGATCATTTCGTCGGTGAATGGTACAGAATTGGGCAAACAGGAAAAAACTCCTTTTCTGGCATTCAACGTAGAGGAGAAAACGGTACATGGAAATGCCAGTTGTAACATTGTAAACGGTGGGTTTACACAAGAAGGCAACAAGGCTAATTCGCTGAAATTCTCTCAGATGATTTCTACCATGATGGCATGTCCGGATATGGATACGGAAAGAACGATTCTGGAGGCTCTTAATAAAGTGGCAAGCTTTACGTTGAACGATGATAAATCATCTTTATCATTGCTCGATGAAGGAGGAACAGAAGTGATGAAACTGACAAAGAACACTGGCGATAAGTTGTCTGAGTAATAATCGCTTTGTATAGAGATAAAACCGATGTTGTTTTCCATAGAGGGAAAGAACATCGGTTTTTATTTTGGCTGGAGCAAATCTTTAGTTCATGCTATTCAGTTCGTATTTCAGAGAGACCATGACATACCCTCTGAGTTGCTGTTCGTAATACTCGTAGAAGCCTGTAGCACCGGCGCTGCGTGACAAACTCTTTCGCTGGTTCAGAATGTCTGCCCAATAAAGGGAGAGCTCGGCTCGTTTTTCCTTCAGGAACTTCCATGAAAGCTTGATGTTCCATAATATTTCATTGTCATCGTTACCTGATATGCCTGTACCGTTACGGAAACGGTAATTGGCATCGGTCTGGAAAATGAAATCACCGGGGAGGTTGGCGGAAGTTTCCAGTCCTAGTGTATAGACACGTGTATAAGTGTTCCGGTTCTGTAGCGAGTTTTTCGACTGGTAGAATGTCCATTTCCCGTTCAGATCGATGTTTCCCCACGAGGGCAGGTAAGACAATCTCAGGTCACTGTTCAGTCCGGTAGTATGTGTGTTGCTTCGTTGAGGCATATTGTCTTCATAACCTTCGTTTATCAGACTTACGTTCTGATTGAAGTTGCCGGACCCCATGACGTATATCCGGAACTGATTGAGCCGTTTGTCGTAGGAAGCATTCCCCGATAAGTACCAGTTTCCATTGATGTTGACCGGAAACGTTTCCCTGCCTCCGGTTTCTGTATTATATAGGGTGGCACGTGTTACTGCGTTGATTTGTTGGTTCCAGTTCAGTCCTACCATAATCCCCTTGCGGAAATTGCTGAACATAGCATATATATAATGTGTATACGAAGCGTGAAGGTTGGGATTGCTGCGAGTGACATTCAAAGGCGAACTGTAGTCGGTAGGTGCAATTAAGTCACGCAACGCAGGCTGTGAGGTGCTGCCGTTGTAGCTGATCATGCCATAGTTATCGCCGCTCCGGTAGGTAATGGTCAGATTGGGTCTCCATTCCACTGAGTTGATCGTTGTATCGGCCAGCTGGCTCCCTGTACTTTCTTCGATGGTGCGCTTCTGAATAGTAGCGGTCAGTGAGCTTCGCACTCCCCACACTTCACCATTGTATGTGAACAATACGGAGAGATTTTGTCCCGTCGTCCGGCTGTTGCTGCGACTGGTCAGGCTGTCTATATTGTTTGATTCATAACCTCCAGGCAGTGTCCCGAAAGGCATATCCGAAACCTCCCAAGGACTTAAATCGTAGGTATTGCTATTCAGCCTCTCTTTGTTGCTGTTGAAGCCATAGGAGAACTGCAAGCGTGACTTTTCAGTCAGTACCTGTGTATATGCCAGATTTAGTGTATACTGCTGTTCCTTGCCTGGCGTGTGCTGATACTGGTTACGGTACAGTACAGAATCTTTTCCAGTCAAGTTTTGCAACCGATAGTAATCCGTGGATGACAAGGTATAATATTTCGTATTGTCCGTTTGCTGATAAGTAGAAAAATTCAGGCTGATATTGTTCCCTTTTTTATTCAGCTTTCGGATAAGGCTCGTACTGAAGTTGTAATTGATATTCCGGCCCTGCGTCTGTGATTGACTCCTGCTGTCGTTGATGCGGGTGGCCGGGTCAGTTTGTTCAAACTGGGCAAACGGGCGTTGTGTGTCGACTTCCGGATTGGTGTCGAATGTAGCTTCCCGATTCTGGCTGTTGCTTTTGTTGTTGTTGGAGTTGACGGTTCCGGAAAAATTGAAAGTTGTCTTGTCATCTATCTTCCAGGTAACGTCCGCACTTCCGTTTATCCGGTTGCTTTTGCTTCGGCTGCTGGACTCGGAGATGGCATACTGGTTGGCAGTGGTCATGTATTGTTCACTATAGGAACTCGATTCACTACCGTTCCGGTCGTTCGAATAACTAAGATTTCCTGAAACCTCTATTTTATCTTTTACTTTAGTGATGCTGACTCCTGCGGTATTCGATATATTTCCTTCGTAAGGTGTAGTAGAGTAACGGTTGGTAGACTGTCCGTTGACCATAAAATTATCACCGCTTTCATTGAAACGCATGATTTTCCCGTTGATGTCACGCCTCTTGTGCGTACCATATCCGGCTTCGGCAGATAAGAGCAGTGCATTGTTGACTTCCTTTTTGGTCTGAAGATCGAGTACATAATTCTTTTCTGTCGATTTGATGCCTGTAGCTTCTTCCTCTTTGGTCAGCTTGTCGTATACTTTCAACTGGCTGATGAATTTGGCCGGAAGGTTTTCCAGTACAACCTGCTGGTTGCCTTTAAAGAAATCTTTCCCGTTGACAGTAATTTCCTTTATCGTATGACCGTTGTACGTGATTGTCTGGTCTTTCGAGTCGTACGTCAGTCCCGGAATACGCTTGACCAGCTCTTCCAGATAAGCCCCTTCGGGAGTAGGGTAGGCACCGGCGTTGTAAATAGTGGTATCTCCCTTTTGCTCCATGGGTTTCAGCGGGGCTGTTACAACAATTTCTTTCAGATGTAACGGGTTGTCTTTTAGCTTGATGGTGCCCAACTGTATGGTGTCTGGCTTTGATGGTAGAGACTGATATACGGACGTACATCCCGTGTACGATACCTTTATCAGGTAGCGGACTGTCGGCTTTCGCAAAAATGAGAAGATAAACTTTCCTTGTTCATCGCTTACTGTTCCCTGTGTAAAAGTGGAATCGGGCAATTGCATCAAACTGATGTTGGCATATGGCAAAATATCGGCTTTCTGGGAAGTGCCGGATAGAGCGACACGCCCTTTTACTACTTGTTTTTGTGCAGAAATGCCCAAAGGAAACGCCAGCAGTAACATTATACTTACTATAAACAAGTTCCGTTTTTTCATTGCAGACACAAATGTAAGAAAATACTTTTCAAAGTCTTATTCAGACAACATAGATATAGGAGTTTTAACTATTAGGCTCTATTTTTAATAAACGCTCATTTCGTGGCGAGGCAGTTGCTGGACGTTTTAAGCTTGTGCTGGCTGATCCGAAAAAGGAATGCAAACTGAAGTGCTTATATATAATAAGGAGAAACAGACCGATTGTTTCGATCTTTCAAAAAAATAACGGGAATCGTTGGCTGGTTTTTGTACAGAAACCGGATGTCTTTGTACAAAAAACAAAAACTTTTGTACAAAAATAGATTGGAACCTGCGGATATTCTTTATGCTTTCTCCTCGTGTGCCAGAGAATATCTGGCATAGATTCGGAAGAAACTGCCGAAACGAATGATGTCATGCCATTTTATCTGTAAATTTTGGCGGAGAGCTTGCCGGGGCTGTCAGGCTTTTCTGACAAATTGTCGTTTTTGCTTTTTGGCACACCATTTGTCTTAAATAGGGCGTAATGCTTCGGCATTACAGAGTAAACTTGAATAAAAAATAAATAAAATAGATACAATTATGGGAAAGATTATTGGTATTGACTTAGGAACAACAAACTCATGTGTTGCAGTATTCGAAGGTAACGAACCGGTGGTAATTGCCAACAGCGAAGGTAAACGTACCACTCCTTCAGTAGTAGGTTTCGTAGACGGCGGTGAACGTAAGGTAGGTGATCCTGCTAAACGTCAGGCTATCACAAACCCGAAACGTACGGTATATTCTATCAAACGTTTCATGGGTGAAACTTACGATCAGGTTCAGAAAGAAATTGCACGTGTACCTTACTCAGTAGTAAGAGGCGAAAATAATACTCCGCGTGTAGACATCGACGGACGTCTGTATACTCCGCAGGAAATCTCAGCAATGATTCTTCAGAAAATGAAAAAGACTGCCGAAGATTATCTGGGACAGGAAGTTACAGAAGCTGTCATCACCGTTCCGGCATACTTCTCAGATTCTCAGCGTCAGGCTACTAAGGAAGCTGGTCAGATTGCAGGTCTGGATGTAAAACGTATCGTGAACGAACCGACTGCTGCCGCTCTGGCTTACGGTGTCGACAAATCTAACAAGGATATGAAGGTTGCCGTATTCGACCTTGGTGGTGGTACATTCGATATCTCTATCCTGGAATTCGGTGGCGGTGTATTCGAAGTTTTGTCAACTAACGGTGATACTCACCTGGGTGGTGATGATTTCGACCAGGTTATCATCGACTGGTTGGTACAGGAATTCAAGAATGATGAAGGTGCTGACTTGACAACTGATCCGATGGCTATGCAGCGTTTGAAAGAGGCTGCTGAAAAAGCTAAGATTGAATTGTCTTCTTCTACATCAACTGAAATCAACTTGCCGTACATCATGCCGGTAGCCGGTGTTCCTAAACACTTGGTTAAGACATTGACTCGTGCTAAATTCGAAGCTTTGGCTCACAACTTGATTCAGGCTTGTCTTGAACCATGTAAGAAAGCCATGAGCGATGCTGGTTTGAACAATGCAGATATCGATGAAGTCATCTTGGTTGGTGGTTCTTCACGTATCCCGGCTGTACAGAAACTGGTTGAAGACTTCTTCGGCAAAGTTCCTTCTAAGGGTGTAAATCCGGATGAAGTAGTAGCCGTAGGTGCTTGTATTCAGGGTGCCGTATTGAACAAAGAAGCTGGTGTAGGCAACATCGTATTGCTGGATGTTACTCCGTTGACATTGGGTATTGAAACAATGGGTGGTGTAATGACCAAGTTGATCGATGCCAACACGACTATTCCGTGCAAGAAGAGTGAAGTCTTCTCTACTGCAGCTGATAACCAGACAGAAGTTACTATCCACGTATTGCAGGGTGAACGTCCGATGGCTGCTCAGAACAAGTCAATCGGTCAGTTCAACTTGACAGGTATCGCTCCGGCTCGTCGTGGTGTTCCTCAGATTGAGGTAACCTTCGATATCGATGCAAACGGTATCTTGAAAGTTTCTGCTAAGGATAAGGCAACTGGTAAGGAACAGGCTATCCGTATCGAAGCTTCATCTGGCTTGAGCAAGGAAGAGATCGAACGTATGAAAGCTGAAGCAGAAGCTAACGCTGAAGCTGATAAGAAAGAAAAGGAACGTATCGATAAGCTGAATCAGGCCGACAGCTTGATCTTCACTACTGAAAATCAGTTGAAAGACCTTGGCGATAAGATTCCGGCTGACAAGAAGGCTCCTATCGAAGCAGCTCTCCAGAAACTGAAAGATGCTCACAAGACTCAGGATTTGGCTGGTATCGATGTTGCAAGTGCTGAATTGCAGACAGCTTTCCAGGCTGCAAGTGCTGAAATGTACGCTCAGACAGGTGCACAGGGCGGTGCTCAGGCTGGTCCTAA
>ULUH01032849.1_pt1 | contig 27376 bp, 27 predicted proteins | sample 1958241 | NCBI WGS metagenome assembly ULUH01 (sample SAMEA4835753, study PRJEB28245) | human gut metagenome | biome: gut microbiome; material: fecal sample | place: Denmark | collected 2008 | reverse complement strand
AAGTATTTTGTTCTTTCAGCTATTCTGTTGTCAAGGTGCGATTTCTTTTTCAAATCTTCGACCGCTTAATAAGCCCTGCAACGCAGGCACAATCTTTATGATTGGGGTTTACTTCCTTTTATATATAAGTCAGATGCAATAAATTATTTTTTAATTCTTAATTGCTAGTGTCATCTGCATTTATTATCTTATATCATCAATTTTCTTTGTCAAGTACTTTTTTAAAATTTATTTAAAATTTCTTAACTCTGATTGATTTTTTGAAAGTTCACTGTGCGCTAGGCACATTTCTAATTCTATGCAAAAGAAAATTTAAAATCAAGCCCATGAACCCATGTTTTTTTCATGATTTTTGACTTTTTTGAAAAACCTTTTATTTGCAAGGTTTTAGGCAGTTTACAAAAGTTAATAATCTCAAAAACCGCACTATATCATGACGAAAGCATGCTTTTTATGTTCCCTAATTTCTCATTTTTTTGTATGAGTTATTTTCATGCTCCATAATATATACTTATATAAAAATAGAGTAATAGTATTTTTTATAAGGAGAAAAAACATGAACAAAAACGTAAAAAAACTTGTATTATCTTTATCAGTTTTAATAGCATGCTCATGCGCAGCTTATGCAGATGGAAACGCATTCACTCCACTAAACTTTGAAGATGCTTACACAAACTCATCAACAATCAGAACAACTGCAACAACAACTAGTACAAAGCCTGCAAATACAGTTGCCAAAACTTCTACAACAACTTCATCAGAAGAACCTGTAGGTAACGCTAAAATGCAAAATGCAATCATCCAACTTGACAATGCACAAGTTGATGTTAGAAACGAATTGTTAAATTATAAAACAAAATATTCTGATGTAGATGCGCAATACACTGCAGTTAAAGCAGAAAGAAAAGCTCTTAACAAACAAGTAAAAACACTTGAACGCAGAATTAAAAAAATTGATAAACAAAAAGAAAATATCAGAAAAAACATGTTATAAAAAGCATGCTTACCCGAATAAGCAAATTTTTAGCCTCGTCAAATTGACGAGGCTTTTATTTATTTCATTGAAAACATCTACAATTAAATATCTTGTGGCACAATATATTTCAATTTTACTTTTACATAATCATTATTAGCATTTTTTACATGCTCTTTTCCAACACACTCAAATTTTGAACTTCTTGGAAAAACAACTTCATTTGTTGCAGTATTAGCACCTGTTACAGAAACTTTTGAACCTTTTGGAATTTCTATATCATATAAAATTCCTTTGTTATTTGTGAGGTATCCTCTTGCATAATCAATATCCGATGTTGCATACGCATACTCTTTCATATCAATAGTTTCACCCTTTTTTATGTCAAGTCGTTTTTTATACAACTTGTATTCAGAAAAGAAGTCCGGTTTTTCTCCTATTGAACGGAAAGCATGGATCGTTTCTGTTGTTGGTTTTAAACTTTTAAATTCAATATCGGTTAAAGTAATCATATCTCTCGGAGTAAGCCCCAATGACATAAATTCTTTATCCATATTCTTAGGACTTGCGCCTGTAACCAAATGATGATTTATCCCATTCAAATAACCATGCAATTTTACAGATGTTTGATTTGAATTTTTAAGCAAGCCTTCTGACTTTATTTGCTGCCAATATTGATGACAAAATGTATCTTTTTGCAAAGTTTTTAAGCTTGGTGAATGTTGAGCAATAGAACTTGATGACTTAATTTGAGAACCAATTTTGCCCGCATATGCCATTACATTTTTTGCTAACGATAATTTTGAAATCATACCTACTCCTATTATTTATATATAAAACATATTAAATTCAAAAATTGCTCTTTGTTAAACTTTATTAATTATTTCCGTTATAAATTCTTATATAATTCCAATATGTTCTGAAAACTTTTTTAACATAATTTTTAGTTTCAGAATATGGTATTTGTTCTACAAATTCATCTGTATCATTGTAATGCAAGGAAGTTTTCCATCTTTGGATAGAACCAATTCCTCCATTATAAGCTGCAACTGATGAAACATCATATCCCTCAAGATTGCTTTTTAAAAACAAGTAATAATAATTTCCTAATTTGATATTCATGTTTGGGTTAAACAAAGCTTCTGAAATATTCATGCCTAATCCCATTTTTAAATTAACTTCTCTTGCAGTAACAGGCATAATTTGCGCTAATCCACTTGCACCTACTGCACTTTGCGCTAAAGGATCAAAATAACTTTCTTCTCGAATTAGAGAAAGCATCAATGGCATATTATTACCAGTTTGCGCAGAATATTGCTTTACGTCATCGTAAAAAATTACAGGATAAATTAATCGCCATCTCAAATCATATTTGTCTGGTTTGTTTTTAATCTTTTCCATTGCATCTCTTGCAACTAGCATAGAGTGGGAATAGTCACCTTTTTTATAAAGCACCCAGCTGCGAACAAAGTCGTCATTAGTTAATTCATTTACGACGTCATAATCCTTTAAATCTACAAGCTTTACGATAATATTATTATGAGTATATTTATATGGATAAACAACCGGCTTTGGAGTCATATAATTTGTAATCAATGGTCCACGCAAATGGTTCAATTTTAAATAAGCCCGATATGCGTAATAAGAATCTGGATATTTGTCTATAACTGATTTGTAATAACTTGTATATTCACTGTAATTATTTGATTTTTCAGCGATTTTTCCTAACCAAAACATCACCATTGGAGAAGAATTTGTGTCTGGAAATTTTTTCAAATGATCCATGCCTATTTTTCTTGCACTAACCAAATCTCCTGATTTAATTTTTGCAAAGAAGATATTTGATAAAGCGTCAGCAGAAAAATCTCCACTTGGGTACTTCAAATACAATTTACTATAGCATGCCGCTTTGTCATTTTGTGAAACATTTTGGCACTTCAAGCTTTGCAAGTAATCTCGCCCTTTACCACCGGCAAGCCCTAACAACCTGTCAACACCTTGTGATTTAGTATTAGAAAGTTTTAAATATATATCTATAGCATCATAAATCCCATCATCTGCCACATATTGCGAACGTTTTTGTAAGCCATTTTCTGTCAAAAATTTTGCTCTCGGATAATTTTTCAACGCATAAGAATTTTTTACATCCAAAGTCCAACTTTCATTCATATCTGCTTTTTGCAAAAGTTCTCGAGTTTTTTGATAATCTCCAAACAAGTAGCACGAATTTGCCATCAGCAAATAATCATCTTTATTTATATCATCAGCAAATTCTAACCAATGATTAACCGCATTAAGAGCAAGTCTACCTGACGGCGCTTTTGTTAAATAGTGCCTGAAATAGTTTTGGACATCATCTTTTACAGACGTAGGAATAATTTTCGTATCCTTATATTTATTTTCCAAAATCACACCCAAATAATATTCCGCTGCAATCGCATAATCAGTATCAGGCGCATTATGAATAACATATTCAAAATATTTTTTTGCTTGCTTTGGCTTTGTTTCAATAATTTTTTGCCCCGCAAGATATCTTGAGCGAATACTCAATTTATGTTTTGGATAATTATTAAAAAGTAACTGATATTGCTTAATCTCAGATTTGTCATCCCCCAACATCCTTGCACATTCTGCTCTGTGATAAATCGCAACTGGTTTTAAATTGGAAAATAGAGTAACTTTAGAAAACAAATAATAAGCGTTTTGATAATTCCCTTTAGAAAAATCTTCCAACGCAGCAGAATAAATTTCATCAGTCTTAGATTGTGGCTGATAAACTGCGCCAAAAATTAAACCTAAAACGATTACTGATACCGCTATAGAACCGGCTACTACTCTCTTTTTCTTATCCCAATCAAACATTATATTAATATAGTATCAGAAAACTAATTTTAAGACAAGCAATTTTACACCTCTTAATTTTTATCAATTTTATAAAGAAAAGTTACATTAGCCTTGAAAGATTTAATACACATAGTATTTTATAGTATAATATTATTGGTTAAATCAGGAGGTTGAATGTACGGAATTATATTGGCAGGTGGTTCAGGAAGCAGATTATGGCCACTTTCGAGAGAACTTTATCCAAAACAATTATTAAACTTAGTTTCTAATGAAAGTTTGTTACAAACGACATTTGAAAGACTAAATTATTGCATGCCCAAAGAGAATATAATTAGTACAACAAACACAAAACATGTTGCCAACGTAAGGATGCAACTTTCAGAATTAACCGAAAACCCAATTATTTTGGGAGAACCTGTTGCCAAAAATACCGCTCCCGCAATAGTTTTAGCAACAAAGTATATTATACAAAAATCTGCATCAGATCCAATAATTCTTGCAGTACCTTCAGACCTTTTAATTAAAGATAATGAAAAATTTGTATCTACAATTAAAAAAGGTGAAAAATTAGCTCAAAAAGGTTATATCGTAACTTTCGGGATAAAACCTGATTATCCGGAAACAGGCTACGGCTACATTGACACTGCAGAAAAAATCGGGGATGGATTTAAAGTCAAAAAATTCGTAGAAAAACCAAATTTCGAAACAGCAAAAGAATATTTGAAACAGAACACTTTCTATTGGAATAGCGGAATTTTTATGTTCAAAGCTTCTACAATTTTAAACGAAACAGTCAAGCATGCCACTGAAATAGCAAAAGTTTCAGAAGAATTTGATTTTTCAGAAAGCAACCAAATCCCATTCATTAATTTTGACAAAATGCCAAACATTTCAATAGATTATGCAGTCATGGAAAAATCTGACAATATCGCACTCGTAAAACTTGAAAGTGATTGGTATGACATAGGTTCATGGCAAGCAATATATAATGTTAGCAAAAAAGATGAAAATGGAAATGTTTTTGTCGGTCATGTTCTAGACCAAAATTCCAAAAACTCTTTTGTTTACGCTTCATCAAAACTTGTTACAACAATCGGACTTGAAGATACAGTTATTGTTGAAACAGAAGATGCAATTTTAGCTTGCAAAAAAGACAAAACACAAGAAGTAAAACAGATTTACGAAACACTAAAAAAACAAAACGACAACACTCACCTTGTACATAAAACAGTTTATCGCCCTTGGGGATTTTACACGGTTATTGCACAAGGAAAAGGTTTCTTAACAAAAATTATCCACGTAAATCCTGGACAAAAATTGTCTGTTCAATCGCACAATTTTAGAAGCGAACATTGGGTTATTCTTTCGGGAACTGCAAAAGTTGTTCTTGAAGGGAAAGAACTTATTCTTTCTCCGGGACACAGTATAGATATTCCACTAAAAGCAATACATTCTTTACAAAACCCGTTTGATAAAGATATTGAAATTATAGAAGTTCAAAAAGGCGATCCCCTAATTGAAGAAGACATCATTCGATATGAAGACATGTATGGCAGAGCGTAAGTAGATAAAAAAATAATGTGCGGATATTAGTTGTCCACACATTATTTTTTTTAAATTTTAATTAACCAAAGATTTTTCCAATAACTTTCTTCCATAATGGAGGTTCTTTGGCTAGTTTTGGAGCTATATTTTTTAATGACTCTTTAGCCTCATTGCTAGTTACTAATTTTTTAAATTCATCTAATTTAGGAGGTTCTTTCATTTTTACGTCTTTTTTAAGCACTGCACCAAATTGTTCTAGTGTTTTAGCGGGTGCTACCCTAAATAGTTCTGGAGTCACTTTTGTTGCGATTTTTCCAATATTTGCCATAATAATTTTTCTCCTATAATTTCTTTCTTAACTTTTTTGAAAATCGATTTTCCTTACTCTTTTATAAAAACATAAACACCAAAACAATTGACACAGTGCGCCACATAGCATAGCATAGCATAGCATAGAGGCATTATGACAGGGTTTGAGGGTATTTTAAACTTGTTTTTACATTTCTTTACAATCATAAACAAATTAATCATTGCAACGAAATTCCCCTTGCGATGGAAAGATTGGTTATATGTATTGTGCAGACGGCAGGGGCTTTTTATGTAAAAAGTTACACAAAATCACTTCCAACTCCATATAATATCCGTCTTTCAACAAATCATAAAATTGCTTTATCAAATTCGGAGCAATTGCCTCAACCCATTCTCTATCAAGGTATATGCCTTCAACTAATCTGGCAAATAATTCACAAGGTTTTTCATAATACTTTTTATATTTATTTATTCGTGCCGAAATCCTTGATTGCTTTTTCTGAAACGAATGTAATCTTATATATGCCGCAAATGCAGGTGGCATGTCCACAAAATCTTTTTCTATATTATCTATAGAAAAAAGCTTTGTAGTTTTTTTAAAAAATCCACCCTCAACTAATCTTACTCTATCATATTTCAAAAGATATTTGGCATTTGAACGCTTAATGTATTTATCAAATTCTTTAAACTTTTTAGAACGCTGGAACTTCGGGTAATATTTTTTTACTATCTCCTCATACTCCTTAATCTTCTGTTTAACTCTGTCCTTATGCTCATATAATCTTACACAAAGCGAATTATTATCAACAAAATTTGTAACTTTTATCAATTCTTCTTTATAAATAGGGTTATCCGACTTGAAAAGAATTTCCAAACTGCCACCGGTTTTATTCATATTCGGTTCGAGTTTTGAATGTATATAGTGTGCAAATTCATGTAAAAGAGTTGGAATAAGTCGATTTTCAGAGATATTTTTTGAAATATCTATACGATTATTCAAGAAAAAACCCTGATGTCCTCTAGCTTTTGTTCCGGTATGAACAGTCAAACCCAATGATTTAAAATATCTGATTAATTCTTCGGCTTTCATAATAAAAATTATACATTAAAAATTAATGACCTTAACCTTTCTTAAAATTATCCACTCGTCTATTTGCCTTATTTTTTTTATCGGAGTACAATTGATATATGGTAGTAGAAGAACAATTATATTCTGACATCCCGCCTACAAAGCTGAGGAACAAAGAGGAGAAATTTAAACCGGCTAAAACAAGCAAATTTTGGCTATGGGTGGCAAGCATGTTTTTCTTTAACATGCTCCAAAATCGTTTCTTTGCTTTCAGATATAGAGGAGAAGAAACATATTTTGAGGCAGAAAAAGATGTCCCAACAATTTTATTTGCACCACATTGTAACTGGTGGGATGGAATTGTACTTTATAATACTACTCACAGAATTTTTCACAAAGAAATCCGATTGATGGTTGAAGAACTTAACCGTTTTCCTCTTTTAAGACGTGGTGGTGCTTATTCGGTTAACAAAAAATCCCCACAATCTGCAATGAAAGCTTTAAAATACTCTGTTGATGTTGTGGGAGATTTGAGAAATATGTTATGTATATTCCCTCAAGGCATAATTAGACCACCACATTTTAGACCAATTGAATTTCAGACCGGTTTGGCATATATAGCAGAAAATGCTCTTAAAAAATATGGAAAAGTTAATCTTATCCCTATGGCAGTGGATTATGCGTTCTTTAGAGATAACAGACCTGAAGTTATTGTTGAATTTGGAAAAAGAATTGAACTTCGTCAAGGTAATGAATTTGACAATATGAGCAGAAAAGAATTAACTCATTATTTAGAAAAAGCTTTGACAGAAACTTGCGATAGTCAATTTAAAGAAATATCACAAGGTGATATTACAAAATACAAAATACTTTTTAAACAACACTTAAAATGGTACAGACGTATTGAACAACGCTTAAAAAGTATTGATTTGCCTCCTGTTTCTGGGGTTTAACTCAGTATTATTTTTACGCATTATACCGCTTGAATGATTTTTCAATATTCTTTGCTATCGTATTTTTAACAGTATCATACTCTGTTGTTAGTGAAGAAATCTCTGTATCAAGGTTTTTCATCTTTAAGTCTAAAGTTTCTTCTTTAGAATTAAGTTTTGATTTTTCAGTATTGTACTTAGCTTCAGCTTGAGCAATTTTTGTATCATCTGAAACCTCTTTGATATAAGAATCTGTTGCATAATTTCCTTGATAATAATATCCATCATCATTTACCTTAGAAATGTACAACATGCCACTTTTCAACATTTCTTGCATATATTCGTTATCATCAATTTTGTCATTTTTTGTCCAACCGTTTTGACAAATTTGGTTAAACAACGCATCATAGAATGTTGCTTGAGCGCAATCATCACTGGAAACAGTTGCACCTGTTTTGATTGTATATAAATAATTTTTTTCACTTGTTACAAAGCTACTTTCTTCTTTACGCCCAATACTTGCGCTATATAAATCATTTCCAGAAGCATCTGTTTTAGAAACACCATTTATATAATCTTCCACATAAGTAATATAGGCTCTCAAAACATTAGACATGTTAATAGAAATGGCTGTGATATCGCTATCATCATCTCTACCTTTACCACAGTTGAAACGACATACTAAACCAACATAGTCATCAGCCTTAGATAAAGCTTGACTAACAACTGTTTTGTCTTTTGCTTGATCAGCTCCACCTGTACGATATGCAAAGTTTTTCAAATCATCATCATTGAAATATGCTCTCTTACCACTGCCAGTACCTTTAGAGGTATCACACTGGTTAGAAACCATATATGAAACTTGGCTTCTTGCATATTCAATAGCAGCTTTTGTATAACTGTCTCCAAGACCCAACAAATTATCAACCGCATCAAACATATCTTCCCAAGCAGAAGAATTTACAATTGCATCAATTGCACCGCCTGTAGCACCAAATGCACTGTTTCTTTCATCTTGCCCATAAGCAACTAATACGTAGTTACCGGTCAAGATATCTCCTAGCCCAACTTGTCCGTTTGAAGCTTCTTTATATTGAGTACCATTTAAGTTATCCCATTTGCCATCTCCAGAACTTGCAGGATTTCTATAATACTCTTTACCAGTTGTATTGTATAAGTTTACACCTCTTGTAATTTCGCTATTAAACACAGTATCAGTAGGAGTAACAGTATAACCATTTAACAATTCTGCTAATTCATCATATTTTACATTTTTTGTTTGAACTGCAACAGTAGTTCCACCACCAATACCAGCAGCTTGGTTATATGGAAGTCCTAAAATTGTATTCATCAATTTATCAGAAATAACACCTTGCCCGCCCAAAGCTTCAATAAACTTGTTACGTGTATTTTCTGATGGCAATGATCCTAAACCTTCTTGCGGAATACCTGCAGCTTCTGCTGCTGCCGCATATTTAGAATTCAATGTAGCCCTACCTTTTGGATCTGTAACAAGTACAGGCATATAATTATTTAATGTAGATGGTGTCATCAAAATACCATAAGACAATGGATTTGATTGATCGCCAGTTCCATAATAATCATAAATCAATTTTGTTTGATCAAGAGAGTTTTGATATTCATTAGAAAGGTCAGTAAGTTGACGTGATAGAGCCAACTTCTGATGAGAAAGACGCATAGACTCATATTCACAGTCAGATTTCCTGCCTGTTATCGTCAATAATCTAGCTTGTCCTGCCGCTAATCCCATTGATGATTTTCCTTTCTTAGTAACATTCATGTAGTATTACGGCATATTTATTCAAAAACTTTAAAAAGTAATTATCCTTTGTAACATTTGTTAACATAAAATATAAAATTTTTCTTCTCAAAAACAAGTGTAAGAAAGCCTCTATTAAAAAATGTAAATTTGCTACTTTTGTAATACTTTAGATTGATGAGTTTTTTGTAAAAAGTGGTATAATATATATAGAAAGGTGAATTGAATTTAAGAAAATTGAATATTAGTTTCGCTGCGCGTGCGGAATTGTAATCAGCCGACAATTATTTTGTTATATATACAAAATATCAGAAAGGCAGAAAAGAAAATGAGCAACTTACAATTTCAAAACGATTTAGACCGATTAACAGAAGTTTTACCCCAAAAGGTGAAAAAGCACATCTCTTATGAAAAAATGGAAGATGTCATTGAGATAGTTTTAGATATCGGCAGAACTCCGGAAATTCGTCACGCCGGCGGAAAAATTGAGTACTTGGGCGAAGAATTTGTCACAGAAGATGACATTAATTATATTACAAGCAGAATACAAGAGTTTACATCCGACAATAGATCAGGTATTCCCGGAACACTTCACAGAATTAGTGCAATACGCAACAGACAAGGTAAAGTTATTGGCCTAACTTGCCGTATCGGTCGTGTTGTAACAGGAACTATTGCTTGTATCAAAGATATTTGTATGATGAACAAAAGCATTTTGTTCTTAGGTCGACCTGGAGTTGGTAAGACAACAAAATTGAGAGAAATTTCTCGACTTGTTGCTGACGAACTTGGTAAACGTGTTGTAATTGTAGATACTTCTAACGAAATCGCCGGTGATGGCGATACTCCTCACCCTGCAATCGGACATGCACGCCGTATGCAGGTTACACAACCAGAATTTCAAAAAGATATTATGATTGAGGCGGTTGAAAATCACACTCCAGAAGTTATCGTTGTTGATGAAATCGGTACAGAAGCAGAAGCACAAGCTGCACGTACCATTGCTGAACGTGGAGTTATGTTGATTGCAACCGCTCACGGTAATAGTTTAGAAAACCTTATCAAAAACCCGACACTATCAGATTTGGTCGGTGGTATTCAGTCCGTAACATTAGGTGATGATGAGGCAAAACGTAGAGCTTCTCAAAAAACAGTTTTAGAAAGAGAAAAACAACCAACATTTGATGTTGTTATTGAAATCTTAGACAGAAACACTTTAGCAGTCTATAAAGATACGGCGGAGGCGGTTGATTATATATTAAGAGGTTGGCCTATCAGACCTGAAATTAGAAAGGTAGACAAATCCTACGAAGGAGAATTTCCTCCTCAAACACCAACTAAAACAGAACCGACAATTACGGATATTCCCAAAGAGATAAACAAACTTGAACAAAAAATTCAACCGGAACACAATACAGACAGTTTAAAATTTTCATTCTCTAGACAGAAATATGTCGAAGAAGTAAAAGGGTTTAAAAAGATTTATCTTTATGCGGTTTCAAGAACGATTGTTGAAAAAGTTATCGAACGCTTGAATTTGAACGCAGAAATCACTCGCAATCTTGATGAGGCGGATATCGTCATTGCGCACAAAAACTTTATAAAAGGCGGTGCCAAAGTTTTGAGTACCGCAAACGATTACAGATTACAAATATTTTATGTAAAAACAAATTCTATGGCTCAAATTCAAAAGGTTTTGAAAGAAGCTTTACAAATAACCGAAGCTTCTGAAACCCTATGCGGATATTATGATGATGCTGAAAGAGCATTAGATGAGGCGAAAGCAGCAATAAATAAAATTCTTGCCGGAGCCGAACACGTAGAATTACAACCACAAAACCAACATATTAGAAAACTTCAACATGAACTTGTAGAACAACACAACATGTCTAGCAAGTCAATAGGAGAAGGTACAAACAGACATTTGAGAATAGTTGGCGGAAAAGATTACCATAACTAAACGATTTAAGAATATTGTGTATTTAGCCCACAACAGTTAAATTTAATTTTTTTCGTGCTTTGCAAATTCTTTATCTTGCTGTTGCATTTTGTGCATAGCATAAAACATATAACCTATAAATACAAATACTGCGGCATTACTAATAATATCTAATACTTTTTCCATTACTTGTCTTCTCCGTTGTTAAGTTTATTTAAGATTTTAAACAATTCAATTCTTCTTGCCATGTAAGCATTCAAAAATACACTTGCTAAAAAGAACCCTGTAACAATAAAAGCATATATCCACATATTCTTTTCTTGCAATACGCTAAAACCTATAGCACCGCCACAAGTAATAAATGTTCCTGTCCATAGATGGTTCATTTCATTACGAAGACAGTTAGCTTTTTCTCTTAAATAACTAGTATCCATAAAAAGATTATATCATTATTTTTTTAATAGCGCAATAAATAAAACAGACGAGAAAAATTTTCTCGTCTGCTTGTTTTAATTTATTTATTGCTTACTTACAACCCAAAGGTAATGAAATATCTTTTGATTGTTTGAACTCAATTACTGCTTGAGCTGCAGCAAGTCTTGCTTGTGGAACTCTAAATGGAGAGCAAGAAACATAGTTTAAGCCAATTCTGTGACAGAATTTAACTGATGCCGGATCACCACCGTGTTCTCCACAAATACCTCGTTTTAGGTGAGGTCTAACTTTTAGAGCTTTTTCTAATGCAATTTTCATCAATTGTCCAACACCCTCTTGATCAAGTGTTGAGAATGGATTTGCAGGAAGAATTTTTTGTTCTACATAGTTTTGCAAGAATTTACCTTCTGCATCATCTCTTGAGTAACCAAATGTCATTTGAGTTAAATCGTTTGTTCCAAATGAGAAAAATTCTGCATGTTCTGCGATCTGATCAGCAGTTAGAGCAGCACGAGGAATTTCAATCATTGTTCCAAACATATAATCAACTCGAACATTTTTTTCATCCATAACTTCGTTTGCTACACGTTCAAGAACTTCCTTCACCGTTTTAAGTTCATTTACATGACCAACAAGCGGAATCATAATTTCAGGCTTAACATCTAAACCTTCTTTTTTCAAATCACAAGCTGCATAGAAAATTGCTCGAACTTGCATTTCATTAATTTCAGGATATGTCAAACCTAAACGGCAACCTCTTAACCCCATCATAGGGTTAGATTCTGACATTGCTTCAACGATGTTCAACAATTTTTCATCTTCTGCATAATCTTCACCTTTTGCTTTCTTAGTTGCAACTTTTGCAATTAATTCTTCTTTGTCAGGCAAAAATTCATGTAGAGGCGGATCAAGAAGCCTGATTGTCATAGATTTTTCACCCAATGCTTTAAACATTGCATAAAAATCACTATACTGCATTGGCAATAAGTGTTCCAAAGCTTCTTTCCTAGCTTCAGGAGTACCTGCAATAATCATTTTTTGTACCCAAGGAAGTCTTTCAGGATCCATAAACATGTGTTCTGTTCTGCAAAGTCCGACACCTTCTGCGCCAAGTTCCAAAGCCTTTGCTACATCTGCCGGAGTATCAGCATTTGCACGAACTCCTAACAATTTGATATCGTCAACCCATTCAAACAATTTTTTAAAGTTATCATCCATCGTCGGAGGTACAAGATGTATTGAGCCATCCATTACTTCCCCTGTACCACCATCCAGTGAAATGATATCATTTTTGTGATAAACAGTACCGTCACCAGCTGTCAATGTTTCATTTTTAAGGTCAATTGATAAATCTTCACAACCTGCAACACAAGGTTTTCCCATACCTTTAGCCACAACTGCAGCATGAGATGTCATACCGCCACGAAGTGTCAAAACACCTTGAGATTCAATCATACCGTGAATATCATCCGGACAAGTTTCAATTCTAACCAAAATAATTTTTTCACCAGCCTTGCCTCGTTCTGCAGCTTCTTCTGTGTCAAAAACGATTTTACCAACTGCTGCACCTGGAGATGCTGCAAGCCCTTGAGCAATTTTGTGAGCTTCTTTTTTGGCTTTTGGATCAAAGTCAGGTAAAAGCACTTGATAAAGTTGGTTTGCATCGACAAGTTCAACCGCTCTTTCTTTATCAATAATACCTTCTTCACACATTTCAACTGCAATTCTTACAGATGCTTTTGCAGTTCTTTTACCGTTACGAGTTTGCAAAATCCACAATTTACCTCTTTCAATTGTAAATTCCATATCTTGAACATCTTTGTAGCCTTTTTCAAGTTTTTTGGCAATATCAACATATTGTTTGTACAGTTCAGGCATTTCGTGTTCAAGTTCAGCAATAGGTTTTGGAGTTCTGATACCGGCAACAACATCTTCACCTTGAGCATTTGTCAAATACTCTCCATAGAACTTGTTTTCACCGGTAGAAGGATTTCTTGTAAAAGATACGCCTGTTGCGCAATCATCACCCATATTTCCAAATACCATTGTTTGAACATTTACGGCAGTTCCGTAATTGTGGTCAATTTTGTAGTGTTCTCTATATGCGACAGCACGAGGAATATTCCAAGAACGGAAAACAGCTTCAATAGATTCTTCCAATTGCACATATGGATCTTGCGGAAATTCTTTTCCTGTTTCTTTTTTAATCAATTCTTTATAAGGCGCAATCAACGATTTCCAATCATCTGCAGTTAATTCAGTATCAGATTTGTACCCTTTTTCTTCTTTTATTTTATCCAGATAGTCCTCAAATTTTTGTCTATCAATTTCCCAAGCAACAGAACCGAACATTGTCAAAAATCTTCTGTAAGAATCATAGCAAAATCTAGGATTTTTAGTTAATTTAATCATGCCTTCAACAGTTTTATCATTCAAACCTAAGTTAAGAATAGTTTCCATCATACCTGGCATAGAAAGTCTTGCACCTGAGCGAACAGAAACTAACAACGGATTTTCAGCATCTCCAAATTTTTTACCTGCTTGTGTTTCAACAATTGCAAGAGCGTTTCTAACTTCATCCATCAGTCCTGCAGGCATTTTGTTACCGTGATTGATGTAATCCATACAAGTTTCAGTAGTAATAGTCAAACCCGGAGGAACAGGCAGACCCAAATTTGTCATCTCCGCAAGGTTTGCACCTTTGCCACCCAAAAGGTTTCGCATATCGGCATTACCTTCTTTGAATAACCATACACGTTTTCCAGTCATGATATTTCTCCTTTCATATTCATATAATAAACACCTCTAATGAATTTACTATAACACAAAATATGAAAAAATTTTATACGATTTGTTAAAATTTTAGGATTAATTTGGCAAAAAAAATGACGTTCAGCAAAGGGGAACTTTATATGTCATTACAAGGAGCGAAACGATACAGTAATCCCGCCAAACAAAAACGCCATACAAATATTGCATGACGTTTTTTATATTTTTAATCTTTATATCTTAACAACTTCTTTCGTGTTCAACCCTGTTCATAATATCTTGAAATTCTTCCGCATCAATAGTTTCTTTATCAAGAAGTTCTTTTGCAATTGCCTCCAACATATCACGATTTGAACTCAACAATTCTTTTGCTTCTTCATATTTTGCATCAACAATTCGTTTCATTTCTTCATCAATTTCAAATGCAACTTGTTCAGAATAATCTCTTTGATGTCCGAAATCTCTGCCCATAAATACATTTTCTTGATTTTTGCCATATGCCATATTACCTAATCTATCTGACATTCCCCAAGCAGTAACCATTTTACGAGCAATATTTGTTACGTTAATAAGATCTTGAGATGCACCTGTACTAACTCTGTCTTTGCCATAAACAATTTCTTCTGCAGCACGACCACCTAATGAAACAGTGATTTGAGCAAGAAGTTTTGCCTTATTAGTATGAACTTTTTCGTCTTTTGGTTTTGTCCAAGTAACCCCCAAAGCATAACCTCTAGGAATAATCGAAACTTTATGAAGTTCATCCGCATCTTTCAAAAGTTTTGCCAACAATGCGTGACCAACTTCGTGATAAGAAGTCAATTCTTTATCTTCATCTGTCAAAACCTTACTTTTCTTCTCAATACCTGCAATTACTCTGTCAATTGAATTGTCAATATCACCCATTGAAATTTTTTCTTTATTTTTTCTTGCAGCCAAAAGAGCAGCTTCATTCAACAAGTTTTGCAAATCTGCACCGGTAAAACCAGGTGTACGTTTTGCTAAAGTTTTTAAATCAACTTCAGGTTCAAGTTGCTTATTTTTAGCATGAACTTTCAAAATCTGTTCTCTACCACGAACATCAGGTGCATTGATATAAATTTGCCTATCAAATCTACCAGGTCTTAATAAAGCATTATCCAAAATATCAGGTCTATTTGTTGCCGCAATTACAATAATATTTGTATTTTCGTCAAAACCATCCATTTCAACAAGCAATTGGTTAAGAGTTTGTTCTCTTTCGTCATGACCACCGCCCATTCCGGCACCTCTTTGGCGACCAACCGCATCAATTTCATCAATAAATATAATACAAGGTTGATGTTTTTTAGCTTGTTCAAACAAATCTCTAACACGACTTGCACCAACACCAACGAACATTTCTACAAAGTCAGAACCACTGATAGAAAAGAACGGAACTCCAGCTTCTCCGGCAACAGCTTTTGCCATCAAAGTTTTACCAGTACCTGGAGGTCCAACAAGAAGAACGCCTTTTGGAATTCTTGCACCTAATTTAATATATTTATCACCGTTTTTCAAGAAATCAACAATTTCTTCCAATTCTTTCTTTTCTTCATCAATTCCGGCAACATCTTTAAAAGTTGTTTTAACCTTGCTATCCAAAAGCATTTTGGCTTTACTTTTCCCAAAAGACATTGCTTGAGAGCCACCTGCCTGAATACTTTTTGCCATAACCGCAAGAAATACCAAAAACAAAATCGGCAACAACAAATAACTCAACAAATTACCAATAGTTTTGGAAGATTCAGATGCTCTTGTAACTTGAATATCAGCGTCAGACGCATCAAGTCTTTTCATCAATTCAGGATCATAAGTCGGTGTTAAAACTTTATATTTTAAAGTTGGAGCTTTAGCAGTTTCAGGAATTCCAAACGGATTGTTCATAGTTGGAGCAACTGTTTTTTTTGTTGTAGCTTCCGGTTGAACTTTTGGAATTGCAACCAAAAAATCATCAGATTTTTCAATCTTTTTAAATTCACCTTTATCTAATCTTTCCAAAAAGTTTGAATAAGAAATCTCAGAAACCTTTGTAGTAGGTCCTGAAACAAACACTGATGAAACAAATAGAATAACCACTATTGCAAGTACAATATACATTCCTGCTGATTGACTTTTATTCATTAGAACACCGCCCTCTTTATAACTATCTAACTTTTTATATTATAACTCAAAAATGAAATTTTGTGAACTTGTAAACAGGTTAGAGATGTAACGAACTTATCGCCTTATCGCCTTATAGCCTTATTGCCTTATCGCCCTATTGCCCTATCGCCTTTTACTCACATAAACTTTTGTAAATAAATTTCATTTCTTTGAAATTACTCCTCTCAAAAATTTTTCTTATATATGAGAGAGAAAAAAAATGATAGTAAATTTCAATACGATTAAAGAAAAAATCAACAAACTTGATACGATGGCAAGTCAAGTTGACATGACAAAACCAAATACAATTTTTCAAAAAAATGATGAAAAACTGTCGGTTGCTGAACGTATGAACAAATTTTTTGAAATTGCTGACGGTAAAAACCCTGAATGGAATGTCTAAATAGAATTTGACACTAAATTTCGTCAACAGAAATACTTGTTATACCGGAATTTCTTGCGCTGTCCATAACTTTTACCATAGCACCATGAGTTGAATCCGCATCTGTTTTAATCAAAAGGCCATCTGGATAATTTTTTGCCTGAGATTTAATTGTGCTTTCCAATTCTTCTGCAGGAATTTCAATGCCGTCAAGATAATATTTATCGCCTGCATCAACCATTACGGTCATTATTTTGGTTTCTTTTTGAACCTGTTCTTGTGCAACATTTTCAGGTACGGTCAAGTTCAACCCTTGTTGATCCAACATTGGCGCAATTACCATCATAATAATCAATAGTACCAAAAAGATATCTGTTAATGGTGTGATATTTATTTCGTTAAATGTATCTCTATTTCTGGACATTTTATATTTCCTTATTTTTTAGTGAGAGGTCTAATGTCGGATTAGTAAATCCGACCTACGCTAATCCGCCTAGCCAATTTCTAGCCACCTAACTGCTTACTTGCGTCTTTCTCCAATTCTTTTTGTTCTTTTTTACTCAAAGGTTCTCCGGCTACGATAAGTTTTTTGTATTCCGCATCTTGAGCTGCATTCATAATTTCCATTATCTTTGCACTTTTTACCTTTTCGTCAGCTTTTACAACAAGTTCAGCCTTTTCTAACTGAGGTTTTAGAGTAACAAGTTCATTTGTCAAACTCTGTTCTGTAACAGGTGTACCGTTTAAGAACATATTACCATCTTTTGTAACAGACACTGTCGCATTTTTCTGCTCAATTGATACTCCGCTATTTATTTCTGGAACATTTATGGAACTATCATTCGACTGAAAAGTTGGAGCAACAACCATCATGATAATCAGCAGTACCAAAAAGATATCTGTTAACGGTGTGATATTTATTTCTGTAAACAGGGCCTCTTTTCCCTTGTTGTTTTTCATTGACATTAATTTTTCCTCGTGTTGAGTGTGTGTTGTCAGGTGTTACCTGATTTTTTGTGAGAAGTGAAACGTGAAAAGTGAAAAGACCGTTTCGGTTTAGTTATTTATGGTGTTGAACTAGAAAGCCCAAACCTACTTTTCTTTCCTAAGTTGTTCGCAATGACGAGAGTCACATTTGTAACGGACTTTGCCTCTATACTCCTTTGCTTCTAATCTGCTTAGCTGCCTAGCCACTTCTTACAAAGAAATATTTGCATTACTTGGAGTTGTAGATTCATCATTAGAATCTACAAAGCTTAAGAATAACAATTTGATTAATTGGAAGTCATCCTCATAACGTTTTACAATTGATTGGAATGAGTTATAGAAAATTACCGCAACAATCGCAACGCCCAAACCAAATGCCGTAGCAATCAATGCAGATGCAATACCTGATGCAACCGCAGCAGATTGATTACCTTGAGCAGCTAAATCTTGGAATGTAAACAAAATTCTTACAACTGTACCGAACAAACCTAAGAACGGAGCAACACCACCAATTGTACCTAAAATTGTTAAGTGACTTTCCAATTTTCTTGATGCCAAAGATGCTGCAATATCAAATGAACGAGAAAAACCACTCTTTTGTTCAGAAAATATTCTAACCGCTTCTTCTGTAACTTCACCGATTACGCCGCCACATTGAATAGCTAAATTTTGTGCGCCATCAAGGTTGTTTTTTACTAATTCCTTTTGCAATCTAGGTATAAAAAGAACAACATCTCTTTTGTTCTTTTTATAAAAAGAAAATCTGTTAATTACAACGCCCACAACCAAAATTGAACAAATCAAGATTGGTGTTAATACAGGCCAGTCCATTGCAATTGAGTTCCATAATAGTTCCATAGTTTTATCCTCTTTCTTTTGTAATTATCCTTGTTTTAAATTGAGTGAAAAGTGAAACGAAAGAAGTGAAAGGATCGTTACACTAACTTCACTCAAGTAATTTTTAGTGATATCCTGATGCTCCAAATACGTTGTAATCGAACGTAAATTGAATATCTACACTTTGTCCTTTAAATTCAGCCGGTAACGGTCTGAAAGGAGCGGTTGCCTGTACTGCACTAATTGCGGCTTTATCAGCTCCCGGGAGTCCGGAAGATTTGAGTACGCTACAAGACAATAACCTACCGTCTTTGGCGATTTTGAATTGCAATACTACACGCTTACTTTCGTTTCCTTTTGGTGGATCCCAGTTCATTTTAATACGTCTTTGTAATTCACGCATATATGGTCCAAAGTCAGGTTCTCTTACGGCATCAATACCAGGTCTGCCCTTTGGATTTCCAGGTCCAGGATTTCCGTAACCTCCTGTTCCACCGCCACCGCCTCTAGCAATTTTATTACCAGAGCCACCAGTTGGTGCTAGAGAAGGCCCAGCGACATGCGAACCTTTGCCTGATGATGCAGTTCCACCGCCACCACCACCTTTAGCAGAAGATCCAGAACCACTGATTGGACCTGTTGTATATCTACCTGTTCCAGTTCCTCCTTTTGGTACAGGAACTGCAAATGGAGATGAAGGCTTTGCTACCGGTCTTGGAGTTGTAGGAGGCTTCAACGAAGGTCTTGCAGTAGGTGGAGCTGGTTTTGCATGCTCAGCTTTTTTAGGACCAGCTGCAGCAGGTGCCGGTTTTTTAACCGGTGCTGATGTATGTTGGTTTTGTTGTGTAACTTGTTTCACTATTTTTTGTAACGGATTTTGAGCAACAGGTTTAGCCGCCGGTTTTGGTGACTGAGCAGCTTGCTGCTTTGGAGTTCCTGGTGACGGAGAAGGCATAGAAACCTTTCTTGTTGGATCATGATGTCCACCGGCACGAGAATTTATATCCGCACGATATGGAGTTTTTTTGTTTATAGGAGTTTCTTCCTTATCAACAAGTACAAATTCAATATCGTTTGTTTTAGGTTTCGGTTTCTCAAAAATTGTGAGGGTAATACCCATCATTGCAAGAATGAGTAGTGTTAAAGCCCAAACACCGATAACCGTTGGGTGAAGCAATGCTGAAATAAGTATTGATTTTTTTAAACTTATATCTTCATCGTTTTTCAACACCGCAGGAGTAATATAGCTTGAACCTTGCTCCAACTCATCATCTTCTATTAAATTGTCTGTGTATTTTCCTAATAAGGACATTTATTTTCCCCAATATCTGACTTCGTGTTTTTATTTTATTTTAAAACAAAAATAAAATTATTACCCGATTTTCTAATAATTGTTATTAAAAATTGCAGGATTTACAGTAATCGGTTGGGTAAGAGTCAATTGAATTGATGAATTTGCAGGAATTACAACATCATTTCCTTTATCCCAAATTGATTTAACTACACCACCACCAGCACCAACTGCCGTAGCTAAAGCAGCACCTTTTCCAACACTACCGCCGGCTAAAGGTGAAATTATTACACCTGCCAAAGCACCTGCACCTGCGCCAACTGCAATATCTTTGCCATAATTTTTAGTAACATCCATTTTAGTTCCGCCAACCAAAACGCCTGTGTTATCATTAGTTTTTACAACTGCGGAAATTGGAATTTGAACACCGTATGGAGTAACAATTTGAGTAAATCTCAACAAAAGTTTTCCATTCATGCTACCATGTTTTGCCTTAGAAACTTCAATGGCAGTTCCAGTAACCGTGCTACCTGCAGGTGCTATCAAATTACCGTTATAATAAAAATCCGAACCTAAAGCTACTGTTACATTTTGTCCTGTAGTCATAGTTTCAGAGCTAATAGGAGTAGTAACAACAACCGGCATATTTTGTCCGGCCGGAACTGTTACAACACTACCTTTTAAAGTTTGGTTTCCTTTAACTGTTTGCGAAGGATAGTATTTTTCTTGATATAAAGGAACTTCTGAATTTTGCTGAATATCAAAATTCTGTGCAGCATAAGCCATTCCTGTTGTCAAAATCATAGCTGTTAATACAAATCCGATTTTTTTCATAATATTCCTCTCTTATCTAATACATTGTATTTTACAATTTATAATAAGTCAATTTGTTAAGGTATGAGTTATCCAAGTTGGCGAAGTTAATATAATAATCTCATTAGACCCCGCTTTTATTGTGGTATGTGTACCCATTTTTCTTTCGTACGACGGAACCATTTGAATTGTGGTTTTTCGAACTCTCACCTGCCTTTGTGCCATTGGTTTATATTTTACAGGTTCAGAAATTCCGCCACCAAACAAATTATTATTAGATGTGTACAAATAACCTCTAACCGGCATTTCATACCCATCTGCATAAGTCATTTTAGAAATCCTAATCTTCATAGATGCGTTTGTTCCAACAACAGGATCATTAATTTTTTCTATATAGCCATAAAATGTCGTATCTTTTGGAATTATATTAGTATCATGAAGAAATAAGTCATTTGTAGAAATAAATTTAACTTTATAACCTTCTTGACAATTTTGTGTAGAAATTTCTTGCGCATTCATAACAGGAATAAAAGTTCCTGCAGGAATAATTATTCCGTGATAATCCCTCAAAGGCAGCTGAATATTAGGCAAATCTTCCGCTTGCGCAATTGATGATATTAAAAGTAACACGAGAATTAACAGTAATTTTTTCATAGTTTATATTATAACAGTTTTTCTTCTAATATCAATAGAACGAATTTTTTTTTAAATTGTTCATTTTTTTATGAAGGCAATAAGACTATAGGGCGATAAGTTCATTTCAGATGTTATTGTTTTTAAATTGTTTTTGAGCGAAGCGAGTTAAAAGCCTTATTGTCTTATCTCCTTATTGCCCTACTAAAAAACTGTAACAACTTCTTCACACTCACGCAATTTTTGCTTAAAGAAATACTTTATATAAATGTAGTGTAGTTTAATAGGTAATATTGTAATGTTCAGTGCAGTAGCATCAGGAATATTTGCATACCGTAATGCCGACAAAACTCAAAACGGAGAAATCGGCAGAAGTGCAGTTGTGTTAGGGCAAACCGCAGGATTGGTACAAGAAGTTGCCAAATACGATGGTTTGGCAGCAAATACTGCTCGTAGTGCGCTAAGTGTATTTTCTGATCTTGCAAAACAGAATAAAGCTTTTGAATATGCCGGCAAAGCCACTCAATTTGCCGTAAACAATGTAAACCCACTTATCTGTGCATCTGGAGTTGTAAAAACCGCAATGTCTGATGATAAGGTTAAAACAGGAATTACAGAAATTGCAGCTCTCTCAGCAATGTTTGCGGGAGAAGGAATGATTAAAAAATATTACGACAAAACCGTATCTTCTTCCAGTGTTCAAAATGGAATTAAACAATTATCCGAAAATAAAATGTTCAAACCTATTTTTGAATATCTAGAAAAGCATAAATTAAAAGGAAAAGCTGAAGCTATTATCAAAGGTTTAACCTTTGTAGCCGGTTCTATGACTTCATATTCAGCAGGGCAAGAAATGGGAGAACATATTTCCAAAAGAGTTAAAGCAAATTTGGGTATTGAAGAAAAAACTCCGCAAAAAATCAACCGTATGACTTAAACACTTTTTTACCTCAATGTGTTATAATGAAGTTGTGAAAAAGATTATAATAATATTTTCAATACTAATTATGTCGCAAATTTTTGCGTCACCTTGTTATGCAATAAAAATAGGGCTTCAAACCGGAACTGACTCAACAGGAATTGGAACGTCTGTAAAAGGGATTATCATTGATGCCAATACCAACCATAGCATTTGTGATTTAGAGGCAATGAAAGGTTATGAAATCAAGCCATATCATAACTTAATGGCAATTCAGTATAAAGGAAAATTTTACAAAGTTAACTCCGACAATATTGTTATAAAACCCGTAGGAACAGGATTTGTAAGTGCAAAAGGCAGATGGTATCGTGGAATTATAATGATACAAAACAAAAACGGGAAATTAACCGTAATTAATAATATTCCGTTAGAAGATTATATAAAAGGAGTTGTTCCGTCAGAAATGCCATCAAGTTGGGCTACAGAAGCACACAAAGCCCAAGCCATTGCAGCAAGAAGTTACGCTCTTGCCAATTTAGGTAAACGTGCTAGATATGGATATGACCTAAAAGATACACCGGAAGATCAAGCATATAGAGGAGCTTCAGCAGAAACCGCCGATACAAATTACGCAGTGGATCAAACAAAAGGTATAGTTTTAACTTACAACATGAAAGTAATCAGTGCATATTATTCTGCATCAGCCGGTGGAATGACAAATACTAACAGTTGGGGGAGTAATTTGCCATACCTTCGTTCTGTTCCGTCTTTTGATGACAATATCAAAAAAAACGGTCATGGTGTCGGCATGTCACAACACGGAGCTAACAATTTGGCAAAACAAGGCTATAACGCATATCAAATTTTGCAATATTTTTACAAAGATGTTAAATTTGCCAAAGTTGACCCAAAATCATATAACTAACTTGAAAATGGCAATATTATTGAATTTTCAGCAGTACAACCCCTTAAAAGTCGCTCTATAATATAGTTAGGTTGAAAAATTTTTTGAAAAACACTTGCCAAATTGAAATAAAATGCTATAATAAATCTTGTCGAGATAAAAGCATGCGGGAGAGAGAATGGTTTCTATTACTGTATGCAAAAGGAAAAAGGAGGTTCATAATGAACAAAGAAGAATTGGTAAAAGAAGTATCAAAAAAAGCTAAAGTTTCTCAAAAAGCTACTGCTGACATCATTGCAGCTACTTTAGAAACAATTGAAAAAACAGTTTCAAAAGGTAAAAAAGTAACTCTAGTAGGTTTCGGTACTTTCGAACCACGCAAAAGAGCTGCTAGAACAGGTAGAAACCCTCAAACTGGCGCACCTTTGAAAATCGCTGCTAAAACAGTTCCTGCTTTCTCAGCTGGTAAAAAATTCAAAGAACTTGTAAAATAGTTTTTATTAAGGATAAAAAAAAGAGTCGATAAGGAATTTATCGGCTCTTTTTTTGAACAAAATTTTAAATTAAACTATTCAACTTTTCTCAAAAAAGTGATAAATTTATCTCCATACTTTTTTTGTTTTATAACCTCATATCCAGTCAAATCAACATCTGTCACATGTTCTAATATAATAATTCCACCAACAATATTTTTAATAGCATTCAAACTTTTTTCGTAAATTCCTGAAAAATACGGCGGATCAATATAAATTACATCAAATTTTTCATTTAATTTTACTGCAACCTTCAAGCTATCACCAAACAACAATTTTGGAGAAGGAGTAAACTTTTTAAAATTCGTTTTTATAATCTGCGAAACCTTCGGATGTTTTTCAATCGCAACAACTTTTGAAAAACCTCTTGATAACGCTTCCAAACCCATTATCCCAGAACCGGCATACATATCAAGAAAAGAATTATTATCAAAATCAATCATTGCTTGCAAAGTATTAAAAATACTCATTCTAACCTTTGAAAGCGTTGGTCTTGTTATATTTTCATCAGGAGCTTGTACTTTTTGCCCCTTAAATTTACCTGCAGTAATTATCATATTTACTATTTTACAATGAATAAAATTTGATGTATAGTTTTTGTTGTAAATATATATCATTGGGTGGTTTGTTATGGAGAACGAAGAAACAAATAATAATAAAACAGAAGTTATAGTTGTTGGCGGAGGTCCTGCCGGAATTTCCTGTGCTATAACCATTGCAAGAGCAGGGAAAAATGTTGTACTAATTGAACGGGGCCAATTTGCAGGTAGTAAAAATGTATTTGGAGGTGCAATTTACGCACAACCAACAAGAGAAATTTTTCCAAATTTTGAAACAGAAGCGCCTATTGAAAGACGCAATATTGAACACAAATACGCACTTCTTGGCGAAAATGATGCAACTGTAATTTCTCATAAGAAAAATTTAAAAGATATTGTCAGTTACACTGTCATTAGAGGTAAATTTGACCGTTGGATGGCAGAAGAAGCAAAAAAAGAAGGGGTTACAATTGTCGAAGAAACAGTTGTTAAAGAATTAATCGTAAAAGACGGCTATGTAAAAGGCGTAAAAACGGAATTAGAAGATTATTACGCTGATATAGTTGTTCTCGCAGACGGTGTAAACTCTCTACTAGCCAAACAAATCGGATTAAGAGGAGATTTAAAGCCGGAAGATGTTGCTTTGAGTGTAAAAGAGGTTATAAAACTTCCGAAAGAGAAAATAAATGACAGATTTCATGTGAATGATGATGAAGGATGTATTTACGAAATCTTTGGCGGTCCAATGCTAGGAATGCTTGGATTAGGCTTTATGTACACAAATAAAGAATCTGTCACTATTGGACTTGGAGTTACGTTAAGCGAGCTTATTGAAAAAGGTTTACGTCCTTATGAATTGTTAGACAAATTAAAAGTACATCCGGAAATCGCTCCATTAATAAAAGATGGCGAATTGTCTGAATATTCAGCACACCTTATTCCTGAAGGCGGATATAAAAAAATTCCGCTATTGTTCGGCGCAGGCGTAATGGTTTGCGGAGATGCTGCAATGTTTGTAAACAATTTACACTGGGAAGGTACAAACCTAGCAATGATTTCAGGAAAACTTGCAGGGGAAACCGCAATAATAGCACTTGGGAAGCGAGATTATTCTGAACACGCACTCGCATATTATCAAGAACATCTTGAAAATAGTTTTATAATGAAAGATTTAAACACATACAAAGACTTGATGAGTGGCATAAGTATGCGTGCTGAACATTTTTTAGGCTATTATCCTAAAAAAATAAATGAGTTTTTTGAAATGTTTGAAGCAGTCGATAGCATTCCAAAAAAAGAAAAATATCACAAATTTATAAAAAGTATTTTTACAGACAGAAAAATTTCTGAATTATTTAAAGATGCTTGGACTGCAATAAAATTATTGTGGGGGATTTTAAAATGAGCAATTTAGAAGATAAATTATATACAGTAAAATACAATTCTGACACGGTTTCTCACCTAAAACCAAATCAAGAACATTGCAAAGAATGCGAATCAAAAATTTGCACGATAATTTGTCCGGCAGGAGTTTACGAATGGGATGAAGAAGCACAAAAATTAATTGTAAATTACGAAAACTGTCTTGAATGCGGAGCTTGCAGAATTGCTTGCGAGGATTGTTCACTAGATTGGGAATATCCAAAAGGTAATAAAGGCGTAACTTTCAAACAAGGCTAACAAATTTTTCAAACTTTGCGTAAACATCTTGACATATCTTGCAAAAACAATCATAATAAAGCCATATCAGTATAATAGGAGAGAAGATATGAAAGAAGAATACACAAATCAACACAGACGTTGGTACGATAAAGATCCTGTTTTATCTCAAGCGGTGCAAACTCTTGAAAAATCAGACGATGAAACTCAAATCAGAATTGCTTTGAATTTAATTAAAATTATCATTGAACACAATATTGAAGATGAAAAATTTGAAGCAGTTGAAGACATTATTAATGCAGTTGGTTCAGGTTTAGACGACAACCGCAAAGGTCGTTGGTACGATATTGACAGCACACTTAGAACCGCAATGAATATGTTACAAAACTGTCCTGCAGCAACCCAACATATTATTGCAAAAGAAATGGCAACAATGGTTCTTGATTCATTCAACAAAGACGAAGATACTGATGACGAAGAAACAGAAGCTTAATTGAATAATTATAAATTAGAAAAATCACTCATTGAATTATCAATGAGTGATTTTTTATTACAATTTAATAGTTCTGAGAACCATATAATATCTATAATCGCCCCAATAAATTACTATTGAAATAAAATTGTTTGGCAAATCTGTAGTTTCTAAAAATGTTTCAGGCGCAGGTTTTCGTTGAGAACTTCTCACGTACTTCCCGACAAAATCATATAACTTAACCTGAAATTTTTGCGACGGAGTTAGTTTTGCTTTCGGCAAATTCGCATCATAAAATCCCATAGGTACAATTTCTTTGTTATAAGCCGGAATTATATACTTAACTTTCCCATGTTCTTTGAAAAGAATATACCAATTCCCGTTATGCTCTCTAGGGGTCAGAAGATAATATCCCGGCTCAATCGTAGTATTTTTGAAAAATAAAGGAGAAGTCAATCTAAAAAGCGGATACGGCGACCACGAAGTGTATTGTACATCATACATTTCGCCAGGATCGATATCGTGAACATACGAAAAATCCGCCGGCTCCAAATCTCTGTAAATTTGTTCATAATCAGTATCAGCAAATACCACTTGAATACTAAATGCTAAAAAAGTCAGTATTAATAAAAATTTCTTCATATATTTA
>ULUH01008201.1_pt1 | contig 27468 bp, 18 predicted proteins | sample 1958241 | NCBI WGS metagenome assembly ULUH01 (sample SAMEA4835753, study PRJEB28245) | human gut metagenome | biome: gut microbiome; material: fecal sample | place: Denmark | collected 2008 | reverse complement strand
GACCGTGAAACTGGCTTATGTTGACCAGCAGCACAAGGACATCGACCCTCAGAAGACTGTTTACGAGGTGATTTCTCAGGGCAACGAAACCTTGCGTCTGGGTGGCAGAGATGTGAATGCACGTGCTTACATCAGCCGTTTCAACTTCTCAGGCACCGACCAGAGCAAGCTCTGCAGTGTTCTCTCGGGTGGTGAGCGCAACCGTCTGCAGTTGGCATTGGCATTGAAGCAGGAGGGCAACGTATTGCTCCTCGATGAGCCAACCAACGATATCGACGTGAACACGCTGCGTGCCTTGGAGGAAGGTTTGGAGGCATTTGCCGGTTGTGCTGTGGTTATCAGCCACGACCGCTGGTTCCTCGATCGTATCTGTACCCACATTCTTGCCTTCGAGGGCAATGGTGAGGTCTTCTTCTTCGAGGGCAGCTATTCTGAGTACGAAATCAACAAGGCGCGCCGCCTGGGCGATACAGAGATCAAGAAGGGTCGCTATCGCAAGTTGATGGAGGAATAAAAATTTGAAAACGAAAAGAAGGACTTGGTTCTGAAACAATAAAAAACAAAAGAAAAGGTGTGTCTTTGCCTTAAGACACACCTTTTTTGTTTCTATGCAGCCGTTTTCAAAAGCTTTACCAGATGCAACCAGGACGTTCAGGAAACTGCGTCGCGACGTATCTGGCTGTACGTCGGGACATAACGATTATTACGTCGGGACGTATCAGATGCTACGTCGGGACATAATTTCTTCTATGTCGTCAGTTAAATTGCAAAAAAACAAATGAAAAAGCCAAGCATTGAACCGAAAAAAAGGATTTTTGCTCTATGCTTTCTTAGTTTTCACCCCAAAATCCCTCTAAAACACCTATATTTCGCTGTTTTTATGGCAATATATGGCAGATAGAACCGAAGAACAGAGAATTGCCATACCCATAATACATTCGTAATCAAAGAGATAACCTATCAGTATGGCAATATGGCAATTCTTTGACGCAAAAACAAAAAAACATATAATACAGCAGATAGGGAAAACTAATCTTTTTCAATATTCTACCTGTTGCAGGTAACCCAAAAGGGTGCACCATAAAAATATGACACACCCTCATTCTTATTTTCTGAAATTTCGCTTTGCTATAGAAAGCAGAATTACTTGACAACTACCTTGCGGGTAGAACCATCGCTCATGCGGATGATGTTAATACCCTTCTGAGGAGCAGAAATGCGCTTACCATCAATTGTATAGCGAGCCACCTCACGAAGCTCTACGCTGTTCCACTTGTTAGCAGCAATGCCAGTAGAAGTATTCTTCTCACAACCTACATTGTCGATGCAGACATAGCAAGAAGTGTTCAATCCGTAAGAACCTTTATCTGTACCGTCAAAGCTGACGTTCAGGGAAACCACCTTGCCCAAAGAAGAAAGGTCAACCCAAGTCCAGTCGGTGAGGCAAGTCCACTCTGCCTCATTTGCAGAACGGTAATCAGCCAGATAATAATCTACAGAAGCAGTAGTCTTGTCAGCCTTCACACCGGTGAAGGTAACCTTGAACCAAGAACCCTGCGCAAACTTCTGAGCTGAGCCATTGCCATTCTTCACGCACTCTACAGTCCATGCAGAGTTGGTGATGTTCATACCCTTGATAATTTTTCCTTCAGCATCACCATCAGCCACCTTGACAATCTCCATCTGCTCGTTTGGAGTACTGCTACCGTAGATGACGCCATAATTGGCAGAACCCTCAGCCCCATGACCTGCAGCTGAATTCCACTGGTCAGTTTTGTAATCAGCAAAAGATGTTGCTGTCTTATTACTGTAAGAACAACCTGTCCAGGAAGCCCATGCTGGAGTATAGGAGTTTACAAACTCATAAACACCGCTCTTAAAGGTACCTACCATGTTCTTGCTACCCCATTTACCTTCTACTTCTACAGCATTATCAGCAGGACCAGCCCAGTGGCTCTCAGGCTCCAAGGTCAAATCCTCGAAGGTTGCCACAGCAGCATCCTTAACGGTCACCTCACTGTTATCCTGCGCATTCGCTACAGATGAAACACTCAACAAAGCTACAACGAAAGCAGCCGACAAAGAATACGAGTAAATCTTTTTCATACTTTACCTTATTTATTATTACTAAAATTATCTTATTATTTATTATCTCTTTTTCTACTCTTGGCACTGATTGACTTTTGGAGATGCAGGTCCTCAGCCCCACTCACCTCGGTAGAAGTCTCACCTAGCCAACCACACATTTGATTCTGTGCACTATACACTCTCACGAAGTCGATGTGATCGAGCGCCACAGGCTTACGATTCTTATCAACTGCCCACGAAATATCGAAGCTACAGCCATCGATGTCACTATTGCTCACATTGTCAACATATCCATACCGGAAGGCATCACAAACCCAATGGGTTCCATTGCCGCTGGTATCATGGCCATTACGCGGCAAAAGGGTACCCTCGAAGCGTAATGGACTTGACAACCACAAAGGGAAATATTCCTGGGCATGGAAGGTATTGCGATTGACAACTCCACTTCCACCCTGATTGTCTGTCCACGGAATATCTTGCATGGCATCCTTGGTGTAGGTTATCTCATAGCCATATACCACCTTGACCACACTGTCAACATCAGCACTACCCGATAGTTCATACCAAGGATCATCTGGCAACCCATTGCCATTCTCATCCTGCGATACCATCACGATGCCAGGCTCGCTATTGTCCTTGAAAGCATTACCCTTTATGTAAAGGTCTTTTTCACCCTTCACATTCGCTATAGAATGATCGAAATGAAAGGTGATGTAACCACCATAGGCACCCAGACTCACCAAACCGCCCTTGTCTCCACCGATGGCTTCTGTACATTTTCTTGCCATCTCCTTAGCATCGTCACCCTCCTCATATTGAGGCATCGAATTGACGAATTGTCCTGGAGCCGGCACATACTCATCTACCGCTAAGATATACTTGCTATACTTCTCGGCTGGTTGGCTCGGATCCGACGATGGCAACTGAGGTTTGCGATAAACAAACGCTGCCTCTGCCGGAATATCGCCCGTCCACACTCGCCAATCGAAGGTGCCATCCGCCTTGAAGTGCAACAACTCACCACTTGACACGTAATTCTTAGCATCCATCAGATAGAAATCTTTCTTCTGAGGATTGACAATGATGCCGTATGGCATTTCGATGGATTGTATCTCAGGAGCACTAGACAAGGAATGAGCAATTACCTTGTGTTGACTGACATTCACGATGCCATACTCTATCGAATTCTTCTTTGAAGTCTCATTCCACTGCACACCTATATAATATAGTGAATCACCCACGATACACATGTTGGAGACCGGCACTTCCAGTTCACCTCCCTTTTCCATCTGCCCTGCAGCATTAGGCTTGAGCCAATACAATCGTGAAGGCACCTCCTTGTAGTCGCCTCGGGAACTCACCCATAGCTGTCCATACTTATCGGCACGACAGCGATGCAAGTTGATTGCCACATCAATCTTCCGCTCCTCCTTAAAGGTCGTGAGGTCGATGACGCTCACCGTACGATCGTAGTTGGGATTGCGATAACCGCCACTGTTGGCAACATACAGTTTGCCATGCACAACAGCCAATTCATCGGGCTGATAGCCCACCGTCACCTTGTCCACAACCTTCATGGTCAGCGTATCCACCTTATAAACAGCTCCCACTTCGGCATCCTGGCGCATATTCACAGGAGCCACATAGGCACTCACATAGGCAAATCCCCCATCAAAGGCAAGGTATCGACAGTTGGGGATGTTTATCTTCGCTACTTTTTTGCAAGTATAGGCATCTGCCACCTCCACCTTGTTGGAGCAGTTGATGACCATCCACAGTTTGGAGCCATATATCTTGATATCATTGCCAACATCACCCAGTTCCTTAATCTCGTTAGGATTGCGTTCAGAGTAGATGTTGCGATGATAAATGACGTTTTCACTATTATCGCCCGACAAATCCAGGAAATCGAGGGTAGCCTTGTTGCTGCCCATATTGCCCTGGTTGAGCAAGTAGAGTCCCATGACATCGCCCTTCTCTGCCTTACTGCCTGTATCCTCAGGCTCAGATGAGATGACGGTGTCGCTATCCCGACACGACTGCATACATAAAGCCAGAAAACAAAGCAAGGCTAAGAACCAAGACTTTGCCAGGTTGGGTTGATGATATATCTTATCCTTCATTTTTTTCAAAAGTTATATTCCAATGTCAGCATATAATTGCGCTTCGGCATCGGATAGTTAAGTATCACGTCATAATCCTGACTGAAGATGTTGTTGACATCCAGTCTTGCCGACCATCTTCTGGCATGATAAACCACGCTCATGTCGTGCGTATACCAGGGCTGGAGATGGTTGTAGAGGATGTTCTCTTGCTGCGAATAACGTTCACCGGAATAGATGAAGCTATACGCCAAGTCCAACTCTCGCCATGACAGGCCCAAGATAGCTGACCCGCTGTGCCATGGGATATAAGGTATCTGGTCCTTATAATAAGAGGTATTGGGATCGGTCACGTCGCGAGCATCCTGATAAGTGTACTGCAAGCGGGCCGTAACTTTCCAGTCCTTGGCTGGCTCCAGTCCCACCTCGGCCATGGCATCGACGCCCTTGATATGCACCTTGCCAAGGTTAAGCATCGTCCAACGGAATTGCTGTCCCTTGGGATAAGCTACAATTTTGTCGTACACCGTATTGTAATAGCCATCCACCTGTAAGCGGAGATGGTCAACTATGCCTTGCTTCCAATCCTTGTTCAGCACAAAGCCCAAGTCATACTGCAACGCCGACTCTGGATTCAACTTACTATTGCCCATATCTGCATAGTAGAGGTCGTTGAAGGTCGGCATACGGAAGCTTTTCTTAGCGAAGGCCCTCACTGCCAGCAACTTGGATTCGAACGGATAGACATTTACAAAGAATGCTGGCGTCAGTGTGCTGCGAGATGACGATGACGCCCCATACTTCACATGGTCCTTGACCACCTGCTCCACCAACGAGGCTTGTGCCTGGATGCGTGACAGCGTCAATGCCGTGGCTAACGACACAAAGTTGGAGTAACGATGAGGGAAAGCAAAATCCACCATATTGGCATTCAACTTGTTCCACTTGAAGTCATAGCTCATTGAGACACTCCACTTTGACAATATCTCATAGACATTCGAAGTGGAGAAATACATCTCCTGCTGACGATAGGTATTGTCTACATGTATCTGCGTCTCATCATTATTGACATAGCGCGTCACATAATAGGCATACTTAGCCAATGCCTTGGTAGAGAATTTGTCACCAAATGACTTTTGGAATACAGCCTGTCCGAAGGTATTGTGGTCCCACTGGCGTTCGCCTCGTCGCCACACATTGTTGACGATGGCACCAGGTATTCCCCTTTCCGAATGGTAGGTATATGCCTTCACGTTCCAATATCCATCGGCAATGCCTCCCCTCACATTTTCCTCAACACGGAAAGCCCAGATGTCACCATTGTGGCGCACGGCGGTGGTATCATAAGCCACCGTATTATCTTCGGTCACTCGCCTATAACGAAACTTATAGCGACCGCTCGATGTCAGCACACCTGTACTTAACGAGGAAGATATATGATCGGAGAGTTTCTGCTCCCAAAGCGATGAAAACCGGAAGGTATCGCTCGACCCATACTTAGCCCTCACCAACAAGTTGTATCGCCTGCCCATCATGAAGCGGGGAGCCTTGGTACGGATATAGACGGAGCCAGCATTACCAAAGTCGCTCGCTGATTGGAAGATGGCACTACGCTGACCGTTGTAGAGCGAAATCTCCTCCACATTGTCGAGCGAGAACTGCCCCAAGTCTATCTGCCCGTTCTGTGCATTGCCCAGTTCGATGCCGTCATAGAAGATACCCAAGTGATTGGTACCCATACTGCGAATGTTGACTGTCTTGATGCCACCCACGCCTCCATAATCCTTGAGCTGCAGGCCCGAGAAATAACGCAAGGCATCGGCCACCGACAAGGAATTCAACTTTTTGAGTTCCTCACCTCCCAATGTCTGTGATGGAATAGTTTCCCTGGATATCAATCGTGAGGTAACCACAACCTCTTGGATGTGATGCACTCGTACAGAGTCCTGCGTTTCGCCATTGGCAAAGGCAGACCCTGCAACAACACCCAGCATGGCTATTGCAAACAATCTTTTCATCTACTATTATGTTTTTATCTTCATTCAAAAGCCTAACCCACGAGGCTCAATGATTTCATCCTCCATCACTTTCTGATGGTAGAGATGGCAACGGCAGGTCTTCTGACTTGCGTCCTCAAACTCATGGCAAGCGGTCTTCCCGAAAAATTGTCAGTGACCATGGTGCTTGCCGCAATAAGACGCTTACAGCAGCGGGACTGTCCGGGTTTCTCACCCGATTCCCTTTTAATCACTACGCACTCATCCTGCCTGAGGCGGCAGAAGGTGGCAGCGAACCAATTGCGGGTGCAAAGGTACTATAAAAAAATGAATAAAAAGATAACTTTATCCGCTTTTTTATTCCAGCAAGGATAAAATTATCTTTTTATTCAGAGTTCAGTTTATTCTTTTACGATTTCCAGGAGTTCTGCGAAATCATCGATGATCCATTCGGCAGAGGCGAGCTGTTGGCGGGTTCCGTTGCCATAAGTCACGGCACAGGCCTTGCAGCCGGCATGATGCGCCATATCCACATCGAAATTCATATCGCCCACTACAAGGGTTTCATCTGCCGTTCCCTTCATCTCCTTCAATGCCTTGAAGACCATATCAGGTGCTGGCTTCGCATGCTCCACATCATCGCCTGCCACGATAGAAGAGAAAATATCTTCCAGCTGCATCTGATGCACGTATCCATCCAGCGAGCAATGGTTTCTGCTGCTGGCCATTCCCAGAACATAGCCTTGACGGTGCAACGCTCTCAGGGTTTCTATTACGTGAGGAAAGGGCTGCACAATCATCGTCATCTTGTTCTCCAGGAAAATCTCGCGATAGGTTGCTGCGCATTCCATTCCCTCCTCAGCACTCATTCCGAAGAGCGAAACGAAGGCCTCATCCAATCGAAGACCGATGGTCTTGGCACAAGCCTCATCCGATTTCACTTCCAGCTTTCTTGCACGCATCGTATCCTGCAGAGTCTTCACAATGAGACTCTGCGAATCGCCGATGGTTCCATCAAAATCAAAAATTATATACTTCATTATTTCTTATTCTTTTTACCCTGTTTTGATAATCGGGCGCAAAGATACGGATAATAACTGAAACTACAAAGCAAATTGCCTACGAATCGCCTTGATGATATTGTTACGGGCCACACCCGGCTTCATCGCTTCTTCTAAAGGCATAGAATCAGGAGTAATCTGGATCACTCTATCAAAGCCTGCATCCTGCATCACTTGCCTGTCGCTTACGCCACCCGAAACGAGCCAGATTTTCTGATTGGCTCCATGCTCAAGAATTCTTTGCGGCAGTTTCCCCATCAAGGTCTGTTTGTCGCTATGACCTTCGCCCGTTATCACGAGATCAACATCCTGAATCAAGTCATCAAAACCTATCTCATCCAAAAGAAGCTCAGCCCCAGGACGTGCCTCAGCATTGAAATATTGCAGGAAAGCATAGCCCAGTCCGCCGGCTGCACCAGCCCCAGGAGCCTCACTCCTATCATATCCGAAATGCTTGGCACTTACCTCGGCAAACTTCCTTGCTCTATCATCCAACATCTGCACCATCTTAGCATCAGCTCCCTTCTGAGGGGCAAAGACATGAGCCGCCCCATTTTCGCCGCAAAGCGGGTTGGTAACATCTGAAGCCAGCACAAAGCTGCATTCCCGGCGAATCTTCTTCCAGTCATCGCCCATCGCCTTGAGCATTCCGATGCCGCAATCGGATGTGGCGCTGCCACCCAAGCCCACGATGAAACGTCGCACGCCCCGGCGATAAGCATTCATAATCATCTCGCCCACGCCCCAGGAAGTAGCCTTCATCGGGTTGCGCTGTTCAGGCTCAATCAGAGCCAGTCCTGCGGTCTGCGCAATCTCGATAATCGCCGTATCATCCACGATTCCGTATTCCGCCTCAATCCATCTCATCAGCGCATCATGGGCATGAATCTTCACTCGCACTCCCTTCATTGCCGAGAGGAAAACATCGAGCATTCCCTCTCCCCCATCACTCATTTCCAGGGTAATGATTTCGGGAGAAGCATCATCTGCATTCCATTCCTTCACTCCCGAAGCAATCGCCTCATTTACCTCTCTGCTCGAAAGGCAGCCCTTATAAGAGTCGCAAGCAATTATTATCTTCTTATATCCAGCCCCATCCATCTGTCTGAGGCCATCATTTTTCCTATCCATATCCTATTTATAATATATCATTCCAAGAATCATCGCCTATCAAGCGATTCCCCTTTCAGCCCGCAAAATTAGCCATTATTCCTGAAACCACAAACCTTTTTGGGAAAAACTTTCAAAAACAGATGCTTCAGATAAGAGCTTTTCTCGTTTCATATACACTATTCAAGTTTCTTTACTTCAAAATATTGACATATCCCTTATTCTGTATCAATTCAGAATTTAAATCAATGCATTTCTGAGGAATCGGGAAGACGGAGGTGTAGCCGGAGGATTCACCCTGAAGAGGCGTACGGAGATCGTAGGCACCGGTGAATTTGCCGAAACGGATGAGATCCTGACGACGCCATCCTTCCCATACCAACTCCAGCAACCGCTCTTCCAGAATGTTATCGAGCGTAGCCTTACGGTAAGGCATTCCCACACGGGCACGAATCCTATTCAACTCCTCATCACCATTCTCTCCGTTTCGGACCTTTGCCTCTGCCTTCATCAATAAAACATCTGCATATCGGAAAAGAACTATGTCGTTACTCTGCAACTTGCCGTCCATATAAGAGGTTCTATCCACCTCATACTTCGCCATCCTCGCTCCAGCCGTCTTGACAAACTTACTGTTGGTCAGGTTTTGAGCCACTTCAAAAGGCTGATACTCCAACGGCTTTCCATTATCCATCAGCAGTTCATGACCATCTACCTTTACCACTCCCGCCACAAAGTTCATCTTGCAACGGGCATCTTCATCAGCCTCGCCATAATGATTGGCTTTCATCGTAGAAATCGTGGCACAGGTACCATTCTCACTTCCCCATCCCAAGACACCGCCATGCGTATAATGGTAAGAGCGGAAGAGATAATGGAACTGGTTGGTATAGATATTCTTATCCATCGGAATCGTGAAGATATTCTCCTTCGATGTCTCATTATGCGTAGAGAAATTGAATGAATCATCCGACTCCAGGACATAGCCTTCTTCTGCCAGTTTATCACAATAATAAATGCAGGTTTCCCAAGCATTCAACTTTCTGCAGTCCACCTTATCGCCATTACGCAAAGAGGCATCAGAAGCCGGCACAGAGAAATGAATGTCACTTCCCTTCGGACGGCTCGCATAACCCTGGGTCCAGTCATCATACATATAGATTTCTGCATTCAAAGCCAATTTCGCCAACAGAAAGTTGACTACCGGCTGGGTGATGCGACCATAATAATTGCCTTCCTTATTGCTGTGCTGGTCGGGAAGTGAAGGCAATACCTGCTGCAACTCCTGAAAGACAAACTGGAAGATAGAACTGCGATCTGTCTGACCTTGGAACAGGCTGGAATGGAGCTGTTCTGCACTGGAAAGGACCAATGGGACCCGACCGAACATGTCCATAGCATAGTAATAGAACATAGCCCGGATGGCTCTTATCTCAGCCCGATATTCCTCCTGCTGTGCGGCAGAAAGCAGGGCCGACTTGTTGCTGATAATATCCAAAGACTTATTAGCCAGCACGATAACCTTATAAAGGTACTTCCACGTATCATAAAGAGACTGGTCATCGGCACTCCACCGATGCTGGTACATGGCATTCCAGAGGCCACCATCATACCAGTCGCCGCCTCGAATCGGAATCATCGCCTCATCGGTGGTCAGCGTATTATAATCGTAAATGCCACGGCAGGTGCCCTGGATGCCCTCACTCTCGTTAGCTCCACCTATATAATTATAGAGAGAAGCCACGGCATTGATATAAATATCAGATGCAGAACCATAGATGGCATCCTCGTCCAACTGATCCTTAGGATGTTCGTCCAGGCAGGATGTCATAGACAATGCCGCCAGCAGCAGAAATAAAAATCTATATCGTTTCATAACTTTCTGATTTTAGAATTGAACACTTAAACCCAATGAGAAGGTTCTGTAAACAGGATAAGTCCGCTTATCATCAATACCCATCGTACTGTTCACCACGTAGCTGTTAATCATCGGAGTCAAGCCGCTGTAACTGCTGATGGTGGCAAGATTGTTGACACTCGCCGAAACTCTGAGCGACTGCACCACGCCCTTTCGGATAGGGATATCATAGCCCAGCGTGAGATACTCTAAGTTGAGATAATCGCCCTTCTCCAGCCAATAATCAGAAACATTCTGGTCAACGATATTCTTCTCAGGAGCTCCCTTCAGCACATTATAATCCGGGAAACTCGACATATTGGTGTAGGCTAAGCCCGTACCATTGAATATCTTATGTCCGAAGGCTCCGTTCATCTGCAATGAAAGATACCAGTCGCGATAACGGAAACTGATATTGGAACCCAACGTTACTTTAGGAGTAGCCTGACCGGCAATATATCTGTCACCGCCATCACTCAAATCTACGGTTCCGTTCTTGTCCAAATCTTCGATATCATAGCGGTAATGCCCATTTCCATCTTCTATAATTCCCTTGCAATGAGGAAGATAGAATACCCCCAAAGGCTGACCAACTATCTGATAGACCACATTGTTGTAACCACCATGCTGACCGGCACCCGACAAGGCACCCATCGCAGTAATATCGGCTGCCGACATCTGCATTCCGTCATATTCACCACTCAGCGAGAGAAGTTTGTTCTTCTGCCAGGAGAGATTCATATTGATATTCAGTTCCATGTCCTTCTTCTGGATAGGAGTGAAGGAAACGCCGACCTCCAAACCCTGGTTGCTCATAGAACCCAGGTTTGCCAACAGTTTATCATAGGCAAAAGGCGGAACCGGCACATCATAGGCATAGAGCATGTCGGTGGTCTTGGAATAGTAATATTCTGCCGTCAGAACCAGCCGGTTGTTCCACAATCCCAAATCAGCTCCGATATTCCAGGTAGCGCGGGTTTCCCACTTCAGATCAGGATTGTTATTGCTAATCATTCCCATCGTAACCGTAGGAGAACTGTTCACCGAAACAATACCATTCTGCCGTACCGTATTCAAAGTGGTATAAGAAGATATTCCGCCAAGATTACCTGAGCGTCCATAGCCCGTACGCAGTTTCAGCATGGTAATTTCCTTGAGAGAACGGAGCCATTTCTCCTGCTTCATATCCCAGGAAAGAGAGACGGATGGGAAGAAACCCCAGGTATGGTCATTGCCCACCATCGAAGAACCATCGCCACGCATGGAAACCGAAAGACTATACTTATTATATAAGGTGTAGTCGACATTGCCCATCACAGAAGCCAGGGTCGGATCTTCGTACTTGCTGTCTGTCCCACCGAAAGGCCGTGATGCAGCAGCACCTATATTATGGTAATACATGTCGTTGTTGGTGATTCCCTTCGCAGAAGTCCAGAATCCCGTTCGAATATCCTTCTGATATTCTGCACCCACCATTGCCTTCAGATTGTGGATTCCCCACGAATGCTGATAGTTAAACGATACATTGGCAAGCCAGTCCTCGCTCTTGAACTCCCCACGATAGAGATTGCCCTGCGCCCAAAGCCAGGTAGGACAGAACTGGTTGTTCTCGTTGGAAGCATAACTGTATGCTCCGAAAGCAGAAACACTCAGAGAATTTGTCATATCATAGTTCAACTTCAGATGAGCATTGAAGTTCATATTCTTCGTATCATCACGCTCCTTGAGCACGGCACCGGGAGGATTCACCTGAGATGCAGCCCCATTCTTCACCCAACTGCCGTTCAGCTTATCATAAGGATAAGTAGGATTCATGGCATCGGCAGAATAGAAAAGCATCTGACTGTCGAAGATATCATTGTTCTTGAAAGACGAACCGAACACGCCGAAATCTCCCGTCAGTTTATCGCCAAATGCCTTCTGGGTGACATCAATCTTAGCCACCAGATTACGATAGCCCTTGCTCCGAATTATCGTGTTATGGTCGATATAGCCAAAAGAAGCGCGGTAGTTGCTCTGCGGAGTGCCACCGCTGAAGGCCAGATAATGGTTCTGGATATTTCCGGTTCGGGTAATCGCCTTGCGGAAATTGGTATCATATCCCTTATTGTTATACTCCAGCCCATACTTCTGTGCAGCAGCTATGTATTCGGCGGCATTGAGCATCTCCATACTTTTGTACATCGCCTCTATACCATAGTTTCCCTCGTAAGAAATCTGAAATCCCTTATCCGTACCCTTCTTGGTCTTTACCTGGATAACGCCCGAAGCACCACGGGAACCATAGAGTGCCGTTTCGCTGGCATTCTTCAGTACTGTAAAGCTCTCGATATCGGCGGGATAGATTGTAGCAAGCGTCGCCACATCAGAAGTAACACCATCAATAATCACCAGAGGATCATTGCCGCCCATGATAGAAGTTGTACCGCGAACCCGGACGGAGTTCAACATAGCAATACGGTCAAGACCATTGGTAGTGACGTTAACACCTGCCGTCTGTCCGCTCAAGGCATCCAGGGCATTATTGAGCACACCCTTCTTCAGAAGTTCAGGCTCCACTACACTCACCGAACCTGATAAGCGCAAGGAGTCTAGGCCTTCGATGTTCACAGACTGAGCACAGAGGGTTTGGGGTGCAAGAATCATCGCACCCATCGCATAAAATATGGTTTTTAAGTTCTGTTCCATAACTATTTCATCGTTTAGTCAAGGTTAAAATCGATTTTCGATTGCAAATATAATAAAAAAGAGTGATTCAAAGTCCATTTCTTTGAAAAAACTTCAAAAAAACCGCAGGCTTAAGAGTTAAGACAGAAGAAAAGCTCGCCAAGACGTTCAAAATCTTAGCGAGTTTTCTCTTTTTATATCAGCATTTTATTTCACTTTCACTTCTATCACATTCTTCGCAGCCTCAGCACTCGAACCACCTACGAATATCTGATATTTGCCGGGAACCACACGCATGGTATTGGTCTGGGAATCCCAACCCTCGAAACTCTGGCGAGGCAGACTGATGGTTACCTGCTGCAGTGCGCTGGCAGAAAGCGACATCGCCATCAGCATCGCCATAAAAAATAGTTGTTTCTTCATTGATCTTATATTATTTTATTCGATTTATGCTTTGATTTTTAAGTTGGTGACAAAGTTACACTTTTTTGTTGAGATAACCGCATCATCTGGCAGAAAAGTTTAAAATATTTATCCGTTCGTGCCAACATTACCACTTTCAGTCCGCTGGCACATAAGTTGCAAAAACAGAGAGTGAAAGCTGAAGCTAAAAGATAAAGGAGTTCGGAAGAACAACGGAGTTTCGAGGCGAAAGCAAAAAATAACAAGAATATTAACAAACAGAAATCCCGACGGAACCGTAAGGAACCGAGAGGACGAGTAAAATAAAATTTGGAGGTTTTAATTATGTTGTTAGCACGTAGAAATAATGATTCAGATTGGTTGAGTAACTTCTTTGATGATACTTTATTCAATACCGAAGTAATGTCACGTATGAATGCTACTGCTCCTGCCATTAACATCAAGGAGACAGATAAGAATTACATCATGGAGGTTGCAGCTCCTGGCTTGAAGAAAGAGTGGGTTCGTGTAAACATCGATAACGATGGTAATCTGAACATCGCCATCGAGAACAAGATGGAACACAAGGATGAAGACAAGCACGAGCACTATCTGCGTCGCGAATTCTCTTACAGCAACTACCAGCAGTGTTATACGCTGCCTGAGGATGCTGATCGTGAGAAGATTTCAGCAAAGGTAGCTGATGGTATACTCGAGGTCGAGATTCCAAAGCTTACTCCTAAGGAGGAAGCTAAGACTACAAAGAACATCGAAGTCAAATAATCATCTCCCATAAATGATGGAGGCAGATTCCAAAGCAATTTGGAACCTGCCTTTTTTTGTGCCCTTACCTGAACCATCGCATTTTTCATCTACCTTATTATCATGATTTTTATCCATCCATCGGGATATTTCTTCCATAAATCTTGCGGGGTTCATAATTAATATGTAATTTTGCAGGCAGAAGAGCAGATATCAAAGTTTCTGCTTATCCGTAACGGAGAAGATATGGGCTATCATTTCCTGTTGCCCATACGCTACGTAATATGTATATTTATAAACAAGCAAGTTGATATTTATTCACTTGCGAAACTTCAGATTAAAGATTAAGATTATGGCAAAGCAAAGACAGCGTCTGGTAGAAGTGCCGTTCAACAAGACGGATTGCGGCGTAGATTTCTACATCAACACAGCTTATGGCGGCGAGTGCCCTTGGGTGCTTACGGAGCATGAAGTGTTCAAGACCGACTTCTTCGAAATATTTTTCATCAAGAAAGCTAATGGATACGTTCTGATAGACTACAGGAAGATAAACCTGAAAGATGGTATGGTGCTCTTTGTGAAGCCACACCAGCAGCAGGAATGGCACATTGATGAGGCGGCTCTCGAGTACGAATTTCTGATATTCCGTGAAGATTTTATGCGAACCTTCATTGCCGACAAATTCTTTGTCTATCGTCTGCAATACTGCCAGCAGACCGAAACACCGCCCTATTTGATGTGTTCGGGAAATGAATGCGAAGAATATCAGCGGCTGCTCAAGAAAATACGGGCAGAGCTTCGGCAGCCTCAAGCCGACAGCTACCACATCATCGTCAGCGTACTCTACTATCTGCTGGCAATTATGAATCGCCATTACACCCTTGAGTATCAATTGCCTCTGGCTGCTCCTAAGAATTATTATGCCTTTCAGTTTGTGGAATTGATGGAAACCCACATCCGGAAGTTGCAACGTGTGCAGGACTACGCCTCACTGCTCAAGATTAGCCGCATCACCCTGAACCATAGCGTGGTGGCGCAGTATGGAGTATCGGCTACCTATCTGCTGAAACAGCGACTGTTGGCAGAAATCAAAAACGAACTTCTGCTCACCGACAAATCTATAAGTGAGATAGCCTATGCTTTCAACTTCTCCGAACCACCCCACCTGATGCGTTTTTTCAAGCAGCAGACGGGCAAGACATGCAGAGAATTCCAAGAGGACTATAAGAATGGTGTGTATGAATGAGAATGATTTATATTCATAAAATAATAAATCCCGGCAGGAGATAGCATTCAGCTATTCTCTTGCTGGGATTTTTAGCAATATAGCTTAGCCCCTACCTGTTGGCGGAACTAATTTAATGATGATGCTCTTCTCCGTAGCCACCGGTGTCGATGTGGTTGTGGCGATTATGCTCACGACTGTCGGATTTTCCGAAGGTATAGGTGATGGCCAGACGTAATGTGCGACCTCCCGACCATTTGCGGATTGACTGCGTGTAGCCGTTCCCATAAAGGACATTGTTCGTCTCTTTTGAGTTGAAAATATCCTTGCAGAGAAGCGATATACCCCAAGAACCGATATTTTTGCGTACCCCGGCTTCGACATCCCAATCGGGTTCCAGCGTCCCCTGCGCGGTGATACGGCGCGAATTATAACGGCCTGTGGCCTGGAAAGTCATGTTCCACGGCAGACGTACCGATGCCATACAGCGCACATCCCACACAAAACGGTTCTGTTTGTCACCATGTACGGCATAGAAGCTGTCGTGCAACGGATAGTCTGCACTCCAATCCTTGAGATGACTATTGTAAAGGTTCAATGTGGTGGTGAGTGTCAGCCGTCTGAACAGCAGGTTACGGGATATAATCTCCACTCCAGAGTTTACCATGTTGCCCACGTTGGCGTGACCGTAATACATCGTGTTTACATTGGGGTCTGAAGCCATAGGCGCGAGAAAGCTGACATGGCTTATCATATCGTTGTTGATACGTAGATAGCCTGACACGGAAAGCATGTGTCCAGTCCAATTCTTGATGTACGACAGTTCCACGGCATTGCTGTACTCGGGCAAGATAAGCGGGTTTCCAAGATGAACTTCCGAAGGGTCAGAAATATTCTCAAAAGTATTGAGCTGGGGACCGAAAGGACGGCGTATGCGGCGGGAATAGTTCAACTTCAGCTCATTGTTGCCAAGAAAAGACCAGCCTATTGAAGCCGATGGGAATAGCGCGAAATCATTTTTCTTGAAGAGAGCAACGTCCGCATCTGTCTGGCCGTAGCCCAAAGAACGTGTCCGTATCTGCCACATTTCTCCACGAAGTCCAGCAGAGAAGGTCAGGTGTTCATAGCTACCGGAAAAGTTTACATACAGGGCAGAAATGTCCGTGTCGTATTTGAAACGATTATAGAGCTCGTCAAGAGGTAAAAGGCCGTTCTCGTCAGGACCTCCTGCATACGATGACGGACTGTTCTCGTGGTTGTAGTTGCCCTTATAACCGGCTTCGAAGCGTAGCCACGGCAATGCCTGTAATGAATAATCAAGCGCTGCTTCCCAGTTGCTGATTTTTACATCCTGATGCTGGCTTTGCCAGATGGATTCCTCCGTGCCGTCATCCCAAGTCTCATTTTCCTGAAACAGGTTGTCATTGGGACCCCTCCATATATTATAGCTCACGTTCATGTCGATAAAATGGTTGGGATTGAACGTGTGCTTGTAACCAAGCATGACGTTTGCACCACGAGTATCGCCACTTTCACGCATATTATTGACATTGCCGACCCATTGCCCCGGCACATTGCTAAGGTGAGTGGTTGTCGTACATCCCCATTTGTGTCCGAGCATTCCGATTGCGCTCAGGTAAACTTCATTCTTGTCATCAGGTCTGAAATTCGTACCCAGACGAAGGAACATGCTGTTTTCATGCTTCTTGCTATCGCCGTCTGAGTTGAGATACGTTCCATTGTCATAACTGCGGCGCGATGCCGTGCCTCCGGGTACATGCTGGGTTTTAAGTCCGATTCCAGCGAATGATTCAAACTTGCCTTCGTTGTAATTGAAATTAAGATTCACGTTTGCCGTCCCGCGTGTATCCACATTAGCCTCGGCGTTGCCAAAGTAACCATGACGGTGATCTTCCTTCAACCGTATATTGATGATTCCGGCAGTTCCCTCCGTGCTATGCTTGGAAGACGGATTCGTCATGACCTCAATGCTCGCTATGGCTTCAGCAGGAAGCTGACGAAGTATTTGGGCACGGTTGTCATCGTTCATCCCCATCTTTTTGCCATTTATCCACACAAGTACATCGGCATTGCCACGCAATGATATTTCTCCCTCGCTGTTTACATCAACCGACGGGACAGCGGCAAGAAGTTCATCGGCAGATGCACCAGTGGCGTTTATGTTTGAGCTTACATTGAAAATCCTGCGCTCCGCATTGACCGACAACTGGCTTTTCTGCCCGGTGACGACTACTTCCTGAAGCAACTTGGTGTCCTCTGCAAGTTCTATTTTTCCAAGATTTATCTCCGAATTCCCTATTGTGATTTCACGTTCCTGTGTGACATTACCTATCATGCTGACACGGACAATATATTTTCCCGAAGGTGCATTGGGGATAATAAACACTCCGTTCTCATCGGTTGTGGTGCCAATAGGCAGTGGCGCACCCGTTTTCGAGTTCACAAGAACGACTGTAGCGAAGTCAAGAGGTTCGGATGTCGTCTTATTAAAAACTGTACCTGTGATGTTGCCATCGGCATACGCACTTCCTGAAATCATCAGGAAGGCTGTTGCTAAGGAAATCGATATTTTTTTTCTCATATTCTTTTATAATTTTGTTTTCTGGGTGCAAAATTACGCAATCTCCAATGCAACCCATTTGCAAAGATGAATCGGAGGCTTCATCCTTAGAAATAACTTCCGCAAATATCGTCTTGAACGCTTGTTGTTCTATCTGCAAAGATAATCATCGGTATTGATGTTGAAATCTACACCACATTCCGTTTTGCTGAAAGGAACTTGTATAAGTTCTTGGGGGGTGACTCTCTAATTTCATGCAACAAATGTACGAATAATTAATGATTTATCAAAATGGTAGAACATATATTATTAATGGTAGAATGTGTCTCTGTTTTTTGCACTACCTTTGCACTCGTAATCAAAACAAATAGCATTATGAAAGAAATTAAAATTGTAGAAAAAGGTGAGAACTTCACCACGGTGAACGTAGGTAAGTTGAATGAAATTAAGGAATATGAGTTGGCTATGGGCAATTTCTCTATCCCGGGAAAGATGTTTGCCGGACATGCACTACAAGCAACAGGCGCAGAATTGTCTTTCCAAAGTCTTGCAGCTGGGCAGGATTATGGCACACGTCATACCCATAAAACCCACGAAGAGCTTTATTTCATTCTTAAAGGTGAAGGCATTTTCGATGTAGACGGCAAACGATTTCCCGTTTCAGAAGGAAGCATCGTGAGAATTGCGCCCAATGGCAAACGTGCTTTCAAGAACACAGGCAGCAGCGAAATGCTCGTGCTTTGCGTACAATATAAGGCAAATTCATTCTCTGATGATGATGAACCTCTGAAGGATGGTATTATGTTGGAAGCCAATGTTAAACTTTAATTTTAATAAACAATGAATATCCAGCAAGTAAGAAACGCAACGATAATCGTTGAATATGGGGGAAAGAAAATTCTGGTCGACCCCATGTTGGGAAAGAAAGGCAGCATGCCTCCTTTCCCCTTTAGTAGAAATCAACACCTGCGCAACCCACTTCATGAACTACCTTTTCCTGTAGAAGAGATGCTAAAAGGTGTGGATGCGGTGTTGCTTACACATCTACACGATGACCATATCGATGAGGCAGCCTATGAAATGATACCTAAAGATATGCGATTTTTAGTGCAAGACGAAAACAATCGGCAGGTGGTGATGTCGCATGGATTTAATCATGTGGAAGTTGTCGGCGACAATACAAGGGTTGGGGAAGTGAGCATACAAAAGGCCGAAAGCCAGCATGGTAATTTCATCATGAAGTATCCTGCCGGACATACAGCGGGTTATGTATTCACTCATCCACAAGAAAAGACGCTCTATCACGCCGGAGATACCATCTGGTATGCTGGTGTGAAGCGCAATTTGAAGCGTTTTCGCCCCAAGGTTATCACCCTTAATGCAGGTGGCAATAGCTTTCGCTTGGGTGGACGCGTTATTATGAACGATGAAGATGTGGTAAAAGTTGCTGCAGCTGCACCTGATGCAAAGTTATTTGTGACGCATCTTGAAGGCGTGAACCATAATAGCGTGACGCGTGAAATGGTGAGAAAGCGTGCGGAAGTGGCAGGAATTTTAAACCGCGTCTTTATTCCTGAAGACGGTGAAACGGTAGAGTATTTATAAAGAATAAAGGAAGAAATATGGTAAATACACTCATTAAAACGAAAGAGGTGCGTGGCATCATGACCAAGTCCAACCTCCCTGTTGGTGGCTATTCGGTGAATCCATACGTGGGTTGCACCCATGCTTGCAAGTATTGTTACGTCTCATTCATGAAGCGCTTCACAGGACATAAAGAAGAATGGGGCACTTTCTTAGACGTGAAGCATTGGCCTGCAATCGAGAATCCGAAGAAATATGCCGGACAACGGGTGGTTATTGGATCAGTGACCGATGGGTATAATCCCGAAGAAGCAACGTTCCGCAGGACACGTAAACTGCTTGAAGAGCTCAAAGACAGCGATGCAGAAATACTCATTTGTACAAAGAGCGATCTCGTGTTGCGCGACCTTGACCTGCTCCGGCAAATGAAGAAAGTCACCGTATCGTGGTCAATCAACACGCTTGATGAGACATTTCGTGCCGACATGGACAAGGCCGTGAGCATAGAGCGGCGCATCGCAGCCATGCGAAAGGTCTACGAGGCGGGCATCCGAACCGTTTGTTTTGTGTCGCCCATCTTCCCTGGCATCACCAATTTCAAAGCTATTTTTCATAAAGTGAAAGATATTTGCGACCTCTTTTGGCTTGAGAACCTCAATCTGCGGGGTGGTTTTAAGGCCAACATTATGGGTTATATCAAATCATACTATCCCCATTTGTTCCCACTTTATGAAGAAATCTATTTGCATAAAGACCGAACATATTGGAAGCAATTGGAGCAAGAGGCTGCGAAAATGGCGCAGGAGGCTCAATGTAAGTATGTGGATAATGAATTGCCTTACGAACGAAGTCCCAAAGGATATCCCTCGATAGTGAATTATCTTTATCACGAAGAAATCAGAGGGTCAGGAAATACGGGTAAAAGGAATGTTATGCAATAAAACAGATGCGTATCTCTACTGTTGATAGACTAACTACTTATAAGGCTTTCGGTATACTTGAAGGCCTTAAAAACATAGTTGTGTGTAGTTAGACGGTAGTAATAACCATTCCTACTTTCTGCCTACAATACCAACCCTTTCTCTTTCACTGTATTATCTTTCCTTGTAGTTATGTAGTAAGATAATGATAGAAATACTGAAAAAAAAGATTCAGGAGGCAGAAGCCATCATCGTGGGTGGTGCCTCTGGATTGTCGGCAGCAGCAGGTTTCCGCTTTTACTATATGAACGATGCCACATTCAAACAGATAGCCGGACAGTTGGGCGAGAAATATCATGCTGATGTTTTTTTCCCACTGTTTTATCATCCGCAAATCAAGAAAGGGGAGCTATGGGCAGCATTGCTCCGCGAGTACAAATACTTGTATGAGTGTCATACGGGTGAGCCATACGAGAATCTGGCTGAACTACTCGAAGGCAAGAACTATTATATTGCCACCACCAATCAGGATGCGCAGTTTTTCCGCACCTTCCCTGCCGAGAAGATTACTCGCATTCAGGGAGATTTCCGCTACTGGCAGTGTAAACATACTTGTACAGACGAGATTTATCCCAACAAAGAAAAGGTGTATGAGTTGCTGGACAAGATAGAAGGTGACAGACTGCCCGACGACCTGATTCCCCGTTGTTCACATTGCGGTACGGAGATGGTTCCATGGTGGCGCAGTCGCGAGTTTCTGGAGGGCAGCTATTACCGAAAAGAGATGCAACGTTATATGGATTTTCTCAAGAAGAACATGAACAAGAAAGTGCTTTTTCTCGAACTTGGTGTGGGTATGATGACTCCAATGTTTATCAAGGAGCCATTTATGAACATGGTATATCGCTGGCCCAATGCCACTTATGCAGTCATCAATCCAAAAGATGCCTATGTTCCAAAGGAGATTGCCAAAAAGAGTATTGCCATTAAGGAAGATATCGCTGTGACATTAAAGAAACTGTTAGGCAAACCGGCAGATCATATCGTATCAGATACAAGTTTCAAACCAGGAAGAATATATTAAATATGAATGCAAATATCACTCTAGCCCAAGAATGGATTGCCCAGGCAGATGCCATTCTCATAGGAGCCAGCAACGGACTCTCTATCGCCGAGGGCTATCATATCTTTGCCAACAACGAGATGTTTCGAAGGCAGTTTGGCGACATGCAGCAGCAATATGGTTTCAGAAATATTGTGGAAGGTCTTTACTTTCAGTATCCTACTGCTGAAGCACGCTTAGAGTTCCACAGACGATTGGTAAAGTTTTGGGTAGAAGATTACCAACCTTCACAGGTAATGCATAACCTCATGAAAGTGATTGACCAAAAGGATTACTTCATCCTTACCAGCAATGGCGACTTGCATCTGGAGAAATCAGGGTTTGATGAAAAACGCATCTTCGAGATAGAAGGTGTCATGACCGACCTTTTTGCAGCACCAGACCCCAAGAAAAAACACTCTTCCATCACTTTCTTACAAAATATTCTGGCAAAAAACTCGTTATCTTAGAGTTGGGTATTGGTTCGCGCAACCGACTCATCAAGCTACCTATCATGCAGCTGGCTTATCGTGAGCCGAATGCTAAATATATCACGCTCAACATGCCTCAAGAGCTCTATATTCCTGAGGAGATAGCAGAAAAGAGCGTGGGCATTGCTGGCGATATAGCCCAGTCGCTCAAAGAATTGAATACAAATGATTAGAACACTGAGCCCACTTTAAAATGCAAGAAATAAGAATAGGATTTAAAATAGAACAAAAATGAAGAAAACAATTCCAGTAATAGGCATGGCTTGCAGCGTATGCTCTGCCAATGTTGAAAAGAAACTGCAGTCGCTAGAAGGCATCAACTCCGCCTCGGTTTCCCTGGCGAGCCGAACTGCCCTGGTAGATTATGACCCCGACATTATTTCTCTGGAAGATATGAAACGGGAAATCAGCAACGCCGGCTACGACCTCGTTATCGAAAACGACAGAAGCGTGGAGGAAATCAACCGCCGTGAGTTCACCCTCCTGCGCCGCCGAACCCTCGCTTCCTGGCTCTTCGCCATCCTGACCATGTGTTTCTCCATGGGCTGGATTTCCCTGGGCATGGAACAGAATATGATTTCAGATGGCGTTGCCTCGGCTCATCACTCGAGTTCCTTCGCCAACCAGATCTGTCTGCTCCTGGCACTCGCCAACCTGCTCTACTGCGGCAAACAGTTTTATGTTTCCGCCTGGAAGCAGCTTTTACATCATACGGCAAACATGGATTCGCTCGTAGCACTCAGCACCCTTATCGCCTTCCTCTTCAGCACCTTCAACACCTTCTTCGGAGAAATGGTATGGGGAGCGAGAGGCATAGAATGGCACACTTATTTCGATGCTTCCGTAATGATTATCACCTTCGTACTGACCGGCAGATGCCTGGAAGAAAAGGCGAAGGACAGTACGGCGAGCAGCATCCGAAAACTGATGGGAATGCAGCCGAAAACTGCCCGACTGGTGACTTACGAGAAGATAGAAGGCACCAACGACTACAAGATGGAGGAAGTTCCGATTTCCACTATTCAGATAGGCGACATGATTGAGGTAAGAGCCGGCGAAAAGATTCCGGTGGATGGCGTGGTTACCCAAGCAGAGAGTTTTATGACTCCCGATGCTGCCTATATAGATGAAGCGATGATTAGCGGCGAACCGACTCCGGCGATGAAAAAGGCAGGCGACAACGTGCTGGCTGGCACCATTCCGAGTCAGGGAAAGCTCCGCATGAGAGCCAAGCAGATTGGCGAGAACACCGCCCTGGCGCACATCATTCGAATGGTTCAGGAGGCGCAGGGCAGTAAGGCACCCGTGCAGCGCATCGTGGATAAGGCGGCTCTGATCTTCGTTCCAGCCGTGACAGCCATCGCCCTCATCACCTTTTTAATATGGTGGCTGATAGGCGGCAACGCAGCTCTTCCGCAGGCCATTCTTTCAGCCGTAGCCGTATTGGTCATCGCCTGCCCTTGCGCCATGGGCTTAGCCACTCCTACCGCCCTGATGGTGGGCATCGGCAAGGCGGCGCAGAAGCAGATTCTTATCAAGGATGCGTCGGCGCTGGAGAATCTCCACAAGATCAATGCCCTCGTAATCGACAAGACCGGCACTCTCACCATTCCTAACCAGAACATCGATTTCACCAAGCAGGAGGATTTGGATCTGGAGACAAGAGAGACCCTCAAGCCTCATGCCCAGGAAGCAATGAAGCAGTTGCAGAAAAGGGGAATAGAGGTCTATATGATGAGTGGCGACAAGGAGGAAGCGGCTCATTATTGGGCTGAGAAAGCCGGCATCAAGCATTACCAGAGCAAGGTGCTGCCTGGCGACAAGCAGGCATTGGTAAAGAAACTTCAGGACGAAGGCAAGCAGGTAGCGATGGTGGGCGACGGAATCAACGACACCCAGGCCCTAGCTCTTGCCAACGTGAGCATGGCGATAGGAAAGGGAACGGATGTGGCGATGGATGTGGCACAGATTACGCTGATGAGCGACGACCTTCTGGCACTTCCGGAAGCCGTAAAACTGAGTCAGAAGACGGTTCACATGATTTGGCAGAATCTCTTCTGGGCGTTCATCTACAACATCATCTGCATCCCGCTGGCAGCCGGCGCCCTTCATATCTTCGGCATTGATTTCCAGATAACCCCAATGTGGGCAAGTGCCCTGATGGCCTTCTCCAGCGTAAGCGTAGTGCTTAATTCGCTGAGGTTGAGATTGGTGTAAATGAAAGAAAATGGGAAAAGTCTGAGACTTCCATAATATATAAACGAGACTTCTTGTTTTGAATGCCAAGAAGTCTCGTTTATATATTTTGACTAAAGCTCTTTCTCTTTTCTCAATTCGTCAAGTACCTTACCTTTACAGGAAAAGTACTTAGCTCCTTGATATGCGCCAGAAGGAGTTTGTTTCTCTATCGGCAAGAAAGTTCCTACAAAAGGAGAGAGTTTGTAGATTCTGTTCTGATACTCCACCGTATCATCACTTGCCACTCTAACCTCAATACCAGTTGGAATAAAAGTAACTATCTCACCTATTTTAATACCAACCATGCTAAACTTAAAACGTGGACGTTTATGAGTTTTCTCCACATCCTTCTGCACTTTCGGCTCATTAGAAACCTTTGGCTTATTATCCTCATACTCCGTAACCACCGCATCATCTATGGTTTGAGCAATATCTTTGAAGATATCCAGAGCTATTTGTGGGGCGACATTGAAGAACTCTCGGTTCTGTCGGATACGCAAATCCGTCAAACGATCTATCGTTTTATGCACCAACTTCCCCACCTCATTATACTTTGCAGTCTTCATGGTTGCAAAGATTTCGAAAGGCAGAGGTACAGCCGTATTATCAAGTTCCTTCGATCGGACATCCACTGGCCGGGAACTCTTTCCTATCTTCACCCAATCCTCGCGAAAGCTCGGATTGGTGAGGATATAAACGTAACCAATATTCTCTTTATTCATAGTTTCGTTACTTTAAATATTTGTCCAAGATGGCTTGCTTGGCAGAGTAAGCATTGGCAACGTACTGCTTAGCCTTTGAGATTTCTTCATCTATCTTGCTCATCTTTTCGACAACTTCTTTTTGTTTATCTAAGGAAGGAAGAATGATTTCAAATTTTTCAATAGTCTCTTTTTTGCCACGAGGCATTTTCATTCCTTTAATATCAGACATGATAAAGTCAAAAAATCCCTGCCTACGCAACGAATAATAAATAAAAGAAGAATCTACCTGAGCAGGTCGATTGTTATGCAACACCAACACATCAGGAGAACAACCACCATTGCAATTAGCCAACCATAACTTTTTTAGATAAGGACGAATATTCGATAAAAGAATATCACCCTTTTGATAAGCAACAATCGTATTAACATTAGGTGTTCCGTTATAAGGAACAATTCCCTCACAATTCTGCTCCATATTATCTGTACTAACATATGTTTCTGGCGTTATTGCAGAATAACTTATCCGTTCCTTACCATAACACATAATTGTCTTTAAAGGTTGACGTAATCCCTCCAAAGAAGAAATAATAGCTTCCATATTGGTTTGCATTTCACGAATCATTTCTTTATTCTTCGTAACCACCTGGTCTATCTTCTCACATTCCTCCACGATTTTCTTTTGAATATCTATTGGAGGAAGTGGAATTTTAATATTTTGAATCGTAGAAACAGACAATTCGATTTGTCCACTAGTTCCAGCAGCCATCGCTTCTATATTCTTAAAACCTATTCCATATGCCAAAGTATAAAATACATATAAATTATCCACACCATTCTTCGTTCTTAAAATGGTGATATGATTATCTACTGCATATTTACCATTCAAATCAAATAGGGTAACGCGGCCTGCTGTACCTACGCCAGTCGAATTTATCAAGATATCACCTTTTTTTAAAATTCGCTTATCTTCAGAATCATAATTTGTGGCAAAATATACTTTAGAGAAATCGAATTCAATTCCTCCTCTTGCTTGCCCCGACTTTATTACCTGTATTCCTTCTTCACCATACACAGGATTTTTCCCTCTTTGGATGAATGTCGCAATAGTAGCTAAAGCTTTCATTTCAAACTTTTCATCATCAAAAAAGATCTGTTTGGTTAAAAAAGAAGTTTTTATTTCTTTCGTAAATATAACCCTTGAAAAATCCATCATATCAACAAGATTTCCCATGCTTACAAACTTTGAAATACCTTCATTCAATTCAAGGTTTTCTTTGTTAAAATTAGCTCTTACCAACGAATTAATTTTACTTACATCATTGATATCCATAGGGTTAAATAAAGGTGTAGAAATTCCATTTACACCTTTTATTTGTCGAATAGTATCATCATCTGCATCTTCATCGTCAGAAGATGCTTTTTTCAGTTTACCAGTATTCAAATAATGAATTCCCTCATCACCTTTTCGATTACTCCATTCGTAGCCCAAAAAACTTTTTTCTTGATCCTTATCAGTTGGACTCTGAACAAGCAATACAGGTTGAGGATTAGAAGCCGCCAATAAGAAATAATTAAGCTTTTCTTTCTCTATCTCACGAATAAAACGAAGAGTAAAGCGCAGCTCTTCCTGTAGTTTACCTGCAGGAGTCAAATCTTTATAACTACGACTTTTTATAAACTTTTGTGCCTCATCACGCACTTTCTTTGCACGAGAATTTAATCCGATAGAATTTGCATTACTGGTCTGTTTCTTTATATTAAGAGCCTTTAAATAATCTTTTACCATTTCTGATTCCATAAATGATTCGGTCAATTCCCCATTTAGAAACTTGCGATAATCCTCTTTCTTATACCCCATTCGCTCTATATAAGAATTAATCTTATCAGAATCCTTATAGTAAGTATCATCAGATGTATTACCAGTAAACCAAGACTCAATACGATTATCCAAATGTTTTGCGAAATCAGGTTCTAAGTCCTTACGACGTAAGAACAAAGTTATAGTTCTAGTCGAAGTTTGTCCAAATGTTTTTTTATCGAAACAACAAATTCCAACAACATCAAAATTCTTCAAAAGAATTTCACGAGTATACATATACAATCCAGTTCCGGACAAAACTGAAGCAGGCAGGACAATAGCAGCCACACCACCCGACTTCAAGAGTTGGGCAGCACGCTCAATAAAGAATGTCTCTATAGAGTTATTCTTCTCTATATTGCTAATATAATTGTTCAATGTATATCGTTCTCTATCCTCCTCAGGTAATGTTTCCAAAAAGCCAGATACAGAATATGGAGGGTTAGCCACCAATACGCTAAAAGTATGATCTTGAATACCCGACATTTCTTGCAATCCATCTCCATAATGGATATGAATACCATCCATACCATACATAAATGCAGCAACCTGACTTACCTTTGAAAGACGATAATCCTTTTCTATACCCACTATCTGCTCATAATATTCACGAAGCACAGAAATAAGCCTTTCTTCTTTACAATACTGCGTTAAATTAACATTTAATCGTCTGTAAATC
>ULUH01003747.1_pt1 | contig 27925 bp, 19 predicted proteins | sample 1958241 | NCBI WGS metagenome assembly ULUH01 (sample SAMEA4835753, study PRJEB28245) | human gut metagenome | biome: gut microbiome; material: fecal sample | place: Denmark | collected 2008 | reverse complement strand
ATCCGCACACATTTCTTATGAAGACAGGTTCTAAAAATCCGAGTAATACCGGTGATATAAATATGAAAACTAATGTAAAAAACAAAAAGCATATTGGCATAGCAGTCCTGATCTCTGTCATAGTTCTGACAGTTATCAGCGCTGCGGTAAGTGCGGTTTATATAAATCAGAATATAGTCAAAAAAGTTGTTTCCACCAAGGGCGCAGGCGGAACCCCGTTTTCTTCAAATTACCTTCTTCTTGTTCCCAAGGAAACTTCTGTGTTCGCCATGAAGACCATCTACTGCTCAGAGGGAGCGGACACGGCACAGTTTGTTATAAATGTGTGCAACTATGTGCAGAATGATCCCTCAAATGTAAATGAAAATGACATCAGCTACACTCTGAACCTTACTTTGATGGATCTTGACGGTTCGGTATATTCAAAGGATACAGAGGGACTGTCCGTTACCGACAATGACGGCACCGCCCACAGCTTCTCGTCAGGAGTATGTACGATATCGGGTCAGCTTCTTGAAAAAAATCAGAGGAGCGTAAATACCTATACGATAATCGTTCCAAAGCAGATGGTTGGAGCTGTTCAGATGAGCGCTGTGGCGGAGCCTTCCGACAGCAGCTCATACAGTGCCGCAAACGGCAATAAGCTGGGAAGAACATTTACTTTTGCGGAATACAATGCCTCTGCCACCACATGGACAGGCAGCTTTTCCGAGACTGATGCCGATGGTTATGATGCTTTCAACTACATCATACGTGGACAGGGCAAGGGTACTGTTATACTGACATGGGACGCTTCTCAGCTTGAAATAAACAAGATTTTCCTTGACAGCAACGGTTTGCAGAGAAATGTCACATCAAGCGGAAATATGAAGTCACTCAGCTTTGACGTGGATTCTACTGACGGCCTGAACCGCTATGACATACAGTTCTACAAGACCGAGAACGGCGTTTATACCGATATGGAGACGATAAACGGATACGTGACCGTTAATTTCAGCGAAGCCGATTCGCAGTAAAGTTTTTTAGCGTTTGATAGGAGCAATCTTATGAAATACAGATCAAAAAGCAGATTTACAGCCTTGTTAACTGCGATAGCGATGATCGCAAGCAATTTCACCGCAAGCAGTCCCGTTTCAAGGTATGTATTAAATGAAATAAATGTAAGTGCTGCCGATGGAGCAGAGGGGGAGACTACAACTGCCCCTCAGGAGACGACTGTTACCGCAGTGACGGGTGAAGCTGACGTTCCCGATGATACGGAGCAGACGGACAGTTCATCTGAAGCTGCTGTGACCGAGGTATCGCAGGACGACAGCACTAACACAGCAGACGATACGGACGGAACTTCTGTGCCCTCTGATGACACGACTGTGCCTGACGGCACAGAAGACGATGCAGCCAAAGATGACGGTGACAATACCGATGATACACCTGTTTCCGACAATGTTATCACCATAAACACCTCCGAGCAGTTTGTGGAGTATTCAAAAAATTATGAGGCAGACCCTGCAAAATATCAGAATATTGATGTTTCCATTGCTATTACATCGGGTAATCTTGATAATCTGGTTGGTTTTGTAAGCATCGGAACTGCCCAGTATCCTTTTGCGGCAAATATTAAGGTAACAAGCGATTCCGAATTCAAGCTGACCCTTGATCAGCCGCTTTTTGCTTATATATATGACTCTGCAAATATAAATACCGATGTTATAATTTCAAGGTCACTTCCTGTAAGCGGAGATGTGTCCGATTCAGCGCTGTTTGCGGAGCACGTTATACATGATACTGAAAAAAACACCACTGCACAGTGGAGTGTAAGCTTGATGAACGCAGAGGCAGCCTTCTCCTCAGTGATAGGAACACTGGGAGAGAATGTAAATGCTAAGCTTACCATAACCAACAATGCAGATTCCGTTTCCGTATCGGGCAGCGGCAGCGCAGGTCTTGCCTGCGGCAGAATGGAGAAAAATTCATCGCTGACTGTGATAACTTCGGGTAGTGCTTCTTACAATGTTTCCTCCTCAGGCGGAAACGCAGGCGGAATGATCGGTACCATGGCAGATGGCAGTGCATTTACCCTGAACAATGAATTCGCCTTAACGGGAGAAGTAACTGCAGCAGGATATGCAGGCGGTCTGGTGGGCTATGCGGAAAATGCGTCTGTTTCTTTTGAGGGTACCGCAATGGTATCGGGAACGGTCAGCGGAGCTTTGGCTACAGGCGGCGTTTTCGGATATTATAAAAGTTCGGAAGCTGAAAACAGCTTTGATATCTCAAGATATGCTGTCAGCTGCACCCTTAACGGAGAAAACTCCGGCGGACTTTTCGGAAAGCTTGAAAACAGCGGAAATATGACTATAAACAAAAGTAATACCGAAGCCGCTGATATAAGCGTTAACAGAACATCTTCCGACAAGCAGACCTTTGGCGGACTTATAGGCACATATCTTTCGGACAATACAAGCAACTCACTTACCGTAAGCGGGATCTCTGTGTCTGCCGATAATTCGGCAGGCGGTGCGGAATATTTCGGAGGACTTATAGGCAAGGCAGATGACGATTCATATATCAGGCTGGAAAATGTAAGCGTTTCTGCATCAGGCTGCAAAAATGTAACAAGCTTTGGAGGAATTGCAGGCTATGAGGACAAGGCTTTTATTGATGCCGAAAATGTAACGGTGAATACTAACGGCGATTTTATCGGCGGCGGTATTATCGGAAATATGAACGGCGGCGTTCTGCGCCTTGGCGGCACTACTGACCTTACAGGTACAAAGTCAGCAGGCGGCGGACAGATAATAGGTACAAGGGGAGCTGCGCTTATTTATGCTCAAAACGGCTGGCAGCTCAACAGGGGAGAGGCTGCGTCTTTTGATGATATAGGCACATGGGGCGAGGTACTCAGACTCAGTTCTTCACTTCGTGAGGATAATATCTTTAATATCAACGAGACTGAGCATACCGTTACCGTAAAAAGAGCAGGAACCTCAGTGGGCAGCCTTGCCGAATTTGCCGTTCTGGCGCTGAATATGCAGCTGAACAGCGGAACTTCTTCCGACAGCACGCTTCTTTTTGAAAGCACATCAACAACGGGCACAAGCCATTTAAGCTCGGATATTACATTAAACTGCAATATAGACCTCTCGGGCACAGGTATAACAGGTCTTACCCGTGACGACGGTGAGAATGATGCCTATACAGGAACTTTTAACGGCAGCGGTCATACTATCACCCTTGCTGTAGGCGAGCCTTACGGCTATCGCAGCAATACAGCTCTTGCAGCAGGTGACGCATCCGATGGAAACGGCAGAATATACCGTCATTATTACAGCGGTTTGTTTGCAAAGACAGAAAATATTACTTTCAATAACTTAATTGTTGACGGTATTATCAATGTAAAATATACCGATAATGCAAGGTACTATATCGGCGGACTATCAGCATTGCACAGCGGAAACATTACCGTTCAGAATCTGACTGTACAGGAAAATATAAATGTGTCAGGCAATACAGGCAATTATTGTTTTGTGGGCGGTATTGCAGGACAAGCAGCAGAAAATTCATCTCCTGCCATTGTTATCAGCGGAAGCACCATATCACCCGAGATAAACTGCAGCGGCAATGCGAATTTTATCTGCGGCGGTGCGTTTGCTGAAATTGGTCAGAATGACAAGTTTTCTGTAACGGCTGATAATGTTAAGCTTGGAGCTGCTGTGACAAACAGCAGTACAGCAGGCAGTAAAAAGGTCGGGGGATTTATAGGCAATATAAGCAGCAATAATGGAGCAGCATCTGACAGAACCATTTCCCTGACAAATATTACAATAGACAGCGAAAATGTGACCTCTGCATATGGCGGAGCTTTACTGGGCGAATCATGGAACAACTGTGAGGTGTCTGTCGGTTCTGAGACCGAAAAGGGTATCACCGTAAAAAGCGCAGAGGTCACTCAGAATGGAAACGGTGACTTTGCGGGCTTTGTAACCAATGCTACAGGCTGCTGGAAGGTATATGACGTAAATATTGAAGGAATAACTGTAAGCGGCGCTTCGGCTGCTTCCTTTGGTATGCTTGTAAATAAGGGCGTTTACAAATATGATAGTATTACAACGGCGCTTTATCTTGAGACAGAAAGCGAAAATGCCTATAAAATCGGCAGTGCCGTTATCAGTATCGGTTTAAATACCATTTATGATGAGATCATAGCTACCTGCTCGGGCAGCTTTGATGATGAAGATGCTGTTCTTTGGAATGATACGTGCGCTGTTGTTTCAATACACACAAGCGGCGGAGCTGTAACAATGGACGGTGCAGGCTGTAATACTTATCAGAATCAGACCTCTGTAAAAAAGGCAAATCCCTATTCCAGATACTATTATGATCTTGATGTTATCAGAGGTAAGAATGTTTCTGAGCGTACCGATGCCGAAAAGCTTATGCTGTGGAGCGTAAATCTGTATGCTTACAGCAATATCAAGCAGTATTTCAATGATGCTTTTAATAAGACTTCTATCCCCGCAGGCAATTATGATATGACGGGCTATTCCTACTATCCCGTAGATATGCCGTCAGGCATGAATATTGCGGACGGAGCAGTCTTCACATTCTGCAATGATAAGATAGTAAACGGTGAAAAGCCTGCCGTCGGCGAAAGGTCGCAGCATTATCTTATGCACTGCGGACTTTTCAGAAATTCTGACGGAAACATAACAGCGGGCAATATCACATTTTCGGGCACTGTCGGTGCAGATACCGACTACAGCGGAGCTATGTTCTGCGGAACTGTTATGGGCTCGGTAAACAGCACAGCAAAAGCTGTCCTGAATGGCATTGTTCTTGACGGCATAAGAGTAAACAGCACCGAGAGCACAGCTCCATTGCTTATAAATAAAATAGACAGCTATACTGCCCTTGAACTCAGCAATGTAAGCACTACCGAGAAATACAGGACAGAAAATATCTCTGCTGCCGCTTCAAGCCTTATCGGCGATGTGGGCAGCAGAGACGGAAACTCCAAGGATATCAAGCTCACATTCAGCGGACTTACTCTGGACGGCAGAAAAGCAGCGGTATCCGACACTGCAGTAAATGCAGCTCTCAGCAAAGCATATAATACCGATATGTCAATTTTCAGCAAGGCAATTCTGCTCAACAGCTTCAGATTTAAAGCAGGAAGCAACTGCTCGGGTACATATAATTTCAGGCGTGATGAGGACTGGGACGAAGATTCTGCCAAGCATAACGTTGCATATGGCATGGAAATATCAGGCTCCAAGGAATACAAGGATATGCAGAAAATGTATTTCAAGAGCGATTCCTACACCGATCCCACAGGCGAAGATGCTGAATATGATTTCAGCAGTTTTCTGCCCTATGTTGCGGCATCTTACAGCAAAAATAATTATCATGAGATAAAGGTCAATCAGACCGCTCTGGCAGAGCTGGACACAGGCTGCGGAACCTACAATGACCCCTACATAATAAGTCAGGGAAAGCAGCTGGAGCTTCTTGACAAGATACTCAGCAACAACCTTGGCGACAGCGAGGACGGCGCAGTTGTAAACTATCAGGAGAACAGCTATTCAGCATGGTGCAATGAGAAAAACAGCCATAAGGTTCTGTTATGGGATGCCGAAAGCAGCTGCTTTAGATCTGAGGACGGCACAACAAGTATTAAGCTTGCCGACATGCAGAAGACGCTTGCATCGGCTTACTATATGCTTGGCAATGATGTAACCATAACCTCGGCTGACTTTGTGGGAATAGGAAAAAATGTGCCGTTTAAGGGAGCGGTATTCGGCAATGGTCATGCCATAACCAATGAAACTGTCCAGCCTCTTATTTATCAGAGCACAGGTGCGGTCATAAAGGATATCACCGTTAATGTAACCGCCAATTTTAAAGGAAAGTTTTCCGCAGCTGCTGACAGCAAGTATGAAACTGACGGCAACGGCACAACTGCATTTTACGGCGGAGTTATCGGCATAGTAAACGGCGGCGACAACATTATTGATAATGTAAGCGTTGAATTTACAAATGCGGGAACTATTGACATTAAATCGGGTACTAATTACGGCAACAAGGCTGTTGGCGGATACATCGGCGTTATCAGATACGGCGGAGTTATTTTCCGCAATATGGACAATGCTTCACATTCGGGAATTACCGCCGGCATGAATAACATATTCGGAAGCAACGCTCTGCTTTACTGTAATCCCATTATCGGAAGAGTTATTGACGGCTTTGCTGTGACCGAGACTTCTGCATTCAACGGAGCAGAAGATAAGGTCACTATGAAGAACGGCACAAAGAACTATTCCATTGCGGATATCAGCACGGCTGCCGATAAAATAAGCTTTGAAAGTAATGACACAAACTCAGGCACAATAAAGATCAGCGATTCCCAGCAGCTTTTTATTCTGAGCTGTATCTCTATGAGCGGTGCGGGAAGCGCAGATTCAAGCGGATATTCCAAGTTTAGCTACGGTGAGAATAAAATGGTCCGTCATGCACTTTACAGCGATATAGGTACAGATGACTCTGAGGGTAACACGTCTGATTATGCTGTTGCAAAGACTGACGCTTATGTGAAAAACACAGTTCCGTACATCATATACAAATACACAAATGCAATTAGCGGCTCATATCCTGCAAGGAACCTGACAAACCACAATTTTGCATTTGATATCGACCTTGCCAAGAACACATATGAACTTCCCGACGGCTTCCGTGGTATCGGTTCGCTCAACAGCTCCGATGCTGATATGGCAATGCACATCAACAGCCTGAACGGAAACGGTTCGACTGTTAAGCTGAATATGAGCTTTTACAGGTATGGAAAAGATTATGATCGGTATTATAACGATATTAACATCAATAATACAACTTCCGTTGATTGTAAAACCGGATTGGGCTTGTTCAACAATCTTATTCAATCAAGTGATAATGAAAACAATACAATTTCAAATCTTACCATCAGCGGTCATGTCGATTATGAGTATTATAAAGATCACAGTGGAAAGAAAAATATTATTTATGAGAATAATAGTTCTTTCAGCTGTGTAGGTGCTTTGGCGGGTGTAGGCAGTAATTTGCGACTTGATAAGATACAGCTGGAGAAGCTTAGTGTTAATTCGTGTTTTGTTTCAGGAGGAATAGTCGGCTTTGCAAAGAAACTTGTTCAAATTAAAGACTTGAAATCAGATGATCTGAACGTTAGTGCCAATTTCTTTTCAGGCGGAATAATTGGAATTGCAGGAAATTGCAATGTGAAGATCGATGGCAGTTCCGATTCAGAAGGATTGATCAGGGGTTCAATTACTTCAGGATCAATAAGTCTGGTCGGTGATACAAGCCGTGGTGAAGGTGCATCATTATATGGTGTTGGTATTGGTGCTGCCACTGTTATCGGAGCTTTCCTAAATACCAATAATACTGTGTTAACAAGTTTATCGGTGACAAACATCAACATAGAAGATCTGGACATCAGTGCACCTCTAATAGGAAGAGCAATGTTAGGCGGTATTGTTGGCTGCTGCGGAAATACTACTGCAAAAAATATTCAAAGCCGAATACAGAATGTTGATATTAAAAATGTGGATATCAATAAAGAGGTCAAGAGATTTGCTTTTAACGGAGGGATTATTGGACTGGTCAAGGAGGGTGTAAAGAAATGTGAAATAAGCAATGTGAAGATAATCGGTGATAAGAATAATAAAAATACCATAACCGGTTACAGGCACAGTGGCGGTATTATAGGGTTGACTTCAAGTGATACAATAATTGACAACTGTTTGATTGAGAATTACGAAATAGTCACAGACGAATACGGAGAAGATGTAGGAGGTATAGTTGGAAAAATAAATGATAATAAAAGCACTTTGATTGTAAAAAACAGCAAAATCTCGGATTGTGTAATAAAAATCAATGATAATAACAGTAAGAACAGTGATGGCACTTATTCGGGTGGAATTGTCGGAAAAATGGCTAAAAATTCTTGCTTATATGGCTATAACATTTCATTGGATAATGTTCAGTTTAAAAATAATGAAAATAAAAAAGCAGGAGCAGGTGAGATATGCGGCTATATGCAGAACAATACCAAGGTGAAAGTGGTTGGCATCAGCGCAAGAAAAGGTGAGAGCGGAATTCCCGCTAATATAATAAGCAAAAAAGACAACATAAATACTGCTCCATCGCTCTGTATCTACGCTGACTATAACGGCAGCTGCCTTGATGAGCCGGCTGCAAATAAAGAGGCTTCAACTATCAGCAGCGACAGCAATGTTGACGACATGGGAGCATATCCCTATGTAACGGTAAATCCCAAGAATGTTATTGACAAGACTGCCGACAGTCCTAAGTTCCTTACAGGCGACGGTGCTGACAAATCGGCGGTTGAGGCTATCATAGCCGATATCAGTAAGGGTATGGGTTACATAAATGCTGCCGATGAGTACAATGATGTCTTCCAAAAGTATGAGGGGAAGCTTACAACCTTCAATGAGAAAACAGGTGCGTCAGTTCCCGATGATTTCTCGGTACTGCTCATAAATGAGTCCAACTACAGAAAAATCACCGAAATGCTCAACAGCTTTATACATATCCTTACAAATGATACATCTATCAGCAGCTATGCTCAGACAGGCAGCAGTGTTTTTAGTGTTGACATAATGCCAATGAGACTGAATGAGACAAGCGGAGCTTTTGAATCAGGGGAGAACTTTACCAAGACGCTGGAATACAAAAACGGTTATTTCAGAATGACCAACATGGATTATGACAGCAATTACAAGCAGTTTACCCTGATAGACATTCAGTATCTTGACCCTGCCGATACCTCAAAGACTGCATATCATCTGTACATTCCCGTTTATGTTGAAAAAATGCTGAATTTTGATTTCATGGCAGCCGCTCTTTCGGGAACGACTTACAATGTAAGCGCATATACCGACGGCAATCCTGTTCTTGAAAACTATGGCACTCCTATTACAGCGCACGTTACATATTCTTACAAGAGAACTGCTGAGGAATGGCAGAATGTTATCAACGGCGGAGAAAATCTGCTTACGGCATACGGAAAGTATGTACTTCTGGAAAGCAAGCAAGACCTGCCCGATGATACAAGTCTGGTGCTGGTGGACAGAAACAACGGTTCCAAGGCGTATTATTCCACAATAGGCGAGGCTTTTACCGCCTCTGACGATAAGCTGGACTTTTCTAAGTTCAGCACCTCCGACGGCAAAGGATTTGAGCCTGTGACTTTCTGCGATCTGCTGAAAAAAGCGGCAGATATCACAGTTTCGCAAGCTGACGACGGAACACTTGTAAAATGCAGCAATGATATTTCAAAGGCGACCTTTAAGATAGGAGACGATTATTACAGAAAAAAGACAGAATCCGATACAGATGCCTCATTGCTCTACAGCGTGACCCTTACTGCAAAAGAGGGCATGACCGATGCTGACGGTATTCTTATTCTTGATGAGGATTATTATATCAGCTTTTTCACCAAGGCTGACAACAGCGAGCCAATGAGAAACATCACCATGAAATGCGGCTCAAGGCTCGGTGATACTGATATGACTCCCTCACGTCTGGATAACGAAAGTGCATCGGAGAGTATGGTGCATATGATACTCGGAAATCTGTATGACCAGACCTTTACTTTCAGGACTACCGGCGACCAGGTCATCAACGACAGTAACCGAGTGCTAAAAGCCGAGCTTACCGCTACCATCTCCTTGAAGTCGGAAAGTGCGGAAAATGTCAAGTCATACCTTAATTATGACTCGATAAAACTGTATCACGGTTTTGTTATTGAAGCCACAAGAACAGACGAAAGCGGCACGGACAAGGGTATAAAGGGAAATCCCAGCGTTTCGGGCACATATAAGATAGGCAGCACGGAATACGCTAAGAATTTCTCCAACACGGATTCAGTGATAATGGTATCGGGAGGAACAGAGGAAGCTCCTTTGGACATCAAAGCTCGGCTGATAAGCGGCAGTGTTACCATTACCTGCGATGATATGGTGATAACTTATCCGGACGGCGAAAGTATTATTGCCCAGTTTCCGGAGCGTAAGGATCGGGACGATACCTACGGAGTTACATTGTCGGCAAGTTCAAACCTTGCTTATGTTTCCGATAACATTGAGCAGAGCAAGATGTCTGAAAGCAGGAGCGACAGCAACGGCAAATCATACTATCGTGAAAATATTGAGGCTGCCACACTGAGCTACAATCTCCCTTCAAATTCACCCAATGAGATGATAAGGCTCGGTATCAACGGCCTTGATACCAATGACAAGATCACGGCAGTGGGTTATTACAATGTTCTCAACCTGCCTGAGTCTGCCATCAGCAAGGCGAAAAAGGTAAGCTTTACGCTTTCGCTGTATCAAAAGACAGACAGCGGTATCTATGATGCTGTTCCGATAGCGGAATATCTTGAAAACATAACGCTTTATGACAAAAACGGTATAGCCAAAGCCCCTGTATCAAGCGAAGATTCTTATGAGTATGTGTTTGACAAGGAGACAGAGCTGAATTATGAAGCAGGCTCGTTTGAAGTGATATCAAGCTACTCTGTAATAACAGGCGGGGCTTTTGAAAGCAAGGGAAAAACATATTCCAACTACAAGGTCCAGCTTACTGCCCAGCTGCTTGATGAGAACGGTGAGCCTATTGAAAATGCAGGCTGCAGTGACTATATAATTTATACAAATGCTAAAATCAATTCGCAGCTAATATCGGTGGGCTGATATAGCATATTGGCAAATGCACTTTTTCGCTTCGGCGGGAGAGTGCATTTTTCTGTGCCATAAAAAGAGCAGCAGTCAAATTAGGCTTGAAATTTGCATAAAAAAGCGCTCCTTACTTTGCAATATACAAAATAAGAAGCGTTATATACGAAATATATATGCTGAAAGAAGTCCGTAACTCGGATTTTTTCCCCTTTGCGTATATCATAGCTTTGATATATTTTTCTTGATTCAGCAAAAAATGCAATTTTGAAAAAAGCCGCCAAACGACGTATTGAAGCCGCTTAAAATCAGTCTTCTTCCTCTTCCTCAGGCATATCCCAGTTGTGATATACGTTCTGAACGCTTTTTATTACAGTAAAGCTGTAATCTATCGAAGCATACGTTATAGCCATTTCAGCATAAAACAAAGTACAGAATCTTATTAAGTGTATATTGATATTTGCGGAAAAAGACTTTCCGTCATTGGGGAAAGTATATCATATGTGAGCAGCTTCTGTCAAGCTGAATGATGATATACATAGAAATTATTTTATATCATAGCCTTTCTTTTTTAATCCCTGCACTAAAGCTTCTTCAAAATCTCTATTTTTCTTCAAGTTATCAGATGTTTCAGAATAAAAATCTCTTCCTTGCGGATACCCTAAAACACCACGATTAACGACGATATCATCAAGCCTGTAATCTGTTCTTCCATTATTGAGAGGTGCATTATCAATAAGCATAATGCCGTTTTCAATCGGTAATGAAGTCATATTATTTATATCTGATAAGCCGCCATTGTCTTTTCTTCGGTTATAGTACAGGGGAGTGTATTTGTCATAAACTGCCGTTTTCACTGCTTTTTTCATGTTTTTCTTAGCTGCCTTAGCAACTTCCTTTTGCATTACTTTTTTTATATCCCTTTCAGCATACGCCAGCAGGGAATTTAAATTGTCAAATTCTTTTGCCATAATTACCTCCGTTTAAAAGTTCTTTAAGTTCATAACACTGCCATCAGGGAAAGTGATCGCTGTGACTTCTTCCGATGAGCCACCCTTATCCTTGACAGTCAAAGTAAATACCCTTGTCTCTTCTGTCTTGTCGGAAAGCAGCCAAGTCTCCGTTACTGTGCATTTTTCGGCATCATATACCGCTTTCGATGGGTGATCAAATTCATAGTCGGTTATAACCTCTGCATACTTATTCCTATAGTCATGATTCGGCAGATACAGCCTTACCCTCTGACCCACAGTCGTAATATTGCTTTTCTTTGCATCTATCATATAAGCGGCACCCTCGGTCTGGATTTCCCATTGAACCGTGCCGTCGTCTTTGGTTTGCTGATCTGAAACAAAACCGATGAGAGTCTTGTCATAGCCTGCCTTTTTGAGTGAATCGGCAGACAAAGAATTAGGTTTTTGTATAATGTTTGTGCCTAACGCACTAATTCGATTGCTCAAATCCTTCTTCATAAATACATTCCTTTCTTATTATAAGTGCCTACTTGACCTCATGCAGTCTCGCAGACAGAAATAGGGGAGCCCATAAAGAGCTCCCTTTGTAAAATTAGCGTTTGCCCCTTTGCTTGTTATAAGCCAGAGTGATTGAATTGTTTAAAGCATCGGTGTATTCGATAAAGCGCTCGTCCAGCTTGTTTTCGATAGCGGATATTGTCTTTTGGTCAGCGTTGCCCTCAATGTTTATCGTACAGTTAAACGCAGGCTGAGTGTTGATCTGAACCACATCGGCAGGCTCGATAAGCTGATTCGTTTTGATGTTCGAATTAACAGGAATGTTTGCACTTCCCGTAAACGCCTGAATTGCCTGGGCAACAATTTTAGCTTCTCCGCCGGTTGCCTCGGTTATAGGAACGATACCCTTTTTGCGAGCCCTTTGCTGCCTCATGTAGTCTGCGAAAGAGCCGGTAAATGTTCCGCTTTCAAGCGCCTTTTGATAGTCAGACTTATGCTTATCATGTTCAGCCTTTGTGGTCGCATTGACTTTGTGACCCAGACCCTCAACAGGCTCGCCGTTGATCGTGACAGGCTTCTTTGTAATCTTACCTGTCTTGGGGTCGGCAACGAGGTTAAAGCCGCCTGCGGTAACTGTATCTGTGGGCTGCTCCGCATTGTTTTCAGTCTTGTGAATATCATTGCTTTCACTAACAGTTGCGGCAAGGTCATTTATAGCCTTTGTGCTGTCGGCAAACGCTGTGTTCAGACTGCCCGTCATTTTATCCAGCGCACTGTAATTCAGCTCAAAACCGCCGTCAGTTTCGGTTATCAGACCGCTTTCAAGTGCCTTTTGCTTTTCGGTCTCCGATAATCTGGAAACTGCCGCATTTACATCACCCGATTTTGTCAGATTGTCAATCAAAGCCCTGTTGCTTTCGGTCTGGTCGGTATCGCCGCCGATTTTATCAAGGATATCGCTCAGAGTTTCGCATACATCTTCCTGATACTCTTTTTGAGTTTCAAGCGCTTCCTTTTGTGCGCTGTAATAGTCCTTGGCATCGTCACGCTGTTCTTCCAGAATATCTTTCTGATCTTCAAGAATGGCTTTCTGCTCATCTTTGAGAGCATCTTTCAAGTCCTGTTTGGCTTCATCAAGATTTTGCTGGGCTTCCTCAATATCTGTGTTATCCGCTTGTGCTTCCCAGCCGTTGTTGGTAAGCACGATATATTTCTTAATACCAGCTTTGTTAAGCTCCTTTTCGGCTTCCTTTACTTTTTTCTGAGCCTCAAGGATTTTACGCTTTCTGTCCTCTGCTTCACGTTCCTTGTCAATGGCTTTTATCTTCTTGTCAATGGCGTTTATTTCGTTATCATAAGTTTTTTCTATCGCATCGGACAATTTTTCAACGGCTTTTATGCGTTCGTCCATCATATCGGAATAATCGTCTCTGAGAGCATCAATATAACTCTTCTCCGAGTCAATTTCTTTCTTGTCTATATCAGTCAGCTTTTCATTGAGCTGGTCAAGGCTTTCCGTAAGCTCTTCGATGTCATCCGCATCACCGCTTATATTACCGTTTCTGATACCGTCAATTCTTGCCTGAGTTTCGGCTATAGCCTTGTTTATCTGCTCACGGGCATAGTCAAAGCTTGCAGTAACTGTAAGCTCGTTGCCGTCTCCGTCCTTGTAATTATCAAGTGCCTTATCAGCCAGCTTTTCAAGGTTGTCAATTTTCTTGTCAAAGAGCTTTTGCTCACGGTCGGTACGATACTTGTAAACCTCTTCTTCGTATTTGTTGTATTCGTCCTGATACTTGGTAAGGTCGGAGAAATATTGCTTATATGCACCATCAAGCCAGTTTATGTATTCGTCCTGTGTTACCTTATTCATTTCAAGTTCATGGTTCCACTGGGAATACAGCTTGTCAAAAGCTTCTTTGTTTTTGTCGGTGCTGTCATTTTCAAAAGATGGAGCGGTAAGGCTTGTTATGTCACCGTTTATCTGGGAAATAAGCCCACGGATATCTTCAATATTTGCCCCACGCTTCGCAAGCTCAAGTGTGATTTCAGATAATCTGCCTGCATTGGCTTCCATATCGGCTTTTGCAAGAGCTTCATATTCCTGCTTCAAATCCGATACGGCGCTCTGTTCATCTCTGAGTTTTTCCTCAAGATCATTCTTCTCATTTTCAAGGTCAAGGCGTATCTTTTCCTGCTTCTGGGCATTAAGCTTTTCATAAGCCTGCATATCCAGAGTGACCGCTCCCGTGACCTTATCAGTAACAAGTGCTTCACTGTAGCCAGCTTCCGACAGCTCTCTTATGGTGCTTGCCGACAACTGACCATGCTTTTCTTGTTCTTCCAGAGCAGATTTCAAGCTCTTCTGATTTTTTATGAAGCTGTCTGCGGATTTACTGAGAGCTTCATAAGCCTTCTGAATATCTTCAAGTGACTTTTCATCAACTTCCGCTTTGATAGTGTTGTCGGGATTGGATTTCCAAGCTGCTATTTTCTGACTTGCGCTCTCTAAGCCTTCTGAAAATAAGTCAGGTATCTTTGTGGCAATTTCAAGCTCATTATCATCAAGCTTTGTTAAAAAGTGCTGCCTGTCTTCATTAGTGGTTTTCGCATACTCAGCTTCACTTGCCGAGCTGTCCTTCGGAATATAAGCAAACATTTTTTTAGCTGTGGAGAGATTATTATAGTAGCTCTCAAGGTCTGGAAGCTGTTCAGCCAGTATCATTTCAAGATTTTTCTTCATTCTCTTGTCTCCGTCAGCTGATTTAAGAAGCCCGTCACGCCATACATAATAGCTTTCTTTTCCAAGCCCTTTGATTGAGTTTTCATTGACATAATTGTCAAACAGGTTTTCAGCGACCATCTTTTTTTCAGTTTCATAAATACTGCGATTTTCGTCAAGAATTTTTTTCATAGCGGCGGCTTCATTGTTCAAAAGTTCAAGCAGTCTTTCTTCCTCATCTGTTCGGTCGGTGTCATTTCCCAGTGCCGATATTATTTCTTGCAGGTTTTCATATTTTTCAATCATATCATCGCCTGCAACCTCAAATTCGGTGTACTGGAAGAGCAAACCATCATCTGACTTATGCTCTGCACTCTTGAACATATTGATTATTTTATCATCTATATTGTTGAGATCTATTTTTCCGTCAACTGATACGTCTTCAATGCGGATAATTCCGTCTGTTTGTCCGCCTGTCAAGCCGTTTTGATTGCGCTCTATCTTATTTCTGGCTGTTTTTATTGCAGAAGCATTATTACCAAGCCATTCGCCACGGGAAGCAGTATTGGCAAGTTTGATTTCACGTTCAAGAAGCTCTATGCCCTGTTCACGTTCAAGGTTCAGGTTGTGCAGTGCATCTTCTGTAAGACCATAAGTATCTGTCAGTTTGTTTTTTAGTTCAATAAGCTGCTGTACCTTTGAGATTTCAGAATCGGAGCTGTCGCATATCTCAGTGTATTTGTTTTTTAGCTTTTCAAGTGATTTTACTTGTTCATCGGTCTTTTCAGCAGACTCCCTCGCTGATTGCGCCATATCTTCCTGCTTCTGCTTATATTCGGATATTGCTGCTGCCCCTGCTGTTAAAGCCGTTATGACCAAGCCTATTGGATTAGTCGCAATGCTCATTTTGAGAGCTTCCCATGCTCCACGCAGTGAAAAAGTTGCTGCGGCTGCGGTTCCCTCTGCGGTAATAAGTCCCATAATTGTAAGTTGCGCTCTTGCTTCCGCATCGGTCAACCCCTGCTGTCTGAGAATACTTATGCGCTGTTCATTGCTGAGTGCTCTGCTGCTAATAATAAGTCTTTGCTGTGCTTCTGTACACCTGTTATATGCAGCAACAAGCTGATTGGTCTGCTGTGCTGTAAGACCGCTCCCTTGTCTTGCAAGGTTCATAGCAGCCGTGAAATTTACCACATTATTTCTTACATTAACCAAACCTGTTCCAAGATGGAGCAGTCCGCTTATTGCTCCTGTAAATACAAGCGCTTTAATACCTGTCTCCATAAGCTTTGTTTTGTCAATAAACTCAACGATCTCGGCAGTATCTACAGCAAGACCCTTAATAAAGTCTGAACTAACTGTGTTATAAGCGAGACTTTCAAAAGCAGCGGTAAGGCGATTAGTGGCAGCCTCAAGGGAATTTTCATATACCTCAAATTTCTGATATGCCGTTCCTGCTGAATTAGCCGATACCTCAGACAGTTCCAGCGCACGGTTGAAGTTTTCGAATAGTGTTATGACATTTTCACGCTGATATACTCCGCCAAACGCATTTGCAATAGCATTCTGATCAACAGAGGAGAACTTGTCCCATGCCATACCTACATCATATATTACATCTTCAAAATTTCTGAACTCTGTAGCGCTATTTCTAAGTTTTATATCAAACTGAGCCAGTGTCTTTTCAACATCGTTTATTTCTCCGCTGATATCCTTGCCGTCCTCATCTATCCAGTTGTTAAGCTTGATTTTTCCCATACGTGCCAGTATGGTTTTAAATGATTCACCAACAACACTATCTGATTTTTGAGTTACTTCCGCAACTGTCGCAATATATCCGATAAGAGCATCCATTGATACGCCTGCTACATCTGCGGAGTTCGCACACTTTGACATTGCCTCAGCCAGTCCACCAGCGCTTGTAGCTGATTCAAGGTCAACATTAGTCAGTTTATCAACAATGCCTATAACATCGGAAGTTTCAGCTTTAAACCCGTTCATTGCACTTGTCAGATATTTTGTCGCTTCCGCTGCATCTATCTGACCTACCTTTGTTAGTATAACACTGTCCTTGATAAGCTCGTTAGTTTCAGCAACCGATTTACCCTGTCTTAACCATTCATCGGCACCAGATGCAACGTCAATAGTAGTAACAGACAGGTCTTTTGCAAGTTCATTGTATTTGCCCATAAGGCTGACCATTTCAGCATTTGATTTTCCCGTTACTATTTGTAAATCCGTTTGTGCCTTGTTAAGCTCGGCAGAGGTATCAACAACCTTTCTTATGCCTTGACTAACCTGTTCAAGCACTCTGTACCAGCTGATATATGATTGAAGCAGACCTTGTATGCCTGTTCTTTGATCTGCAACCTGTTCCTGCTCGTGCTGAACATTGCGTAAATTTGCCTGTGTATCCTGTAATCCTTCATTGTTAACTTCAACGGGAATACTGATAGGGTTATTCTGTGCCTCTGACTGTAGCTCTTGAGTTGCTCTGTTGAGTGATGACCTGAGTCCAGCACGGTCAATTCTCGCATTTACCCGTATAGATTGTGTGTTGCTTATTTCACTGATATCTCGCTGAATAGCTGCCCTTGTTGCACCTTTATTCAGCTTGCCTATTAGCTTTATGAAAAACGGTGTGTTTTCAAGCTTTGTAACATCTGACTGAACATTAGCCTTGCTCAGACTTTGGTTAAGCTTTGCAACAAGCCTTATAAATAAATTGTCTGCCATATTTTTTCCTTTCTGTAAACTTTTTTGACGGTTGACACATAAAATGTTCTGTGATATAATATACATATAAGATATTTATTTAGATGGTGGGGTGAGAGCATGTATGAGATGATCTATTGCATAAAAACTAATGAGGAAGCCAAGGCAATAGCCTGTGACCTTTATCCTTGTGTTGAGCTTAGATGCAGTTGTGACCGCTCCGCTATAGCTTATATTCCTCTTGATAAATTTGAAGCTATCACTGATACATACTGTGTTTTGAAAGACGGGGTTACACTTACCTGTCCTAAGTGCGGAGCAGTTCACACAAATAAATATATACCTCTTGAAACTAAAATCCAAAGCTCATGGACTAAGTGCCCCTCCTGTGGTTCATTCAATATTGAAAAAATACCTCTTATAAGCAAAGCGGTTTCCTTTGCTGTTCTGGACGTTCTCTCACCGTATCTTGCTAAAAAATATCACTGTAAAAACTGCGGATGTAAGTTCTGAGATTATCCCTGCTTCTTCTGAGCAGGGATTTTTCATTTTGCAAATATCGCTTTCCTATTTTTAAAAGCAATGTTATTTATTTTTCTTAGCGTTCATCTGTTTATGCAACTCGTAATGTTCTTCAGCTGTTACCCACATGAGATTGTCAGCTCTGTTGTTAAAGCGATTTCCGTCAATATGATGAATGATAGGCTTGTTGTCAGGGTTGGGGATAAATGTCTCTGCAATAATCTTGTGTAGCCTGACATTTGGGGCTTGACCTTTATCATTTTTCGGATCAACATAATAGTATCTCGACTTGCTCATCAAAAATGGCTTGATAAGCCTTTTGCAACATATGCTGAATATCCTGCCCATGTTTGATATTATATTTATAGGGTATTTATCTGTCATCTTCCATTGCTCACCCTCGATGCGGTCAACATATTTGTTATCGGGGCGGTTTAGCTCCTTTTCTGTAATCTTTTTCATAGTGCTTTTTTAATCTTTGCTGTATCATTGAAAAACTCCTTTCGTTCCGAGAGCGCTTCATGCTGTTCTACTCATTTGGTAATAACTGCTGTCAGCGCTCAACTATTTTATTCACTGCCCTTCTGCCTCTAAATTGCTGTCTGTAAATTTCCTTTATACAACATTGATTAGTACCTCCTTTTTTATTCAATAATATTTTGTAGCTTTTTCAAATTCTCGCTCATGTATGCTTCTATGCGGCTTTCGGAATTGGAGCTTAGTTCTCTGTTATCTTTCAGCCATTCCTGCAAAGACACATAACTGAGCCTTACACGACTCGCAAATTGCGTTTTAGGTATGCCGCTCATTTCGATAAAAGAGGCGGTTTTTGTTTTTAGTGTTGAGTTCATACGTTATGACTTCCTTTCAAAAATTTGCAAAAAAATACCGTCCATTTTCACAGACGGTAAGATGAATAAGAAGTAATTTTTTGTTAGCGGGAGGACATAGGAGTGGCTTTTCACTCACGTGCCAGAGGTCACGTTTGTGACAGATAAGATGAGACCATTATAGAAGCAAGAATGCAGTATCGTCAGGCGTGACATCAATGTGGCTAAAAAGCACTCCTCAATGTTCCCTACTTATATATATAAAAGGATAACGACTTTTGTGAACTTACGCTCCGAGTGCATATCCGATATAATTGTTTCCAGCCCTTTTTATATAGAAAAGTTCTTTGTCAGCAGCATATGAAAAAATGTGTTTGCCATTCACAAATAATTTGCATTTGCCCGATTTAATGCAAATTATATTTCCGTCCATAACAACCGTATTGTTATTATTTCCGAAACGGCGATAATCAGAACTGTCAGTGCTTTTCTTTAGCTTTATGATACTATAGCCGCTCCCATTTGATGATAAGTGCCAGAACTTTTCGTCATTGCCTGTGCCTGTTACAATATTCATTATATCCTTGATATCTTTGTCAAGATGATAACCTGATTTTTCATAGTTGTAAAGCAGTGTTTCAAAGTCAGTCTCGGATATTTCCACACACCTGATTGTTGGGATATAATAACCATCATTCTGAAATTTTGTTCTGGATAATTTATATCCGTTAAGGCTCGTCGTGCAGTCGCACAGCATCTTAAAAACATTGTTTAGCGCTCGTGAATACTGTGATTGTTCAATATGTCCGTATTCCCTGCAATATAGCTCACGCATTTCCGAGTCTTTCGGGAATTTGAACATATCACTCAGTTCATTATAATGAGGCATATAATATTTTGTTATCAGCCTGATTATATTTTGCTGGACTGCCGCATTCTTTACACATAATGCCGATATATCGCAGCTTTTTATGACCTGCTGCATTTCTTTGATACAGCCAAGGTATTCCTTTTTACTCTGACTTTCTGGGTCGGTAACAGCCGTTTCGATATCAACTGTTCTATCAGCTGTCATATCATACAAGCTGCAAGTTTCGCCGTCTTCATTCTCGGTTTCATCTGTGACTGACATTGCAGAAATACTGATACTCTTATTGATGTATTCCGTGACCGCATACTTTAATCGTCCGTACAGCTCTTCTTCCGTTGAAACCGTAAAGCTTTCATCGTTAAAGAGTCTGAACAGTATCATAACAACATCTTTCCTCATGTCCTGATATGAACCGTTGTAAACCGCTTCATAGTATTTGGGATATTTGCTGCCTTTACTGCGCTTGTAGGGGACTGCGTATTCTCTGTATAGTGCATCTGACAGGTTATCAAGAGGGCTGATAAGTGTAAAATCGCTGTGGTCGTAATATCCGCTGTTGTTTAGCTTTACTCTGTCTCTTGCAAGCTGGTTAAATACGTCCTTATTGCCGTTCCTATAAGCATTAAATATTTCAAATAACGTCATAGGGCAATACCTCTCACGCAAAGAGAACTTTTAGTATCTCGACCCTGCTGAAATCATTGCCAGCATAGAAGATCAGTGGATTTACGTATATGCGCATATTGGCTTTTTTAGGTGCCCATCTGTAACCGCAGAATACGTATCTTTGACCATCTGCTTCAAATGTAATATTGTCATAAATATTTATCAGTCTGGAAACCTGATTTTTGTCATAACCTATCGCATCGCAGAACTCGCCAATAGTCATAGGAATAATGCTGCTTTCGTCCTCTTCAAGTGGATTGTGACAGATGATATTATACTTTATATTTACGTAAGGTATCATCTTGAATACATATCCAAGGTGTTTATGCAGTGACTGAGGAGTCTGTTCATAAAGTTTGCGGACATATGAAATATACACCCTAACAAAGCGCTTTTCCGTAAGAGGAGCGTCAGCCTTAAACTCTCCCTTTTTGAAATTCGCTTCGTTGAGGCAATACTGACTCCCTGATTTTTTTAGATATCCCTTTTCGGTAATTTCTTTCAAAAATCTTTTGAATGTACTGTCTTCAAGTAGCATCAGGCTTTGCAGCTGTTCTCTGGTCATAGCATTATTGCCGATTTTTAGGCAGTTATCGTTATAATTCAGCCAAGTAGCAAGATATATAAGCCTTGTAGCCGTCTGAGGTTTCAGGTCGGATAAATCATACTTTTCACATTTTTCGCCAAATATAAACATAATAAATCCGTCCTCTCTGTGAGTGTTTTTAAAACATTCAACTTCGCATTGTCGTTCCTTATATTTTTGATGAACTGCGAGCTGTTTGACTGTAGGCTGCTTAGTAATTTTATTATATGCTTTGTCGTCAATTTCTCCGCATATTTCGCCTGTGTCATTTTCCACTATACTATAAACTTTACCCATAGGAATATCTTCTCCTTTTTGTTAAACTTCATCATAACTAATCAGTCCTTTCAATATAATTATTAATAGTATAATTTCTGGTATCACATTGGACTGTCCTCCCGCATCATAATGTTTCACAAGGCAAGTTAAGTTAATAGTATGTAAAAATATTACAGCTATATTTAGTAACATATTGCATGATATAATGTATCATGTGAAAGTATGCAACTGTTTCGGCTGCCTTGTAAGACTATTATAGGCATAAAGGAAAATTTTGTCAAGCGATTGTGGATGTGATATTGAAAAAGGCAAAATTTGTATATATTAACAAGTCTTTGACTGCAAAGTTGTGCAAATTGCCAACTGATTCAAGCCCCTGTATCTTCACCTTGAGCTCATCGACACGCTTCATCTTGGCTTCGTATCCTGCGATTTGGTTCTCTTTTTCGGCAAGTTGCTCCTTGATTTTCAGGTACGCCTTATTTGTCGAGAGCTTGCCTTCGTCCCAGTCGGCGAAATCTTCGGGCGTGAGAGTGTCGGCGTTATCGACTATGTATTTTTCTTTGCGGTAAGTATCTCTACTACCGATACCAAGCTTTTCAGCGATTGCTTCATCTGTACGTCCAGCTTCGGCAGAATTCTGACTAAGCTGTGGATTAACACCGCCCGTTGACGTTGCTTGTCTCTCCCTCGCCTTAACGCTCTCGATTTTTTCAAGCCTGCGTGCATATTCAACTCGCTCTGCCTTTGAGAAATCTTTGCGGACTTCGTTTTCGCTGATCTCGATGTTGAGCTTTTGCTCATCGGTGAGAGAACCCCACGTTCTGACTGAGTCCTAAGAAAATTTGACTATTAGGAAAAGTAATTGCCAAATTCTAATAGTATCTTTTGGAAGCTAAGTGTCTCAGAGATACCAGCTCGACATTTTTGACCCTTTTTTTGAGGGTAAAAATGCCACTTTTGATAGATAATATCAGGCGAAAACAGCATTTTTCGTGCTCGACATTTTTGACCCTTTTTGAAATGCCATTTTCGCTTGATATTATCAGGCAAAAACCCCATTTTCGGTGAAGATTTCCCTCTATATCTATAGACCGTACCCCCTCTGCTACCCACTGCCATCAACAGCTCCAAGAAGCAACAAGTGATAAGGAAAAGGATTAAAGATTGCTTTCCCGAACAACGTATGTTGTGAGGAACAGCGTGAGCAACTACTTTGCGAACGATGAATTTTCCCTCGCACTATAGCCAATAGCCAAGCAATGATAATGCCACTGAGTAGATTTATCACTGACTACAAGAGACAGCAAGCCCGATTCCAAGCACTCCGATGTAAAGAGCCAAGGACAGTGCCGTTCCCACTACTATAATAAGCAAAGGACTAATGACTTGAAACGTATCACTTCCAACGATAATATATACAGTCAGTGATAAAAAACAACTATTGACCGATCACTATATCCTTTCAAGCTCTGAGAAGAGTCACTGTTGTAGTGAATCACGGACTGAGACTGTAACCGCTCCCTTATTGACAAGCTCAGGTACTAAAACAGTACTTGAGATGCTATTGCCTTGACAGAACGATTCGTTCACCGAGACACTTTTGCTCTTATCATAGGGAGTCGGTGAAGTGCCGAGTCACTATAACATACAACACGTGTACTGTGTTTTGCCGTCTGCCTGTGCTAAGGTCGTGTTTTCCGACCTTTCATCACAGCCACTACAGCCAGTGGAGCAACAGCCCTTTATATATCTTCTTTTCTTTTCGGGTCAAAAAGCATACAGTCGCTGTGCTCCTTACAGCTTTTATGCCCCTTGCGAAAAAGAAAAGAAGCAAAAGAAACTGCACTTAATGATTTTTCTTGACAAGAATTGACTTGAAGCAGTAGCTATAGCAGTCACTATTATAGCATTGGCTAAGTCCTGCTTTGAACTGCATCTCTGAGCCTTTTCTTTAAAATATCTGTTATAAACCGCCACTTTTCGGAGTGACGGCTTTTTTTTATTTTCGGCTGTGCAACGGAACGAGCAGCATAGAGCGCAGTCTTTCGGGTTGCTTCCAGCTCGGCTCTGAGGGCAGTGATTTCGGCAAGAACCCGATCATTGGCAACCCCATAGCCACCTGTTCTGCGGATTGCAGGCAGCACTTCCGATGTCACCCAGCGCTTGAACTGCTTTGCTGTGGGCAGCTTGCTGGAGAGGATGAGGGAATAGAGGCCAGATTCGTTGATGATTATCATTTGCTGTGTTCCACCAAGGGCGCCCTGAATTGGGGCGTCCTTTTTGTCTTCATCATCAACATGTGACATAATGGCATTTCTTGGCTTTGCATATCCCAATATCTCAGCCACATCCTTACCGACGAACCAGGGCTCCCCGTTGATTGTCAGGGTGCGGATCTGACCAAACTCGCTGTTCTGATAGATGGCGATTGCGGTTGTTTTCAGGTACGCCTAACTGTTCGGCGATTTCGTTTTGTGATAGATTAAATTGGCGATAATCGCCAATTTTTGAAGGTCTGCCCTGTCCTTGTCCGCACAACGCCATATATTCCGTCGAAATTTTTCTCTGCTTAGGGCGAAAATATAATAAAAAAGAGAGCAACACAAGGTCACTCTCTTTGGTGATATTTAGATGGGCGGCGTATCCATCATCTCAGGTTCCTATTCAGGAGTGTCGGGAGCCTTTCCGACCTTAAATATCAGTAATAACATTATAATATTTATCTACCATTATTATACATCATATCATTCAATTTGTCAAGTGTAATTTTTTAATCTTCCAGAATTTAAATTGTTGTTAATTTTTGCTTGCGTAACGTCATACAAAGAAGCAATATAATAATAGTTATTGGCTATATCCAATTTTATAGCTATCAAAATGTTGTCCGAATAACATTTAATGAGTTCAATGCTATTTGGTTGATTAGGATTCATTCCTATGTAATCAGGATAATTTAGTATATCTTGAATATTGTTTAAATATTGAATTTGATTAGGATGATTCTTTTGAACATGTACTGCTAAACCAGATGATTGCATGATATCAAGGCATGGCAAGCTGACACTTAATTTTATGTTGTATTCATTTTTGTAAATGCCAATTTTTGTAAGTGAGGCTGCCATCTTATTATCACCCATATTGTTTTTCTTGATTATAACACCAATTACAAAATATGTCAATATAAATTGATGGCTTTTTAATGCTTTTAGTTACTAATTATACAATGTTTAAAATTCACTTCTTTGATTTATCTGTAATTGCGTGCTGCTAAGATACAAAAATTTCCCTTTTTTTCGTGTTCGGACAACTGTATCCGTTGTGTACACTCGGTGCAGTGGGGGAGGTTAGCGGACTGGAATATTATGTGTTCTGAAAAATTAGTGACTATACACGAACACAGTTCATTTATTGCCGTTTTCTTGTAAACTATACCCCATTGATATAGTTGCCTCTTGCTGCATCATCCAGCACTTTTGATATCATACCAACTTAATAGGATATAATTATTGGGTTATAAATAAGTATTACATACAAGCTTCATCATCTGGGAGACCGAGCCAGCGCCCAGACTGCTACAAGCACGCTGTATCAGCTTCTGTGCGGCTCTCTGAGCGACTTTATTATCAGACATGAATCACACTGCAAGAGCAGTAGAACGCCATACAGCGCATTGTAGAAGCTCTGAGAGGGTCACAGTCTGCAAGAACCGCTGCCGCATTTGTGACAGCGTTCTTGTCTCTCTGGTCATGTACGGCACACAGCATCAAGCGCACCCAGACACCCACCAGAACGAACAGAAACGCCCTTTATAGCTCTTCTGCCTGCCCGATGGTTAAATCACCATACAAATATAAAGTTGCTCTCACAGCGCTTGTAGAAGCTCTGAGAGCATAAAAAAGAGAGCCGCCGTTGTTTGGCAAGCTCTCTGTTATTTTATGCGGTTGTTATCCGTGCGGCGTGCTGGGTCTTAAATTCTGTACAGCCGTAAAGGTCTTTTATTTCGTCAAGTGTCATCTTCTTGTGGTTCCGTGTGCCGTCCTCTGGTCTGTGCCAGTACCAAGCTTTTTTATTCTTTGAGAACATGAAGTGCAGGGACTTCAATATTTCTCTGTAGCTGTAAGTGTTGCCTGTGCACCAAATCCATTTGCCGACCAGCTCTATTGTAAGACCATCACAGCTGATAAGCGACTCTATTATCTTGCGGAACTCTTCGGGCGTTTCGGTGCTGTCGGTTTCTGCGGTGTATGTGTTGCCCTCTGTGTCGGCGTGAATGTTCTTATAGTGGTTGAAGGCTCTTTCATACTCTGCGTTGATTTCCTTCATGATCTCTTCTGTTGCCGCTCCGTGCAGGTCTGGGTGATACTGCTTGCAAAGTGTGCGGTATGTGTGCTTTACGTCCTCAAGTGTGTGTGCTGTTTTGAACCATTTTAACATAATATCAAGACCTTTCATTTGAGCTTGTTGCTCTTTTGATTTATTTCTTGATATTATTATACACGAATATTAGTGTAATGTCAATGTGTCAATATACACGAATTTAAGTGTGATATATTGTATGATATACACGAATAATAGTGTTGTTTAGTCAGTATCTGGAATATATTCCATTATATCTCCTGGCTGACACTCTAACAACTTACATAATATAGCGATATTATCATTAGATACAATTTCACCATTGCGAAATTTTTGTAAAGTGCTTTCACTCATTATTTTTTCTTTTCGGATTCTTGTTGTTGTATATCCTTTTTCTTTTAATGCTGTTAATATATTAAATTTATATTTAATCGGCATTTAAATCACCTCTCTATAAGTATAGAATATAATTACACGAAAAACAATGTACTTTTTTACCAAATATGTACACTAAATATCGTGTAATTTATCGATAGACATACACGAATGTTAGTGCTATAATAAGATACAGTAAAGGACACCACAACAAAAACAATATGGAGGTTAAACAAATGAAAAACACTAATAAAAGAAAAACAATTGATAGATGGGATATAATGACAAATTACGGTTACGGTTGGGAATGTGAATGTTCTGAATATACATACAAAGAAGCTAAAGAGCGTTACAAAGAATACAAAGAAAACACTAACGCAAGCGTAAAACTTGAAAAGCATAGAGAACACAAGTAAACGGTTTCTAAAGGGTTGAGCCAATAAATCAGCCCTATTCCATAGGCTAAGACCTAAAAAATTTAATGGAGGTACATCACAATGAGTACAAACGAACTTCACGCAGTTATCAAGGAGCTTAAAGAGTATAAGCTCCTCAAAGAAGAGGCAGAGGCACGCATAGCAGAACTTGAGTGCATTATCAAGTCTGAGATGCGCACACAGGACACCAGCAAGCTTGTTGTTGGCGAATACCGTTGCAGTCTCGCCACTGTTACCAGCAACCGCATCGACAGCAAGGCTTTGCAGGAGAACCGCCCCGACATCTACACGGCGTATCTCAAAGCTTCATCTTATGAGCGTTTGACCGTTCGGTAAACTAAACGCCCTTTGCAAACCGACATTTGCAGGGGGCAACCGTGACACACGGGGCGGCTACTGTTATTATACAGCGCAACCGCCCCAGATGTCAAGGGATTTCGGAGGTTTTATGCGTATCAAGGAATATTCGACCCGTGAAGCCGTTGCTTTTCTTGCCGCCAGTGGGTTCACATTCTCAAGGCACGGCAAAGGTGGGCACACCATCTACAGCAACGGCACATCAAATATCAGTCTGCCCACGCACAGCAAGACTATAAATAAAATGCTGTTCGCTCGCATCGTCAAGGAAAACAGGCTGAGAGGATAAGAGCAAAGGAGACTTCAAAATGAATATACGCAGATGTGTTACACATCTTCTTAACACCATGCCAGAAGCTGTTAAGCAAAGGCTGTGCGGCGTGATGTTTACCGCTGTCGGCTGTATGTCCGCCATTGTAAGCAATGATAACGGCGCTTATGATATAACGGCGGCTGTAATCATGGTTCCGCTGGGTCTGCTTATGGCGTTTGGCAAAACTGAATAATGAAAGGATTTTTGAAAATGGATAATGTAAAACTGAATAACCGCATTTCTGAGGCAGCGCCCCTGTCATTCGATATTGAAGATGTAAAGATATACCCGTCTTTCCTTGTATTTTCCGTTGATTGGTTTTCACTTCCGTTCAAATACAGGTATGACCTTAAAATGAAGCTTATGGGAGCGCCGCTTGATTATGCAGAGCAATATATGACTCTTGATGTCATTGTCCCCATTGATAACGGCAGAATCAGAACTACAGAGGCATTTATGTATATGTCTGATTATCCAACCTTTAACGGCGCAGATTGGAATGTCCCCATAATTCAAGAGTTTGAAAAGTTTATACGGGGCGAGGAAAGCAACATATCCGATGATTGTGAAAAGATCAATGTTGACGGTAAGCTTCTGACCCTTTCGGCAAGGATAGAGCCATTAAATTTTTCTATGATAGATTTACAATATAAGTGCAACACATGGAAAAAAT
>ULUH01012747.1_pt1 | contig 27928 bp, 37 predicted proteins | sample 1958241 | NCBI WGS metagenome assembly ULUH01 (sample SAMEA4835753, study PRJEB28245) | human gut metagenome | biome: gut microbiome; material: fecal sample | place: Denmark | collected 2008 | reverse complement strand
CCCAACTTGTCGCTCCTCGCATGAGGAGCGTGGATTGAAATTTGGATGCTAATAATATACATATGTTCGATGATGGTCGCTCCTCGCATGAGGAGCGTGGATTGAAATACAATATATAATATCACAAACAGATAAAAATGCAGTCGCTCCTCGCATGAGGAGCGTGGATTGAAATGTCGACGGGCAGATGCGTGAGCGCTCGCTCGTGATGTCGCTCCTCGCATGAGGAGCGTGGATTGAAATTCGGCATCCGTCAGCTGCCTTGCCGTGCTGTTGGCGTCGCTCCTCGCATGAGGAGCGTGGATTGAAATTTTTTTAGAGTTAATAGGTTAACTCAACACGATAGTCGCTCCTCGCATGAGGAGCGTGGATTGAAATTATTTTGCTCACCAGAAACGCACATCGAAGACGAGTCGCTCCTCGCATGAGGAGCGTGGATTGAAATTGGAACCAAGGCCGAACTGAAGAAATCAAAGAACGCGTCGCTCCTCGCATGAGGAGCGTGGATTGAAATATCCGAAGAATGACAGGAGCTACACCGAAGTCACGTCGCTCCTCGCATGAGGAGCGTGGATTGAAATAGCATGGGGCAGAACAAGCTGTCACGATGGCTTATGTCGCTCCTCGCATGAGGAGCGTGGATTGAAATATAAAAATGATATTGCCGCGCGAGAGCGGCAAAGTCGCTCCTCGCATGAGGAGCGTGGATTGAAATAGTTAGGCAATGATATTGCATTGAAAGTCGCCAGTCGCTCCTCGCATGAGGAGCGTGGATTGAAATATCCCGCTTCTCGCGCTCAATACGCTCTGCAACGTCGCTCCTCGCATGAGGAGCGTGGATTGAAATATATCCGATCTGTCTGGCGTCGCCGTCACGCCCAGGTCGCTCCTCGCATGAGGAGCGTGGATTGAAATGTTTCAGACTTGTCGACCGGAAAAGTTGGCGAACGTCGCTCCTCGTATGAGGAGCGTAGATTGAAATATCGCAAGATGAACGGCACGAGCGATTTTTACCGTCGCTCCTCGTATGAGGAGCGTGGATTGAAATCGTGATGTGATTTGGAAAATCATGGAATTAGCTGTCGCTCCTCGTATGAGGAGCGTGGATTGAAATATGCTTGTAGCATAGGAGGTGAACAAAATGGAGAAGTCGCTCCTCGTATGAGGAGCGTGGATTGAAATTGAGTCTATATACTTCAAGCTCTTCCTCGCTCTCGTCGCTCCTCGTATGAGGAGCGTGGATTGAAATAAGCTGGCCAACGCGGTCGACGAGAAGACCTTCCGGGTCGCTCCTCGTATGAGGAGCGTGGATTGAAATTTTGATGCGCGAAAATGAGCCGCTCGCGGCGAAGTCGCTCCTCGTATGAGGAGCGTGGATTGAAATCTGCAGATCATCTTGACGTCTTCCGGCGTCAGGTCGCTCCTCGTATGAGGAGCGTGGATTGAAATCCGCAGTGGGAGGATGTCAGGGGAGCAAATGGTCGTCGCTCCTCGTATGAGGAGCGTGGATTGAAATAACGCATCTGATAGCTGTAAAAGCGTGTCCATATGTCGCTCCTCGTATGAGGAGCGTGGATTGAAATAAATCCAGATGCGCCTTCGAGAGCCGTGCATAAGGTCGCTCCTCGTATGAGGAGCGTGGATTGAAATACTATCATACCCTGTATGACATCGGTCAGCGACAGGGGGTCGCTCCTCGTATGAGGAGCGTGGATTGAAATTACAGTGGAACGGTCTGTATTGCTTCCTTGTCCGTCGCTCCTCGTATGAGGAGCGTGGATTGAAATCGCGCAAGACATTGCCACCTGTTGCCGGGTCGTCGTGTCGCTCCTCGTATGAGGAGCGTGGATTGAAATTTGATAGCGACTGCTCGTCGCGGATTTGTCGTGCGTCGCTCCTCGTATGAGGAGCGTGGATTGAAATAAAGATGAGATCAATCGGCTGACTGGCCAGGGCAAGGTCGCTCCTCGTATGAGGAGCGTGGATTGAAATACCTATCTCGAGTACTGCAGGAATCACTATGGAAAGTCGCTCCTCGTATGAGGAGCGTGGATTGAAATGACCTTGGCGCGCTCGCGACAGGGTACGGCGTCGTGTCGCTCCTCGTATGAGGAGCGTGGATTGAAATATTTCAGCTGCAATTTGTTCTAAGTATGGGTCTAGGGTCGCTCCTCGTATGAGGAGCGTGGATTGAAATATGTAGCCTCACCTCTCTTACTGCGCATTCATGACGTCGCTCCTCGTATGAGGAGCGTGGATTGAAATTATCATGCGCCGTGCTGAATCGGTGGATGATGAAGTCGCTCCTCGCATGAGGAGCGTGGATTGAAATTTCCTGCGTCACGTTATTGCAGCTCCCGTATTCCGTCGCTCCTCGCATGAGGAGCGTGGATTGAAATCTCGCCATTGTCGACACGCTCGGCGACGGCCCAGGTCGCTCCTCGCATGAGGAGCGTGGATTGAAATACGTAATGGCTCGGATGAAGAACATTGCTGTGCAGTCGCTCCTCGCATGAGGAGCGTGGATTGAAATTAGTAAGTAGCTTTTGCCGACGTTGAAGAAGTCTGCTAGTCGCTCCTCGCATGAGGAGCGTGGATTGAAATGATAAAGTAGTATGGCGGCTGATCATGCTGATTCGTCGCTCCTCGCATGAGGAGCGTGGATTGAAATATCATGTTTTGCTTACTCGTTGACATCTGGTCTGAGTCGCTCCTCGCATGAGGAGCGTGGATTGAAATAGTCCATCCGGCCGGGAATGATCAAGTATCTGGGTCGCTCCTCGCATGAGGGGCGTGGATTGAAATGAGGTGGGCCGCATCAGTGCCAGGTCGCTGTCGGGTCGCTCCTCGCATGAGGAGTGTGGATTGAAATCTGCAGGCCTATTGGCAGGCGATGGACTGAGTCTTAAGAGCATTGAAAAAGGCTGCAGCCGGGATGATGTTGCATCCTGGCCGCAGCCTTTTTTATGCGTTATTTCAAAGTTGATTGGATTTACGGTTTATTTTTTGTTGCTGTCTGCCTTTGCTGATGTGTCTTTTTCATCGGCGGTCGGTTGTTCTTCGCGCGTCACGAGGATCTTGTCGATGCGGGCGCGGTCCATGTCGACGACTTCAAAGGTGAAGCCGTTCCACTCGCATTTTTCGGCGACTTTCGGGATGTAGCCGAAGTAGGAGGTCAAAAAGCCGCCCATCGTCTGGTAGTGGTCGTGGTCTTCGTCGGGAAGTTCGGCGATGTCGAAGCGCTCTTTGAAGTCATCGATGGAGCAGAGGCCGTCGACGTACCATGAGTGCTCATCGCGCGGCGTGAACTGGATGGGGTCGGGCTCGACATTTGACATGGAGTCGCCAATGATCTCCTGCAGGATGTCGTTCATGGTGATGAAGCCGATGACGCCGCCGTATTCGTCGAGGACCATGGCTTCGTGGATGCCCGTGTCGCGGAATTTCGCGAGGACGCGGAAGGTCTCCATCGAGCGCGGCACGAACATGGGCTTGCGGATGTACTGCGCGAGGTCAAGCGATTTGCGCTCGAGCGAGGCATTCAAGAGGTCCTTGGCGTAGAGCACGCCGCAGAAATCGTCGAGGTTCTCGCGGCCAACGGGGAAGACATTCTGCGGATGCTCGCGGATGATGCGCAGGTTGTGGCGCAGGGAATCTGTCAGATCGAGCCAGAGCATCTGCGTGCGCGGCGTCATCAGGGAGTAGGCCGTCTGGTCGCTCATGTGGAAGATGCGGTCGACCATGGCCTGCTCGGACTTCTCGAAGGTGCCGTCTTCTGTGCCTTGTTCGATGAGGTCCTTGACCTCGTCCTCTGTAACGGTGTCCTCGATGTTCGGGTTGATGCCGAGCAGCAGCAGGACGCCGCTCGCGGAGCTGGACAGGAAGCGGATGAAAGGCCGTGCGAGATGCGTGAGCCTTGCGACGATGCGGTGATACTTCATGAGTATGCGCTCAGGATTCTGTGCGGCTTTCTTCTTCGGCAGGAATTCGCTGAAGAGCAGAGCGATGTACGTCACGACGACGATGCTCAGAATCATCGCGATGAGCGTGGCATGCGGCAGGAACGAGATGAAGGTGGCGAGGTACGGCGCAATGAACGCACCCGTACAGATTCCCATTAGGATACCCGTCAGCGTGATGCCGACCTGGACGAGGGAAAGCGGCGCTTCTGCGTTCTCGAGCAAACCGAGTGCCGCCTCTGCGTCGCGGTTGCCATCTTCAGCGAGCTTCTCGAGGCGGCCGCGGTGGCTTTCCGTCAGCGCCGTCTCAATCAGGGAGAAGAAGGCATTGGCAAACAGCAGTAACAAGAGTAAGACGAGCAGTAGGCCCGCGTCAGTATTGTCCAAAAATGATACACATCCTTTTATCTGCATGAAATATAGTGTAAACTGTGTTCTTTATAATATAGCATAACTATGGTGCTTTGTCACATCTGGCGGAGCAGGAGCAGAAGACTCAGTCATCATACCAAGGGCCATTGCCGATGATGATGCCACCGTGCAGCGTCACAGGCGTGGAGTTGCCGACTTTTGTCGGCATGCGCGTCGTGATCTTGTAAGGCGTATCGACGAGCCAGGCCGTGACGAGCACACCGTCGTCCTTTATTTTGCGGTAGGCCTTGCGGTCGAGCTCTGCTTTGTAGACTTCGCTCTTGTGGGCGGCGACGGTGGAGCTCGTCAGGGCTTGCGTGAAGGCCATGCCGTCCGACCACTTGTAGAGCGTCTTGCCGTTCTTGTCGAGGATGGCGAAGTCGTAGACCTGGCCGTCGCGATGCGCGATGGAATAGTCGCTGTCACCGTCATTCGTGACCTTGAGCTCCATGATGAGGCGGCCGTGCTTTTCCTCGACCGTCAGCTCCTCGACAATCTTATCGAAGCTGAAGGCGGCATATGACGGCACAATCTCGCTGCTGTGCGAGCCCGAGGTCGGGAACGAGACGCCGATGCCTGTGCCAAAGGATGCCGAGGCCACCGGTATGGAGGAAAGGGAGATGGCGCCGACTGCAAGGGCGAGCGCGGGGATGAGGGTATATTTCTTCATGATGATCACTCCTGATTCTGTCGTTTTAAATCTGGTATCGTTAATTCTATTGTACCATGATATGCTATAATGAATATGAGATTTTTTTGTTCGGAGGAATCGAAACACATGGATAAAGAAACAAGAAATGACCTGCCGGGAATCCAGTGGTTCCCGGGGCGTATCAAGAAATGAGTGAGAGAATCCTTGTACGGCAAGGGATTCGGGCATGTTCTGCCCACCATTTCTGCCCTCTTGCCCACCAATGGTCGCGGGCGGGGCGTTTGGTGGGCAGTTGCCCACCGGTCCTTACAGGATGTGTTTCAGTTTCTTTGTGATCATCTGTACCGGCCTCTCCTGCATCTCGAGGCGGCTGTCGACATAGGTCATGGTGCTCTTGGCATCGCTGTGGCCAGCGCGTGTCATGATCTCTGTCAGGGATGCATGAGACTCGCCGAGCATCGTCAGGTTGGTGTGTCGCAGGCAGTGGAAGTCGAAGTCGCGGATGCCCATCTCGCGGATGCGCTTGCACTGGTAGGAGAGCGAGCAAGGCTTGATGTACTTGCCATTGGGCTGCGTGCAGATGAGGTCGAGGCGAGGGCCGGGTGCCGGGTAGCACTTCTCGAGGGAGACAATCTTCTGGATCGGGCGGCCCTGGTAGTCCTTGGCGGGGAGGATGTAGTTGTAGAAGTAGTCCTCTCCGTAGGCCAGCTCGTTGGCCCGCTGCTGCTGACGCCAGCGCCGCAGCAGCGGCAGGACGATCTCGCTGTCGAAGGCCAGCGTGCGATGGCTGCTCTCCGTCTTGAGATCGCAGAGATAGTGTAGGCTGTGATGGCCGCGCATTGAGAGGCGCTGGATCTGCAGCCGGATATGCAGCTCTCGTGCATCGAGGTCACAGTCAGCCCAGGAGAGGCCGAGCGTCTCGCCGATGCGCGTGCCGAAGTAGAGCCCCAGGGCGAGCGGCATGTGGTACGTATTGCCAAACGGGAAGTGATCGAAGAGCTGTACGAGCTCGTCGTTCTCGATGCGGCGGCGTGGGCGGCGACGGCTGAGCTCCGCGAAGTTCTTGCCGGGAACCTTGATGAGCTGTGCCGGATTGGCTTTCAAGAGCTCCATCGGCCAGATTGCGTAGTCGAGGGCTACCTTGATGTTGCTGAGCATGCGGTCAACCGTCTCATACGAGTAACCGTCCTGGCGCTTCTGGCGAACAAAGCCGTCGATGATCTGCGGGGAGAGTGAGGTCAGGCGGTAACTGCCGAGCGCAGGCTTGAGGTGCAGCCGGATGTTCTTCTCGCGCAGCTCCAGCGTGTTGTTGCGGGCGTCGAGCTTCGTGCGCTCGAACCAGATGTCGAGGAAATCGGCGAAGCTCATGTCCGGCGAATTGCCCTGGCGGATGCCGTGCTGGTAGTCTTCGTAAGCCTTGATGCCTGCCAGTTGTGCATCCTCGCGCGTAGCAAAGCCGCTGCGTTCTACCGTCTGGCGCTTGCCGTCAACCTTGGCTTTCTCGAAGCGGTAGCTCCACTTCGAGCCACGCTGGCGTACATGGACATGCTCCAGCGCATTGCGGGATGAGAGAATGATTTTTGACATAGGATAACCTCCTTGTTGTAAAGCGGAGGCGAATCCCTTATAATAGAGATGCGATGGATGCGATTCGCCTCGCGTCTATTCCTGCCGTCCAGAGGTGGTGCTCTGGGCGGCTTCTTTTGCTATGGCCTTTTTGGGGCCATTTGGTATACGCGCGTGAAACTTCGCATTCGCCAGTTCGTCAAGGATGGAAAGCTGGCAAGCGAATACATGGTCATCAAAGTCTTGGAACAGCGTAAAGCACCGAAGCAGATCAAGCTGGACTTCCCATACCGGACTGATGACAATGAACCTCGAAAGTGATATAATCAAAAGGTGTGAAGTATGTGTTGCACTATCTCTATGGCACACATGAAGGGGCACGTTCGTTAGGACGTGTCCCTTTTGCTGTATCAGGGGAAGGTGTTCGTCCTGTCTTTCAGCCTATCGATATCAGACTCTGCATCGTTCACTCGATTCTCTAGGTCGCTGATATCAAAGTCGTCATGCCACTCGACGGGACTGGGTGTGTTCTCAACATCGCGGAGTCGGGTATCCAGCTCCTCGAGGTCTGAGCGGAGTGTGTCGATATCTTCGCGATTGGCTTGGACGCTGTCGATCTGGCTCTCGAGGTCATCCATGCGACGGTTCAGCTTCTTGATCTGCTTGCTGATGGAGCTGCTTTGCTGAGCTGTGGCGAGCTGCTCGATGTAGTGCTGCTGCTGATAGGTGATGACGCCCAGGGCGGCGATGGCCACGGTCATTGCGCCGATCAAGATGTTTTGCTTATTCATGATATGCCTCCCTCCTTACTCATGGTTCCGTCGATTGAAGTAATCAACATACTTCGCGGAGATTACAATATGCGTGATGCCACTTGCATATGGGGCTAATTCATAGGGCTGGTATATCAAAGCGATAGCGCCATTGCCCATCAGATAGAAATTGTCGGTGATGCCTTTATGATCCTTTGTATATGGAGTGAAATCCTTTGTTATCCTGTAAGGGATATGCTGATTCCTCCGATTGTATATTGGGAGGGAAAATACTTTTGAGATGTCACCTGGCCTTAACCGGACAAAATATGGCAATGGCAATCTCTGCCCAGTCTTCTTGCTGTAGTTCAGGCCGATACCCTTCTCAAGGCCGTGCGCTCCGCCGTAGTATCGATAATCAATGATCATCAGGGATAAGACATCATCATCTTCGTACTTTACTTCGTATTTGAAGGACCCGTTGATGAACTTGCCATCATTGTAATCTGCTTTGAACGCATAGATGTAATTATAGATATCACTATTGATTCTATCCTGTGCTTCCTGGTTATGATCCAGATAGACCATCGGATAGGACATCGTGTAGTTGATGGCGGAGTCCTTTTCCTCATACACGCTGGCGGAGCTGATGGGCCAGGGCAGCAGCAGGAAGCACAGTAGTAAGATGATGGTGATATGTTTTAGCGTAGCACGCATTTCTTGGAGCATGATGCAGACCTCCTTTTTGTATCAATCATGGTAGGCACTTCTGGCATGGTCGGTAGCCGCGGCTGATGGCTTCGTCTCGATTGTAGAACTCGTTCTTATTGGTACTGCTGATGGAAACTGCGAGCTGACCTGGGGCAGAGAAATGGACTTATGTATCAGTAGTATCTTTCCATAAATCAGGATTTGAATATAAATATTTAAGCTTTTGATTTGGAATGATAGGCATCTTGATGGCATCGATATGCCGTAGGATATATACGATATAATCATGCGTCGCTATGAGCATATGTGCACTATTATAGTAATAAAGGGAGCCAGAGTTATTAGGCGTAACAAATAATTCTACTACTTCCGGATGATTGCGGAGATATTCCAATCTATATTCTTCACAAGCACGGTATTCTTTTTCGCCTTCTTCATAAAATTTAGCTATATGATCTGGAATAGAGGCATATATGTCATCTTGAAGATTTTCTAGTCTTTTTATTGTTTGAGTAAATCTGCGAATGAATTGGATAGTAGGCTTTGTATATGATTTGTCTAGATTATTGGTACGTAAGTCATAGCGATATGGATGAAAAATATCATGCAATTTTTGAGGAAGCTCGTTTTTATTTGATAACAACGATTTCAATCGAGCAATTTCCTTATCTTGTTTTTGTTGACTTTTTTCCTTTACATGTATAGTTATTTTTAATTCATCGATTTTATCTGTAAATGATTGGCGCTCATTATCTAGCAGTGAACAAGCTTGGTTGTAATTTTTTAGTAGTTCTGCATATTGACGTTCATAACTATCTTGTTTTGCATGGCGTCCTATGAAATAACCTATAAGTCCAGACACACAGCAGATTGCCAAAAGTATTTCCATATCGTTACCCTCCTGCTATAATATAGTTGTAGCGTTCCTATAGCGGGAGTGCGATACAGTCCTGTAAGAGATTCCGGCTCTTACAGGACCTTTTTGTATTTAGGCTTTGATTTGAATAGAATGTGTTTCTCGAGTCATGATATCATTTTCTATGCATTGGACTGAGATGTTACTCGAGAAAGAGATGCTACCTGCTGCCTGCGGGCGGCTTATTTTTTATGAAAGTGGGAGATGATGCCGGAGCTTCCATAGGAGGAGGCTGATACAGCCTTTTCTTCATTGTCGAAAGCCTGATCAACTTGACGATGGTAGGAGCGGCGGATGATGTCGGGATCGTCATCATCATCATCATTGGGCGGTGCGGCCTTAGTGCTGGTCGATTCAGCCTTGGCAACGTTTGAATTTTCTGTATTACCTTCGGCCATGATCTTGTCAAAAATCTGCTCCAGCATCTTCCACTGTGGCTCGTCGAGTTTGGCGAGGACTTCGGCGAGGCGGTAGGGGAAGGAGTCATCTAAGCACTTCGGTAGATATTCTCTACGGGCGGTTCTTTTTTATGCTCTTTTTTCGGAGCTTGTAGCAGAGGATGCCGATGCAGCCTCTTTTTCAGCTTGGATCTCGGCTTCAAGTTGGGCACGGAGTCGGGAGGATTCGTCAACCGATGTAGGCGTGTTGTTGTTATCAATGAAGTGGGCAAGCGTACAGATAGAATCAACGATAGCTTCTTGCTGCTCGCTGGAGAGGGCAAGAAAAGCCCGTATCATACGCTGCCCCTTGTCTGTAAGCTGATAAGTTTCGGTGAGCTTGTCAAGAATATATTCGTCGTCTTGGCGGAACATTTCACCCTCACCCGTTCGTAGCCATGCTTCATTGATACGGAATTTTTCGCAGATGAGATGGATGTTTTGATCGATGACAACATTGCCCGGCTTCTCCAACCAACTGACGCCGGTTTGCGTGATACCTATTTTCGTGGCAAATTCTGTCTGGTTCATCTTTAGAGTTTTACGAACCAGCTTCACACGCTCATTGATAGTCATAAAATCATCTCCTTCACTTATATGATAATAGTCACTGCTAAAAAAGTCAAGGAAAACCGTTGATAAATAAGAATAACTGCTGTAATATAAGTATAGAGATAACAATCACTGCTAAAATAAAAAGGAGGCGAGGATATGAATGATATGGAAGCAAGAGCAAAGCGTAATCGCGCAGAAAAATTAATCGCGGCACTGCGACTACTTTCTGAAGAGCAACGAGAATGCTATGAGAATGCCATCATCGGGACGGCTTTTGCAAACAGCATGATTAACACGTACCGAGGAAAGAAACATCAGGTTTTTGAACAAGTGGCATCAGATGATGAACAGGAGGGTCCTAAGTCCCACTCCGAATGAACGCATGAAGGCAAACCAAGTGAAGGAGGAGATTACCATGACTGCAATGGAGACGTTGATGGCCATCATGATGAGCTGCCTGGCTCTTGTCGCATTTCTGTCCTGGCGCATGGATAAGGAGCGCCTGCTGTACGTCGAGAAACTTGACGCGATGACGGACGAGCTCCGTCGTCTTCACGAGGACAATATTCGCCTGCGCGATGAAGTGTCGAAGTGCTATGTGGAGTCGGTGTGCAGCTACGGGAAGATGTGCCGTGATCTGCATGAACTGATGTATTGCGTGGACGAGCTCCGCTGGGCCATCAATACGAGCAAAGCTGTGAACAAGGATGCGGCCGAGCACCTGCGTGATCCGTTCTTCCCCGAGGAAGAGGATGACTATGGGTGGACTGGCCCGGCGGAGACGCCGGACAATCCCATTGAGAAAGACATCATCGAAGGCCTGAAGCACGACGGCGTCTGGGCTCCAGAGCCAGACAACCACGATAAGCGCTCAGCGTGAAGGGAGCACATCTATGAAGTGGCTGAAGAAGATTCGTGATTGGTGGAGCTGGACCCCAGTCACGTATTGGGATTTTTACCGCAAGCAAAAAGAGATGACGGTCATCAGCATTGCCCTGCTGATTATAGCCGTCATCCTGATTGCCATCAGTCTGTCGATAACCACTGTAGAACTGAAAGGATTACTGAAAGTCCTGAGAGCAATGCTGCAATAGCGGCGAAGTAAAGTGACCATCGCTGCATGCGACGAAGATCCTGTTCCTGTTGATACTGATGTAAAATGTCTTTTCCAGTATCACTCAGAATGAATTCATCCTCTGGATGAAATTCATAGGGCTCGCATTGGGAGTGCGGGCGTGGGTTCTTTTCTCGCAGCAGGCGGTCTGATTCGTCCGGTGCAAATACAAGATGAGAAAATTCTGAATCTATTACTTGTGGAAGGCGTTTGCGGATAGACTGATAATCCTTGACACCAGATGCGATTAAGAGAACTAATCGCTGTTTCGTTTCCATATCCATATCACCACCTCCTTTCTGTACTTCATTATATCAAGAAAAGAGGTTCTTGCTAGGGGATATTGGGAAGACGGCAGGAATAAAACGCGAGGCGACTACATTATATAGAAGGGAGGTGAAGCCATTGGAGAGTGCAGCTATCGAGATGATGATTGTCAATGCCATCGAGAGGACCGGGCGGGCTATGGCCCAGCACATGGGAGAGCGTCAAACACCAGACGAGCTCCTGACGGTCAAGGAAGTGGCCAAAATCCTGAAGGTCAGTCTCAACTACGCAAACCATCTTGTGCAGTCCGGCATCATACCGGGCCTCAAGATGAACGGCATGAAGGTCCGCCGCCGTGCCCTCGAGGCATGGATGGCGGCGATGGAAGGGCAAGACCTATCCGATCCGGCGCAGCCGGTCCCCATCCGGCGGCCCAGTAAAAGCGCATGAAAAAAAGAGGTGCCATGCCAGGCACCTCTGCATCAGGAATAGATCTCTCGGCGATGTCCGATATGGAGCATCAGGATGACAACGTGTTCTTCTTGGATGTCTGCAATCAGACGGTAGTCGCCGACACGGTAACGCCATTCGCCGCTGTGATTGGCCGTGAGTCCCTTGCCATGCTGACGAGGATTTTCGCAGCCTTCCAGATTCTTGCGAATCCAGCCGAGAATCAGGGCGGCGGTGTGGCGGTCCATCTTCTTTAGCGCTTTTTTTGCGGCCGGCGTAAAGAGCACATGGTAGGTCAAGCGAGGCCCAACTCCTTTTCCACCTCATCGAGGGTGTAGGTTTCTTTGGGATTCTTGCGGTATTCCTTCATGGCTTTTTCGTAGCATGTCATGTCGAAGTCGTTTTCGATGCGTTCCAGGACGGAACGGCGGACCAGCTCCGACATGGAAAGTCCGTTCATTTCAGCGTATTTGCGGAAGAGCGTGGCATCGTTGTCGTTCAGACGAACGGATACAGTCATAATAATCCCTCCTTCTGTAATACATTGTAATACACAGAAGAGGGAAAGTCAAAAGGAAAGAAGGGGATTCCCTTGTATGTGCTGGCATGAAAAAAGAGATGCCCTCGCACGGCATCTCTTTGAAGTACAGATTATCAATCCGACTAGTGATCTGTACCTCCTATTGTATCACAGGGATACCGAAAAGAAAATAAGGTGGGAAAATTTTTTGAGGGTGCGATTCCCTCTGCTCGCCTTGGTAAAGGAATTAATACTTCGACACTCTCCAGTATAAAGATACAGAAGAGAAGAAATAGTAAAAAGAATAGGAGCAGCAGAAGAAGATGGGATACATGAGAAGAAGATGGATATCCCACCACAGGAAGTTCATGGTGGTCGATAAGTACCATACGAAGAGAGTAATGCCGGAGAAGAAGAGCATCCGTGAGAAGAGAAGACCGAGGACTGGACTGGGCACGAGTCAGACGCAGGAGAAGATAAACCTGCGGCTCAGGGCAGAACGCCTCGCTCGTCTCATCATGGATAACTTCGAGACCGGCGACTGGTATGTCACGTTCACACTCGAGCGGGACATGACCGAGGAAGACCTTCGGGAGAACTACAGCAAGATGATGCGGAGCTTGCGGCGCTGGTACAAGAAGCAGGGCGTTTCCTGCAAGTACATCGCCGTCCTTGAGAATCTCAAGAACGGCGGCCGCAAGCATGGGCACATCCTTCTGCCGGCCGTGGCGGATGTTCCCTTTTCGGGAATGCGTCAGCTCCTGCGCACGGCATGGCCAACGGGCGAAGTCTACCTCAAGCATTATGGCGGCGAGGCCATGGATGCTTCGAGGCTCGCTTCTTACTACGTCAAGGAAGAGGTCAAGAAAGACGGCCGCACGAAGGCCGGCAGAAAAGCGAAGGAGATTCCTGCAATAGCAGAGAAAAATCCTGCATTCGCAGGGGAAAATCCCGAGCTCCTGCCGATGCGTGGTCGCCTTCTGACCAGTCATAATCTCCTGCACACCGAACCTGTGACCAAGAAAATCAAGTCGGCGGAAACGTACCGCGAGGAAATCAAAGCCCCGAAAGGCTACCACGTGGTACCCCAGCTCAGCTATAACGGATTTACGGAAGAGGGCTATCCCTATCAGCACGCGGTGTTTGAAGCGGATGCGCCCATTCCGGAGGAGGAACACTATGATTATCATCACCATCGCAAACCTGAAAGGCGGCGTCGGCAAGACCGTGACCGCGATCAACGTGAGCTACCTGCTCGCCGCCGAACACGGCAAAAAGGTCCTGCTCGTCGACAATGACCAGCAGGGGAACTCGTCGCAGTTCTTCAAGCGGTACAGCTACGACCGGCCGAGCATGGCCAACGTCATGAAGCGCACGGCGCGGGCGGCACAGGTCATCCAGCACACGGATTTCCCGAATCTCGACATCATCCCGGCCAACCTCACGCTGGCCGAAGCAGAGCGGGCGGTCATGATGGATACCGTCGTGCCGCAGCAGGTCCGCTTGCGTGAATGCCTGCGCGAGGTGAAGGACGACTACGACTACGTCATCATCGACAACCCGCCGAGCTTGCATATGTGCGCGGTCAACGCGCTCTCGACGAGCGACTACCTCGTTATCCCGGCCGTCATCAGCCGTTGGACATTCGAGGGTATCGACAGCCTGCTCGAGCAGGCAAGGCAGGTGCAGGCCTACCTCAATCCGCAGCTCAAGTTCCTCGGCACGCTCATCACGTGCTGCCGGAGGACTACGAGCAATCAGCAGGGGGCGGAGTGGCTGCGCTCGCATGGGGACTACAAGGTCTTCAACCACTACATCCGCTGGACTGACAAAGTCGACGAGTCGACGTTCTCGGCTGAGCCAATCGTACTGCACTCGCCGCGCTGCGGAGCCTCGAGGGATTACCGTGATTTTGTGGAGGAACTACTCTCGCTTGTGTCCGATTCGGACACCGAGGAAGAAGGTGCGGCAGAATGAGACGGTCCATCTACGAGCCTTCTTTTGCTTGGAAGCGCTACCGTGCGCAGCGTGATCGTCGTCAGCAGCGCCAGGCTGCCCTCTGCGAGATCCTGCACTTCTGTGGATGGAGCATCAAGACGATGATGGTCATCGCATTGCTTTACATCGGCCTCTGTATCCTGGCCGTCTGAAAGGAGAATACCATGGCAAATTTTGATTTGATGGGCCTCATGAGCCAGGCAAGCCGCGAGTCGGCTGGCAAAGCGCCCAAGTACGAGATGCGCAAGCTCATGCTGCAGGAGCTCTATCCGAATCCGGACAACCAGCTCGTCTACGAGGTCAAGGATATTGAGGAGCTGGCGGATGCCATCGAGATTGCGGGCGGCGTCCTGCACAACCTCGTCGTCGCTCCGGCAGATGCCGACGGCCGCCACATGATCATCAGCGGCGAGCGCCGCTACCGTGCCTGCTGTCTGCTCGTCGATCGTGGCGAGCGCCAGTACAGCGAGGTCAACTGCATCATCGAGAACGAGCGGGACAAGGACCTGCTCGCCCTCATGCTGCTCCTGACAAACTCGACGGCCCGGCAGCTCAGCGACGCCGAAAAAGTCAGGCAGGCCGAGCACCTGACGGCCGTCCTCAAACGCATGCAAGAGGCAGGCAGAGTCGAAGGGCGCATCCGCGACATCGCGAGCAAGATGCTTTCGACAAGCTCTGGCCAGCTTGCCCGCTACCATGCCATCGCAGAGAACCTGCAGGATCCCGAGCTCAAGCAGGCATTCCACGAGGGGCGCATGGGTATCAGCGCGGCCTACGAGGCAAGCCGACTCGATGCCGCAGAGCAGAAGAAGGTCGCAGACACGCTCAGCAAGGAAGGCAAGGTATCCCTGCAGCATGTCGCAAAGGCCGCGAAGGCCGAGGAAGAAAAGCCGAAGACGGCCTACCGCTCTCTCCATCCGAAGCACCACGAGAAGCTCATCAAGAAGATGGAGATGGTCGGCATCGAGAACATGACGCCATGCGAGCAGTGCAAGCTCGCGACGGAGTGCCAGTCCTGTTGCCGCATTTGCGAGAAGCCATGCAACGTCCAGCAGGGCTGCCGCAAGGAGCAGGTATCGGTCGCGGCCATCCTGCTCGCCGAACTCGAGGAACTGCGCCAGCGCCATGAGAAGCTGGCAGGAAAGTACGGGGCGGAGACATGGGGCAAGAGCCTGGCCGAAAAACAGCAGCAGGCCGCACAGGTCCTTGTGCAGCTCATGGATCTCGTGAAGGAGGAACGGGCATGAATCGTTATCTGTCCAGCCGGGAGCGTGAGAGTATGGCCCGGCTCATGGCCCTCGTGATGGTCGAGGGCGAGGCCATCAAGAGCTACGAGAAAGTCAGCGATCTCGACAAGGAATTCATGAAGTACCTGCGCATGAGCCACACCTTCCTCGAGAAGGCCATTGTCCGCCGCTACAACCTCATCGATCTCGACGCCGCCAAGCAGATGAAGCGGGCGGCAAGCCAGCTCTGCGTCGTCTTCGTGCCGGAGCGGGAAGCCAGGCGGCGCGTCGAGGAGATTGCCAAGATGAAGAAGACCTTGCATCTCTCCATGTCCGACTTCGAGGACCTCTGTGAATGCATCATGCCGCGGCTCTGCGGCGTCTGCTCGGGCAAGAACTTCCGGCGCTGCCTCTGGAAAGATTTTCTGCACCGGTATCAGGTCGAGGTCGTGAACTACAACGCCGACGAGAATACCTGCCCTTACAGCTACCCGCAGGCAGGCTGGACCGTCAGCAAGGAATGGGCCGAGGCAATCCAGAAGCCCTTTGATGGGATTGTGTCCGATTCGGACACCGACGAAGAACAGCCGGAAGACGTGTCCAATTCGGACAATGAAAGGGGGTGATTATCATGATGATACTCGTGGCACTCGGCATTGTGGCCTGCCTGTTGATTCTCTACAATCTCTGGCGGGCACACAAGACGCTGCAGAACCTGCGGATATCGAACTGGGCCCCAGGCGACAGTGAGACGCGCAGCGAGAGGACGAAGCGGTAAGAGTAAGCGAACAGGAGGTTTGGTTGGCATGGGAATGATTCGCTTGAAAAAAAACATGACGGAGCTCGATATTTTGCGGGCGGAGAAGGAGAATGAAGCACGGCGTCAGAAGGCCCTGTCGGATTTCCGGTCAGGGACCATCAAGAGCCAGGAAGCAAAGACCATCATCCGCGTCTGCGACGAGATGAAGAAAGAGCTGGCACGCAGAAAGAGGGGCCTGAAATGAGTATGCAGAAACGATGTATCCTCCCGCATCCCTGCAACGGCCCTCTCTACCAAGACTGGACCGAGACAGATTTCTTCTTGAAGCTGGCTGAAGAATTCGGTGAAGTCGGGAAAGCCTTTGAGAGCCTGCGAGCGGCGGAGCGGGAAGGCCTGCCGAAAGACGAAGGGACGAAACGATGGTGGACGCTCATGGAAGAATGTGTCGACCTGCAAGTGGCGGCCACCAGCTTCATGGAGCGGTGCGGCTGTACCGAGGCGGCACGGCAGAAGCTCATGGACTACGTCAACAACCACAATGCCCGCCGCAATGACGGCAAACGCTTTGCAAGGGGTGGTGACGATGTGGGATAACGGGAATACCATTGGGATGCTGGTGTGCATGATATTCTACGCTGGCACGACGGTACTGGCCCTCTACCTTTGGGAAAAGGAGAAGGCGAGGTCTAGGCGGTGGAAACGCTCGTACAAGAATATCGCACACCTCTACCTGTCAGAAACGGATAAGCTGCGGGACGAAGCGGAACGCGAACGGGAAAGCCGTCTGGCGGCAGAAGGAGAAAGCACGGAATGGGAAATCCACTATCATGAGCTGGAGCAGAAATGCAAGGCCATGCAGGAAGACCGGGAAGTGCGCTGGGTGTGGGATCCTCAGCGTGCCTTCTGGCTCCCCAGCAACCTGCCGATACGAAATCTGGCGACAAAGGTGCCATTTCCCATCGTGCCGATCAAGCAGGACGATACAGAAGACTGAGCAGGAAGGAGGAGCAGATGGACGAGGAATCAGCCAAAGCACAAGCCGAGCGGATTGCGCTGGCCATCGAAGAAGACCACCGCCAGGCGGAACACTATCTGCTCTCCTATGCGCGGGAGCGGAAGGACTACGCGAAGCGGCGGGCGGAATACGTCTACAAGACGACGGCTGGCCGTGATCCGACGGCAGCGTCAGCAGAGCGGGGCATCTTTTACGATACTCATGCGCGGGCCGCCCATTGGTTGCGGGCGGTCGAGATCCTGGAACAAAGCCTGCCTGAAGAGAAGCAGCTCTTCCTGCGGCTGCGGCGCGATGCCGAGAAGCAGAAGGGCAACGGCTTCTCCCGCGGGCGGCATGGTTGGGTCATCCGCGTGCAACACCGGCTGGCCGAAGAGATGGAGAGCCGGTACCCTGGCCGCTCGTTCTGGATGGGCGAGCGGACGCTCAAGGTCTGGTGGAAGGACATGATCTGCCGGACAGCCGAGATTGCCGCCCGTCTGCGGAAAAAATAAAAAAGGGCAGCACGTTATTCCAGAATCCGCATGGTAAGATAATAACAGACCAACCCATAGAAAGCCTCGCGAGCTGAGCAAGCCGCGGGGCTTTTTCCGTGGGAATCACTTGACAGGCAGGAACGGAGAAAAAACTGACGCGGGAGAGAGCGTGAAAACCCTTGAAATACAAGGCAAAGGAGGTGCTGGCGATGAAGAAGAAACTTTACAAGTTTGTACCGCAGAGAGACAAGAATCGTTTTCTTAACTATCTGGTAGACTGCGGGACGATATCCAAGGCAGCTCAGGCCATGGGCATCTCGCGCCAGACCCACTACCTCTGGCTGCACAGCGATTCCAACTATGCCATCGCCTTCAACCGTGCCCGCGCCATGGCCAACGACCTGCTTGAAGAAGAAGCCTACCGGCGGGCCGTCGAAGGCTGCGAGCGCGGCATCTACTACAAAGGCGACAGGATCGCGACGCGCATCGAATACTCGGACACCCTGCTCGCGATGCTCCTCAAGGGAGCGTTCCCCGACAAGTACAAGGACCGCGTCCAACAGGAGACCGTAGGAGATGGCGGCGCAGAGCTCGCCTGGGAAGGAGATGACGACGATGATGACAACGCAGAAGAAACGGATCACGATACCGTACCGGCCGGAGCCGCTCTGGAAGACGACCATCCATCCAGCACTTGAGAGCCATCGCTTCTCCGTCATCGTTGCCCATCGCCGCTTTGGCAAGACCGTCGGGACAGTCAACCACCTCATCAAGAAATGCGTGCAGAATCATCGGCGCTCGCCCATGTACGCCTACGTTGCGCCATTCCGCAACCAGGCCAAACTCATTGCCTGGAACTACTTGAAGTACTATACGCACGTCATCCCCGGCGTCCGCATCAACGAGTCGGATCTCTTCATCGAGTTCCCGAGCCGTTATCAGGGCGCACAGGGCGGCCGCATCTACATCATCGGTGCCGACCATCCGGACAACCTGCGCGGCACGTACTGGGATGGAGCCATCCTCGATGAGTACGCACAGATCAAGGCAGAGCTCTGGGACGAGGTTGTTCGCCCGTCACTGGCCGACCGCAATGGCTGGTGTATCTTCATCGGCACACCGAAAGGTCAGAACCAGTTCTACGAGATCTACCAGAAAGCGCGGCGCGAGCCGGACTGGTACTGCTGTATGTACCGCGCTGATGAGTCTGGCGTCTTCGCGCCGGGCGGCCGATTGGGGCCAAAAGAACTTGAGGCAATGAAGCGAGACATGAGCGAAGAGGGCATCCGACAGGAACTCTACTGTGACTTCACCGCCTCGGCCTTCAACATCCTCATCACCATCGACATGGTGACAGAAGCCTGCAAGAAAGTCTACCAGAAGGACGACATCCTCGGAGCACCGCGCATCCTCGGCGTCGATGTCGCACGCTTCGGCAACGACTCCTGCGCCATCACGCGCCGTCAGGGCCTCGTGGCTTACAGGCCCAAAGTCTTCCATGCCATCAGCAACATGGACTTCGCAGCAAGGCTCATCCAGGAGATCAATGATTTCCAGCCGGACGCCGTCTTTGTCGACTCCGGCCGCGGTGAAGGCGTCATCGATCGCTGTCGGCAGCTCGGCTACGAAGTGACCGAAGTATCCTTCGGCGGCAAGGCCCTGGAGCCAGCACACTACGTCAACAAGCGGGCAGAGATGTGGGATGCCATGCGCAAGTGGATGCAGGCGGGCGGATCGCTTCCTGACATGCCAGAACTCAAGACAGAACTCGTCACGCCAGAGTACAGCTTCGATGCGGCGAATCGCATGAAACTCGAACCCAAAGAGAAGATAAAGGAGCGGATCGGCAAGTCGCCGGACGTGGCCGACTCTCTGGCGTTGACGTTCTCTTATCCCGTCGTGCCGAAAGAAGCCGTGCATGGCTCTGGCGCGACGTGCAATACAGACTACAATCCCTTTTGACGATGTGTCCGATTCGGACACCGAAGGAAATCAGCATGGCATGTGTCCGATTCGGACACCGAGTTACTGGAAGAAGGTGAGCGCCATGTGTTCTGGTGGAGGTGGTTATACGCCGCCGAAAGTAGATCCGGTACCGACGACCGTCAGTTCGTCGGACGTGCCGGAGGTCAACACGAAACAGCAGCGCAGAAAGCGTGGCCGTGGGGATACAGTCCTCTCGACCGATCGCAACAGCCTGCTGTCAAACCTGGGCAATACTAGCGATACGGGCGTCAGGAAGACGCTCGGATAAGGAGAAGCAGCATGGAACGAGACAAGCAGGGAGCGAGGCTCCCGCCGGGCGGCATCTCACTCGTCAAGATGTCGGATGTCGGCAGGCGGCTGAACATCTCGAAGCGGCGTATCCGGCAGCAGGTCAGTGCCATGCTGCAGAAGCGCACGGCATACGAGACACGCTGGAAAGCCATCCGGGATTATCAGCTGCCGTACATCGGTTACTTCGACGACCGTGACGATGAGCAGACAATGGCCGACCGCAAGGACCGGCATATCTACAACAGCACGACCTGGCAGGCGAACCAGATCTTCGCGGCCGGTGTGATGAGCGGCCTGACGCCGCCATCGCGCAAGTGGTTCCGGCTGAGCTTCTCGAACAAAGAACTCACCGACAACTCGGATATCGGCAAGCTCCTGGACCAGCGCATGGATATCATGAACGATGTCCTCGAGAAGTCGAACTTCTACACTGCCATCCACTCGTGCTACCTCGAGCTCGCATTCGGCCAGGCGCCGCTCGGCATCTTCCCGGACAGCCGCTACGGCGTTCACTTCACGGCTTATCCCGTCGGCAGCTATGCCTACGAGTGCGGGCCGGACGGCCTCGTCAACACCTTCGTGCATCGCATGAAGATGAGTGCCCAGCAGCTCGTCGACAAGTTCGGCCGCGAGAACGTCACGCAGGCCGTGCGCGACGAGATCGACAACGGCGCAGGCGTCAAAGCCGTGCATCGCGTCGTCTGGTTCGTCACACCGAACCGCCTGGCATCGCCGGACAAGCTCGGCAGCATCTACATGCCGTTCCTTTCAGCCTACTACCTCGAGGAGAGCGACGAGGACGAGTTCCTCTACCTCGGTGGCTTCGAAGAGTGGCCGGTGCCGGTCGCCCGCTACATCATCACGGGAAACGATGCCTACGGCAAGGGCCCTGGCTGGTACGCTGAGGGCGATGCCAAAGCCCTGCAACTCATGGAGAAGGACTTGCTGACTGCCGTCGAGCTCGGTGTCAAGCCGCCGATGCAGACGACGGCAGAGACCGTCGCCAAGGGCATCAACCTCGTGCCGGGCGGCAAGACGTATGTCCGACAGGACGGAGCCGTCAAGCCGCTCTTCCAGGTCCAGACCGATATCGGCGACCTGCGTGCGCAGATCACCCAGCTCGAGGACCGCATCAAAGAAGCGTACAATGCGAACCTCTTCATGATGCTCAACGAGATGGAAGACAAGACCATGACCGCACGGGAAGTCATCGAGCGCAACCAAGAGAAGATGACCGTCCTCGGGCCAGTCGTACAGCGCATGCAGTACGAATTCCTCTCGAAGATCATCGAGCGCGTCTACATGGTCCTCGACCGGGCCCAGGTATTTCCCCAGCCGGAAGACCCTGCAATGCAGGAAATGCTCGCCCAGCAGGACATCAAGATCGAGTACATCTCGCCGCTCGCACAGGCTCAAAAGGTGGCAGGACTCACAAACATCGAGCAGTTCTACGCATTCCTGATGAACCTTGCGCAGGCCAACCCGAACGTCATCGACAAGCTCAACTTCCCCGAGACGGTCAACCGCTACGCCGACATGCTCGGCACGCCGGTGGCCATCCTGCGCACGGACGACGAGTACGAGAAGATCCAGCAGGCGAAAGCCGAGAAGCAGGCCCAGATGGAACAGCTGCAGCAGGCCAAGCAAGTGGCCGACATGGCAGCGCCGGCAGCCCAGGCCGCAAAGAATGCCGCAGAGGCAGCGCAGGACGGCAACCCCGTCCTGCAGCAGCTGATGGGTGCCGACACCTTGGGCTATGGTCAGGGAGGATGACATGGATCAACAGGAGAAAGAAGCGCGAATCATCGCCTATGCCAGACAGGAACAGGAGAAGCGCGACACTGCCTCTCTTGACTACCTGATGGCGGACGAGCGGGGAAGGTGGTTCCTGATGCGGCTCATGGACCGCTGTCACATCATGGACTCCACCTTCCCCGACAGCGACCACACGAACCGCATGCTCATCGCCGAAGGAGAGCGACGGGCGGCCCTGACCGTGCGGCAGAACATCATGCACATGGCAGATGGCCTGGCACGGTACCAGCAGGCCGAGCGGGAATACATGGCCTTCCAGCAGCGCATGGAAGACCTCATGAAGACAACAGAAAGCGAGGATCATCATGAGAGACCTGTTTTTTAGGCTCCAGCGTTTTGGAGCACCTGCCGATGCCGCGGGAGATGGCGATGCGCCAGCACAGGGCGGTACGCAGGACCAGCAGGATACAGGAGCGAGTGCATCACAGCCAGCCCAGACAACCATCTTGGGCAGTCAGCCACAGGCGAGCCAGGGCGGCGAGCAGGCACAGGGGCAAAGCAGCCAGGGCAACATGGAAACCAAGACTGGAGCAGAGCCGCCTGCCACCTACGACTTCTCGGGCGTCGTGCCGGAAGGCCTGGAATACGACGCCGAGCGAGCGGGGCAATTCGGAGCCCTGGCACGCGAGTGCGGCCTCTCACAGGAGCAGGCAAGCAAGCTGGCAAGCTACGGCATGCAGTACATGCAGGCTGGACAGCAGGCAGTAGCAGATGGAATCCGCCAGACGATGGACGGCTGGGCACAGGAAGCACGTCAGCAGCTCGGCGGCCAGTTCGACGACGTCACCGCAAAGGCGGCCGTCGGACTCAATGCAGCCGAGCGCAAGATCCCCGGCCTGCGTCAGATGATGAACCTCACGGGCGCCGGCAACCGCGTCGAGATGATCCAGCTCATGGCCGAATTCGGGAAATTGGTTGGCGAAGACCCCGGCCATATGGGCGAGGGTGCACACGAGAAGACCCTGTATCCGAACACAGACTTCAGCAGATACTGAGATAGCTACAGATAGCACAGAAGGAGGAACTCCATCATGGCATTACTGGGAACCCAGGCGCTCACCCTGAGCGACCTGCAGAAGCGAGTGGACCCCGACGGCAATATTGCCTACATCATCGAGGCCTTGCTCAACGCAAATCCAATCATGGACGACATCGTCTGGAAGGAAGGCAACCTGCCGACGGGCAACCGCACGACGGTCCGCGCTTCCATGCCGACGCCGTCCGTCCGCCGCATCAACGCCGGTGTTGCCCGCCACAAGAGCAGCACGCGCCAGGTGCAGGATACCTGCATCATCCTCGAGGACCGTTCCTGCATCGATATCGAGGAACTGGCACTGGCACGCAACCGCGAGGCATTCCGCCGCAGCGAGGATGCAGCCTTCGTCGGCGGCTTCACCGACGCCGTAGCCGCCAATATCTTCTACGGCAACACGGACGACACGCTCGATACCTTCAACGGCCTGACGGCTCGCTACGATACCATCGGCGGCGAGAAGAACGAGGCAGGCTACCAGGTCGTCGCGGGCGGCACGGCAGGCACGAACACGAACACCTCGGCCTTCTTCGTCGGCTGGGGCACGTATGCGACGACCGGCATCTACCCGAAAGGCTCGCAGGCCGGTCTGCAGCAGCGCGACCTCGGCGAGCAGACCGTGCAGGATGCCGACGGCAAAGAATACCAGGCCGTCACGACGCTCTTTTCCTGGAAGGTCGGCATGGCTGTGCAGGACATCCGTGCCAATGCACTCGTCCGCAACATCGACGTCTCGAAGCTGTCCAGTCTGACGGCAGCTGACAGCAAGAAGCTCGTCAACCAGTTCATCTACGCGAAGAACCGCATCCGCAACCTGCAGGGCCGCGATAAGAAAGTCGTGCTCTACGTGTCGCCGGCCCTCTTCGACTTCTTCGAGATCTACCTCAACGACAAGAACAACGCCTACATCACGCGCCAGGAGCTCATGGGCGGCATCCCACAGCTCTACCTTTCCGGCATCCCCATCAAGAAGTGCGATGCGATCAGCGAGACGGAAGCGGCCGTCACGACGGCGTAAGAGAGGAGGACCATCATGATTCTGGATAAAGAGAATACCTTCTTCAACAAGAAAGCCTTGTCGGCTTCTGATCTGACGTCGGACATCGTGCAGGTGGGGCCGGGCGAATCGGGCTGTCCGCTCCACCTCGTGGCAGCCGTCACGAAAGATGCAGGGACCGGCACTCTGACCACCAAACTCGAGACATCCGCCACGTCGGACTTCAAGTCCCCGAAGACTTTGGCGACCTACAACGCCGTGCCACTTGCCGCCGACGTGCCGCGCGGCAGCCTCGGCTACCTGCGCCTGACGGTCACATCGACCTACAGCAAAGGGACCTTGACCGCGGGCCTCGTGCTCGACGACGATATCGACTGGTAAGCAAGGGCCGGACCCCGCAGGGCCCGGCCTTTTGTCATCGTGAAAGAAAAGGAGGGGCGAGAATGAACAGCATCGATATCTGTAACATGGCCCTGTCGTTCCTGCATTGTGGCCGCATCAATTCGCTCGACGATACCGAGAAAGCCGCACAGCTCTGCAAGATCCACTATGACCATCTGCGCAGGCGTCTGCTGAGGATGTACCCCTGGGGCTTTGCCGAGAAGCTCACGAAGCTGGCCTTGCTGGAGACGCGGGCGGTGGGCTATAGCTATGCCTATGCCTATCCCGAAGACTGCCTGCAGCTTCGCTTCGTCTTTGATGAAGCGCATGCTGCAGACCGCGAAGACTCCCGTCAGGACTTCCGGGTCTGCTACCTGGACACCGTGGGGCGTTCCATCCTGACGGACGTGTCCCTGGCCTATGGCGACTATACGGCAGATATCAAAGAGCCGGAAGTCTTCAGCGCAGAATTCAGTGATGCCCTGGCACACCTCTTGGCCAGCTCGATGGCCATGGGCATGACAGGGAACACCGAGCTGCAGAGCATCAACCTGCAGCTCGCACAGCAGTCTGTCGACCTGGCAAGGTATCAGGATGTCGTGGAGCGTGAGCGCCGGACGAGGTATCCGCATGGATACAGCGATGCCCGGTTTTAGGAGGAGTGTGCATGAAGCCATACTATGCAATACAGCCGGCCTTCACTGGCGGCGAACTATCCGAAGATGTCGCCAGCCGCGTGGACCTCGACAAGTACCAGCTGGGCTTGAAGCAGGCGGAGAATGCGATAGTCCGGCCCTACGGGTCCGTGCATAAGCGTCCGGGCCTCATCTATTGCGGCCAGACGAAGTATCCAGACAAGACCGTGCGACTGCAGGAATTCAACTTCGTCACGGATCTCTCGTACCTGCTGGAGTTCGGCGATAAGTACGTGAGAGTCTGGCGTGACGGGCAGTATTTGGGCGTCGAAGTGGCGACGCCGTATACCGAGAGCGACCTGCCCAAGCTGCGCTTCGTGCAGTCTGTGGACGTCATGTACATCTGTTCCAGCACCTATCCCGTGCAGAGGCTGTCACGCTACACAGAGACCGACTGGGAGCTTACAGCGGTAGACTGGGATATGCCGCCATTCTGCGACGTCAACAAGGACACCGACTGCAAGATCACGCCGAGCGGCACTACAGGCTCCATCAACTTGACCGCGTCCAAGGCCGCCTTTGACAGCGACATGGTCGGCGACTGGATCAAGCTGGAGCAGTACGTGGAAGGCCGGGAAGTGAAACTCAACGCGACGAACGGGACGAGCCAGTCCTCACCGCTGAACGTCGGCAAGACCTGGAAGTTCATCTCACACGGCACGTGGACCGGCACCGTCTATGTCGAATACTCGACCGACGGGACAACTTGGAAGAAGCTGCGGACATATACCTCGTCCAACGACTACAACCCACAGGAGTCCGGCGATGTAGAGGAATATGCCAAGCTGCGGATCACAGCGTCCATCACGGATGGCACGTGCAATGCCAGCTTGTCGGCCTATCCCTATACCCATACCGGCTATGCGACAATCACCGCTGTATCGTCCGAGACGGCAGCAGTCGCGACCGTCACGAAAGAGCTGGGCGATACGAGTGCGACAGCCGACTGGTACAGGGCAGCCTGGGGCAAGACGAACGGCTACCCGTGCTGCGCTACCTTTTTCCAGGACCGCCTCGTCTTTGGCGGCAGCCCCGGAGAGCCGCAGCGCGTCTGGATGAGCAAGACAGGGGACTACGAGAACTTCGGCATCGAGAAAGAGAGCGGCACCGTGACCGACGACAGCGCCATCACCACGGACTTCCTGAGCCGCAGGGCCTGTGCCATCCAGCATCTGGATGCCGGCAATGACCTCGTCGTCTTTACCGAGGGCAACTCCTGGACGGTCTCGGGCGGTGAGACCGTGACGCCATCGAACATTACGCCGCGCAACCAGGAGAACTACGGCGTCAGTGAAGTCGCACCCATCCGCATCGGCAACCGTGTCGTCTATATCCAGCGGCGCGGCTCGATCGTCCGCGACATCGGCTATGACTACAACACCGACTCCTACATCGGCATCGACCTGACACTGCTCTCCAAAGACTTGGTGAACGGAAAGAAGATCACGGATGATGCCTATGCGCAGGAGCCGGACTCCTTGCTCTACTTCGTGCGCTCTGACGGCGTCCTTCTGGTCCTGACCTACGTCATCGACCAGAAGGTCTATGCCTGGTCGCACATCGTGACAGATGGCCGCTTCGAGAGCGTGGCCTCCGTGAATAGCGGCAGCAACGATGATGTCTATGCGGCCGTCTGCCGGACCGTCAACGGCAAGACCGTGCGCTATATCGAGCGTTTCGACAGGGACCATACTTCTGTCAGCCAGCAGGACTACACCATGCTGGATGCCGCCATCGTGTACGATCTGGACACAGCTGCAGGAACCATCACAGGCCTTGAGACACTGGAAGGGAAGACCGTCCGTGTCCTGGCCGACGGATATCTCTATGAGCCGATGACCGTCGAGGGTGGGAAGATTATCCTGCCGGATGAGACGACCGCCAAGCGGCTCGTCATCGGGCTGCCGTATACCATGGTCCTCGAGCAGCCGAACTGGGATGTCGGCAACATGGAGAGCGGCACCGTACAGGGCCGCGAGAAGACCGTGACCAAAGCCATCCTGCGCCTGAAGAACAGCTTCGGCGGCTGGATTGGCCCGGATGCCTCGCATCTGGAGCCCATCCTCTACGATCCAGAGGCGATGGAGCTCGGCGAAGATGTCCTCGTGACCGGCGACCGGACCGTAGACCTCCATGAGAATGGCGTCAACACAGAGGGGCGCACGTACATCAAGCATGAGACGCCATATCCATTTACCATCTCAGCAATCATAAGGGCGGTGACTTTCCTTGGTGAAACAGAATAAGAAGACCTATACTATCTGGAAACTTGAGTGGCCGGAGATCCTCGAAGGCGAAGAGACCTACGGCCTGGCAAGGGACTTGACGCGCAACCTACGCGAGGTGGACCGCCGCGAGATCCTGGCCTTCACGGCAAACGTCGAGCGGGAAGTGCAGGAATCCATCGACTGGAGCTACGAGCTGCAGTACGCCACCACGAAGAGCGGCAACATCATCGCCGTCTGGGGCGTACAGCCGAAGCGCAACGACGAGGGCCTGCGAACACACGCCCTGATCTGGTGCCTCGGGACGGACCTCATCAAGCGGTACACCGTCTCGTTCGCCAAAGAGTCCAAGGCCATCCTGCAGGAGTGGGCCAAGCGATACGGCTCACTCTACAACATGGTGGGCGCATTCAACGACGACGCCATCCGCTGGCTCCAGTGGGTAGGCGCGTCATTCGATGCGTCCGCGAAGATCATCAAGAACGGGGAGACCTTCTTGCCGTTCGTCATCCATCCAGAGCCAGAGAAAGGAGGAGATTGAGATGTGCAGCGTCATTGCAGGGCTGACCGCCCTGGGCGGTATCTTCCAGTACCGTCAGCAACAGCAGCAGGCCAATGCCCAGGCAGCCATGTACCGGGCGCAGGCCGACGCCGCTGAGCAGAATGCCCGGATCGAGAACCGCAAGCAAGAGCAGATTGCCGACAACTACGCCGCGCAGGCCG
>ULUH01022298.1_pt1 | contig 29214 bp, 22 predicted proteins | sample 1958241 | NCBI WGS metagenome assembly ULUH01 (sample SAMEA4835753, study PRJEB28245) | human gut metagenome | biome: gut microbiome; material: fecal sample | place: Denmark | collected 2008 | reverse complement strand
TTGGCAAGGTCGTGCTCTACCAACTGAGCTATTTTCGCAGTCGCTGTTGTTTCGCTTTTGCGAGTGCAAAGATAGAACAGATTTTTTATTCCCGCAAATTTTTCGGTAAAAAAATTAGAAAAAAATCACCGGAATCCTTTTGTTGTCGGGCGTTTTGAGGGATAAAAAGCGGAGGAACAAACTGTTATAAATTTGCTCCTCCGCTTTGGAATTTTTCTGCCGATTAGTAGTTTCTTGCGAAGATTACTCGGCGCTCAGAAGGCTTGCCTGTGAAAATGCAGGTGCCGGGTGTTGTGTCGCCGTCCAAAGGAATGCATCGGATTGTGGCTTTTGTCTCTTCTTTTACGCGCTCTTCTGTTTCGGTCGTGCCGTCCCAGTGTGCGAGAACGAAGCCTCCCTTTTCGATAAGCTCTTTGAACTCGTCGTAAGAGTTCGCCTCGAAGATGTGGGAGTCGCGGAAGTTGCGAGCCTTGGTGTAGATATTGTTTTGGATATCTTCAAGGAGGTTTGCAACGTAGTCAACGATTCCGTCGAGCGAAACGGTCTCTTTCCCGAGTGTGTCGCGGCGCATGACTTCTGCCGTGTTTTCCTCCAAGTCCTTCGGTCCGATGACGAGGCGCACAGGCACACCCTTCAGCTCGTAGTCGGCGAATTTGAATCCCGGGCGTTTGTTGTCGGCGTCGTCGTATTTCACGCTGATGCCTTTTGCCTTCAAGCCTTCCACGATGCCTGCCACTTTTTCAGAAACCATGGCGAGTTGTTCCTGCTTTCTGTAAATAGGGACAATCACCACTTGTATAGGAGCCAGATGTGGTGGCAATACAAGGCCGTTGTCGTCGGAGTGGGTCATGATCAGAGCGCCCATGAGTCGTGTAGATACGCCCCATGACGTTGCCCAAACGTAGTCGAGTTTGTTTTCCTTGTTGATGAACTTCACATCGAAAGCCTTTGCAAAGTTCTGTCCGAGGAAGTGCGACGTGCCCGATTGCAGTGCTTTTCCGTCCTGCATCATTGCCTCGATGGTAAATGTCTCGAGAGCTCCTGCGAAACGCTCATGTGCTGTCTTCACGCCTTTGATCACAGGCACGGCCATATATTTTTCAGCGAAGTCGGCATATACGCCGAGCATCTTCTTAGCCTCCACGAGTGCCTCTTCCTTAGTGGCGTGTGCGGTGTGTCCTTCCTGCCATAGGAATTCGGCGGTGCGCAGGAACATGCGTGTGCGCATTTCCCAGCGGAACACGTTTGCCCATTGGTTGCAAAGGATAGGGAGGTCGCGATATGAGTGTATCCAGTTTTTATAAGTGTTCCAAATGATAGTTTCCGAGGTTGGTCGGATGATGAGTTCTTCCTCAAGTTTGGCTGCGGGGTCGACAACCACACCGCTGCCGTCTTCTGCGTTTTTAAGACGGTAGTGTGTCACTACGGCGCATTCCTTTGCGAATCCCTCCACGTGTTCTGCCTCGCGGCTGAGGAATGATTTCGGGATTAGAAGAGGGAAATATGCGTTGACGTGTCCGGTTTCTTTGAACATATCGTCGAGAGTGCGTTGCATTTTCTCCCAGATGGCATAGCCATAGGGTTTGATAACCATACATCCTCTGACTGCCGACTGCTCGGCGAGGTCTGCTTTAACGACCAGGTCGTTGTACCATTGCGAATAGTTCTCGCTGCGTTTTGTAAGTTGTTTTAGCTCTATTGCCATTTTCTTAAAAATATTTTGTCACAAAAATACGGTATTTTTCTGAATGTTACGGAATGTTGTGCTAAAAAACTGTGCAAACGCGACTTCCCCGGGGCGATGATTGCGCGATATTGCGATTTTTCACAAATAACGTCCGGCGAGTTGGACAAAATTGGTATATTTGTATTGGCTGATTCTTGCGTTGCCGCGTTTGTTGCGGCTTGGCGCGGGGTGGCATGATATAATTGCACGATAATGAGATTTGGTGTTGGCAGGAAAACGTTGATGGTTGTGGCCGGAATTGTGTGGACAGTTGCCGGCGTCAACATTCTGCGTATCGGGATAGACTGCTGGGCGCAGGTGTCGGGCGGGTTTGTGCTGATGTTGCTGGGGGCGGTTGCGGTGTTCGCGGCGTTCCACTATATGGTTTTCAGCAGGATGTTTCATAAGCACAAGCGTAGGATTTCGCAAAAAGGCGACTCCAATTGTCTGATGGGCTTTTTCGACGCTCGTGGTTGGATTATTATGGCGTTTATGATAACGTTGGGTGTGTCGATAAGGCGTTATGAGTTGATGCCGCTGTGGTTTATCGCTCCTTTTTATACTGGGCTGTCGTCGGCATTGGTGCTGACGGGCATTCGTTTTTTGTTCAGCAGCAAGTTTTGGAACAGAAAAAGTGTGGGGTGAATTGCTGTCGTGTCCGGCTTTTCAGCCGTGTGTGTGGTGTATGGCGAAAACGACGGTGAAAAAACTTTAGTGCGTAATATGATGTGGAACAAGTGGTTATGATAAATAAGAACGGAATGCGTAAAAAAAGATGCCTGAAAATTTGGAGGTGGATGAAAAAGTTACTACCTTTGCACACGTAAACGTAACATCGCGGGATGGAGCAGAGGTAGCTCGTTGGGCTCATAACCCAAAGGTCGTAGGTTCGAATCCTGCTCCCGCCACTAAGAGAGGTTCACCATTTGGTGGGTCTCTCATCTTTTATATGCTCGGCATAGGCATGTGCGCCGACTCATCCGTAGTGGCGTACCTCCGGCACGCAGGTTGCTGAGGCATATCGAGCCCCGGCGCGCTCTGCTGTGCTCGCGCATCGGCTACGTTGGCGGGCATGCGCTACGACAGTCTGGATGCGCCCTGCGCGATTCCGCGCCATACAGGTGTGTGCTGCCGTCACGCATGCCGCGCCGTTTCTCGGCTTATATGCCGCTTTGCCGCGATGGGGAAGTTTTTCTCCGTCGGCGCATACGCAAACAGGGCGGAGTCAGCTGCTTTTGCAGCTCTCCGCCCTGTGTTGGGGTTTAAGTTGGCGTTGTCTTATTTCGCCTTTGCTTCCACGTCGGGAGCAATGAGTTTGTAGCCCTTTCCGTGGATGTTGATGATTTCGATTGAAGGATCGTCCTTCAGGTGCTTGCGCAGTTTGGTGATGTATACGTCCATGCTGCGGGCGTTGAAGTAGTTGTCGTCAATCCAGATTGTCTTCAGGGCGAAGTTGCGCTCGAGGATTTCGTTTACGTGAGCGCAGAGCAGGCTCAGCAGTTCCGATTCCTTGGTTGTGAGTTTTGTGATTTTATCCTCGATCATCAACACTTGTTTCTGAGTGTCGAAAGTGAACTTGCCGATTTTGTACATCGTGATTTCCTTGCCTTTCTTGCCTTTCACGCGGCGCAGGATAGCCTCGATTCTAAACACGAGCTCTTCCATGCTGAACGGCTTTGTGATATAGTCGTCGGCACCGATTTTGAAGCCTTCGAGGATGTCCTCCTTCAGTGATTTTGCCGTAAGGAAAATGATAGGCACTTCGCTGTTTACGGTTCTTACTTCCTGTGCGAGCGTGAAGCCGTCTTTCTTAGGCATCATCACGTCGAACACGCACAAGTCATACTTACCCTTCAAGAAAGCCTTGTAGCCGGCTTCACCGTCGGGAAACAAATCGGCGTTGTAGCCTTTCGCTTGAAGATACTCTCTCAGCAGCATGCCGAGGTTTTCGTCATCTTCACATAACAAAATACGCAATCTTTCTTCCATGATTATTCATTTATTAATGGTAATGTAATTATAAATTTCGATCCCTTGTTGAATTCGCTCTCCACGCGGATTTCGCCTTTCAGCTCGGTCACCATCTTGTGCACGTATGCCAGTCCGAGGCCGAATCCTTTCACGTCGTGGCGGTTGCCGGTCGACACGCGGTAGAACTTTTCGAACACCTTTTTCAAGTCGTCGCGTTTTATTCCGATGCCGTTGTCGGCTATCGAGATTTCGATTTTGTCGCCCGGAAGGCTGCGTGTCGCCACGGTGAGCTGCAGCGGGCAGTCGTCGCGTCGGTATTTGACAGCGTTGTCGAGCAGGTTGAAAATCACGTTGGTGAAGTGCATCTCGTCGACTTTCACGTCGGCAATCTCGGCGTCGAGTCGGGCGTCGATGTGTCCGCCGTATTTCTCAACTTTGAGCTTGAAGGTGTTTACGATGTTTTGTATCAATTGGTTGGCGTTCACTTCCTGCAGTTTGAGGGTGGCTTTCTGACGGTCGAACATCGACATCTGGAGCACCTTCTCTACTTGGAAGCGTAGCCGCTTTGTCTCGTCGTTGATTACGGTTGATATGTGCTGCATCATCGTCGGACTTTTGCGCATGGTGTCGTCGTTGAGCATCTGCGCTGCGAGCGAGATGGTTGATATCGGAGTCTTGAATTCGTGGGTCATGTTGTTGATGAAGTCGTTTTTCATTTCCGACAGTTTCTTTTGGCGGAATGCGATTACGATGGTGCACAGAAACACTACAAGCAGCACGAATGTGAATCCGAACGACGGAATCATGAACCGTACGGATGAGAATATGTATTTGTCGCGCTCGGGGAAGTAGACGTATAGATAGTTGCGCCGCGACTCGGTGTCGTTGGGAAACAGCGTCTGTATGAATACGTCTTCTTTGTCTACCGTTTCGTCGTAGCCGTTAGTCTTGTAGACAATGTGGCCTTTGCGGTCGGCTATGGCATATTCCCATGTGAGTGGAATGCCGTTGTTACCGAGCTCGGTGCGAAGGTAGTTGTTGACCATAGCTGAGTCGGCGCGCTCTGTGATGGGGCGGTTGCTCGACTGGTTGAGTATGGTGAGTATCACTTCGTTGAGCAGACCTTTCTGATAGAGGAATTGCTTGCGCAGGTTTTCCTGAAATTTGCGCAGCTTGTCCTGCTCTACGGGAGTGCGCCGGTTTGTTGCCGGAAGGTCGGACTCTTGCGAGAGGGATGTGTTCATGAAGTTGTCTGTCTTCAGGAATGAGTTTGAGTCAAATATCCCTGGCTCCAACATCAGCAGCTCTTCCTCGAGATAGTTTTTTGTCTCGTTTTTCTCCAAAGCTGTCGACAAAGAGTAGAGGCTGCGCTTCACGCCTTCCGAGAAGTGCTGTTCGCGCATCTTCACCATCTCCTCCATATATACGAACTGCATATACAACAGGCCGACAAATGTCAGCGCCATTATGATGGTCAATATCCAAATCGTACTTTTCTTCATCGTTTTTACACTTTTTTTAATATTGCAAATATATGAAACATATCTTAAATCTGACTCTTAAATTTATTAATTTTTTAATTTTTAATTAAAATGCACGATTGTAAACTGTTTTTAACTTGAAAATGCGGCGGTTGGACGGAAAAGAGTGATTTTTAATGGAAAACGCTTCCTCCATGTGGAGGAAGCGTTGTGCCAGGTTTCTGAATTGGCAGTTTTAATTGGCAATGAATCCGCCTAACTGGTATGGCATTTGCTGCTGATAGGTGTAGGCTCTTGCAAACTGCTTCAAAAACTCGATTGTTGATTTTCTTGGTTTGACGGAAGATTGTTGTGTTCCGTTGCATTCTTTTGTAATCAAATGAGTAGAGTTTTTCTGCATAGGCAATATTGTTTAAAGTTCATACATATCAGTAACGCATCAGTGTGGCGAATTATTATATAACAGGCAAAAAAATAATGGGTTGCACACATGCGCAACCCATTATTTATGATAAATATCAGACTATTTTTACTTAGTGATGCCGAATTCTTTCGCGATGCGGTTGATTTTCTCGTCTGCGCGTGCTTCTGTTGCTTTATATTCATCGGCGGAAGCGAGAGTGTCGTGAACCTCGATGTAGAATTTGATCTTAGGCTCTGTTCCCGATGGGCGGACAGACACTTTCGTGCGGTCGGCTGTGTAGTATTGGAGCACGTTTGACGTAGCTGGCATGTCGAGTTTCTTTGTCTCGCCTGTCGCCACGTTTGTCTCTACGAGCGATTGGAAGTCTTTTACGGTCACCACTGGCGATCCGGCGATTTCCTTCGGTGGGTTCTCACGGAATTGTTTCATCAAGGCGATGATTTCCTCTGCGCCCGATTTGCCTTTGCGCACCAAAGAGATGCCTTTCTCGCGCGAGAAGCCGTACTTCATATAGATGTCGATCAGCATGTCGGTCATGTTCAAGCCCTTGTCTTTTGCCCAAGCTGCGATTTCAGCCATGAGCGAGATTGCCGACACGGAGTCTTTGTCGCGGACGAAATCCTCGGCCAGGAAGCCGTAGCTTTCCTCGCCGCCACCCAGATAGCGGGCTTTGCCTTCGTTTTCGCGCATCACGTTGGCAATCCATTTGAAGCCAGTGAAGCAGTCATACATCTTTATGTGCTGAGCTTCGGCGATTGTGCGGATTGTCTCGGTTGTCACGATTGTCTTCACGATGTATTCATTGCCGGTGAGTGTGCCGAGCTCCGTGTTGCGGGTCATCAGATAGTTGAGGAAAATCATCACAATCTGGTTTCCGTTGATGAGCACATACTCGCCGTTGTTGTCGCGGATCACGAGGCCGATGCGGTCAGCGTCGGGGTCGGAAGCCATCACTACCTCTGCGCCGGTTTCCTTTGCTTTCTCGATGGCCATTGCCATAGCCGACGGCTCTTCTGGGTTTGGCGAAGCGACGGTGGGGAAGTCGCCGCTGAGCACTTCCTGCTCAGGCACGCCGATGATGTTTGTGAAGCCGTAGTTTGCAAGAGAGCGGGGAATCAGTTTCAAGCCGGTTCCGTGGATTGGCGTGTAGACAATCTTCATGTCGTGATGTCTCTTGATTGCCTCTGGACTGAGCGACAGGCTTTTTACTTTTTCAAGGAAAATCTTGTCAACTTCCTCTCCGATGATTTCAATCTTCGACGGGTCGCCTTTGAATTTGATGTCGGCAACGTCGGTCACCTCGTTGACATATTTGATTGTGTTGACGTCGTGAGGGGCGATCATCTGCGCGCCGTCGTCCCAATAGGCTTTGTAGCCGTTGTATTCTTTCGGGTTGTGAGATGCAGTGATGATCACACCGCTCTGGCATCCGAAATGGCGGATTGCAAACGACATTTCCGGAGTAGGGCGACAAGAGTCGAAGAGATACACCTTGATGCCGTTGGCCGAGAAGATGTCGGCAACGATTTCGGCGAATTTGCGGCTGTTGTTGCGCACGTCGTGACCCACCACAACCTTGATTTCCGGAAGGTCCTTGAACGCCACTTTCAGATAGTTTGACAAGCCTTGGGTGGCGGCGCCAACGGTGTATATGTTCATACGGTTTGAGCCGGCGCCCATGATTCCGCGCAAGCCACCAGTGCCGAATTCGAGGTCTTTATAGAACGACTCGATGAGTTCTGTCTTGTCTTCGCTGTCGAGCATAGCCTTTACGGCAGCGCGTGTTTCTTCGTCGTATTCAGGAGAAAGCCATTTCTCGGCTTTTTCCGTAACTTGTTTTAGGAGTTCGTTGTCCATAATATTTTTAGGTTTTATAAGATTTTTCTAAAGTGAACAAATTTAATGATATAAAAGGTAATGACCAAAAATAAACGGGTCATTTTTCTTCGTTGCCTTCTTTTCGGCTCCGTTGCGGCAATTCTTCATCGTTCTCGCGCAGCTTTTTGAGGCGCTCTTTGTGTTTGAGCGTGAAATGCAGCAGCACGATTACGAGCAGCGACACGCCCATCACCCCGAAATATTGCAGATACTTGCCTGCAGCCACCTGTCCGCGGCCTACGTAGGCCATCACCATCAGATAAACAAGCAGCAGCAGCGGCAGCCATGTAGATTTTTTAGTTTTCATTGTCGGTTGATTTTATGACTTTATATTTTGACTCTTCCGGCACAAACGCATCGCTGAGCAGCCGTCGGTAGATGCGTATGCACGCCCATGCGTCGATGGCGGCGTAGGATGTCTGTGCCTCGGTGAGCGTCTCGGCGTCCCAGTTCGACAGCTGTTGTGACTTTGAGATTTTCATGTCAAACAGGATTGCGTAGATTTTCTGCAGGCTTGAGCAGCCGAAATTGTAGTCGGGCACAAGTTTCTGCAGGTCGATGAATCCCTGGGGGTGGAAGTCGTAGTTGTGGGCGAGCATCGAGAAGTCGTCGTGGAGCGACAGTCCGATTTTTGGAATGTCGGGGTTGTCCATGATTTCGTGCAGAGGCTCGAGGTCGTCAATCTTGCGCACGCGGAACAGGAAGCACACATCGTCGGCTGAAATCTGAATCAGCGAGACGTGGATAGGCACTCCCTTTCTGAATGTGGGCTTTGATTCGGTGTCGAAGCCGAGGATAGGATATTTTTTCAGTATCGACACCGCTTTGCGTGCCTCGGCGGCGGTGTTTACCACCTTGATTACACCGGGAAACTCCACTCGGGGCAATTCTGCCAGTTGTTCTTTTGTTATGGTGAGAGAATAACTCTTGTCTGTCATCTTTTGAATTTTGGTGCAAAGGTAGGTATAAATAATATATTTATGTCTAATTTTGTGCCCGATTATGGAAAAATTCAGTTGGAAAGGCCACGGCGCGATGCTGCTGGCGAATACGAGTTGGGGCTTGATGTCGCCCCTTGCCAAGGTTGTTATGGCTGGCGGTGTGGTCACGCCGTTTGTGCTCACCGATTTGCGCATTTTCGGCGCGATGGTGCTGTTCTGGGCAGTGTCGCTGTTTCAAAAACCGGAGCACGTGCCGCCGCGCGACATGCTGCGTCTGTTTGCCGCGTCGCTTCTTGCCATAGTGTTCAATCAGGGCAGTTTCATCTTTGGGGTCAAACTGTCGTCGCCTGCCGATGCGTCGATAATCACCACGAGTATGCCTTTGTGGGCAATGCTTCTTGCCGCCGTATTCCTTCGTGAGCCGGTCACGGGGAAAAAGGTGGCAGGCATAGCTTTCGGGGCTGGGGGCGCGTTGATGCTCATTCTGGGCAGTGGAGCCACTGCCACGGCAGCCGGTGCGCATCCCATACTTGGCGACCTGCTTGTGCTTTTCGCCCAGTTGAGCTATGCCACCTACCTTGTCTTGTTTAAGAATTTTATATGCCGCTATTCGCTTGTGACGGTGATGAAGTGGATGTTTACGTACGCTTTCCTATGCACGCTTCCGTTTTCATATTCAAGCCTTGTGGCAACCGACTGGTTTGCGCTTGGATGGGACGATGTGCTTGCCGTGGCGTTTATCGTGGTGTTTGCCACGTTTGTGAGCTATATGTTTATCATTGTCGGGCAGAAGAATCTGCGTCCCACGGTGGCTGGAATGTACAACTACGTGCAGCCCGTAGTGGCGTGTGTCGTGACGGTTTGTCTCGGGCTCGACTCGTTCAACGTGATGAAGGGGTTTGCCGTGGCGATGATTTTTGTGGGCGTGTTTCTCGTCACAACGAGCAAGAGCCGCGCTGACGAGCGCCGCGAGGCACGACGGTGACATGAAACGAAATCGGCGCCGTGCCTGTGCAGACACAACGCCGACCATATTGTGAAGCTTTAGATGCTTGCTGTTAGTTATTCTTTAACAACCTTCCAAGCCTGCTTGCCATTGTAGGTGGTCTCTACCGATTTGTAGCCAGGGGCAACGAAGTTGGTATGTGCGCCTTCGGCAGTGTTGTCGGCAGGATTGAAGCCTACGAATATGCCGCCCATGATTTTGATGGCGCATTTGCCATCTTTGTATGGCTCGTCCTTGCAGTTGATTAGATATTTAGCATCTCCTGTTGTCTCGAAAACGCCACCATAGATGTTGAGGTTGCATTGTCTATAGGCTGCTCCTCTAGATGGTTGTGAACTTTGCACGTATATGCATTCAGCGTTCCCGCTGGATCCTCCTGCTGTTTTGAAATGACCACCGTAAATATTCGCCGTGCCATTAATAAGTCTTAAAGCATAGCTGCCAGCTGCTCCTGAGTTGCCCTCGAACGTGACATTGTCGTATATGTTTACGGTTCCAGATTTTGATGCAGACCCGACTTCTATAGCTGAAGCCTGAGATGTTGTTGGGTTGGGATTAATAAGGACAGGGGCAATGATAGAGCCATTGCCTGAAATGCTTAAGTTGCTACCGCCGTATGCTCCTAATGTATAGTTCTGAGCGTTTCTTGTTGGCTCTACCTTTAAGACGCTGCCATTTTTTAACACCAAATTTGATTTAGTCTTGCATACAATTGTTTCTGTTGCAGAAATATTTGTGCCAATTGTTGTTACAGAGCCTCTTTTGAAAGAACCCTCAAGTTCCGCTCCTGTTGTAGCCTCCACAGTCGGCACAACTTTCCAGATGGTGCGGCCGTCGGTAGCTGTTCCGTTGGGGATTGAAGCATAGCCAGGGGCTACGAAGTTGGTGCCGTTGCCCTCAGCCTTGCAGTCGCCAGGGTTGAATCCAATGAACGTGCCGCCGGTAACGATGATTTTCGCTGTTCCGTTTTTGCGGTTCGCGTCATAGCAGTTGAGCACGAACTCATCGGCTTTATCTGCGTCAGGATATTTCTGCTGCACCTCGAATGTTCCGCCTTTTATTTCCGCAGTTCCTTCTTCTACATAGACTGCGTGGATGTTGCCGTTGAAGTGTCCGCCCTCGATAACAAGATGTCCTCCGTCCTGAACATCGACAGCGTAGCAGTCGTTGGCTTTGGCGATGACCTCACCGTCGCCTGAAAGAGTCAGTTTGCTGTCGGTGCCTCTTACAGAGAACAGAGACCAGCTGTTTGGCACGCTTGGGTTTTCCCACAAGTCGGTGGTGTTTTTCACCGTTTTCCCATTGAGGTTCACTGACATTATTTTGCCTGGCTGCACAGCGATTGTGCGGTCAAAGTCGACGTTGTCGCTCAGCGTCACCGCTCCACCGATCTGCGAAGCTGTGTATAGAGCGCCGAGATTGTAGTTGGTAGTTGCAAATGCCGGTTCGATGACCACATTGAAGTCAGTGGTGTTTGTGAGCAGCGAGCCGTAGATGTTTGTGCGGTAGTTGCGCTGCACTGGCACGTTTGTGAACGTGCGGTTCTGTGGACCTCCATAGTTGAAAGCCACGTCGACAGTCGCCTTGTCAGCACCTACGAGCAGGTAGTCCATCGACAGGTATTTGTAGCCGCCGGCAACGGGAAACTCTCCGTCGGATGCTGTCGGAATGGCTTTCATAGTGAATGTGCGGTCAGCCTCGTCGGCAACTTTGCCGGTGGCAAGGTTCAGCGTGGCGAATGCTTTTGCCACAACTTCGGTCTGGGTCACTTCCAGTCCGGAAGCCTTGGCGGCGTCAAAGTCGTCGGTTCCTATGTTCACCTGCGCGAACGGACGTGTAAGTTGGACGTCAACACTTTGGTTTCCGCTTACGGTGATTGTTTCTTTCTTGAAGAAAGCGTCGCAATTGTCGCTGTTGTTGTTCACCTTGCTGTAGTCCACACTTACTTCCTGTGATGCCGGATTGAAAGTGTATGGAGAATCGGTTGTGGCGTCAGCCCAGAAAATCACGTCGTAGGATTTGCCGGACGTCAGTTTCAGGGTTACTGATTTCTTGAGGTTGACCATTTCGGCTTCTCCCACAACAGTTGTCTCGTCGCCGAACACCTTCAGAGGAGTTGATTGCCCAGCCTCATACACTGCATATTGCAGGTGTTTCGCCGTCAGTCCGTCGGCAAACGCACGGGTTCCCATCTCCGAAGGCAGTTGCGCTGTGAATGTCACGGTTCCCTCGTCGCCTGTCTTCAGGCCGTTGTCCATCTCATCGTTACACGATGTCATGAGCAGCGCCGCGGCTGCAATCGTGAAAGTTGAAAGTAGATACCTTTTCATTGTTTTGGTTGGTTTTTGTTTGGTTATGTCTATAATTTAGTTTTGTTTGGTCAAGTTTGTCGGATGTTTCGGGGCTGTGCCCCAATATTGGCACAAGCACCCGCGCTTAGCGGAACGCCGACAATGCGTCGCGTTGCGAGGTGCTTGTGATTTTTATAATTATTGTTTGGGAATGGAAATTCGTAATAAGAGAAAGGACAGGCACAATGTGTCCTTCAGCCGAAATTGCGCGCTTCTCGGCATTGTTGAAGTTATGAATTGTAGCATTCATTGTCGTTTCTCTGATATTTTTTTGCAAATATAGGGGGGGGGTAATCAAAAAACCAAATAAATTCCCAACTTTTTTCACAAAAAAATTAAAAAAAACGGCGTTGCTGCCGGATGCGGCTGTAAAGCCAGTATCCCGACAGTGGAATGCCTACGCCGGCAATGGTGTACAGAATCCAGAAGCAGTCGGTCTGCGCATAGTCGTGAATCACCATGTGGCACCCGATCTGCCGTGGGTCGAGTCCGTACCACCATATTTTCAGCAGGCTGACCACCTTGTATGCCGACACGTGCCAGATGAAGATGTAGAGAGTGTGCTCGCCGCAGTACTCCAAAAACTGGATTATGCGTCCCTTGAGGTGCGACAGGTGGTAAGAAATGTTGTAGGTCATCAGCCATCCGGCGACTCCCGTCACTGGCAGCGACAGCACGTCGCGGATGCGCACCGACAGGCTCATGCCACGGCATTCCAGCCATGATCCGGCAAGCACGACAGCCGCTCCGGCGGCGGCGAGCCACAGGCTGTGTCCGATGCGTTGCTCATATTTGCGGTACAGCACGCCGATGCTGAAAAACAACACGCCCATCGTGTCGCGGTAGCCACCCTGCACGAGTGTGACAATCTTTACTCCTTCGCCCGCTTTGAACAATGCAAAGCCAAGAGCGATGAAGAAAATCACCAATGGAATCGCCACTGTGCGTCCGCGCAGCCGCTTCACGTTGTTGAGCATATAGTAGAGCACCACGAAGGCGATGCTTGCCACGAGCAGTCCGCGGAAAAACCAGAACGCTCCGGCGAGAAACTCATCGTAGCCTCCCATGGAGAACACTATGTTGGTGAGCCGCTGCCAGAATTGGTGGATGGAGTAGGGATGTGTGGTGCCGCCTGTCCAGTTGCCGTAGACCTCGTTGAGAATGCCTATCTTGAACAGCAGGTTGTGGATGAGCAGAAAGAAGATGCTCCATTTCACGAAAGGCACGTAAAGACCTTTGAAGCGCTTCACGATAAACGGCCATGGGTTTTCCACCGTCTCGTGCTTGAAAAAATAGCCCGCGGTGATGAAAAACAGAGGCATGTGAAACAGGTAGATGGCGCGGTTGAGCATGCCGGGCATGTCGGCGTGGGCCATCACCACGAAGATGATGGCAAAGCCTTTGGCTATGGAGATGGCGTTGTTGCGTTGCTGTGCCATGCTACATGAATAATGTTCCTATCTGGTAGACGGCAAAGGCAATCAACCATGCCACAAATGTGTTGTAGACCAGGGTGAACGCTCCGTAGCGCCAGCTTCCCGTTTCGCGCACAATGGCTGTGATTGTGGCGATGCACGGCACGTAGATGAGCACAAAAATCATGAAGCAAGCCGCGACAAGAGGAGTGAAGTCGGGCACTCCGGTTTTCGGGTTCGGCTTCTGTATGCGTTCTGCGAGAGCCGCCTCGTTTTCGGAGTCGCCGCTGTAGAGCACGCCGAGTGTAGAGACAACGGTTTCTTTTGCCACCGTTCCCGAAATCAGCGACACGGTCATTTTCCAATTGAAGCCAAGCGGTTCAAACACTGGCTGCACCAGTTTGCCGAGGCGTGCGAGACACGAATTCTCGGTGGTTGCCACTTTTGTTACGTTTTCCGGAGTCACGTTGGTGTTGCCATCCTGAATCATTTCCGTGCGCGCAGTCGCTTCCTGTTCCTCCGTTGGGCGTGGGAAATAGCTGAGCATCCAGATGATGAGACTCGCCACGAGGATGATGCCTCCCATCTTTTTCAGATACTGCTGTCCTTTGGCCCACATGTGGCGCATCGTGGCCTTCATGGTCGGGATGCGGTAGGGCGGCAGCTCCATCACAAACGGTGTCTCATCCTTCTTGTAGTGGAATTTGCGCAGCAGTCTTGCGGTGACCACCGCCACGATTATGCCGAGCGCATACAGGCTGAGCAGTGCCAGGCTGGCGTGGTTGGGGAAGAACACGCCGATGAGCAGCAGATAGATGGGCAGACGCGCGCCGCACGACATGAACGGGTCGATGAGTATCGTAATCAGACGGCTCGAGCGGCTCTCGATGGTGCGTGTGGCAATGATTGCCGGCACGTTGCATCCGAATCCCATCACCAGCGGGATGAACGATTTTCCGTGGAGTCCTATCTTATGCATTATTTTGTCCATTATGAAGGCGGCTCGCGCCATATATCCGGAGTCTTCCATAAACGAGATGAAGGCGTAGAGGATGAGGATGTTGGGCAGGAACACTATCACACCGCCCACGCCGCCGATTACGCCGTCGATGAGCATATCCTTTACCGGACCGTCGGGCATGTATGTGCTGATGAGGTCGCCAATCAACCCCACGCCGGCGTCTATCCAGTCCATAGGGTATTGTCCGATGGTGAAAGTGGCCCAGAACATCAGCCACATTATGAATATGAAAATCGGAAATCCGAACAGTCTGCTTGTCACAACGGCGTCAATCATTGCCGTGGTTTTGGCCTCTTCCTTGTCCTCGGTGTGGAGCGTTTCGCGGAGCGCGCCCGACACGAATCCGTATTTTGAGTTGGCTATCACTGTTGCCATATCCTCTTCGTGCGATTTCTCGATTTCTGCCACCAGTGAGTCGCGCAGCGCCTTGATTTCAGCGTAGTGGGGCAGTGACGACAGCATAGTCACCACTTCCTTGTCGCCCTCAAGCAGTTTTATCGACAGGTAGCGAGCGGAGAACCGCATATCGAGGTCTGCCTCGCTCTTGAGCTGCGACTGGATTTGCTTTATTGCGTCCTCGATGTCTTTCTTGAATCCGATATGCACGTGGCGTACTACGTCGTTGCGTCCTTCGTAGACGCTTATAATCGTGTCAAACAGTTCGTTTACGCCTTTTCCGCTTTTTGACACGGTCGGCACCATCGGCACTCCGATCATCCTCTCCAGCGATTCGTAGTCGAACGTCACCTTGCTTCGTTCCAGCTCGTCGTACATGTTGAGGGCAATCACCATGCTGCGGTCCATGTCGATGAGCTCTGTGGTCAGATACAGGTTGCGCTCAAGGTTGGATGAGTCGACCACATTGATAATCACGTCGGGCACCTCGTCGTGGAGGTAGCGCCGCACGTAGAGTTCTTCGGGGGAATATGCCGACAGAGAGTAGGTGCCGGGCAGGTCGACGATGTTGAACGAGTAGCCGTTGTACTCCATTCGCCCGCTTTTTGCGTCGACGGTGACACCGCTGTAGTTTCCTACGTGCTCCTTTGCTCCTGAGGCGATGTTGAACAGCGAAGTCTTTCCGCAGTTCGGGTTTCCGATGAGTGCCACGTTGATGGTGTGGCGTTCGGTGTCGAATTTGTTTATAAATCCGCAGTCGTCTTCCTTGATGATTGCGATGTCTTCATTGGGCACGTCGGCGGCTTGTTGCTCGCGCACCACCTCAATCAGGTTTGCCTCGGCGCGTCGTAGCGATATTTCGTAGTCGAGGATTCGGTATTTTATAGGGTCGCGCAGCGGAGCGTTCTGCTCAACGAGGATTTTCTTGCCTCTGACAAATCCCATCTCCATCATACGCTTGCGAAACGATCCGTGACCCAAAATTTTGACAATCACGCAACTTTCGCCAGTCTTTATGTCTGATAGCCTCATAATGTCTTTATCTTCTGTTTTTACGGGTGCAAAGGTAAAAATTATTATTCAGAATAATTCCAAATAACCGATAAAATTGTCAGCATTTTTTGTCGTTGCTTCTCAGAGCGTTGTGGAGCAGGTTGGTGAACTGGTAGTTTTTCAGCCCCCAGCGCGGCGAGATGAGCAGGTTTTCGGGCGACTGCGACACGAATCGCTCGATGGCGATGTCGCTGCGCATGCGCTTCACTATCTTGACACACAGTGATATATACTCGTCTGCCGACCATTGTGCCACTCTGACTACGCCTGACGCCACTTGACGGGCAAGGCGCGTGCCGCGGATAATCTGCAGCTGGTGGAGCTTGACGGTGTCGATTGGCAGAGCCGACACTTGGTCTACGGTGTGGAGCATGTCGGCCTCCGACTCTCCTGGCAGTCCGAGGATGAGGTGCAGTCCGCAGGCTATTCCGGCTGCGTGTGTGCGGTTTACGGCGTCGACGGTGTCCTCCCACGAGTGTCCGCGGTTGATGACGTTGAGAGTGTGGTTGCTGGCGGTCTCGGCTCCGTATTCCACCATCACGAATGTGCGTTGCGAAAGCGATGCGAGATATTGCAGCAGAGTGTCGGGCATGCAGTCTGGTCGGGTGCCTATGATCAGTCCCACCACGTCGGGGCAAGCCACTGCCTCCTCGTAGAGGTCTACAAGATGGCTAAGTTCGCCGTAGGTGTTGGTATAGGCTTGAAAATAAGCCAGATACTTCATGTCGGGATATTTCTTTCCGAAGAACGTGCGCCCTTTCTCAATCTGTTCGCCCACTGACAGCGACGGGCGGCAGTATTCGGGGTTGAACGTCTGGTTGTTGCAGTATGTGCATCCGCCGGTGCCTTTTGAGCCGTCGCGGTTTGGACAGGTGAAGCCGGCGTTGATGGCAATCTTCTGCACCTTGAAGTCGGGGAAACGCTCGTGGAGGAAGTCGGCGAAGTCGTGGTATGGCTTGTGCATTACAGACGGGTGGTTTTGTTGAGCAGATACATGTCGAGCACAGTCATTGCAGCCATGGCCTCCACGATAGGCACAGCGCGCGGCAGCACGCACGGGTCGTGGCGTCCTTTGGCTTTAAGCACGGTGGGGTTGCCCGAGGCATCGACCGTGTCGACGTCGCGCAGCAGCGTTGCCACGGGCTTGAACGCCACGCGGAAATATATGTCCTCGCCGTTTGAAATTCCGCCTTGTATGCCGCCTGAATGATTGGTCGATGTGTGGATTTTCCCATTGTCGGAAGTGATCGCGTCGTTCATCATGCTTCCTCGGTTGCCAACGCCGTCGAATCCCATTCCATACTCAAAGCCTTTGGCGGCGTTTATGCCCATCATGGCGTATGCCAGTCGGGCATGCAGCTTGTCAAACACGGGTTCGCCGAGTCCTGTCGGCACTCCTTTGACCACACAGGTCACCGTGCCGCCTATGGTGTCGCCTTCGCGTCTCACCTTGTCGATGAGGTCGTACATCCTTGCCGCCGTTTCGGGGTCGGGGCAGCGCACGGCGTTGGTTTCCACCAGTGCTGGGTCGTATTTGCGGTAGTCGGGGTCGAGGCTGATGTCGCCCACCTGCGAAGTGTAGGCGTAGATGGAGATGCCGAGTTGATCTAATGCCTGGCGTGCGAATGCTCCGGCAACGACACGGGCAATAGTTTCGCGCGCGCTCGAGCGTCCGCCGCCGCGATGGTCGCGCAGCCCGTATTTTTCGGTGTATGTGTAGTCGGCGTGCGACGGACGGAACGTCTGTCGGATGTTGCCGTAGTCGGCTGAGTGGTGGTCGGCGTTTCTCACCTCGAACCCTATGGGGGTGCCCGTTGTCACGCCCTCAAACAGTCCCGACAGCACTTCTACGCGGTCTGACTCTTTCCGTGGCGTGACGATTGCCGACTGCCCCGGACGGCGGCGGTCGAGTTCGTGCTGCACACGGTCGAGGTTGATTGCAATGCCTGCGGGCATACCGTCGACAACGCCGCCCACGGCAGTCCCGTGCGACTCGCCGAACGACGTCAGCCGGAAAATCTTACCAAATGTGTTCATCGTTGAGTTCTTCGTCTTTAGGTGTGACAATAATGTCGGCTGTCGAAGCCCCGACATATTCAATCAAATCCTTGGGGTCGATTTTCAGTTGCAGTCCGCGCACACCGGCGCTCACATAGATGAAGTTGAAATCAAGACACGAACGGTGGAAAAACGTGGGAAACGGTTTTTTCATACCGATTGGCGAGCATCCTCCGCGGATATAGCCAGTGGTTGGCAGCAGATCCTTCATGTGGAGCATCTCCGCCTTCTTGTTGCCCGACACTTTCGCTGCTTTCTTGAGGTCTACCTCGCAGCATCCCGGCACCACGCAAACAAAATGTTTGACCTTGTCGCCTGTCAGCACAAGTGTCTTGAACACTTGCTGAATGTCTTCGCCGAGTTGGTCGGCGATATGCTGTGCGCCAAGGTCGGTTTCGTCGACCTCGTAAGGCACAAGCTCGTATTTTATTTTGGCGCGGTCAAGCAGACGCGCCACGTTGGTTTTTCCTATTCCAGCCATATTGATAAATCTTTTTCTGTCTCCTATGCTTATACAAAGATAGTGCATAAAGTTGAAAGAATGGATATGAAAGATTAATTTTGCACTTTGAATTATGAGAATAAAGACTGAGGCAGACAGGTTGCTGGCGATGATCCGCGAAGGTCGGACTATGTCGGCTGGACAGAAGGTGCGCTTGGCGGTGATGCTGAGTGTGCCGGCGGTTGTGGCGCAGTTGTCGTCGATAGTGATGCAGTATATCGACGCATCGATGGTTGGAAGCCTCGGCGCTGAGGCCTCGGCGGCGATAGGCTTGGTGTCGACAACCACATGGCTCTTCGGCGGACTGCTGAGTGCCGCGGCTTCGGGTTTTTCGGTGCAGGTTGCCCACCGCATCGGTGCCGGCGACTGGGAAGGCGCGCAGCGCGTGTTGCGGCAGTCGGTGGTGGCGGTGTTGGCGTTCAGCCTTCTGCTTGCATCCATCGGTGCCGGCATCAGCAGTAGTTTGCCTGTTTGGCTTGGCGGCGCCGAGTCGATACATCGCGATGCGTCGACCTATTTCCTGATAATATCCTTGTTTCTTCCAGCGCTTCAGATGCAGTTTCTTGCCGGCGGCATGCTGCGGTGCAGCGGCAATATGCACGTGCCGAGCATGGCGGGAGTGGCTATGTGCGCCCTTGATGTGGTGTTCAACTTCCTGCTGATTTTCCCTTCGCGTACGGTCGCTGTGGCTGGATTCGATGTGTTTCTCCCAGGTGCGGGACTTGGTGTTGAGGGTGCGGCTCTTGGCACGGTGCTTGCCGAAACGGTGGTCGTGGCTTGGCTGTTGTGGTATCTGCGCCACGGCACGTCACATCTGCGGCTTGCAGGGCTGCGCGGATGGAGACAGTCGATAGCCGACACGCTCAGAAAGGCGGTTAAAATCGGTTTCCCGATGGGTTTGGAGCATGGGGTGATATGCAGCGCTCAGATTGCGATAACCACCATTGTCGCGCCGCTGGGAGTGTGCTCTATCGCAGCCAACTCGTTTGCCATCACAGCCGAGAGCCTTTGCTATATGCCAGGCTATGGCATTGCTGAGGCTGCCACCACGCTTGTGGGGCAGAGTGTCGGTTCGCGCCGTCGCGACCTGACGTGGAGCTTCGCTAAAATCACTGTCGGAATGGGCATGGCGGTGATGGCGGTGATGGGTGTGCTTATGTATGTCGCTGCTCCCGAGATTATCGGGCTGATGACGCCTGTTGACGAGATACGCCGGCTTGGTGTAATGGCGTTGCGCATCGAGGCGTTTGCCGAGCCGATGTTTGCCGCGTCGATTGTGGCGTATGGCGTCTGTGTCGGTGCCGCCGACACGCTGAAGCCTTGTCTGATGAACTTCCTGAGCATCTGGGCTGTGCGCCTTACGATGGCTGCATGGCTTGCTCCAACAATGGGACTGCGCGGTGTGTGGATTGCCATGTGTGTTGAGCTGACGTTCCGTGGCGCCATCTTCCTGGTGCATTTGTGGCGCCGACGCTGGATGAAGGCCGTATAAAGGGGTAAAAAAGGTTGAAAGTTCGGTAATTCGGATAGGTGGGCTTTGCGGAAAAACACGTAAATTTGCAGACAGCATAGAACATTAAAAAACACAGTTATGGAACTGATAAAAGATAAGGAATTCGGCGGCGAGCGACCGCTGTTTGAGTCGCACAACCTACACCTCGACAATGTGGTGATACGCGAAGGCGAGTCGGCGATAAAGGAGTGCAGCAACATCAAGGCGACAAATTGCCGTTTTGAGGGCAACTATCCGTTCTGGCATGTGCACGGGTTCGTGATTGACCGTTGCCATTTCGATGTGGGCGGACGCTCTGCACTGTGGTATAGCGACCATCTGCGGATGACTGACACGCACATCGACGCGCCGAAAATGTTTCGCGAGATGCACGACATCGACATTGAGAACGTGGTGATGACCGATGCCGACGAGACGTTCTGGCGATGCAAGGGCATACGTGCTAAGAACTTGCGGCTGCAAGGAGGAACGTATCCTTTCATGTTCAGCAGCGACATCGAAATCGACGGCTTGGTGTCTGACTCTAAATACGTGTTCCAATATGTGAGCAACGTAGTGGTGCGCAACGCGAGAATCACAACCAAAGATGCCTTTTGGGAGGTGGAGAATGTGACCATCTACGATTCGGAACTCAATGGCGAGTATCTGGGATGGCATTCGCGCAACCTGCGCCTTGTCAACTGCCACATCTCTGGCGAACAACCGCTCTGTTATGCCGAGAATCTGGTGCTTGAGAATTGCACGTTTGATCCGGCTTGCGACCGCGCTTTCGAGTACAGTTCCGTGAACGCAACAATAAAAGGAAGCATAGGAGGCGTGAAAAATCCGCGCAGCGGACGCATCGAGGCTGACTGCCTCGGCGATGTGGTGCTCGATGGCAACATCAAGATGCCGGCCGACTGCCTGCTGATTGAACGAACCAAAAAATAATTGCCTGTATGAAATACGACTTCGACAAGACTATCGACCGGCGCGCCACAAACTCTTACAAGTGGGACAGCGCTCCCGAGGGCGTGCTGCCTATGTGGGTGGCTGACATGGACTTCCGCACGGCGCCTGCCATCATCGACGCGCTGCAGAAACGCGTGGCGCACGGAATCTTTGGCTACACCCGTGTGCCAGACGCCTACTACGATGCCGTGACATCGTGGTTCAGCCGGAGGCATGGATGGGACATTGACCGCGAATGGATAATCTACACATCTGGAGTGGTGCCGGCGGTATCGGCGGTGATAAAGGCTCTGACCGTGCCGGGCGACAAGGTGATTGTGCAGACTCCAGTCTACAACTGCTTCTTCTCGTCGATACGCAACAACGGCTGCGAGATTGTGAGCAATCCTCTGCGCCGCGCCGCCGACACCTATGAGATGGATTTCGACGCTCTTGAGCGTTGTGCCGCCGACCCGCGCGCCAAAGTGATGCTGCTCTGCAATCCCCACAATCCGGCTGGACGCGTCTGGACTCCTGACGAGCTGACGCGGCTTGGCAACATCTGCCTGCGCAACGGCGTGACGGTGGTCGCTGATGAGATTCACTGCGAACTGGTGTATCAAGGGTTCAAATATACGCCTTTCGCGTCGCTGTCGGACGCTTTCCTGCACCGGTCGGTGACGTGTGTGTCGCCGAGCAAGGCTTTCAACATCGCCGGACTGCAGATTGCAAATATCGTGGCGTTCGACAACGACCTGCGAAGCCGTATCGACAAGGCGATAAACATCAACGAGGTGTGCGACGTGAATCCGTTTGGCGTGGCGGCGACAATCGCTGCCTACAACGAAGGGGAAGAGTGGCTCAACCAGCTGGTTGACTATCTGCATGGCAACTATGAGGCTATGGCGGAGTTCTGCCGACGAGAGCTGCCGGAATTTCCTATAACGCGTCTTGAGGGCACATATCTGGTGTGGATGGACTGCAGCAGTCTCGGCATGTCGTCGGATGCGCTTGAGCATGCTCTTCTGGACGACGCCCGCCTATGGCTCAATGCCGGCACGATGTATGGTGCCGAAGGCGAAGGCTACATGCGGTGGAACATCGCTTGTCCGCGCAGCGTGATGCTCGACGGACTCAACCGTTTCCTTAATTTCGTCAGAAGCCGCTAACCGTCTCTTCTTCTATCCCAAATCGGCCATTGGAATCACTCGTTGCCATACGACACTGAGAAATTCCAACGACCGATTTTTCAATTGACTTGACTTGGTTATAGCTGCCACAACCAATATGTCTCTCGGCAAACTGTTTGTCGTGAACTTCATGCTAAATCCGTATCCTGTCGTATAATCACCCAATGCCCGGACTTCTGTGAACCCTCACGGTGAATGATGTCGTTGTCTTGCATTTTCTTAAGATGCTTAGACACGGCGCTCCTGTTGATGCCCAATTTGTTAGCCATTTCGCGTGAAGTGATGCTTGCGTTCTCGGATATAAGTCGTAAGATGGCACTCCGTGTTTCTGGTCCACCTGTTTGGTCCACCTTTTCTTCTTTGGATGAGAAGACATCATTCATCGCCTTCTTGTATTCAGTTATTTCATTTTGAATATTTTTGATGTGCTCCTTCAGCATGAACATTTCTTGTTTGTTGGCATTGTTGAATGTTGAATTATTTGCTGTGACTTTATTTTGAACCGATGGCTATGCACACGGGGTGGGGCACGTGGATGTCGTGGCTGGTGTCGGAGAGCATGCCGGTGTCGGGGTCGATTGCAAACACTTGGATGGTGTCTGCGTCACGGCAGGCACAAAGCAGGAAGCGTCCGTTGGGCGTTATGGCAAAATTGCGTGGATGCCGCGCTGTGGGCTGGTAGCCAGCGCGTGTGAGCATCCCGCTTTCTTTATCCACGCTGAAGATGGCTATACCGTCGCCTTGCAGACGGTTTGACGCGTAGAGGAAGCGTCCATCGGGTGTCAAATGGATGTCGGCGCTGCCGCGGGCATGGCAGTCGTCGGCGGTGACGGTTTGAATCTGTGTCAGCTTGCCTTCGTGGTGGCTGAACACCATCACTTCGCCCGACAGTTCGGTGATGAGGTAGGCATAGCGGCCTTCGTCGTCAAACGTGAGGTGGCGTGGCCCTGAACCTGCCGCTACATATAGGGTGCTGTCCACTTCCAGCCCGTCGCATGCGGCGTTGGGCTTGAGCGAGTAGATGCAGTCGTTGCCGAGGTCGCAGGCGAATGCGCGCCATTCGTAGGGGTCGGCGGTGACGCAGTGGAGATGGGCTGACTGCTGCCTTGTTTTGTCGGGAGCTTTGCCTGTGAGCGAAAACGTCATAACCTTGTTGGCTTTCTTGATGCTTCCGTCGTCGGCAAGTCTGAACTCCGTGATGCTTCCGCCCGTATAGTTGGCGGTGTAGATCAGATTTTTTGTCTGGAAGATGTTGCACGGCGCTTTGCCGCCCGTCGCCACGGTGTTGATGCGGGTCAATGGCTTGTCGATGCCTTCATAGCGGAATGCTGCAAGGGCGTCGTCGTCGGTGCCCGACTCGTCGACGGCATAGACGTTGTCGCCGTTGTCGGAGAAAATCACAAACGACGGGTTGCGCGCCGGAGTGACGGCGGTGAGTTCTGCCGTTCCGCTTTCTTGGTTGAAGCGATATTGATAGATGCCTTTGCTGTCGGTGTCGGTGTAAGTGCCGACAAGCATCGGCAGCCATGCCTGCGAAGCCGCGGCTGCAAGGTCGAGCATAGCCATTGTTGATAGTGCGCAGAGTGATATTGCCATAGTGTCAGTGTTTTTGTTGCCGTAAAGTTACGCAAAAAAATGCAATCCTAAAATCCTCTTTTGCGTAATGCGCGCCGTAAATCCTTGTGTTTTCTATGCAGCATCGCTATAAAAACAATACCGGCGACAACCATTGTCGGTTGTCGCCGGTATGTGTGAGGGGTTGTCGACGAGAGTTAGTCGTTCATTGTCAGGAGCAGCTCCTCGTTGCTGCGGGTTTTCTCCATACGGTCCTTGATAAACTCCATTGCCTCGATAGGAGTGCGGTCGGAGAGGAACCGGCGGAGAATCCACATGCGGTTGATGGTGTCCTGGCTGAGGAGCAGGTCGTCGCGTCGAGTGCTCGACGAGATGATGTCGACGGCAGGGAAGATGCGTTTGTTCGACAGCTTGCGGTCGAGCTGCAGCTCCATGTTGCCGGTGCCCTTGAACTCTTCGAAAATCACCTCGTCCATCTTCGAACCGGTCTCGATAAGTGCGGTTGCGATGATTGTGAGCGATCCGCCGTTTTCAATGTTTCGTGCGGCGCCGAAGAAGCGTTTTGGCTTTTGCAGCGCGTTGGCGTCGACACCACCGGTGAGGATTTTGCCCGATGCCGGCGACACGGTGTTGTAGGCGCGTGCCAGACGTGTGATTGAGTCGAGCAGGATTACTACGTCGTGTCCGCACTCAACCATGCGTTTCGCCTTTTCAAGCACCAGTCCGGCAATCTTTACGTGGCGTTCGGCTGGCTCGTCGAATGTGGATGCGATTACTTCCGCATTCACGCTTCGTGCCATGTCGGTCACCTCCTCCGGACGCTCGTCGATGAGCAGGATAATCATGTATGTTTCCGGATGGTTTTCCGAGATTGCGTTGGCAATGTCTTTAAGCAGGATTGTCTTACCGGTTTTCGGGGGTGCCACGATAAGTCCGCGCTGACCTTTGCCGATAGGAGAGAACATGTCGACGATGCGTGTCGAGATGTTGCAGGTGGTGCGTCCCGATGTCAGGTCAAACTTCTCGTCGGGGAACAATGGTACAAGGTGTTCGAAAGGCACGCGGTCGCGCACGAATTCTGTGGTGCGCCCGTTGATTGAGTCTACGCTGCAGAGAGGGAAGAATTTTTCACCTTCTTTCGGCGGACGGATGTTGCCTTCCACCACGTCGCCTGTCTTCAAGCCGTTTTGCTTGATTTGCGACTGCGACACGTAGATGTCGTCGGGCGACGACAGGTAGTTGTAGTCGGAGGAGCGGAGGAATCCGTAGCCGTCGGGCATCACTTCCAGCACGCCTGCGCCTTTCACGATGCCTTCAAAGTCGTAGAGCGGCTGTTGAGGCTGTTGGCGCTGCTGCTGTTTTGCCGCGCGCTGCTGTTGTTGCTGCTGGCGGCGGTTTGCCTTCTGGTTTTTCTGTTGCTGTTGTGGCTGTTGCTGTTTAGGTTCAGCCGGGAATGCCGCAACTTCGTCTTCGGCAGGCTGTTGTTGTTGCTGGTCTTGCTGCTGGCGTTGCGAACGGGGCACGAATTTCTGTCCGCCGCTGAACGGGAAGAACGAGCTGAATCCGATGTCGTTTTTCTTTTGCTGTTCGGCAGGTTTTTCTTCTGCTGGTTCTGCTGGTTCTGCCGGTTCTGCCTGTTGTGGCGTTTCGGCTTCGGGAGCGGCGTTTTCCGTCTCTGCCGGTTTCTCTTCCTGTTTTACGGCTGTCTCCACGTTTTCAGCAGGGGCTTCGGCCTCGACTGCTGGAGCCACGACAACCTCGGCAGCCGGAGCTGTCATGTCGGCGGCAGGCTCAGCCTCCTTTTTCTTGGATGTGCGCTTTGCCGTGGTTTTCTTTGCTGCCGGTTTCTCCTCTTTGGGTTCTTCCGCCTGAGCGGTCTCCGCGGCAGGCTCTGCCTCCTTCTTTTTGCTGTTTTTCTTAGGTTCAGCCTTTTTGGCGGCAGTCTTTACAGCCGTAGCCTCTGCGTTGTCATCGCTTTTTGGCTCGGCTGTTTTTTTCTTGGCTTTTGTTTTGGTTTTTTTAGCCTCCGATTTCGAAGCCGATTCTTTGGCGCGGTTTATCGCCTGCTCGTCGAGGATTGTGAAAATCAAGTCTTGCTGGGCCATTTTGTCGGCTTTCTTGATGTCGAATGTTTTGGCAATCTCGAGCAGTTCTTCTGGAGAGGCTGCATTTAAGTCCTGTAAGTTGTACATATATGTAAGATGTATTACATTTTGAATCTACGTCGCGCCGTTGTGCGCACGTGACTGTTCTGAAAATCTTTTTTTTGAGAAAATTAAAGAGTGGATGACTGCGGGAAGCGCAGCGAGTAATGGTGATTGATCATGCTTCCCTCAATCACGATGCAAAGATACGTCTAATTTCTTTTACGGCAAACAGAAATACAGACAAAAAATGAAAAAAAGTGAATGCTTACTCTCCGTATTCTTCGAGATAGGCCTCGCAGGCGGTGCGCAGCTCGTCGTACCATTCCTTGCCGAAGCGGCGCGTCAGCGGACTCTCAAGAAACTGATACAGCCGCACGTGGTTTTTTCTGCCCATCACTTCTGCGCATTTGCAGATTTTCCAACGATGGTAGTTGACGGCGGTGAAGTCGGGAAATTCCTGAAGGCGGGCAGGGTAGAGATGGCATGAGATTGGCTTGTAGAAGTCGATTTTTCCAGCACGGTATGCCTTCTCGATGGCGCAGAGACACATCCCGTTCTCGCCATAGCACGTAAACACACAGTTGCGCCCGTCGACAATCGATGTCACCAAGTCGCCTTCCTCGTCGACGTAGCCCACGCCCTGCTCCTCAATCACGCGTTTGGCAGCCGGCAGCAGGTCGTCCCACACCTCGGGCAGTATTTCCTTTATCTTGGCATATTCCTCTTTGGTGATAGGAGCGCCGGCATCGCCTTCGATACAGCATTCGCCGAGGCATTTGTCGAGATCGCAGCAGAAAAACTGTTCGATAAGGTCGAGGCTGACCAGTGCATTTCCGATTTGCAGCATAGTGACTTCTTCTTCTTTTTTCATTTCAGTGTGCGAAATTACTCGTTTTGTGCCGGATATGCAAGTGTGGCGGTGAAATGTGTTTTTAAACATAAAAAAAGTATATACATAACGGAAAAATTTTCATAATTTTACGACCGCAAAAACTAAACTATTTTTTAAAGCCCTTTTTTGTAGATATTATGTTCTTAACAATTGTTATTGTTGCCGTATTTCTGATTGGTTACGGCTGTATCGCTCTTGAGAGCGGACTTAAAATCAACAAGACTGCGACCGCCTTGTTGATGTGTGCAATCTGCTGGTCGCTGTATATGATTGGCTGCCCTGATTATGTGGCTGAGTTTCATGCCGATGATTTTGCCCGGTTCTTCTCGGCGTTCCATCTTGACGACTCTGATGCCGCCGCGCGCCAGTTTGTGACGCAGAGCGTGCTGCTTGAGCATCTCGGCGATGCGTGTGAGATTCTGTTCTTCTTGATGGGAGCGATGACCATTGTCGAGACTGTCGACACCAACGGTGGCTTTGTTTTTGTGCGCGACCGTCTGCGCACCCGTAGCAAGCGTTCGCTGTTGTGGCGCATCGTGCTGATCACGTTTATTCTCTCTGCCGTGCTCGACAACCTGACCACGAGCATCGTGATGATTATGGTGCTTCGCAAGCTCGTGCAGGAACGCAACGACAGGCTTATCTATGCCTCGCTCATCATCCTTGCCGCCAACAGCGGCGGTGCGTTCTCTCCGATTGGCGACGTAACGACCATCATGCTCTGGATCAAGGGCAACATCACGTCGATAGGTGTGATTAAGGAAGTGTTACTGCCGTCGCTTGTCTCGATTGCCTTGCCTACGTTCCTGTTGCAGTTCAAGCTCAAGGGGCAGTTGGCTGTGGTGGAGGACAATGTAGATTTCACAAAATCGGCACTCAGCCATGGCGAACGGGTGGCGGTGTTTGTTGTCGGTGTGGGCGGCTTGATGTTTGTGCCGTTCTTCCGCTCCATCACTGGTCTGCCTCCGTTTATGGGCATCCTCTTCGTGCTTGGCTTGCTTTGGGCGATGACCGAGATATTCCTGCGTCACGAACACGAGTTGGAAGGCTCGTTCTCTGAGCGCGTGTCGACGATTCTTCATAAAATCGATTTGTCGACCATCCTGTTTTTCCTCGGCATTCTGATGGCTGTGGCTGTGCTGAGCGAAGTGGGTGTGCTTACAAGTTTCGGACAGTGGCTTGAACACGCCACCAACGGCAATGCTTATTTCGTGACAGGTGCCATTGGCGTGGTGTCGTCGATTGTCGACAATGTGCCGCTTGTGGCTGGATGTATGGGTATGTACAACGTTATCCCTGCCGCCGCCGTGACAAGTCCCGACATGATGATGTTTGTGCAGGACGGTCAGTTCTGGCAGTTGCTTGCTTACTGCGCCGGAGTGGGTGGCAGCATGCTCATTATCGGCAGTGCCGCCGGCGTTGTTGTGATGGGTCTTGAAAAAATCACATTCGGCTGGTATTTACGCCACATTTCGTTTGTGTGTCTGCTCGGTTATCTGGCAGGTATCCTGATCTACTGGCTTGAGCGGACGTTTATCTTCTGCTGATTTAAAGTTGATTGATATGTATGTACGGCGGCGGGACATCGGGAGATGTCTCGCCGTCTGTGCTTGATGGCGTTATATGTGTTGGCTCTATCGTAGCAGCGTTCCTCCGGCACGCATCCGCTTCGCTACGCGACTATTGCCTGCCAACGTTGCTGTTGTTTCATTGCACAAAGTCATAACTCAACGCGCTCAGTGGCAGACAGCGCTTCGGAGATGCGCTACAGCGAAAGCAACCGCGCCACCACAGTCGTTTGCTGCGGTGGCGCGGTGCGTGTTGTTATGTTTGATATTCTCTACGGTTCAGTCTATTTGAAGTTGAATGTAGGGAAGTGGGTAGCGTCGGTTACTACTGAGCCTGGCAATTTGTCGTAGCACATGCATGCGAATTGGTTGCGTGCGCCGGTGAACAGGTTCAATTCTGTTACCTTTGCGCCTTCAAATGTCACGTTGTCAACGTTTACTGTAAGGTTCTTAAACTGCATTGCGGTGTTGGCTTCATCTGCTGTCTTTGAAGTGTGGTCCTCGAACAGGAAGAAGCCAACCCATTGTCCCGCTGCGTCTGTAGGATAGGTGTAGGAGCAATCCTTTACGTTGACAGTGAATTTGGTGTTTGTCTTGTTGCTGATGCGCACAGCCTCGCTTGTTTTTCCCAGGTCGAATGTGTTGTTCTCAATGTTCAGCACTCCGCCTTCAGCCATTCCGAACACCGTCATTGCGTTGTTTGTGAATTTGGCAAATTTGCAGTTCTTTACTGTTACGTTCTTTGAAACAACGTTGCGTAGGTTGATTTCAATAGGATTGTAGCCGTCGGTGGCGCCGGTGTAGTCGAGTCCGTCGACAACAACATCGCCTGCCGTTTCAACAATTACGCGGGCATTTGACGTAGCTTTTGGGAAAGATCCAGTCAACTTCACGTTTCTCAGCGTTACGCCCTCTTCTGCCTTTGCGCTCAGTTGGGAGGCGTCGACTGTTCCGTTTTCAACGGCAACGCTGTGGGCGTTGAGCGCGATGTTGCTGTCCATTGTCTCGCCGTTGAGGTCAACGATCACGTCTTTTTTGCTCAGGTCTGCGCCTGAAGCCAAAAGGTCTTTGAGTTGGCTTACGCCTTTTGCGTTGAGCACCTCATAGTTGTTGTCTGGGTCGTTGAATCCCGGGACGATTACAACGTTGAAGTTGGCAGTGTTGGTGAGCAACGAA